>CAJDUZ010000064.1_pt2 | contig 14128 bp, 13 predicted proteins | sample 7391221 | NCBI WGS metagenome assembly CAJDUZ01 (sample SAMEA7055692, study PRJEB34461) | soil metagenome | biome: terrestrial ecosystem; feature: Peninsula; material: soil | place: Antarctica | collected 2016
CGGCGACGCCGAAGGCGAGGTGCTGCGGGAATGCGACGTGGCGGTGACGCGCGAGCAGTTCGAAGCAGCCTGCGCGCGCTTTCTCGGTGCTATCGAGCAGCTGCCGCCGATGCACTCGGCGCTGAAGAAGGATGGCCGGCCCCTTTACGAATACGCCCGCGCCGGTGTCGAGGTCGAACGCACGGCGCGCCGCGTCACGATCCACCACATCGGCATCGTCGAAGGCGGTGGGGACGTCTGGACCATCGACGTGCGCTGCAGCAAGGGCAGCTATATCCGCACGCTCGCCGAGGACATCGGTGCGGCGCTCGGCTGCGGCGCGCACCTGCAGGCCTTGCGGCGCACCGCCAGCGGCGCGCTCAGCCTGGAGGCGGCCCGCACGCTCGAACGGCTCGGTGCCCTGGACGAGCCCGAACGCGACCGGCTGCTGCTGCCCGCGGACGCCTTGCTGGCCGACTGGCCAGCGCTGCGCCTGGGCGCTGACGACGCCGGCCGACTGCTGAGCGGCGTGCGACGCCGCCTGGGCTTGCCGGATGCCCCGAGAGTCCGCATCTACGGACCGGAGGGCGCCTTTCTCGGCGCCGGCCACGTGGCCGGCGGCGAACTTATCGCAACCCGGCTCTTGAGCCCCAACGAAGTGCAGGAAGTGCTGGAGGCAGCCGGCAGCCGCGAATTTCACGAAGCTTTCATCACATGACCCGACAGATCCGCAACATCGCCATCATCGCCCACGTCGACCACGGAAAGACGACCCTGGTCGACCAATTGCTGCGCCAGAGCGGCACCTTCCGCGCCCACGAGAAGGTGACCGAACGCGTGATGGACAGCAACGACATCGAACGCGAGCGCGGCATCACGATCCTGTCCAAGAACTGCGCGGTCGAGTGGAAGGGCACGCACATCAACATCGTCGACACCCCCGGGCACGCCGACTTCGGCGGCGAAGTCGAGCGTGTGCTGTCGATGGTCGACAGCGTCTTGCTGCTGGTCGACGCCGTCGAGGGCCCGATGCCGCAGACGCGCTTCGTCACGAAGAAGGCGCTGGCGCTGGGCCTGAAGCCGATCGTCGTCATCAACAAGGTCGACCGCCAGGGTGCGCGCGCCGACTACGTCATCAACGCGACTTTCGATCTCTTCGACAAGCTCGGCGCGAGCGAGGAGCAGCTCGACTTCCCCGTCATCTTCGCCTCGGGCCTGAACGGCTGGGCCACATTGAAGCAGGGCGAGGTCGGCCAGAGCCTGGCGCCGCTGTTCGACGCGATCCTCGAGCACGTGCCGCCGCACCAGGGCAGCCCGGATGATCCGCTGCAACTGCAGATCTGCTCGCTCGATTACTCGACCTACGTCGGGCGCATCGGCGTCGGCCGCATCAACCAGGGCACGTTGAAGCCGATGCAGAACGTCGCGGTCTACAGCGGGGCCGACGCGGCGCCGTTCAACGCGCGCGTCAACCAGGTTCTGAAGTTCGAGGGGCTCGAGCGCCTGCAGGCGAGCGAGGCCGGGCCGGGCGACATCGTGCTGATCAACGGCATCGAGGGCATCGGCATCGGCGTGACCCTGACCGACATCGAGCGGCCCGCGCCGCTGCCGATGCTGAAGGTCGACGAGCCGACCCTGACGATGAACTTCTGCGTCAACACTTCGCCGCTGGCCGGGCGTGAAGGCAAGTTCGTCACCAGTCGGCAGATCCGCGACCGCCTCGAACGCGAGTTGCAATCGAACGTTGCGCTGCGCGTGCGCGATACCGACGAGGACGGCATTTTCGAAGTCTCGGGCCGCGGCGAATTGCACCTGACGATCCTGATCGAGAACATGCGACGCGAAGGCTACGAGCTGGCGGTTTCCAAACCCAGGGTCGTCTTCCGCGAGGTCGACGGCGAGCGCCAGGAGCCGATCGAGCTCGTCACCACGGATGTCGAGGAACAGCACCAGGGCGCGGTGATGCAGGCGCTCGGCGAGCGCCGCGCCGAACTCGTCAACATGGAATCCGACAGCATGGGCCGCGTGCGCCTGGAGTACCGCATTCCGGCGCGCGGCCTGATCGGCTTTTCCAACGAGTTCATGAACCTGACGCGCGGCACCGGCCTCATCAGCAACATCTTCGACAGCTACGAGCCCTACAAGGGCGAGATCGCAGGCCGCAAGAACGGCGTGCTGATCAGCCAGGACGACGGCGAGGCCGTGACCTACGCGCTCGGCAAGCTCGACGACCGCGGCCGCATGTTCGTCAAACCCGGCGACCCGCTCTACGAGGGGATGGTGATCGGCATCCACAGCCGCGACAACGACCTCGTCGTCAACGCCATCCGCGGCAAGCAGCTGACCAACTTCCGTGTGTCCGGGAAGGAAGACGCGATCAAGATCACGCCACCGATCGTGCTGACGCTCGAATATGCGGTCGAGTTCATCGCGGACGACGAACTGGTCGAAATCACGCCCAAATCGATCCGCATCAGGAAGCGCCACCTGAAGGAGCATGAGCGGAAGAGGGCGGCGCGAGAGTAGGCGCGCCGGCCTCGTTACCTGCGCGGCGGCGTCGGAGGATTGCCGGCGCCTTCGTTTGCGCCACCGTGGCCCGGTTCGACGTGCCCCGGATTACCCATCGTGACGGCACGGTCGGTTGCGCTGCGCCGCTGGCTCCAGTCACCGAACTCCGCGGCATGTTCCCCCTGATGCTGGCCGCGCCATGAGCGGTAGTCGTCATCGAGGCTGCGCAGGTGATCCTTGCGCCATTGCAGGTACTCCGCGTCGAACTCGTCTTCCTCGCCGCGTAGCGCAGCGGGGCTCGCCGTCGGCAGGTCGTTGCCGTAGCGGGCCGGGCTGCCCGCGTGCTCCGCAGCGGCGCGCGTGGGACGAGCATCACCACTGACCGGGTTCGCGGCGCCGGCTGAATCAGCGCCCCGTTCTTGGCCCGCGGTCGAGTCGCGTTGATCACCGAAATTGACCGGCTTCGAGCCATCGCGGGCCGCCTGGTCGTCGCGCGGATCGTCGAAGCCGCGGCCTGCGCGGTTGCCCGACGGGTTGTTCTGGTTCATTGCAGTCTCCTTCAAAGCCGCAGAGCCGATCGGCAGCAGCTGCATCAGCGCGGTGTCTCGGACGAGTGCCACGTCGAGAAGTCCGCAGCAATCCCCGTTCCCGTCGCGCCCGGAAGTGCGCCCACCATGCCACGCGGCTGCCGTAGCGGTACTCGGAGCTCTACGGGTTCGGGCTCGGCTGGTACCTGCTGCTGAAGCCCCTCGTCGACTTCATCCGACGGCGCTATGGCCCGGCGCCGGCTTCCGCCGTTGCAGGCAGCGTGACCGTGAACGAGGTGCCGCGGCCGAGATCGCTGCGCACCTCGATGCCACCGCCCATCACTTCGCACAGCCGCCGACTGATGGCCAGTCCGAGCCCGCTGCCGCCGTACTTGCGCGTGCTGGCCGAATCGCCCTGCACGAACGGAACGAAAAGCGTGTCGAGCTGAGCCGCTGTCATGCCGATGCCGCTGTCGATGACCTCGAACTGCAGCCATTCGCCGTGTTCGCCGGCTACGCGCCGCACCGCCAGGGTCACCGCGCCCTGATGCGTGAACTTGGCCGCGTTCGACAGCAGGTTCAACAGCACCTGGCGCAGCCGCGTGGCATCGCTGCTCATGGCGCCCAGCGGTTCCTGCAGCCGCAGCTCGAAACGGTTGCCGTTCTGCTTCACCAGCAGCTCGACCGTCGCGACCACCTGCTCGACGAGTTGGCCGACATCGAAGACATCGATGTGCAGCTCGACCTTGCCGGCTTCGATCTTCGAGAGGTCCAGCACATCGTTGATCAGGCCCAGCAAGTGCTTGCCCGAGCCGCGGATCTTCTGCAGATCGGATCGTTGGTCGACATCGTCGATGTCCTCCTCGAGCATCTCGGCGTAGCCGATGATGGCGTTGAGCGGGGTGCGCAGCTCGTGGCTCATGTTGGCCAGAAAGCTGCTCTTGGCGCGGTTCGCGGCCTCGGCGAGATCGAGCGCGCGCTCGACATGGCGGCGCTGTTCTTCCATGCGTTCGTTGCTGGCGCGCAGTTCACGCTGGGTGCGGATCAGGCGCTTGGCCTCGGTGTGGGTGCGCAGGCTGAAGATCACCACGTAACCGAAGAAGCTTGCGGCACAGATCAGGGAGGTTGCGAGCGTCGAGTCGGGGGTGAAGCGAAAGCCGGTTGAGGCGCCCACCACAACGCCGCCCAGCACGCACACGGCAAAGGCGCGCATCGCGAAATAGGCCCCTCCGACGCTCAAGCTGGCCGCGTTGATGCCGGTCACGAGCACCACGCTGGGCCATAGGCTGAAGCCCGTCAGCGCCGCGAAGGCACCGGCAAAGGCCGAGTCCGTCAGCAGGTTGCGCAGTTCGGCGGCCTTGCTCTCGCGGCTGCGGACGCCGATGAAGCGCGCCAGATGCGGCCACATCAATCCGTAGAACAACGCGAGCCCCCAGACCCAGGTTGCGGCACCGGTGCTGGCGAAGCTCGATGCCAGTATCAGCAGGGTGCAAAGATGCGCCGGCACGCGGACGCGGTAGCCGAGCTCGACGATCGGGTGGATACGGGGCGAACGCTGGTTCGACGCAGTCACCTCGTCCGTCGGCTCGGCGCCGTGCGGCGCCGGGGTGCTGGTGTCCACTGGAATCACGGGCTGGTGTGGCGCCGGGCGGGTGAGCGGGCAGCGGTGGCCCGAGGCGCCGTCAATGTCAGCCCGTCGCTACTGCTGCGCGGCGGCTCGAAGTTCGCGGACGTACCGTTCATGGCCTGGCGCAGTTGCTGGCGGAGTGCGAGGCAGGTGCGCTTGAGCTCGGTGATGTCCTTGGCGAAGCATTCGAAATGCGTGACGCTGCCTTTCTCGTCGCGCACGGCGCAAGCGTCCTGCGACAGCCACATCAGCGAGCCGTCGGCGCGTCGCCCCTCGAATTCGAAATTGGTGACCAAGCCTTCGTTCAGCAGGCGTCGACGGTAGTGGGACCAAATTTCGGATGAGACGAACAACTGCATGCCGACGTCGGTCACCGCAAGCAACAGCTGCTCCGGCGAACTGTAGCCAAGCATGCGGGCCATTGCCGCATTCAGGGTCAAGAGCATGCCTTCCGGGGCGATGCGGAACACGGGGGGCGCGGTGATGTCTTGCGAGATGATGCGCGGGTCGCGCTCCGGCTCCGCCTGCCCAGGCAGGCGACGGTCGGTTCGCCTCGACGCCGCGTCGGCGACCGACAGCGTTGCCGAGACGCCTGGCGATTCATCGTCGATCGCCGCCGTTTCCGTCGTTGCGGGCGCTCGCGCGGGCACCCGCATCTTGAAGCGCGTGCCGTATCCGGCCTCGCTGTCGACCGACACGGTGCCACCCATCATCTGGCATAGCCGGCGGCTGATCACCAGGCCGAGACCCGTGCCACCGTACAGACGGGTGGTGTTCGCGTCGGCCTGCACGAAAGGTTGGAACAGTTTCAGCAATTGTTCCGGTGTCATGCCGATGCCACTGTCCATGACCTCGAACTGCAGCCAGCCGCCGCGTTCACCGGCTTCGCGCCGAACCGCCAGGATCACCTCACCCTGCTGCGTGAACTTGGCCGCGTTCGAGAGCAGGTTCAAGAGCACCTGCCGCAGCCGGGTGGCGTCGCTCGTCATCACCCCCAGCGGCGACTGCACCCGCAGCTCGAAACGGTTGCCGTTCTTGTCGAGCAGTGGCCGCACGGTCGAGACCACCTGATCGATGAGCTGGCCGACGTCGAAGACGTCGATGTGCAGATCGACCTTGCCGGCTTCGATCTTCGAGAGGTCCAGCACATCGTTGATCAGGCCCAGCAGGTGTTTGCCCGAGCTGCGGATCTTCTTCAGATCGGATCGTTGGGCGGCGTCGTCGATGTCTTCCTCGAGCATCTCGGCGTAGCCGATGATGGCGTTGAGCGGGGTGCGCAGCTCGTGGCTCATGTTGGCTAGAAAGCTGCTCTTGGCACGGTTCGCGGCGTCGGCCAGATCACGCGCCTGATTGGCCGCCGCCTTCTCGGCTTCGGCCAGGTCGCGCGACAACAGAACCTGCTGGCGTTGCTCTTCGATATGCAGGCTTTGCGCCTGTACCGCACGCCGCGCGTGCACGGCCCGGCGCGCCGCGAGGTTGGAATAGAGGCCGAGCATCGTGCAGAACAAGAAGAGCGCTGTGGCCGAGACGACGGCAGTGGACAAGCTAGCCTCGGGCGTGAAGACAACGCCCGTGATGCTCAGCATCAACAGCGAGCCCAATGCAAACGCGACCACGCCGCGCAAGGTGAAGGCTGGCCCGCTCACGCACAGGCTCGCGGCGACGATGGCGGTGAACATCATCGCGCTGGGCCACAGACTGAAGCCCGAGAGCGCGGCAAAGCCGCCGATCAGCAGGTTGTCGGCGAGGACGTTGCGGAGCTCAGCGCGCTTGGTGTCGCGTGCGCGGCTGGCAAGAAAGAAGGCGAGATGCCCCCAGAGGAACCCGGTCGCGCCCAGCCAGAGCCAAGCCCACATCGGCGCTTGGGCATGAACGAGCACCGAGGCCATGATGACGAAGACGAGAAAGTGCGAAGCCACCCGTACCGGGTAGTTCAACGTGACGGTCGGGTGAACCTTGCGTGCTGGCGCGGAGTTCGCTGGCGCGGACTCCGGCTCGTTCTGCAGGCTTCGATCAAGCACGCGGGCCTCCCGACCTGACATCGCGGCGGGCGCGCCGCTTCTCGCCGCTGACTCGGCGGCCCGCTCGTCGAGTCGCGGTTGCCGTCAGCGGACTATAGCGCCGGGCGTCGGGCACCGAGCGCCTCGCATGGCGTCTGCTCGACTGCACGCTTCACGCTCAGCATGGTGATGTCGTCGTACTGCTCGCAGCTGCCGACATGCGCTTGCAGCCGGGTGTGAACCGCCGCCATAAGGCCCTCGGCCTGTTCCGGTCCGGCCGCGATCAGTTGCAGCAAAGCGGCCTCGCCGAACGGGCCGGTTTCGCCGACCGCTTCTGTCACGCCGTCGGTGAAGGCAAACAACGCGTCGCCCGGTTCGAGCGTGATTGTCCGCACCGGGCAACGCTTGCCCGCCCACATACCCACCGCGGCACCCGCCGGTTCGAGCCGCAGCAACTCGGCACCCGAGCGGCGCCGGATCACCGGGGCATCCTGCCCGGCATTGATGTAGTCGAGACGGCCGCTGGCCGGATCGAGGATGGCGAAGAACACCGTGGCGAACATGTTTTCCCGTGCATGCACCGTGGCGATGTAGTCGTTCGTGAAGCCAACGGTACGCAGCAGCGTGTCGGCGGGCGTTTCGACCGCAGACGGGTGGCACGACATGGCCCTGAGCAGCGTGCGAAACAAGGCCATGTACAGCGCCGCACCGACGCCCTTGTCGCAGACATCGGCCACGATGAGGGCCAGGCGGTCGCTCGGCAGCAGGAATGCATCGTAGAAGTCGCCGGAGACGCGTCGCGCCGGCGTGCAGCGCGCGGCGAGTTCCCAGCCGGGAAGCAGCGGCATCGAGTCCGGCAGGAACCCTTGCTGGATGCGCTGCCCGATGTCCATTTCTCGTGACAGCGCCTGCAAGACCAGGCGTCTCTGGTCGGCGAGACGCTTCTTCGCCAGCGAGGACTCGATGCGTGCCTGGAGAATGACCGGATTGAAAGGCTTGGTGAGGTAATCGTCCGCGCCGAGTTCGAGGCAGCGCACCACGCTGTCGGTCTCGTCGATGGCCGACACCATCACCACCGGCACGTGGGCGAGCAGCGGGTCGGTCTTGATGTGGCGCAGCGTGTCGTAGCCGTCCATCTCCGGCATCGTGATGTCGAGCAGTACGAGGTCCCACGGCCCGGTGCGGAGCTTCTCGAGCGCATCGCGGCCGTTCACCGCGACATCCGCTTCATGGCCCAGGCGCCTGACCCGGCGAACCAGCAGGTCGCGATTCATTTCGAGGTCGTCGACGACCAGCAACCGCATCACGCGCTCGCGAACGCCGGCAGGAAGCGGGTCGTGCGTCATGCGCTGGCGGGCGTCGAGCCGGCCGGGGGGGAGGCCAGCAAGCGCCGCAAATAGGGCATCTGCTGCTCCGCCGCCTGCTCTCCCTGGGCCACCAGATAGGGAATGAGATGCACGTCCTTCAACCCGACGTCGTTGTCGATCTGCGGAATGATCGGCAGCACCTCGGCATGGTGCGACAGGTTGTGGAAGGCGTACTGCGCGCGGACCAACTGGTTCATCATCAGCGACTGCAATTGCATCACGAGCCCCATTCCCGAATTGAATTTCGCGGCGAGCGCGTTCTCGAACCCGATTGCCAGAATGATGTCGGCTCCCTCCCGGATCGCCACATCCACGGGCAACGGATCGGAGACGGCGCCGTCGACCAGGCGCCTGCCGTGAACGGTCCAGGGCGGCAGGATCAACGGCAGCGCGATGCTGGCGCGCAGACCGTCGAACAGCGAACCCCGTGCGAGCACCACGGTCTCACCACTGATGAAATCGGTCGCGACCAGGAACAGCGGGATCTCCTGTCCTTCGATCGTCGCGTCACCGGCATAGTGGCGCAGCCCGGCATTGACGGCCCGGTCGTCGACGATGCTGGCGCGCTCGGAAAAGTGCAACAGGCGCGGGAACACGGCGCTCAGGATCGACCGGTAGTTCATGCGATCGAAGGCGCCGGCCCAGCCCTCGGCAAAGCGGGCGGCGGCGCCGGCAGCATCGCCGCCGCCGCCGGCAACCCAGGCGGCACAGAGCGCACCGCCGCTGCAGCCGACCACCATGTCGATAGGAACGGACTCCCGATGCAGGACCTTGGCGACGCCGAACGCCGCGGCGCACTTGAGCGCACCGGAGCCGATCACCAGCGCTACCTTGCGGCGGCCGGTCTGGCGCGGCGGAGACCGATGGGCTTGCACCGGTTCAGACCGGGGCCGTTTCAGTCGGGAGGCGTTCCGACGCGAGCAGTTCTCGCAGATACGGCAGTTGCTGCAGGGTGGCCTGTTCGCCTTCGTCGATGATGTAGGGCACCTTGGCGGTGTCGAACAAACGCACCCTCTGCTTGAACTCCGGCAGGATCATGATCATCTCGGAGTGGTGCGCGATGCTGTGGAACGCCAGCTTCGCCTTGAGAAGGTTGTTGGACAGGATGGCGCTGAGCTGGAACGCGAAGCGGCCCGCGCTGCGTACGCTTTCCTGGTACGGGCTTTCGAAGCCGACCGCCACGATGACACGCGAGCCGTGCTTCATCGCGACACTCAGCGGCAAGGGGTCGGCCAGGTATCCGTCCACCAGCAGCTTGCCGTCGACCCGCACCGGGGCGAAGGCCAACGGCAGCGCCAGGCTCGCGCGAATGGCATCGACGATGCTGCCACGGGTGATTTCCACCAGCTCGCCGGTGGCGAAATCGGTGGCGGTGATGTGCAGTGGAACGGGCGTGTCCTCGATGCGTCGGTCACCGAAGACCGAACGCATGCGCTCGAGCATCGGCCGGTCGTCGCGCAGCGAAAAGTTGTCGGTCCTGAAGCCGAACAGCTTCGGCGCGAGCAGCCGCAGGTAGCCGATCCGATTGGGCCGTGAAGTCAGATCCTTGGTCCAGGTCCGCAAGGTGATTTCCTTGGCGGATGCGGTGTCGTATCCGAGCGCGATGACCGCTGCGAACAGGGCGCCGGCACTGCACCCGACGACCCGGTCGATGGCAATGCCGGCATCGCTCAGCGCCTTGACGACCCCGATGGCCGCCGCGCACTTGACACTGCCCGAACCGATGACCAGCGAGACCGCCGGCGCCGCGGTCGTCACGCGACCGCCTCGAAGCTGTCGACGGCGGCGTCACGGTCGACGAAGATCTTGATGATGCTGGTGAAGCCAGAGATCGACAGCACGCGCTCGACCTGAGGCTGCAGCGCGGCAATGCGCAGGTCGCCGCCGTGACGGCGGCAGTCCTTCACGGTGGCCAGCAGTGAGCGCAGCCCCGCGCTGCTGGTGTAGGTGACGGCGCCGAAGTCGGCCACCAGCAGCACGCGGCCCTGTCCGATGGGCTCGGCGAACGCAGCGGTCAGCTGGTCGGCGTTCAAGCTGTCGACGCTGCCCTTGATCGTCACCACCGTGACAGCGTCTCGCTCCGTTATTGCGATCTCCAAGGTCGTCTCCCGAAAAAATGAATCAATCTTGCCGCGGCGGCACCAGCAACTTCGTGATCGTCAGCACGTTGCCGCGCTCGCGGTCATGGCGGTAGTGCTGCATGTCGGACAAGCGGCGGATGAGGTGCACGCCGAGACCCCCGATCGGAAGGTCCGCCAGCGGCGCGCTCTGATCGGGCGCGGGCAGCGCCAAGGGGTTGAAGGGCATCCCTCTATCCTCGATCGTCATCTCCATCGCCGGCCGGCCACCGGCCCGCGTGGCTTCGACCTGGAGGGTCAATGGCCCGGGCGCTCCCTCCGGATACGCGTAGGCAATGACATTCACGCAGGCCTCTTCCGCGATGAGGTGCAGGTCGTGGCGGACCTGCGGATCGACGCCGTGGCGCGCGCAATAGCTCTCGAGACATGCAAGCAGGGTGGGCAGACACGCCCGTTCGGCCACACACGTGGTGCGCTGTGGAAGACCAAGCATGGGGCCTGCGAGCGCGGTTGCATTCATGGCCGGCCCCCTATGCGTCTTGCACCGGCGGCGCATCGGCGGCGCTCTGATGTGTAGCCGCGCTCACAGCAAGCGCTCCATCTTCGAAAGCAGCCGGTCGAGTTCGATCGGCTTGGTGTCGAAATCATCGCAGCCGGCATCGAGTGCCCGTTCGCGATCGCCGGACATCGCATGAGCGGTGAGGGCGACCACCGGAATCCCGCTCAAAGTCAGGTTGGCCTTGAGACGGCGCGTGGCCTCCCAGCCGTCGATCTGCGGCAGGCTCATGTCCATCAGGATCAGATCGGGTCGTTCACGCTCGGCACAGGTGAGCGCCTCAGCGCCGTCGCGCGCGATCACCACGTCGTAGCCGCGGCGGATCAGGCGGCGCGACAACATGTCGCGGTTCAGTTCGTTGTCTTCGACGAGAAGGATCTTCGGCATGTCAGTGATCCCTTGCGCTACGCGCCACGCGCGACACATGAAGCCTCGATCCGTTGCCGGATCTCGAATTCGGAGTGCACATGCAGCCGGGAATGAGGCCACCCGCTGCGTTCAGCCAAGCCCCATGCGCTCCGCGGGTGGCCCCATGCCCGGCTGATGCTGGCGTGCCCGCCGCACGAATTCGCTAAAGGCTTCACCTCAGCTCCCATTGATTTCTACGTTGCTGCTGGCACCGCGGCGAGCAGCAGGCGCGGGGCCGGCGGCCAGTACCGTGGCGCGGAAACAGCTGCCCTTCGCGGCCTCGCTGGTGGCGGTCACGTCACCACCCATCAGCCGGCACAGGCGACGGCTGATCACCAGGCCGAGGCCGGTGCCGCCGTATTTGCGGGTCGTCTCGGAATCGGCTTGCACGAAGGCCTGGAACAGCTTGTCCATCTGTGCCGGCGTCATGCCGATGCCGGTGTCGGACACCTCGAACACCATCAGCGCGCGGCCCTGTGCGTCGGTATCCGATGCGACCTCGAGCCGGATGAGGCCGGCCTGGGTGAATTTCGCGGCGTTGGACAACAGGTTGAAGAGCACCTGCCGCAGTCGCGTCACGTCTGAATGCATCCGGCCCAGACCCGCAGCCACGGTCACCTCGAGACGGTTGCCATTGCTCGAGATCAGCGGCTGGCACGTCGAGACGACCTGGTCCACCAACGTGGCGAGCTCGAAATCCTGCAGGTCGAGCTCGATCTTGTCGGCTTCGATCTTCGAGAGATCGAGCACTCCATCGATGAGGCCCAACAGGTGTCGTGCGGCTCCCTTGACGCGCCCCAGGTCGCCGAGCGCGGTCGGCATGTTCGGCTGATCGGCCAGGTCTTCTTCCAGCATCTCGGTGTAGCCGATCACCGCGTTCAGCGGCGTGCGCAACTCATGGCTCATGTTGGCGAGGAAAACGCTCTTGGTGCGGTTGGCGTTCTCGGCCAACCGCCGGGCCTCGTCCGCGACACCGCGCTCCAGTTCGGCAACCCTGCGCGCATGCTCCAGCTCCAGGCTTTGCTGCTCGATCAGCCGGTTGCGCTCCTTCACCTCACGATTGGCTCGAACGGCCCGGCGCGCCTGCACGTGCGATTGCAACCCGAACACCAGACAGAAAATTGCGAGACTGGCCGACGCCAACGCCTGTGTCAGCAACGATGCATAGGGACTCCACTGAAATCCCAGCGTGAACGCCGAGAGCAGGGCACCGATGATGAAAAGGCCGCCGCTCTTCCAGGCGAATCGCGGACCGCCGACAGTCAGATTGGCGATGCCGATGCCGATGAACAAGATGCTCGTGACCGCGATGTTGAACCCGGTCACGGCGGCCCAAGCGCCTTGCACGAGTGCGTCGAACAGGAGGTTGCGCAGCTCGGCGCGCTTGCTGTCACGGGCTCGGCTCGCCAGCTGATAGGCCAGGTGTGCCCACACGAAACTGGTGAAGAAAAGTCCGATCCAGACGGCCGCGACCGGCCGGCTCTCGATGAACACCGACAGCAGGACGACGCCGGTGCCGATGTGGGCGACCGCCCGGACACCGTAGTCGAGCTTGACGATCGGGTGGGCTCGACGCGCGCGCGCCGATGCGTCCACATCGGGAAGGTCATCGACGCCGGTGTCGAGCGCGGACATCAAAGACGCGCGCATCGAACGGCTTCAGCGCACTCGGCAACAGGCCTCTCGTCCATCGGCACCTTTCTTCGGGTGCAAGCCGCTCGGCAGGCAGCGGTCCCGGGCAACCGCGATGCAGCGGTAAGCGATTGTGCCATTCGACTCGATGAGCGTTTCCGAGCGACTCTGCGCTCGGCTGCTGAACGCTTCAGCGGGCGCCACGCTCGCCAAGCGCTGCTGGACGTCCGCATGGGGGATCGTTACAGTGGCCCATGCCTTTCGGGAAGGGGGCCTTCAGTTCATGGCCAGTCCGCCACGCCAAGCTCCGGTGATCCGCCGTGTCCACCTGCCCGATGCGCAGGCCATGCAGGCGTTCCTCTCGGGACTCAGCGGCGCGTCTCGCCGCAACCGCTTCCACGGCGCCGTCAACGGCGTCTCGCCATCCTTGCTGCGCCGCCTGGTCGATGCGGACGGAGAACGACACGCCGCATGGGTCGCTTGTATCTGGGGCGTCAACGGCGAAGAAATCATTGGCGAGGCCGTCTGGTACCTGGTCGAACCAGAGCGTGGCGTTGCCGAGTTCGCAATCAGCGTCAGCGACCTCTGGCACGGCAGAGGCGTCGCCGACGCATTGATGAACCGGCTGATGCAAGCAGCCCGGGAAGCGGGCCTGAGCGCGCTGTACGGCGACGTGCTCGACGCCAACGCGCGCATGCTGGCCTTCATGCGGCGACACGAAATGCATCCTGGAATCTGCGATCCGTCCGATGAGCCGGGCATCGTGCGCGTAGGCTGCTTGTTCGACTCGCAGCCGCCCGAGCCACGCGCTTGGCCGAAGAGCCCCAGAGACTGGTGGGAACGCTTGATGTCGCGCTGGGCCTAGCCCTTTCCCAAAGGCAGGTCGGAAGGTTCCTGAGTTGTGGCCGCTCCGTGACCTATTCCCATGCTCCAGCCGTAACCCCTCGCGCACAATCCGCCGATGCCGATTGACACCCGCGACTGGTACCGTGAACGCCTTTTGGAGCGAGAACGGCTCACGTACCACCCGAAGCTTTTTCGGCGGCCGTGCATCTCCGAACCACGCGCGCCTGTTATCGAGACCCCCGAGGAGCGAGCCAGCCGCCAAGGTTGGACGAGGCTCGGAGCATGGGTGTTGCTGTGGATAGCAGTTGCCGGTGCGGCAATGCTTGTGGCGAAACTGATCTGGTTAGGCTGAGGGACGCGCGTGGACGACAAGTCCTTTCCTTTAGCGACCGCTAAGTACTTGATTTAAAAGGAACGTCTGTGAAAAGTACACAGCTTATGGTCCGTGCATCTCTGACCTAATGTCTTTTACATCCGCGCAAACTGCCCAAATGTCTTTTACATCCGCGCCGACCTGTTTGTGAGCGCCGACCCATCCGATCTTGTCCGCCGTTTATGAGGCTGTGACGACGGTGCCCACCAATCAGAATAGGTGGACAC
>CAJDUZ010000104.1_pt1 | contig 14075 bp, 8 predicted proteins | sample 7391221 | NCBI WGS metagenome assembly CAJDUZ01 (sample SAMEA7055692, study PRJEB34461) | soil metagenome | biome: terrestrial ecosystem; feature: Peninsula; material: soil | place: Antarctica | collected 2016
TCCTGCCACTCGTAGGCCAGCGGGTCGACGACCTGGCTCGCGCCGCCGACGTCGTCGGGGTTGCTGCGCGAGGCCGGATCGGGCACCTCGAGCCTTCCGTCGATGCGGTAGCGGTAGCGCGTGCCGGCACCGGCCGAGGCCACCAGGGCTTCGTACCAGCCGTCGCCCAGCGACTGCATCGGCTGCGTCCTGGTCCTCGTCCCCTGGGCAGCATCCGCGTCGTCCGCAAGGTCTGCATCGTCCGCGCCGTACAGCCGCACATCGACCCGGCTTGCCGCGGGCGCCCAAAGCCGGAAGCGCGTCGCGTCACCTGGCTGCAATTCGGCGCCGAAGCGCATGGCGTGGCGGCTTCTCACGGTGCCGTCAGCTCGCGGGTGAGGAGCGCCAACGAGCGGCCGTGCAGCTCATAGGCCTGGCCGGCCGCATAGCGCCGCGCCGGCGCCACGCCCGAGGGGTGGATCGTGTCGAGCAGCGCCTTCCAGGGGTCGCCATCGAGTGCCGGGATCGTGAAGGCAACGTCGTCCTGGCCGGCGTTGAAGAGCACGAGGAAGTCATCGTCCTGCACCGTGCCGCCGCGCTCGTCGATGTCGGCGATGCCGGCGCCCGAGAGGTACATCCCGAGGCAGCGGGCGTACTCGTGCTCCCATTCCTCGGCGCTCATCTCGTAGCCGTCGGGCTTGAGCCACAGCACGTCCTTCAGCTGGCCGCCGTGCAAGGGTCGGCCGGCGAAGAAATCGCGCCGCCCGAAGCTGCGGTGCGCCGCGCGCAGGCGCAGCAGGCGGCGCACGAAGTCGAGCCGCAGCGCGCGCGCCGGCGTCATCTGCCAATCGATCCAGCTGATCTCGTTGTCCTGACAATAGGCGTTGTTGTTGCCGCCCTGGGTGCGCCCGATCTCGTCGCCCGCGACCAGCATCGGCACGCCCTGCGACAACAGCAGGGTCGCGAGGAAGTTGCGCTGCTGGCGCTCGCGCAGCTCGATGATCTGCGGGTCGTCGGTGGGTCCTTCGACGCCGCAGTTCCACGACAGGTTGTGGTTGCTGCCGTCGCGGTTGTCCTCGCCGTTGGCCTCGTTGTGCTTCTCGTTGTAGGAGACCAGATCCTGCAAGGTGAAGCCGTCGTGTGCGGTGATGAAGTTGATGCTCGAATGCGGGCGCTTGCCCGAGCGGCCGTAGAGGTCGCTGGAGCCGGTGAGGCGGCGCGCGAATTCGCCGATGCTGCTGCCGTCGCCCTTCCAGTAGGCGCGCATGCCGTCGCGGTAGCGGTCATTCCACTCGGCCCAGCCGAGCGGGAAGTTGCCGACCTGGTAGCCGCCGTGTCCGAGGTCCCACGGTTCGGCAATCAGCTTGACGCCGTTGAGCACCGGATCCTGGCGGATCACGTCGAAGAAACCGCCGAGGTGCTCGACCTTGCCGCGCTCGCGCGCCAGCGCCGAAGCCAGGTCGAAGCGGAAGCCGTCGACGTGCATCTCCTCGACCCAGTAGCGCAGCGAATCCATCACCATCTGCAGCACGATCGGGTGCTCGAGGTTCAAGGTGTTGCCGCAGCCGGTGTAGTCGGCGTAGTAGCGGCGGTCGTCGCCGACGATGTAGTAGACCGCGTTGTCGATGCCGCGCAGCGACAGGGTCGGCCCGAGCTGGTTGCCCTCGCAGCTGTGGTTGTAGACGACGTCGAGGATGACCTCGATGCCTGCGCTGTGCAGGCTCTTGACCATCGTCTTGAATTCCTTGACCTTCTGCGACGCCGAGTAGCGCATCTCCGGCGCGAAGAAGCCGAACGTGTTGTAGCCCCAGTAGTTGCGCAGGCCGCGTTCGACCAGATGGCGGTCGTCGATGTGCGCGTGCACCGGCATCAGCTCGACGGTCGTGATGCCCAGGCGCCTCAGGTACTCGATCGCCGGGCCCGACGCGAGGCCGCCGTAGCTGCCACGCAAGGGCTCGGGCACGGCCGGGTTCAGCATCGAATAGCCGCGCACGTGCAGCTCGTAGATCACCATGTCGTGCCACGGCACGTTCGGCCGGCGGTCGTCGCCCCAGGTGAAGGCCGGCTCGAGCACGCGACACTTGGGCATGAAGGCCGCGCTCTCGCGCCGGTCGAACGACAGGTCTTCGCGCTTGTTGCCGACGCTGTAGCCGTAGAGCGCGTCGCTCCAGCGCAGCTTGCCGATGAAGTCCTTGGCGTAAGGGTCGACCAGCAGCTTGTGCGGGTTGAAGCGGTGGCCCTCCTCGGGTTTGTAGGGCCCGTGCACGACGTAGCCGTAGGCAGTGCCGGGGCGCGCTTCGGGCAAATAGCAGTGCCAGACGTGATCGGTGCGCTCGCGCAAGGCGATGCGTTGGCGCTCACGTCGGCCGTTGTCGTCGAACAGCACCAGCTCGACCTGCTCGGCATTCTCGGAAAAAAGCGCGAAATTGACGCCTTCGCCATCCCAGCTCGCGCCGCGCGGGTACGGCCGCCCGGGCCACACCGCGGTGATCGGCATCATGCCGCGCAATGCTGCTCGCGTCACGTCAGTCCTCGTCTTCGCGTTTCCAGCTCGGCCACCAGCGTTCGAGCCGTGCCGCCGCCCAGTCCTTGCCGCCGAGACCGAACGCCAGCGCCAGCGCCAGCACGATGCCGGCGAGCAGGATCAGGAAGGTCTGGCGCACGATATCGCCGCCGATATCGATCAGGTCGAGCGCGATGATGACGACGAAGACGGTGATGACGTACTGCGCCAGCTTGCCGAGCACGGCGGCGTCGCCGATGTGGTTGCGACGGCAATAGCCCTGCAGCGTGTTGCCGATGAAGCGGGCGAAATAGCCGCCGAGCACCAGCACGACCAGCGCAAAGAAGACGCGCGGCACGAACAGCATCACCCGGGTCAGCAGATCGGTGACGTACGACAGCCCCAGGCCGTTGAAGGCGATGATCAGCGCCGCCAGCACCACCACCCAGTAGACGAACAGTCCGATCAGTCCGCTGGTGTCGTTGACCATGCCGCCTTGCTGAAAAAAGTCGTCGACGCCCGAGCGCTGAGTCAGGATGTGGAAGTTGATCGCGCGCAAGGCCTTTTGCAGCGCGAAGCGCACCGCCTTGGCGATCAGGAAGCCGATCACCAGCACGACGATGGCCAGCGCCAGCCGCGGCAGGAAGGCCCCGATCTGCAGCAGGATCGCGCGGATCGGCTCCAGCATCACGTTTACGCTTTGCATCGCGAATATCTCCTGTCTCAGCCGCCGCGCGGCCCGACGATGCCGAGGATGCCGCGCAGCGGGATGCGGGCCCATTCGGGCCGCGAGTTGAGTTCGTAGCGCAACTCGTACAGCGCCTTTTCGAGTTCGAACAGGCCCAGCAGCCCGCGGCCCGCCTCGAGCGGCGCATCAATGCCCGCGGCAAGCCGGTAGGCACCGAGGAAGGCCTCGCGCACCTCGAGCTCCCAGGCGACCGCGGCCGGCGCGAGTGCGACGGCTTCGTCGGCGTTGGTGGCGACACGCCGCAGCGCACTCGAGCGCGCGTAGCTGAACGATCGCAGCATGCCGGCCACGTCGCGCAACGGCGAGCCCTTGGTGCGGCGCTCCTCGAAGCTGCGCTCCGGTTCGCCTTCGAAGTCGATGATGAGGAAGTCGTTCTTCACCAGCAGCACCTGGCCGAGATGGTAGTCGCCGTGGAAGCGCGTCTTCAGCGATGGAACCGCCTCGCGGCCGCAGGCCTCGATGCGCTCGAGGATCGCCTCGCGTGCCGCCAGCACCGCGTGCGCGTCGTCAAGCGCCGCGCCGCTGAGCTGCCCGAGGGCGGGCTCAAGCAGCGCCAGGCTGGTGCGCGCCTCGGCTGCGGCGCGCCGCACATTGGCTGCGATGTCCTCGGCCGTCAGCGGTTCGGGGTCGAATGCCGCATCGCCGGTCACCGTCGCAAAGGCGCGGTGCAGTTCGGCGGTGCGCTGGCCGAGCGTGGCAATCAATCCGACATAGGCGCCGTGCACGTCCTCGGGCATCGCCTCGGCGCGGCCGCGCAGGAACTCGAGCTGGCGCTGCAGGTAGGCGAGCGTGTAGTCCCAGCCGTCGCCCTGATGGACGACATAGGCCTGCACCAGCGCCAAGGTCGTCACGCCGCCGTCGGCGCCTCGATGCTGCAGCACGCCCGCCACCGGAACGCAGTTCGGGTAGTGGACGACTTCGGTGAGAAAGCGCCCGATCTCGAACTCGGGATTGACACCGGCGCGCAGCCGCCGGTACCCCTTCAGGAAAAGCTTTTCGCCGAACGCGACGAGTGTGTTGCTGGTTTGCGCCTGCGGCTTGCCGACCGGCAAGGTGGCGAGATCGTCGCCGGCGAGTTCGGCAAAGACCGCGGTCGGCCGGAACTGCAATTCACCTTGCGCGGTGGGCACGCTCGAGCCGTCGCCGATCGCCTGCATCAGCGCGCGGCAGAACCGCTCGTCGGCGAAGGCGTCGCCCATCACGCCGACGCGCGCCTGCTGGCGCACGCGTGCGACGCCCGCTATCGCGAGGGTACGCAGCCGCTCGTCGTCGTCATCCTCCCACGCCATCGCGAGCGGCACGAAATACATGCTCTCCTCGGACGGGCCGTCGAGTGCCACGATGGGCAGCAGCCAGCTGTTGTCGCCACTCTCCCAGACGGCGTGGTCGAGCAACCGGGCGCGCTTGATCGCGCTGCCCTTGGCGGCGTACCAGCGCTGAGTCTCGATGTAGCGCGGCAAGGTGTCGGTCTCGAACTGCGCGCGCGTCTTCACCGCCAGACCGATGCGCCACGGCACCACATGGTCGCGAAACAGGCTCAGCCAGGAGTCGAACAGCACCAGCACCGGGCGCTCCTCGCTCGGCAGGTGCTTCTCGTGCCAGCTCGGCACCTCGACGTCGGCTGCCAGGCGGAACCAGTAGAAGCCGTGCGCCGAGATGGTCAGCAGGTAGGGCAGCTCGCCGATCGGCGGAAAGGCCGTGCGGCCGAGCAGCTCGACCGGCACGCGCGACTTGAAACGCGAAAGATCCAGTTCGACCGGCTGCGCCGAGCGCGCCATGTTGGCCACGCACAGGATCGTGTCGTCCTCGTACTCGCGCAGGTAGGCGAGGATCTTGCGGTTGCCGGGGCTGAGGAAGGTCAGGGTGCCGCGCCCGAACGCCCGGCTCGAGCTGCGCACGCCGAGCATGCGGCGCATCCAGTGCAGGAGCGACGACGGGTCGCGCTGCTGCGCCTCGACATTGACGGCCTCGAAACCGTAGACCGCGTCCATGATCGGCGGCAGATAGAGTCGTTGCGGGTCGGCGCGCGAGAAGCCGGCGTTGCGGTCCGGGCTCCACTGCATCGGCGTGCGCACGCCGTTGCGGTCGCCGATGAAGACGTTGTCGCCCATGCCGATCTCGTCGCCGTAATAGATGATCGGCGAGCCGGGCATCGACAGCAGCAGGCTGTTCATCAGTTCGATGCGGTCGCGGTCGTTGTCCAGCAGCGGCGCCAGGCGCCGGCGGATGCCCAGGTTGATGCGTGCGCGCGGATCGGCCGCGTAGGTGCTGTACATGTAGTCGCGCTCGCGGCTCGTCACCATCTCGAGGGTGAGCTCGTCGTGGTTGCGCAGGAAGATCGCCCATTGGCAGTTTTCGGGGATCTCCGGCGTCTGCTGCATGATCTCGATCACCGGGAAGCGGTCTTCCTGCGCAATCGCCATGTACATGCGCGGCATCAGCGGGAAGTGGTAGGCCATCTGGCACTCGTCGCCGTCGCCGAAATAGTCGCGCACGTCCTCTGGCCACTGGTTGGCCTCGGCCAGGAGAAAGCGGTTCGTGTAGTGGGCGTCGATGGCCGCGCGCAGCTTCTTGATGACCACATGGGTCTCGGGCAGGTTCTCGTTGTTCGTGCCTTCGCGCTCGACGAGGTACGGGATGGCATCGAGCCGGAAGCCGTCGACGCCCATGTCGAGCCAGAAGCGCATCACGCCGAAGATCGCCTCGAGCACCTTCGGGTTGTCGAAGTTGAGGTCGGGCTGGTGGCTGAAGAACCGGTGCCAGAAGTAGGCCTTGGCAACCGGATCCCAGGTCCAGTTGGAGGTCTCGGTGTCGGTGAAGATGATGCGCGTGCCCGCGTAGCGCGTGTCGGTATCGCTCCAGACGTAGAAGTCGCGCTCGGGAGAACCCGGCGGCGCGCGCCGCGCCGCCTGGAACCACGGGTGCTGATCCGAGGTGTGGTTGATGACGAGCTCGGTGATGACCTTCAGCCCGCGTTCGTGCGCGGCGGCCAGCATCGTGCGGAAGTCGTCCAGCGTGCCGTACTGTGGGTGCACGTCCTCGTAGTGCGCGATGTCGTAGCCGTCGTCCTTCAACGGCGACGGGTAGAACGGCATCAGCCAGATGGTGTTGACGCCGAGTTCCTTGACGTAGTCGAGCCGCGCCGTGACGCCGTTGAAGTCGCCCATGCCGTCGGCGTTCGTGTCGAGGAAGGCCTTGACGTTGAGCTGGTAGATGACCGCGTCCTTGTACCAGAGCGGGTCCTCGGCGCGTGCCTCGGCACTCTCGCGTGCGGCGGCTTCGAGCTCGGCGGCTTCGATGTCGGAGGCGCGTGGCGCATTCATCGGCTGTTCATTCGAAGGTGTCGAAGTCCTGTTCGCGGCGCACGCGGCGGCGCAGCCGCAGCACGTGCGCCGGCATGCGCGCGGGGTCGAGCAGCACGAAGTTGCGCGGCCCCTGCCAGACGTAGCGTTCGTCGGTGAGCAGGTCGTGCATCTGGTACTGCGCGTCGGGCTCGATACCGAGTGCTTGCGCGTCGAGCTCGAGCCAGCCGGATTGCGGGTGGTGCGGGTCGAGATTGACGACGCAGACGACGACTTCGTCGCCGCTCTCCTTCAGCCAGGCGATCATCTGTTCGTTGTCGATCTGCAGGAAGCGCAGGTTGTCGTTGCGCTGCAGCGCCGGGCTGGCGCGGCGGATCGCGTTGAGCTGCGTCATCAGGCCGGCCAGGCTGTCGGCGCGCTCCAGATCCCAGTGGCGCAGCTGGTACTTCTCGGAATCGAGATATTCCTCGCTGCCCGGCTCGCGCGGGAGCTTCTCCTGCAGCTCGTAGGCCGGTCCGTAGACGCCGTAGTTGGCCGAGAGCATCGCCGCGAGCACCAGGCGCGTGATGAACATCGCACGCCCGCCTTGCTGCAGCTGCTCGTGCAGGATGTCGGGCGTGTTGGGCCAGACGTTGGGCCGGAAGTAGTCGTGCCCCGGGCCGTGCGCGAGTTCCTCGAAGTAGCTGGTGAGTTCCTGCTTGGTGTTGCGCCAGGTGAAGTAGGTGTAGGACTGCGAGAAGCCGAGCTTGGCGAGCCGGTGCATGACCTTGGGCCGCGTGAACGCCTCGGCCAGGAAGATCACTTCGGGGTCGGCGGCCTGGATGGAGCCGATCGCCCATTCCCAGAACGCGAACGCCTTGGTGTGCGGGTTGTCGACGCGAAAGATCTTCACGCCGCAGGCGATCCAGAAATCGAACACGCTCTTGAGTTCGGTCCAGAGGCCCTGCCAGTCGTCGCTCTCGAAATCGAACGGGACGATGTCCTGGTACTTCTTCGGCGGATTCTCCGCGTACTGCATGCTGCCGTCCGGGCGGCGCCGGAACCACGCCGGGTGCGTGCCGATGTAGGGATGGTCGGGGGCGGCCTGGAACGCGATGTCGAGCGCGATCTCGAGATCGAACTCGCGCGCGCGCGCCACCAGCCGCTTGAAGTCGTCCAGGGTGCCGAGTTCGGCGAGGATCGTCTTGTGGCCGCCTTCCGCAGCACCGATCGCCCACGGACTGCCGACGTCGCCCGGCTCGGCCGCGAGTGCGTTGTTGCGGCCCTTGCGCTGCGCGCGCCCGATCGGATGGATCGGCGGGAAATAAAGCACGTCGAAGCCGAGCCCGGCAACGTACGGCAGCCGCGCCTCGACATCCTTGAAGCTGCCGTGCGCGCCGGGTGCCGACGCGGCCGAGCGGGGGAAGAGTTCGTACCAAGCGCCATAACGCGCGCGCAGCCGGTCGGCCACCAGGGTGAGCTCGGCCGATGTGGTCTGCCGGCGCCGATCCGGGAAGCGCCGTGCCAGCGCACTCAACTTCCCGTCGAGTGCGCAACGCTTGAGCGTCTGTGCGTCGGACGTGGGCTCGCCGCCCTGCTGACGCAGTTGCTGCGCCCACGCCATGAGCGCCCGGCGCTCGCCAGCGCGCGCGCGGGCCGCGCTGGCGGCGATCAGATCGGCGCCGATGCGCGCGGCCAGCCGCAGGTCGTCGGGCTCGACGCGGCGCTCGAGTTCGTGTTGCCACGACTCGAACGCATCGATCCATGCGACGACGGCGTAGCAGTAGCGCCCCGGCAGCGGCGGCACGAAGCTTGCGCGCCACACGTCGTTGCCCTGCGGCTGCATCTCGAGCTCGTTCCAGTCGCTGTGGCGCTCGGCGCGCCAGCGCAGCATCACGCGCGGCACGTCGTGGCCGTCGCCGAAGCAGTCGGCCTCGATGGTCACCGCTTCTCCGGCGATGCACTTGGCTGCAAAGCGGCCGCAATCGACCTGCGGCCGCACCGCGTCGATGACGGCGCGGATGCGACCGCCGGCGGGCAAGGTGTCGCCGCGGCGTTCAGCCATGGGCCGGCGCCTCGGGGTCGGCGCGCAGCACGACGATGGCCAATGGCGGCAGGCTCAGGCGCAGCGACTGCGTGCGGCCATGCGCGGGCCTTGGCGTCGCCGCGACGCCGCCCAGGTTGCCCCAGCCCGAGCCGCCATAGTCCTGCGCGTCGCTGTTGAGGATCTCGCGCCAAAAGCCGGCGCGCGGTACGCCGACGGCGTAGTCCTGATGCGGAACCGGGGTGAAGTTGCAGACGACCAGCAACGGCATGGCGCCGGCATCGCGCGGCTTGCGCAGGAACGCAATGATCGACTGCGCGCTGTCGTCCGCGGCTATCCATTCGAAGCCGTCGGCCGAGAAGTCGAGCTGGTGCAGCGCCGGCTCGCTGCGGCAGGTGCGGTTCAGTTCGGCGACGAAGCGCTGCACGCCGGCATGCTGCGGCAGCGCCAGCGCATCCCAGTCGAGCGCACCTTCGTGCGTCCACTCGGCGCGCTGGCCGAATTCGCCGCCCATGAACAAGAGCTTCTTGCCCGGATGCGTCCACATGTAGCCGAGCAGCAGCCGCAGGTTGGCGAAGCGCTGCCACTCGTCGCCCGGCATCTTGCCGAGCAGCGAGCCCTTGCCGTAGACGACCTCGTCGTGCGAGAGCGGCAGCATGAAGTTCTCGTCGAACGCATAGATCAGCGAGAAGGTCAGTTCGTTCTGGTGGAAGCGGCGGTGGATCGGGTCCTTCTGCAGGTAGTCGAGCGTGTCGTGCATCCAGCCCATGTTCCACTTCATGCCGAAACCCAGGCCGCCCATCTCGACCGGCCGCGTCACCAACGGCCAGGCGGTCGATTCCTCGGCAATCGTCACGGTGTCGGGATGCTCGCGATAGACCGAACGGTTGAGGAGCTGCAGGAACGAGACGGCCTCGAGGTTCTGGTTGCCGCCATCGCGGTTCGGGATCCACTCGCCGGCCTTCCTCGCGTAGTCGAGGTAGAGCATCGAGGCGACGCCGTCGACGCGCAGTCCGTCGACGTGGTAGCGGTCGAGCCAGAAGAGGGCGGACGACAGCAGGAAGCTGCGCACCTCGTCGCGGCCGTAGTTGAAGATCGCCGAGCTCCATTCCGGATGAAAGCCCTGGCGCGGGTCGGCGTGCTCGTAGAGGTGCGTGCCGTCGAACTCGGCCAGGCCGTGTGCATCGGTCGGGAAGTGCGAGGGCACCCAGTCGAGGATCACGCCGATGCCGCGCTGGTGCAGGTGATCCACCAGGTACATGAAATCCTCCGGCGTGCCGTAGCGCGCCGTCGGTGCGTAGTAACCGGTGGTCTGGTAGCCCCAGGAGCCGTAGAACGGATGCTCGGTGACCGGCATCAGCTCGACATGGGTGAAGCCCATCTCGTGCGCGTAGTCCGCCAGCAGGTGCGCCAGCGCGCGCCAGCCGGGCGGTTGGCCGTCCCGGCGGCGCCACGAACCGGCGTGGACTTCGTAGACGCACATCGGCGCGTCGAGTGCGTTGTGCGCTCCGCGGGCCGCCATCCAGGCGGCGTCGCCCCAGGTGTGGTCGAGCGACCAGACGCGCGACGCGGTGGCCGGCGGCGCCTCGGCAAAGAAGGCGAGCGGATCGGCCTTGTCGATGACGCGGCCGTCGCGGGTCGTGATGCGGTACTTGTAGGCCGAGCCCGCGGTGGCGCCTGCGGTGCGGCCTTCCCAGATGCCCGAACCGTCGCCGCGCAGCGCCAGGCGATCACGCTCGGTCGACCAGCCGTTCCAGTCGCCGACCACCGAGACCGTGCTTGCGTTCGGCGCCCAGACTGCGAAGTGCGCGCCGCCCGCATCGGGATGACAGCCGAGGCCTCGTGATGTTGCGCTGCCTCGGGCAGTTTGCCCGTGCCACCCGCGATGCAGCGATAACCCCACACACCGTAGGGTCGCGTGGCTGCGCTGCTGGCGCGCAGAAAACGGTGTTGTGCGATGAAGGGATGCATAGACGACGAAGGCGCTTTCGAGCAGGTCGCCGGCCCCCTTGACATCCGCCAGATGCGCCGCGATCAGCCCGGCCGTGCACGACTCCGCCGTTGCCAGCACCAGGCGGTGGCGTTTCATGAAGGCGGCGACTCGTGTTGCGTGCTCATCGGAAGGCTCACTCTCCAAACTCGTGATGACGAATGCAAAAGCTGTGCCCATTGCGCTTGCCGCACGGCCTGTTGTCTGCGTCGGCGGGCGTTGAGCGCGGACGGCGCGCGCTGCCGGTGGCTCGGCCGGATCTGCTTTTGACGCGGCATGTCACTTGCTGGTGAAGGCCAACGCCACGGGACCCGGAACCCTCATGAGAGAGCCACTGCGGATAGCGCTGATCAGCGAGCACGCCTCGCCGCTGGCGCTGATCGGCGGCATCGACGCCGGCGGGCAGAACATCTACGTGGCGCAGGTGGCTCGCTGCCTGGCGCAGGCCGGGCACCACGTCGATGTGCTGACGCGCCGCGATGCACCGGAGCCGGCGGCCTTCGTCGACATGCGGCCCGGCGCACGTGTCGTGCACATCACGGCCGGGCCGCCGCGCTTCATTGCCAAGGAGCAACTGCTCGGCCATATGCCGGAGTTCGCGCGTGCCAGCGAACGGCTGTTTCGCAACAGTGCGCCCTACGATGTCGTCCACGCCAATTTCTTCATGTCGGGGCTGGTGGCGCAACGGCTCAACCAGGCGATGGGCGTGCCCTTCGTCGTCACCTTCCATGCGCTCGGCCGGGTGCGGCACGAGCACCAGCGAGGCGCTGACAGCTTTCCGCCGCGCCGCGTCGCCATCGAGCACGAGCTGGTGCAGCACGCCGATTGCATCATCGCCGAGTGCCCGCAGGACCGCGAAGACCTGCTGCGCCTCTACGACGCCGACGAAGACCGCATGGCGGTCGTGCCGTGCGGCTTCGATGCGGAGGAGTTCGCGCCGATGAGCCGCGCCGCGGCGCGCCAGCAACTCGGCCTCGCGCAGGACGAATTCATCGTGCTGCAGCTCGGGCGCCTGGTGCCGCGAAAGGGCATCGACAACGTCATTCGCGCCATCGGTTGCCTGCCGCCCGAGACGCCGGCCCGCTTGCTGGTGGTGGGCGGCGATGCATCGACCGCCGAAGAGGCGCGTACGCCGGAGATCGCGCGGCTGCGCCAGGTCGCGCGTGATTGCGGCGTGGCCGATCGTGTCGAATTTACCGGCCATCGCCAGCGCCGCGAGCTGCGCCGCTATTACGCCGCGGCCGATGTGTTCGTGACGACGCCTTGGTACGAGCCGTTCGGCATCACGCCGCTCGAAGCGATGGCCTGTGGCACGCCGGTCATCGCGAGTCGGGTCGGTGGCTTGCAGCACACGGTACAGGATGGCCTCACCGGTTACCTCGTGCCGCCGCGCGACCCGGCGGCGCTGGCGCAGCGGCTGGCCGAGGTGCAGCAAAACCGCCTCCATGCCGCCGCGCTGGGCCGCGCCGGCATGCGTCGTGCGCGCGCTCACTACACGTGGGAGCGCGTCACCGACGAGCTGGTGGAAATCTATGAAGCGGTGCGTCAGCCGCGCGGCATGCGCATCGCGGCGCCGCGCTGGCAACCGTTGCAGCTGGTGCACAGTGCCGCACCGGCGGTCGCATCCTGAACCCGGAGCGCCTCGATGATCGAGCTGCAGAACATGCCGGCGTTCGTCACCGGCGCCGGCAGTGGCCTGGGCGCGGCGATCGCGCGGCGTCTTGTTGCGGCTGGCGCGCGGGTCGTGCTCGCCGACATCGCCGAGGCCGTGCACTTCCTGCTGATGATGTCGCCCGAGTCGGTGGTCTCCGAGATCATGGTGCTGCCGCGCGAGGAAACCTCGTGGCCGTGAGCGCCGACCATTCCGATGCCCGGCCCTCGGCGCGTGCCGTCTTTCTCGACAAGGACGGCACCCTGGTCGAGAACGTCCCGTACAACGTCGACCCGGCGCGCTTGCGCTTCACGCCGCATGCCCTGGAAGGCCTGCGCCTGCTGGTGGCGCAGGGTTGGCGGCTGATCGTCGTCAGCAACCAGCCGGGTCTCGCCTATGGCCTGTTCCAGCGTGCCGAGCTGATGCGGCTGCGTACCGACCTGGCCGGGCGCATGGCCGCCGGCGGCGCGCCGCTCACCGATTTCTATTGCTGCCCGCATGCGCCGGCCGGGCCGAAGGCCGCCGGGTGTCTGTGCCGCAAGCCCGCACCCGGGCTGCTGCACCAGGCGGCGCGGCGCCACGGCCTCGACCTCGCGCAGTGCTGGATGATCGGCGACATCCTCGACGACGTCGAAGCCGGTGCGCGCGCCGGTTGCCGCAGCATCCTGCTGGACGTCGGCAACGAGACCGAGTGGCGGCTCTCGCCGCTGCGCACACCGCACGCGCGCGTGGCCGATCTGCTCGAGGCGGCGCGCCTGATCGTCGCCACCGACGTGCAAGGTGCGGCGGATCCGCTGAACGCGGAGCTGGCATGAGGAACGCCACGCCCGGCTCGTCCGATGTAGCGCGCAGCATCGCCTCGTCCGACGCGGTCCGAGCCGAGGTGGCGGCCGGCACGCGTGGCGGTGCCGCCGTGCGGCCGCGCTTCGACGACGCGACGCGAGCCGCGTGGCGGCGGGCGCGCAACATCCTGCTGGTGCGCCTGGACAACCTCGGTGATGTGCTGATGACGACGCCGGCGATCACGGCGATCCGCCACGCGAGCCCCGCGGCGCGGCTCACCCTGCTCGCCGCACCGGTCGGTGCTGCGTTGCAGCCGCACCTGCCGCTGCTCGACGACGTCATCGTCTACAACGCACCGTGGCATCGCAGCGACGCCGTCATCGGGCATCGGTCGGCCGGAGCGGCCGCCGCGGTCGATCAGCAGATGATGGCGCTGCTGGCCGAGCGCCGGTTCGATGCGGCCATCGTCTTTACCGTCTGCACGCAGAGCGCGTTGCCGGCGGCCATGCTGTGCCGCCTGGCCGGCATCCCGCTGCGGCTCGCGCACTGCCGCGAGAACCCGTATGCGCTCTTGACGCAGTGGCTGCAGGATCGCGAGGTGGTGGCCGACGGCATGCGCCATGAGGTCGCCCGCCAGCTCGAACTCGTCGCCTCGGTCGGCTTCGAAGCGGCCGACACGCGCCTCGTCTTCGACGTGCGCGACGCCGACACGCGCGGCCTGCGAGCGAAGGCGACAGCGGCTGGCCTCGACCTGCGCCGTCCTTATGTGGTCGTGCATCCGGGCGCGAGCGCCGCGTCGCGGCGCTACCCGGCCGAACGCTTCGGCCGTGCCGCCGCCGCGATCGCCGCAGCCAGTGGCTGCCAGATCGTCTACAGCGGCGGCGCCGGTGATGAAGAGGACCTGGTCGAGACCGCGCAAGCCGGCATGACGCGCCGCGGCGTCTCGCTCGCCGGCCGGCTCGCACTCGGCGAACTTGCGGCCTTGATCGCCGGCGCTCGGCTCGTCGTCTGCAACAACAGTGGTCCGGCCCACTTGGCGGCCGCGCTCGGCACGCCGCTGGTGGTGCTGTACGCGCTGACGAACCCGCAGCACACG
>CAJDUZ010000066.1_pt1 | contig 13954 bp, 13 predicted proteins | sample 7391221 | NCBI WGS metagenome assembly CAJDUZ01 (sample SAMEA7055692, study PRJEB34461) | soil metagenome | biome: terrestrial ecosystem; feature: Peninsula; material: soil | place: Antarctica | collected 2016
GCCATCCGGCTGTGTCTCAGCCGGCTGCGTCGCCTCGCGCTCCTCGGCCTGCGTCAGCGCAATCGCGTCTTCGATCTGCCTCGGGAAATACGCGCGGTCGCCGAGATGGCGCCCGCCGCGCACCATCGCCAGGTTGACGCAGGCGCGGCCACCCTGCACCGCGACCGCGAGGATGTCGGTGTCCTTGGTAGGCGCGCCGGTGTTGTCCTCGACCGACTGCTGGTGCAGCACGCGCGAGAGCGCACCGATCTGGTTGCGGATCTCGGCCGCCTGCTCGAATTCGAGCGCCTCCGCGTGCGCCATCATGCGCGCCTGCAAGGTGTCCATCAGCTCGCGCTGCTGGCCGAGCAGGAAGCGCTCTGCGTTGGCGACGTCGCGCGCATAGTCCTCGGGCGAGACGAGTCCGACGCACGGCCCCGAGCAGCGCTTGATCTGGTAGAGCAGGCAGGGCCGCGTGCGGTTGGCGAAGACCGAGTCCTCGCAGGTGCGCAGCCGGAACACCTTCTGCAGCAGCTGGATCGTTTCCTTGACGGCCCAGGCACTCGGAAACGGCCCGAAATAGCGGTTGCGTCGGTCGATCGGCCCGCGGTAGTAGGCGATGCGCGGATAGCTTGCCGCCGGCGCGTTCGGGTCGAACTGGCCCGTGCCGGTGATCATGAGGTACGGGTAGCTCTTGTCGTCGCGAAACAGGATGTTGTAGCGCGGCGCCAGCGTCTTGATCAGGTTGTTCTCGAGCAGCAGCGCCTCGGCCTCGGAGCGCACCACCGTCGTCTCGAGCCGCGCGATCCTGCCGACCATGTGGCCGATGCGCGTGGGCCCGTGGTTCTTGTGGAAATAGCTCGAGACGCGGCGCTTCAGGTCGCGCGCCTTGCCGACATAGAGCACAGCGCCCTGCGCGTCGTAGTAGCGGTAGACGCCCGGCCGGTTCGGCAGCGCCGCGACCTCGGCAAGCAAGCGCTCGTACCGGATCTCGGCGGTCTCGGCCACAGCAGCCGAACCGGATGCCAGGGCCCGTTGGCCAGGAACCGGACGCGACGGTACGGCAGACCCGGCCGCCGCGACCGAATCGAGCGGCGCAGTGGTCTCGGCCGCCGCGGCCGAGTCGGGCGGCACGGAGCTCTCGTCCATCATCGACGGGCATTGTGCCGCGGTGCCGCTGCCCTTCGGATAATGCGGGATGACCTTGGACGTGTTCTGCCGCGTCGTCGACAACTGGGGCGACATCGGCGTGTGCTGGCGGCTCGCCGCCGAGCTCGCGGCGCGGGGCGTCGCAGTCCGGCTCTGGGTGGACGATGCGCGCGCGCTGAGCTGGCTCGCACCCGACGGCCATGCCGGGGTCGACGTCGGCAGTTGGCAGGCGGCAGCGGATGCGGAGCCGGCGGATGCCGTCATCGAAACCTTTGGCTGCGGCCTTCCCGAACCCTTTCTGCAGCGCATGGCAACGCGCATGGCGCCGCCCAAGTGGATCAACGTCGAGCATCTCAGCGCCGAGCCCTTCGTCGAGCGCAGCCACCGGCTGCCATCGCCGCAATCGAGCGGCGCGGCTGCCGGCCTGACGCGCTGGTTCTTCTATCCCGGCTTCAGCGCGCGCACCGGCGGGCTGCTGCGCGAGGCCGACCTGCTGCAACGCAGACGGCGCTTCCGGCGTCAGCGCTGGCTGCAGTCGCAAGGCATCGTGGCGGACACGGGCGAACGGCTCGTCAGCCTCTTTTGCTACGAAAACGCGGCGCTGCCGGCGCTGCTCGAAGCGCTCGCCGAGCGCCCCACGCTGCTGCTCGCCACCACCGGCCCGGCCGCGCAGCAGGTGTCGGCACTGCTCGGGCCCGGACTCGTGCACCGGCAACTGCGCGTGCGGCACCTGCCGCCCTTGAGCCAGCGCGACTACGACCGGCTGCTGTGGTCCTGCGAGCTCAACTTCGTGCGCGGCGAGGATTCCTTCGTGCGCGCGCAATGGGCCGGTGCGCCTTGCGTCTGGCAGGTCTACCGCCAAGCCGACCAGGCGCATGTGGTGAAGCTCCAGGCGTGGCTCGAGCGCTACCTGGCCGGCGCTGCGCCCGAGGTGGCCGAACCGGCACGGCGGCTGCATACCGCATGGAACGGCCTGGCCGCGCCGGCATTCGAGTTCCCCGACCCCGCCGCCTGGGTGGCGCACTGCCAACGCTGGCGCGACCGGCTGCTGGAGCTGCCCGACCTGGTCGGTGAGCTGCTGGAATATGCGGCTGTCTGAAGCGTGTGCGGCAACAAAACAGCTAAAATCAGCGGCTTTGCGCAGTTTTCTGGCGACCTGCCAGGCTGCGCGGCCTGCTTCGGCAGCCTGGGCGCCGCACGGCGCCATACCCCTGACATCCAGCCAGACCCAACATTCATGAAGCTCGCACAGGAAATACGCGCCGGCAACGTCATCATGCAAGGCAAGGACCCGATGGTGGTCCTGCGCACCGAGTACAGCCGTGGCGGCCGCAACTCCGCCACCGTGCGGATGAAGTTGAAGAGCCTGCTCAGCAACTCCGGCACCGAAGTCGTCTTCAAGGCCGATGACAAGATGGATCAGGTGATCCTCGACAAGAAGGAATGCACCTACTCCTACTTCGCCGATCCGATGTACGCGTTCATGGACGCCGAGTACAACCAGTTCGAGGTCGAGTCCGACAACATGGGCGACGCGATCCAGTATCTGGAGGATCAGATGCCCGTCGAGGTGGTGTTCTACGAAGGCAAGGCGATTTCGGTTGAACTGCCGACCAGCCTCGTGCGCGAGATCGCCGAGACCGAGCCGGCCGTCAAGGGCGACACCTCCGGCAAGGTGCTGAAGAACGCCAAGCTCGCCACCGGTTTCGAGGTCTCGGTGCCGCTGTTCGTGCAGACCGGCGACAAGATCGAGATCGACACCCGCACCCACGAATACCGCAAGCGGGTCTGAGCGCATGCGCGCTGCCTGACAGGGCCCGCCTTGCGGGCCCTTCTTCATGCTTTCGAGAGACGGCTGATGGCAGGGTGTCGAGGATGCCGCCGCGCCTGACGCCGCTGTGGCAACGCTGCCGATGACGCCATTCGCGAGTTCGGGCTGGGGCGAGCAGTCGGGCGTCGAGGCGGGCCGCTTGCCGGCCAGCTGGCGCGGCCGCGAGCGTTTCGTCGTGCTCGAAGCCGGCTGCGGCGGTCCCGATGCGTTCCTCGCCTGCTGGCAAGCGTGGCGCGACGATCCGACGGCGTGCGCGCGGCTGCACTTCATCTCGGTGCTGCCTGAGCCGCTGAGCGCGGCGGCGCTGCACGCGTCGATGTCCGCCATCGGCTGGCCCGAGCTCGCCGCGGCGCTTGTCGATGCCTGGCCTGCGCCGACCGCGAACCTGCACCGCCTCGCCTTCGATGACGGGCGAGTCCAGCTGCTGCTTGCCTGCGCGCCGCTCGCGGAGGCGCTTGGCGAACTCGCCGCCGATGTCGACGCCTTCTGGCTCGGCGCCGTCGCGAACGCCTCTCCACGACGGCTGGCGAGGGCACTGGCGCGGCTGGCCGCACCCGGTGCACGCTTGCACGCACGGCCGTCACAGGCCGCGCTGGACGCCGCGTTCGGTGCAGCGCTGCGCGCGGCCGGGTTCGTCGCCGACCGCAGCGCCGCCGGGTTCGACGTCGAGGGCGTCGACACCGAGCCTGCGGCCGAGGCGCCGCACCTCTGGATGCGTTACGCCCCGGCCTTCGTGCCGCGCCGGCCGTCGGCGCGCAGCGCACCACGGGCCTCATCCGAGCGGCCTGCAGCCGAGCGGCACGCCTTGATCGTCGGCGGCGGCCTCGCCGGTTGCGCGACCGCCTGGGCGCTGGCCGAGCACGGCTGGCGCAGCACCGTGCTCGAACGCCACGACGCGGTGGCCCAGGAAGCGTCGGGCAATCCGGCCGGACTCTTTCACGGCATCGTCAACCGCCATGACGGCACCCACGCTCGTTTCAACCGCGCGGCCGCACTGGAGGTGCAGCGCGTCGTGCGGGGCGCGCTGGCGGCCGGCGTCGACGGCCAGCAGCAGGGATTGCTGCGGCTCGAGATCGAAAGCGGGCACGGCGAAACCGCGAGCCCGCTGACCTTGGCGATACCGGCGAACCGGACGGACCGTGCACAACGAGCAGAGCGAGCGCTGAAATCGATGCAGGCCACCGTGCTGCGGCTGCGGCTGCCGGCCGACTACGTCGAGGCACTGAGCCCCGCCGAAGCCGGCGCGCGCGCCGGGCTGGCGCTCGAAGCGCCGGCCTGGTTCTACCCGGGTGGCGGCTGGGTCGATCCCGCCCTCCTCGCCCGCCACTATCTGCAGCGCGCCGGCGCCGCGTGGCGCGGCGGCTGCAAGGTGGCCGCGCTGCATCGGGCCGACGGCGCCTGGGAGCTGCTCGACGCCGCCGGCGGGGTCATCGCCCGCTCAGCCACCGTGGTCCTCGCAAATGCCGGCGATGCGCTGCGCTTGCTCGGCGCAACGTGGCCCATCACGATCGTGCGTGGCCAGCTCAGCATGCTGCACGGGGTCAGCGCGACCGGCTGGCGCCTGCCGCGCCTGCCGCTCACCGGATCCGGCTACCTGCTGCCGGAGGTGCGGGGCGCGGCGATCTGGGGCGCCACCTCCCAAATCGGCGATGCGGACCCGAGCGTGCGCGCCGCCGACCACCGGCAAAACCTCGCGCAAGTCGCCCGCCTGCTCGGCGTGCAGCCGTCAGTCGATCCGGCGCTGCTGGCCGGCCGCACCGCCTGGCGTTGCGTCAGCGACGATCGATTGCCGGTGGTGGGTGCCGTGCCGGTGGAGTCCGCGACGCGCGTGTCATGGAGCGGCATGGATGTGCCGGGCTGGCGGGCGCGCCGGCCGCCCGACCAACCGCGCCATGTGCCGCGGCTGCCCGGGCTGTACGTCTGCATGGGGCTCGGCTCGCGCGGCATCACCTGGTCGGCACTTGCGGCGCAGTTGCTCGCGGCGGCGATCAGCGGCGCCCCGGCGCCGCTCGAGGCCAGCCTGCTCGATGCAGTCGATCCGGCACGCTTCATCGCGCGCCGCAACCGGCGCGCGACAGGCCATCAGCCCTGATTGTTCGACTGCTGCGGCGTGAGCTTGTCGGGCGCGTCGTCCGGCGCCGCATGGCCGTCCGGCCCGGTGGTCTTGCGCTCGGCCTTTTCCTTGACTTTCTCTTCCTTCTTCTTCTTCTTGGCCAGCTCGCGCTGGCGTTTTTCGAACGAATAATTGGGTTTGGCCACGGGCCATCCTTTCAATCAGCTTCACAATGGGCGAACGCCGAGGTTACGCGCTTTTGCAGCGCTCGACGCCCAAGACCTTCAGAACCGCAGCGTGCGCACCCCATCATCGGTGCCGAGCAGACAGACATCGGCCTTGTTGCGCGCGAAGATGCCGACGCTGACGACCCCGGGCCACTGGTTGATCTCGGCCTCGAGCGCATGCGGATCGTTGATTGTCAGGCCATTCACGTCGAGGATGCGGCCGCCATTGTCGGTCGTTCCCGCGCGCAGCACCGGCGCCCCGCCCAAGGCGCGCAGGCGCCGGCCGATTTGTGCCGCGGCCATCGGGATCACCTCGACCGGCAGCGGAAAGCGCCCCAGCACCGCGACCTGCTTGGACGCATCGGCGATGCAGATGAACTGACGCGCCAGGTCGGCGACGATCTTCTCGCGCGTCAGCGCGCCACCGCCGCCCTTGATCATGCAGCCGGTGGCGTCGATCTCGTCGGCCCCATCGACATAGACCGGCAGGCTCTCGACCGAATTTGCATCGAGCACGCTGATGCCATGCGCACGCAGCCGTTCGGCGCTGGCTTGGCTGCTCGAGACCGCACCGGCAACCCGATCGCCGAGCCGCGCCAGTGCGTCGATGAAGTGGTTCACCGTCGTGCCGGTGCCGACGCCGACGATGCTGCCCGGGACCACATAGGCCGTCGCGGCCTGGCCGACCAGCGCCTTGAGTTCGTCTTGAGTCACTGCGTCAACTCCTGCTTCGCACCGCGGTGCAAACCGCCTTCAAGACGCCCGGGCGGGCACTCATCGCCCGACCATCGCTTCGGGCCGCACCCAGACGTCGAATTGTTCGGCCGTGACATGGCCGGAGGCGATGGCCGCGTCGCGCAAGCTGCTGCCGCTCTGGTGCGCCTGCTTGGCAATCTGCGCCGCACGGTCATAGCCGATGTGCGGGTTCAGCGCCGTCACCAGCATCAGCGAGCGCTGCACCAGTTCGGTGATGCGCTCGCGGTCGGGTTCGATGCCGTGCGCGCAATGCTCGTCGAAGCTCGTCATGCCGTCGGCCAGCAGCCGCACGCTCTGCAGCAGGTTGTGGATGATCACCGGCTTGTAGACATTCAGCTCGAAGTTGCCCGAAGCGCCCGCGATGTTGATCGCGGCATCGTTGCCGAACACCTGGCAGCAAAGCATCGTCAGCGCCTCGCACTGCGTCGGGTTGACCTTGCCCGGCATGATCGAGCTGCCCGGCTCGTTCTCCGGGATGCGGATCTCGCCGAGCCCGGAGCGCGGGCCCGACGCGAGCCAGCGCACGTCGTTGGCAATCTTCATCAGCGAGGCCGCCAAGGTCTTCAGGCTGCCGTGCGCGTGCACCATCGCATCGTGCGCGGCCAGCGCCTCGAACTTGTTCGGCGCCGACACGAATGCCATGTCGGTGGATTGCGCCAGATCGGCCGCCACCTTGGTTCCGAAATCGCGCGGCGCATTCAGCCCGGTGCCGACGGCGGTGCCGCCGAGCGCGAGCTCGCTCAGATGCGGCAGCGCGGCACGCAGGTGCACCGCGCCGTGCTCGAGTTGCGCGACCCAACCCGAAATCTCCTGGCCGAGCGTGAGGGGCGTCGCATCCTGCAGGTGGGTGCGGCCGATCTTCACGATATCGATGTAGGCGTCGGCCTTCGCCGCCAGGGTGTCCCGCAGCCGGGCGAGCGCCGGCAGCAATTGCCGTTCGATTGCGAGCACCGCCGCGACGCTCATGGCCGTCGGGAAGACGTCGTTGGACGACTGGCTGCGGTTCACGTCATCGTTCGGGTGCACGAGGCGTTCCTCGCCGACCCGGCCGCCCAACAATTGCGAGGCGCGGTTGGCCAGCACCTCGTTCATGTTCATGTTGGTCTGCGTCCCCGAGCCGGTCTGCCAGACCGCCAGCGGAAACTGTGCCGGGTGGCGCCCGGCGAGCACTTCGTCGGCGGCTTCGATGATCGCGCCCGCCTTGCGCTCGTCGAGGTTGCCGAGCGCGCGGTTGACGCGCGCGGCGCTGCGCTTGACGAGCGCAAGCGCGGCGATCAGCTCGGGCGGCATGCGCTCGCTGGAGATGCGAAAGTGCTGCAGCGAGCGCTGCGTCTGCGCACCCCAAAGGCAGTCGTCGTCGACGGCGATCTCGCCGAAGGTGTCGCGCTCCATGCGTTGGCCGGTGGTCATCTCGAGGCTCCGTGATTCGACAGGTGGGTAATTCTGGACCGGGATTGTCCCGCGATCTGCGGCTTGCACCGTCGAGGGCCGGTCGGCGCGCAATCGCTTTGCGACAATACTGCAGCCGCCATGCCGCTGATCCCCTACGCCCTGACCCGCCCGCTGCTATTCGGCCTCGATCCGGAGGCAGCACACGACCTGACCTTGGCGGCACTCACGCGGATCCAGCGCACACCCTTGATCTGCGGCATCGCGCAGCGCCGCATCGCCGACCCGGTGACCGTGGCCGGCTTGCGCTTTCCCAACCGCATCGGTCTGGCCGCCGGTCTCGACAAGAACGGCGCGGCGATCGACGGCCTGGCTGCCCTCGGCTTCGGCAGTATCGAAGTCGGCACCGTCACGCCGCTGGCACAAGCGGGCAACCCCAAGCCGCGGCTCTTCCGGCTGCGCGAAGCCGAGGCCTTGATCAACCGGCTGGGCTTCAACAACCACGGCCTGGCGGCCTTCGTCGCCAACGTGCAGCGGGCGCATTTCCGTGACTCCGGCGGCATCCTCGGGCTCAACATCGGCAAGAACGCTGCCACGCCGATCGAGCGTGCGGTCGACGATTACCTGACCGGCCTGGCCGGCGTCTATCCGCACGCCGACTACGTCACCGTCAACATCTCGAGCCCGAACACGCGCGACCTGCGCAGCCTGCAGGGCGACGCCGCGCTCGACCCGCTTCTTGCGGCCTTGCAACGGCGCCGGGGCGAGCTCGCCTCCGAGCACGGCCGTACCGTGCCGCTGTTCGTGAAGATCGCGCCCGATCTCGATGCCGCGCAGGTCGAGGCGATTGCCGCGGCGCTGCAGCGCCATGCAATCGACGGCGTCATCGCCACCAACACCACCATCGCGCGCGACGCCGTGAGCCACCTGCCGCACGGCAGCGAGGCCGGCGGCCTGTCGGGCCGGCCGGTGTTCGAACGCTCGAACCGGGTCATCGCGCAATTGCGTGCCGCGTTCGGCGCCGGCTATCCGATCATCGGCGTCGGCGGCGTGATGAGCGGTGCCGACGCCGCTGGCAAGATTGCAGCCGGCGCGGATCTGGTGCAGATCTACACCGGCTTCATCTACCGCGGGCCTGAATTGGTCAGCGAAGCGGCGCGGGTGCTGGCGCGGTTGCCGCACTGACGGCCGGTGATGGGCGTACTGCCGTCCTCGCTGCTGCGGCGCGGCGCGCTGGCCGCGCTGCTGCTGCTCGGCGCTTGCGCCACGCTGCCCACACTCGACCCCACCGTGCCGCTGCCGACACACGGGCCGTTGCGGCTCGAAGGCGCCGACGGGCGCATTCTTTCCCCGCAGCAAAGCCGCGCAATCCTGCACAAGCTCCAGGACGGCGCGCCCGCCACCGACTTGTTTCGCCGCCACCTCGCGCTCGAGCAGGCGATCAGCGGCACGCCGCTGACGATCGGCAACAAGGCGACATTGCTCGAAGACGGCCCGAACACCTATCGCGCGATGCTTGCGGCGATCGCCGCGGCGCGCGACCACATCAACTTCGAGACCTACATCTTCGACGACGACGCGGTCGGCCAGCGCTTCGCCGATGCGCTGATCGCCAGGCAGCGCGAGGGCGTGCAGGTCAATCTGATCTACGACTCGATCGGCGCGATCGGCACGCCCAAGGCCTTCTTCGAGCGCATGCGCGATGCCGGCATCAACGTGCTCGAATTCAACCCGATCGATCCGATCGGCTCCAAGGTCGTCTGGGACCCGAACCGGCGCGACCACCGCAAGCTGCTGATCGTCGACGGCCACACCGGCTTTCTGGGCGGCATCAACATCAGCGGCGTCTACTCGAGCGCGCCGTTTCGCAAGCGGCGCGGCCGGCGCCACGCCCAGCACCCGCTGCCGTGGCGCGACACCGACCTGCGACTGCAGGGACCGGTCGTGGCCGAATTGCAGACGCTCTTCATGCAAACCTGGGAGCAGCAGCTCGGCGCGCCGCTTGCGCCGCGCCACTACTTTCCACCGCTGCGGGCACGAGGGCCCGACGTGGTGCGCGCGATCGGCAGCTCGCCCGAACAGCCGTTCAGCCTGATCTACGCGACGTTCATCTCGGCCATCAACAGCGCCGAAACCGAGATCCTGTTGACCAACGGCTATTTCGTCCCCGATCCGCAGCTGGTCGACGCGCTGATCGCGGCCGTCGCGCGCGGTGTCAGCGTGAAGATCGTGCTACCGAGCACCAGCGACTTCTGGATGGTATTTCGCGCCGGTCAGTCGCACTACACGAAGCTGCTGCGCGGTGGCGTGAGGCTCTACGCGCTCCAGGACGCGTTGCTGCATTCGAAGACCGCGCTGATCGACGGCGTCTGGTCGACGGTCGGCTCGACCAACCTCGACTGGCGCAGCTTCCTGCACAACCAGGAGGTCAACGCGGTGATCCTCGGCACCGAGTTCGGCGCGCAGATGCGTGCCTCGTTCGAGCGCGACGTGGCGGCCTCGACCGAGATCACCTTGGAGCACTGGGAGCAGCGCCCGCTCGGCCCGCGCCTGAAGGAGCTGTTCGGCCGGATGTGGCAGTACTGGCTTTGATTCGAAGACCGGCCTTGATGCGAGAAACGCGGCCGCCGGTGAACTTTGCGCCCCCGATCGACCCCAACATCGAGACTTGAATCGCAGGCTTCGGCCTGCACATCCAGAGCCATGCACCACCCGACCCAGACCCGCCGCCGATGACCGGCCTGCGCACCGTTGCCCGGCTGGCGTTCGTGCTGGGCCTCCTCGTGGCCGGTCTGGCCGGTGCTCGCGCGCAAGCGGCGCCCGAGAGCGCTGCCGCCGCGGCCTTGCAAGCGCGCTTTGCTTCCCTGCACAGCCATCTCGCCAGCAACCCGTTCAAGCGCCCGCTGGTGCTCGAATCGACGCAAGGCGCCGATCGCCTGGAAGGCGAGATCTTTGCCGTTGTCGATCAGCCGTATGCCCGGGTGGCGCAGGCCTTGCGCTCGGCGGATCACTGGTGCGACATCCTCATCCTGCATGTCAACGTCAAGGGCTGCCGCATCGAGGCCGGCACGCCGCAGCACTTGATCCTGAGCGTTGGCAAGAAGCACGACCAGCCGATCGCCGATGCCTACCGGATCAACTTCGCCTACCACACGGTGGTTGCCGGCAGCGACTACCTGAAGGCGCAGTTGCAAGCGGCCGACGGGCCGCTCGGCACGCGCGACTACAGCATCGTGCTGGAGGCGGCGCCGCGTGGCGAGCAAAGCCTGATCCACATGTCCTATGCCTATGGCTATGGCACGGCGGCGCGCATCGCGACGCAGCTCTACCTGGCGACGCTCGGGCGCGACAAGGTCGGCTTCAGCGTCACCGGGCACGCCGCCGACGGCACGCCGATCTACATCGGCGGCGTGCGCGGGATGGTCGAGCGCAACACGATGCGCTACTACCTGGCGATCGAGTCCTACCTCGACGCCGCGGTCTTGCCGGCGGGAGAGCGGGTCGAGCGGCGGCTGCACGAGTGGCACGCCAGCACCGACCGCTACGCGCGTCAACTTCATGAACTCGATCAGCCCGAATACCTGGCGATGAAGCGCAAGGAGATCGAGCGACAGACGAGCGAGCGCGCGCCCAGCTGAATCGGCCACGCGCGCCTGCGAAACGGTTCGGCACCGTTCGGAACAGCGCCGAACCACCCGGCAACTTCAGTGCAGCGGCGCGCCGGTCTTGGCCTGCAGTTCCTCACGCGTCACGCCGGGCGCGATCTCGACCACCTTCAGTCCTTCGGGCGTCACATCGAGCACCGCAAGGTCGGTGATGATGCGGCCGACGACGCCGACGCCGGTCAGCGGCAAGGTGCAATGCTCGAGGATCTTCAGGTCGGTCGTGCCGTCCTTCTTGCGCGCGACGTGCTCCATCAGCACCAGCACGCGCGGCACGCCGGCCACCAGGTCCATCGCCCCACCCATTCCCTTGACCATCTTGCCGGGGATCATCCAGTTGGCGAGGTCGCCCTTCGCGCTCACCTGCATCGCGCCGAGTATCGAGAGATCGATCTTGCCGCCGCGGATCATCGCGAAACTGTCATGCGAACCGAAGATCGACGAGCCGGGCAAGGTCGTCACGGTCTGCTTGCCGGCGTTGATGAGGTCGGCGTCGATCTCGTCGGCGGTCGGGAACGGCCCGATGCCGAGCATGCCGTTCTCGCTTTGAAGCCAGACCTCGATGTCGGGTGGAACGTGGTTGGCAACCTGCGTCGGCAAGCCGATGCCGAGGTTGACGTAGTAGCCGTCGCGCAGCTCGCGTGCGGCGCGCTGTGCCATCTCATCATGTGTCCAGGCCATGCTTGATTCCTTCTCAACGGGTGGCTGTGCCTCAGGCGGCGGCCGGCTCGCGCAAGGTGCGCTTCTCGATGCGTTTCTCGGGGTGCGCGTTTAGCACGATGCGCTGCACGTAGATGCCCGGCAGGTGTACCGCGTCGGGATCGATGCTGCCGGTCTCGACGATCTCCTCGACCTCGACGATCGTGATCTTGCCGGCCATCGCAACCGCCGGGTTGAAGTTGCGTGCGGTGCGGCGAAAGACGAGGTTGCCCGATGGGTCGGCCTTCCAGGCCTTGACCAGCGAGACATCCGGCAGCAGCGAGCGTTCCATCACGTAGACGTGGCCGTCGAACTCGCGGGTCTCCTTGCCTTCGGCGACGACGGTGCCGACGCCGGTGCGCGTGAAAAAGGCCGGGATGCCGGCGCCACCCGCGCGCAATTTCTCGGCGAGCGTGCCTTGCGGCGTGAATTCCAGCTCGAGTTCACCGGCCAGATACTGGCGCTCGAACTCCTTGTTCTCGCCGACGTAGCTCGCGATCATCTTCTTGATCTGCCGCGTCTGCAGCAGGAGTCCGAGGCCGAAGTCATCGACGCCGGCGTTGTTCGAGATCACCGTCAGGCCCTTGACGCCCGAGTCGCGCAAGGCAGCGATCAAGGCCTCCGGAATGCCGCACAGGCCGAAGCCGCCGACCGCCATCAGCAGATCGTCGCGGACCACGCCCTCGAGCGCCTTGGCGGCACTGGGAAAGACTTTCTTCATGCACCCTCTCCTGTTGCAGAACCGGGCAGCCCGGCATACCGATAGCCCGATCGTAAGCGCAGCCGCGCAGCCCCTGCGCCGGCTGCGGCATCAGGTGACCAGCTTGCGCAGCCAGTCGGGCAGCGGCACCGATTTCTGGCGCACAGAGTCGACCCAGACGACACGCGCCCCGCCCGAGGCATAGATGACGCCGGGGACGTCGCTGCGTTCCAGCGTGATGTAGGTGTCGATGCTGGTGCGTCCGACGCCGCCGACGTACTGGCGTGCCAGCACCTCGCCGGGATACTCGAGCTGGCGGATGAAATTGCAGAAGGCATTGACGATGACCGGCCCCTCGCCGTGCGGATCGGGCGTGCCGCCGACCTGATTCAGCCATTCGATGCGAATCGTCTCCAGGTAGCGGAAGTAGACCGTGTTGTTGACGTGGCCCATCGCGTCCATATCGCCCCAGCGGATCGGGATGCGCATCTCGAACGTGAGCTTCTTGTCGTCGGGCAGATCGAAACGCATGCGGTCTCCGTGCTGAGGAACCATCTGGAACTGTCGAACGATTCAGTGGCCGAGTTCACGGCAGAGCCGGTCGAGCCGCTCGCGCAAGGTCTTCAGCTCGCTGCGCAAGGCGTGCTGCTCGGCCTTCAGCGCGGCGATCTCGTGCGCCGCAACGAAGTCCTCGGCGTCGCTGGCCAGCGGCACCGCTGTGGCGAGAGACTCCGACACCGCCCCGAGGCTTTGCGCCCAGCGCGCCTCACGGGCGCCGGCGGCGCGCGGCAGACGCACGACCAGTGGGCCACCCTTGTCGTCAGCGCGGTTGGCGAGTTCGTCGAGAAAGCCCTCGACCGACGATGCATCGGCAAAACGGTGCAGCCGCTCGCTGTTGGTGCGCAATTCCGAGGTGGTCTGCGGGCCGCGCAGCATCAGGGCCGCGAGCAGCGCCACCGCCTGCGACGGCAACGCCAGCGCGCGGCCCAGGTTGTGCTCGTAGCGCGTCACGCGCGAACCGCTCGCCTCGTGCACCAGATGCAGCGTCTTGAGCGCATCGAGCGCGAGTTGCACCTCGGCCTCGCTCGCATTCAAGACCGGATCGCGCGCGCTCTTCTGATTGCAGCCAGCAGTCAGCGCGTGCAGCGACAGCGGATAGCTGTCGGGCACCGTCGCGGCCTTCTCGATCAGCACACCGAGCACGCGCGTCTCGAGCAGCGAGAGCGTCCTCATCGCCTCATAACGCGAAACCGTCGTCCGCCTGGATCACCGCGCCGTTGATGAAGTGGCTCTCGTTGGCGCACAGCATCATCAACACCGAATCGAGGTCCTCCGGGCTGCCGACGCGCTTGCGCGGCATCATCTCGATCAGCCGCCTGCCCTGCTCGGTCTGCCAGTGGTGGTGGTTGATCTCGGTGTCGATGTAGCCGGGGCAGATGGCGTTGACGTTGATGCGGTGGCGGCCCCATTCGAGCGCCATCGAGCGCGTCATCGCGATCACCGCCGCCT
>CAJDUZ010000068.1_pt1 | contig 13822 bp, 6 predicted proteins | sample 7391221 | NCBI WGS metagenome assembly CAJDUZ01 (sample SAMEA7055692, study PRJEB34461) | soil metagenome | biome: terrestrial ecosystem; feature: Peninsula; material: soil | place: Antarctica | collected 2016
CCGGCCTCGGCCGCGGCCGGCAGCGATGCGGCGGCTGCCGGAGCCGAGCCGCGCTGCAACACGGGCCGCAGCGCCTCTCCGGTGTGGCTTTGCGGGTGCTGCGCCAGCGCCTCGGGTGTGCCGCTGGCGACGATGGCGCCGCCCTGGCCACCGCCTTCGGGGCCGAGGTCGATGATCCAGTCGGCCTCGGCGATGACGTCGAGGTCGTGCTCGATGACGACGACGCTGTGGCCGGCGTCGACCAGGCGGTGCAGCACGTGGATCAGCCGCTCGACGTCGGCCATGTGCAGGCCCACCGTCGGTTCGTCGAGCACGTAGAGCGTGTGCGGCGCCTTGCGGCCGCGCTTGGTGATGTCGTCGCGCACCTTGCTGAGCTCGGTCACGAGCTTGAGCCGCTGCGCCTCGCCGCCGGACAAGGTCGGCGAGGGCTGCCCCAGCGTCAGGTAGCCGAGGCCGACATCCTTCAACAGCTGCAGCGGATGCGCGATCTTCGGCATCGCGGCGAAGAAGCCGACCGCCTCGTCGACCTCCATCGTCAACACGTCGCCGATGCTTTTGCCGCGCCACGTCACCGCCAGGGTCTCGGGGTTGAAGCGCGCGCCGTGGCAGACCTCGCACGGCACTTTCACATCGGGCAGGAAGCTCATCGCGACCGTCTGCACACCCTGCCCTTCGCAGGCCGGGCAGCGGCCCTCGCCGGTGTTGAACGAGAAGCGCGCCGGCGCATAGCCGCGCGCCCGGGCCTCGAGCGTGTCGGCGTAGAGCTTCCTGATCGTGTCCCAGAAGCCGATGTAGGTGGCCGGGCACGAGCGCGGCGTCTTGCCGATCGGCGTCTGGTCGACCTCGAGCACGCGGTCGATCGCCTGGTAGCCGGCAAGCCCGCTGCAGCCGTGCCATGGCGGATGCCGGCCGGCGTCGTCGGCGGCGCGCCCGGCCTGCGTCGCGCGCCGCACGACCGCGGCGTACACGTTGGTGAGCAGCACGTCGCGCGCCAGGGTCGACTTGCCCGAGCCGCTGACGCCGGTGACGGCGACCAGCCGCTGCAGGGGCACCGCAACGTCGATCTGGCGCAGGTTGTGCAGCGAGGCGCCGGTCAGGCGCAACCAGCCGGAACCGTCGACTGCCGGCATCGCATGCGCGACCGCGCGTCGCGGGGCGAGCGGGTGGCGCAAGGGCTGCGCCAGAAAGCGCCCGGTGACGGAGTCGGGCTGCGCTGCTAGATCGGCCGCCGTGCCCTCGGCGACCAATCGGCCGCCGCGCTTGCCGGCGCCCGGGCCGATATCGATGATGTGGTCGGCCGCTCGGATCGTCTCCTCGTCGTGCTCGACGACGACCAATGTGTTGCCCTTGTCGGCGAGGCTCTTCAGCGCGTTCAGCAGCACACGGTTGTCGCGTGGGTGCAGGCCGATCGTCGGCTCGTCGAGCACGTAGCACACGCCCTGCAGGTTGCTGCCGAGTTGCGCCGCGAGGCGGATGCGCTGCGCTTCGCCGCCGGAGAGCGTCGGCGCTGCGCGGTCGAGGGTCAGGTAGCCGAGGCCGACCTCCTCGAGGAATTCGAGCCGGCTCCTGATCTCGCTGATGACGTCGCGGGCGATTTCGCGCTCGCGTGCTTCCAGCCGGCCGCCGCCCGCGAGCGACTCGACCCAGCGGCGGGCAGCGCTGACCGACCACTGCGCGATCGCCGCAATCGAATGACCGTCGAAGGTGACGCCGCGCGACACCGGATTGAGGCGGGTTCCGGCACAGACCGTGCAGGGCTCGTCGGCCACGCCCTCGGCCTCGGCCTCCTCGGCCGGGAAGCTCTGCTCGCGACCGCGGTTGTCGTCGGCCGCAACCGAATCGTCGTAGACCTTGCGCTGCTCGCGCGTCAGCGCCAGACCGGTGCCGACGCAGGCCGGGCACCAGCCATGCTTGCTGTTGTAGCTGAAGAGGCGCGGATCGAGCTCGGGGTAGCTGGTGCCGCAGCTCGGGCACGCGCGCTTGATCGAGAACACCTTGACGGCGCCGAGCTGACGCGTCGGCGTGCCGGCGAGCAGCGCGCCGCGCAGCCCCTCGAGCGGCGCCAGCAGGTGCATCACGCCCTTGCCGAGCACCAGGGTGCGCGCCAGCAGTTCGCGCAGCTCGGCCTCGTGCGCCGCGTCGACGACGATGTCGCCGACCGGCAGCTCCAGCGTGTGCTCCTTGAAGCGGTCGAGCCGCGGCCACGGCTCGACCTTGACGAATTCGCCGTCGACTCTGAGGTGCGTGTGGCCGCGCGCCTTGGCCCATTTGGCGAGATCGGTGTAGAGGCCCTTGCGCGCCACCACCAAGGGCGCCAGCAGGCCGACGTGCTCGCCGGCGTGGTCGCGCAGCAGTTGCGCGGCGATGCTCTCGGCGCTTTGCGGCCTGACCGGCGTGCCGTCGTGGGTGCAGTGCTGCAGCCCGAGCTTGACGTAGAGCAGGCGCAGGAAATGCCAGACTTCGGTGGTCGTCGCGACGGTGCTCTTGCGGCCGCCGCGCGAGAGCCGCTGCTCGATCGCGACGGTCGGCGGAATGCCGTGCACCGCATCGACATCGGGCCGGCCGGCCGGTTGCACGATGCTGCGCGCATAGGCGTTGAGCGACTCGAGGTAGCGGCGCTGGCCTTCGTGGAAGAGGATGTCGAACGCGAGGGTGCTCTTGCCCGAGCCCGAGACGCCGGTGACGACATTGAAGCGGTCGCGCGGGATGCTGACGCTCAGGCCCGCGCCCGACGTGGCGGTGCCGGCCGGCGCCTTCAGGTTGTGCTCGCGCGCATTGACGATGCGGATCGCCGCTTGGCCGTCGTCGGCCCGCGCGCGTGAAGCCACGCCCGCCATGTCCGGCAGCAAGGCCTGCAGCGGGTCGAAGCCGCTGTCACCGAACCCGCGCCGTTCCTGCACCACGTGCGTGTGCCCCATCGCGAGTTCATAGGCCGCCAGCGCCTCGCCGGTGTGCGAGCCCGGGTGGCGCCGCACGTCCTCCGGCGTGCCGCTGGCGACGACGCGGCCGCCGGCATCGCCGCCTTCCGGGCCGAGATCGATCAGCCAGTCGGAGGCGCGGATCACGTCGAGGTTGTGCTCGATGACGACGATCGAATGGCCGGCCTCGAGCAGCTTGCGAAACGAGCGCATCAGCTTGGCGATGTCATCGAAGTGCAAGCCGGTGGTCGGTTCGTCGAACAGATAGAGCGTGCCGCGGCGCGCCAGCGGTTGCCGGCTTGCCGTGGGCTTGGCGTCGGCGAGGAAGCCGGCCAGCTTCAGTCGCTGTGCCTCGCCGCCGGAGAGCGTCGGCACCGGCTGTCCGAGCCGCAGATATTCGAGGCCGACGTCGACGACCGGGCGCAGCCGCGCACAGACCTCGCGGTCGTTGTCGAAGAGCTGCAGCGCCTCGGCCACGGTGAGCTCGAGCACATCGGCAATCGAGAGCTCGCGCGCCGCGCCATCCGGCATGCGCCGCTCGATCTTCACATCGAGCAGTTCGGGGCGGTAGCGGCGGCCGTCGCAATCGGGGCAGCGCAGGTAGATGTCCGAGAGGAACTGCATCTCGACATGCTCGAAGCCCGAGCCGCCGCAAGTCGGGCAGCGGCCGTTGCCGGCGTTGAAGCTGAAGGCGCCGGCACCGTAGCCGCGCTCGAGCGCGAGCGGCACTTGCGCAAACAGCTTCCTGATCTCGTCGAAGGCGCCGACATAGCTGGCCGGGTTCGAGCGTGCGGTCTTGCCGATCGGCGACTGGTCGACGAAGACGGCGTCGCCGAGCCAGTCGGCGCCGAGCAGGCGCTCGAACGCGCCCGGCGATTCGGTTGCCTTGCCGAAGTGCCGTGCCAGGGCCGGCCACAGCACGTCCTGCATCAAGGTGCTCTTGCCCGAGCCCGAGACGCCGGTGACGCAGACCAGGTGGCGCAGCGGGAATTCGACCGTCACGTCCTGCAGGTTGTGCTCGCGCGCGCCTTCGACGATCAGCTTCGGCGTTTCGGGGCCGACCAGCCGCTTGATGCCCATGCCGACCTGCTTGCGCCCGCCCAGATAGGCGCCGGTGAGCGTGTCGGCGCCACGGATCGCCGCTGGCGTGCCATCGAAGACGATCTCTCCGCCGCGCTCGCCGGGGCCCGGCCCCATGTCGATCAGCCGGTCGGCGGCGGCCATCACCGCCGGGTCGTGCTCGACGACGACCAGGGTGTTGCCGGCATCGCGCAGCCGTTGCATCGCAACGATGATTCGACCCATGTCGCGCGGGTGCAGCCCGATCGACGGCTCGTCGAGCACGAACAAGGTGTTGACGAGCGAGGTGCCGAGCGCCGTCGTCAGGTTGATGCGCTGCACCTCGCCGCCCGACAGCGTGCGGCTTTGCCTGTCGAGCGTGAGGTAGCCGATGCCGACGTCGCAAAGGTACTTGAGCCGCGTGCGGATCTCGGCGAGCAGCAGCTTGAGCGCCTCGTCGCGCGCCGAGGTCGGCAACGTGAGGCCGTCGAAGAAGCGGCGCAGGCGTTCGATCGGCATCTGCATCAGGTCGTGCAGGCCGAGCCCGGGCAAGGCCTCGAGCTGCTCGCGTGACCAGCCGACACCCTGCGGCATGAAGCGCCGTTCGGGCGGCAGCACGGCATCGGCATCCTCGCGGCTCCCCAGGCGCCACAGCAGCGCCTCGGTCTTCAAGCGGGCCCCGTTGCACGCCGGGCAGCGCGTGTAGCTGCGGTACTTCGACAAGAGCACGCGGATGTGCATCTTGTAGGCCTTCGATTCGAGGTACTCGAAGAAACGCCGGATGCCGTACCACTGCTTGTTCCAGTTGCCCTTCCAGCCCGGCGCGCCGTCGAGGACCCAGGCGCGCTGCGCGTCGGTGAGCTGCGACCACGCGGTGTCGCGCGGGATGCCGGCCTCGCCGGCGTAGTTCACCAGGTCGTCCTGGCACTCCTTCCAGGCCGGCGTCTGCAATGTCTTGATCGCGCCCGAGCGCAAGGTCTTCTTTGCATCCGGGATCACCAGGCCCCAGTCGATGCCGATGACGCGGCCGAAGCCGCGGCAGGTCTCGCAGGCGCCGTAGGCCGAGTTGAACGAGAACAGCGCCGGTTGCGGCTCGGCGTAGCGCTGGTCGCTGTCGGGGCAGTGCAGCCCGGTCGAGTAGCGCCACGGTTGCGGCTCGCCCTCGGCATGCACGTCGAGGCGCCCGCTGCCGCGCCTGAGCGCCGTCTCGATCGCCTCGAGCGCACGCGCCTTCTCGGTCTGCTGGACGCGAAAGCGGTCGGCGACCACGTCGAGGATCTTGCCGCCCCCGACGTTTGCGGCCGCCGTTGCTTCGCGCTCGCCGTGGACACGGGTGTAGCCGCTTGCAGAAAGCCACTGCTGGATTTCTTCGAAGGGGGTGCCCTTGGGCAGTTCGACCGCGAAGGTCAGCACCAGGCGCGGATCGCTGGCAAGCAAACCGCCCGCCTCGACGCGGCCAGCCCCGACAGCCGCGTCGGTTCCGGCTGCGGCGGTGCGCCGCATCAGATCGGCGTAGATCGTCTCCGGCGTGTCGTGGCGCACCCGCTGCGCCGTCTGGCGGTCGAACAACTCCGCGCCGCGCGCGAACAGCAGCTTCAGGTGGTCGTTCAGCTCGGTCATCGTGCCGACGGTCGAGCGCGAATTGCGCACCGGGTTGGTCTGGTCGATGGCGATCGCCGGCGGCACGCCGTCGACGCGGTCGACCGCAGGCCGGTCCATGCGGTCGAGGAACTGGCGCGCGTAGGCGCTGAAGGTTTCGACGTAGCGCCGCTGACCTTCGGCGTACAGGGTGTCGAACACCAGGCTGGACTTGCCCGAGCCGCTCGGCCCGGTGACCACCGTCATCTCGCCGGTGCGGATGTCGAGGTCCAGATTCTTCAGGTTGTGCTGACGCGCGCCGCGGATGCGGATGCTGCCGGCCATGCGGGAGGCTCCTTTAGGCGCGAAGGCATCGATTTTACGGAGCCGCGGGCGGCCGCGCCGCCGCAGGGGCACTCGGGCCTGCCAACGCTGCAAACCTGCTCGGCCCCGTGCGTCACGGATTGCGGCGCGGCGTTTGCTGTATTTCGTGGAGAGCCACGCCCCGATGAAGATCGCCCAGGTTGCCCCCTTGTTCGAGAGTGTTCCGCCGAGCGGCTATGGCGGCACCGAGCGCGTCGTCTCGTACCTGACCGAGGCGCTGGTCGAGCAGGGCCACGACGTGACGCTCTACGCCAGCGGCGACTCGGTGACATCGGCGCACCTGGTGCCGATCGTCGAACACAGCCTGCGGCCGACGCGCCAGCAGGCCGACTGGCTGGCCTGGCACACGATCATGCTCGACCGGGTCTTCGCCGATGCCGCGGCCTACGACGTGATCCATTTCCATCTCGACTACCTGCACTTTCCGCTGGTGCGACGCTGTCGCTGTGCGGCGGTCTCGACGATGCACGGCCGGCTCGACCTGCCGGGCCTGGTGCCCTTGTTCCGGCATTTCCGCGAACAGCCGCTGGTGTCGATCTCCGACAACCAGCGCAAACCGCTGCCGTGGGCCAACTGGCGAGCCACGGTGCACCACGGCCTGCCGCTCGCGCTCTACACGTTCCAACCCGATCCCGGCGACTATTTCGCGTTCCTCGGCCGCATCTCGCCGGAAAAGCGCCTCGATCGCGCGATCGCCATTGCGCAGGCCGTCGGCGTGCCGCTGCGCATCGCGGCCAAGGTCGACGATGTCGACCGCCGCTACTTCGAGCGCTGCATCCGGCCGCTGCTCGACCATCCGCTGGTCGACTTCATCGGCGAGATCGACGAGCCGCGCAAGAACGCCTTCCTGGGCGGCGCGCGCGCGCTGCTGTTTCCGATCGATTGGCCCGAACCGTTCGGCATCGTGATGATCGAAGCCTTTGCGTGCGGAACGCCGGTGATCGCCTACGCCGGCGGTTCCGTCGGCGAGGTCATGCAGGACGGCGTCACCGGTTGCATCGTCACCGACCAGCAGCAGGCCATCGCCGCGGCCGCCGAGATCGGCCGCATCGACCGCAGGCGCTGCAGAGAAGTGTTCGAGCAACGCTTTACCGCCCAGGTGATGGCGTCGCGCTATCTCGAGGTTTACCGCAGACTGGAGCGCTCATGAACGACTGTTGCAGCATGCGGCGCCAAGACCATCGGAGGCACGGATGACCGACCCGATCCGCATCGGCGACCAGTGGTATGTCGCAGCGACCTCGGCGCACGACGAGGAACAACTGCAGGTGCTCAAGCACAACGACACCTTCCTGCTGTGCAACCGCACCGGCGACATCGCGCCGGCCGGCGGCGAGCAGGGGCTCTACCGCCAGGACACGCGCTTCCTGTCTCACGAGGCGCTGCGCATCGACGGCCAGCGCCCGCTCTACCTGGGCTCGACCGTGCACGAGAACAACAACCTGCTGACGATCGATCTGATGAACCCGGATCTCGGCGACGGCGACAGCCGCATTGCCAAGGGCACGCTGCACATCTTTCGCGCCAAGCTGCTGTGGCAGGACGCCTGCTACGAGCACGTGCGGCTCAACAACCACGGTGAAGAGCCGCTGCAGGCGCGGCTCTCGCTTGCCTTCGATGCCGACTTCACCGATCTGTTCGAGGTGCGCGGCAGCTCGCGCGTCAAGCGCGGCACGCGGCTGCCGGTGGACGTCGGGACGGCCGAGGTCGCGCTGCCCTACCGCGGGCTCGACCATGTCGTGCGGCGCACCCGGCTGCGCTTCGAGCCGGCGCCGTCGAAGCTCGAGGAGCACCGGGCCGAGTTCGCGGTCGAGCTGGCCCCAGGGGGCGAGTCGCACCTCTACATCACGGCGATCTGCGAACGTGAATCGGAGCCCGCTCCGCCGCCCGACGATTACCGCCACGCGCTCGAAAAGGCCACCGCCGCGCGCCAGTCCGAGCGTGCGCGGTGCTGCGGCGTCGAGAGCTCGAACCCCCTGGTCAACCTGTGGCTCGAGCGCAGCGAGTCCGACCTCGCGATGCTGACGACGCAGCTCCCGACCGGCCCCTACCCTTACGCCGGCGTGCCGTGGTATTCGACGACCTTCGGGCGCGACGGCATCCTGACGGCACGCGAATGCCTGTGGTGGCAGCCCTCGATGGCGCGTGGCGTGCTGAGCTTCCTCGCCGCGACGCAGGCGACAGAGGAAGACCCCGAACGCGACGCCGAGCCGGGCAAGATCCTGCACGAGGCGCGGCAAAGCGAGATGGCAGCCACCGGCGAGATCCCGTTCGGCCGCTACTACGGCTCGGTCGATTCGACGCCGCTGTTCGTCGGCCTGGTCGGCGCCTATTACCGGCGCAGCGGCGACCTCGACTTCGTGCGCGAACTCTGGCCCCACGTCTTGCGTGCGCTCGAATGGATCGACCATTACGGCGACCTCGACGGCGACGGCTTCGTCGAATACCAGCGCCGCAGCAAGACCGGCCTGCAGCAGCAGGGCTGGAAGGATTCGGTCGATTCGATCTTCCACGCGGACGGCAGCCTCGCCAAGCCGCCGATCGCCTTGTGCGAGGTCCAGGGCTATGTCTACGAGGCCAAGCTGCTGGCCGCAGGGCTGGCACGGCGGCTCGGCGACAGCGCGCTGGCGGCCAAGCTTGACCACGACTCCGCCGTTCTGCAGCAGCGCTTCGAGCAGGCGTTCTGGTGCGAATCGATCAACAGCTATGCGATCGCGCTCGATGGCGAGAAGCGCCAGTGCCAGGTGCTGGCGTCGAACGCCGGCCATGCGCTGTGGGCCGGCATCGCCGAGCCGCAGCATGCCGAGCAGGCGACGCAGCAACTGCTGGGCAGCAGCATGTACAACGGCTTCGGCGTCCGCACGATCGGCAGCGGCCAGGCGCGCTACAACCCGATGTCCTACCACGACGGCTCGGTCTGGCCGCACGACAACGGGCTGATCTGCGCCGGCATGGGCCGCTATGGCCACACGGCCGCCGCCACGCGCGTGCTGGCCGGGCTCTTCGATGCCAGCCTCGCCTTCGACAAGCACCGCCTGCCCGAGTTGTTCTGCGGCTTCCCGCGGCGCGAGTGGGAGGGCCCGACGCTCTACCCGGTGGCCTGCTCGCCGCAGGCCTGGGCCTCGGCCTCGGTCTATGCGCTGCTGCAAGGGGCGCTGGGCCTGCAGGTCGATGCGCCGCAGCTCGAAGTCTCCTTGCGCTCACCGCGCCTGCCGGCCTTCATCGACTGGCTGCGGCTGACGCGGCTGCAGGTCGGGCACTGCAGCGTCGACCTCTTGCTGCAGCGCTACCAGAACGACGGCGTCGGCGTCGAGGTGCTGCGCAAGGACGGGCCGGTCGAAGTGCGGCTGACCGTGTAGGCGCCGAGGGCGATCGGACCGGTGGCGCGGTTCATCCGAAGAAGCGCTCGACCAAGGCGAACTGCTCGGGCGTGTTCAGCGCCGGCGCATGGCCGCAGTTCGGGATCTCGACCACCACCGAGCGCGGGCCGCGGTTGCGCATCGCGTCGGCGGTGGCGCGCAGCAGCAGGTCGGAGTGCTCGCCGCGCAGGCACAGCACCGGCAGGTCGAGCGTGTCCCAGGCGTCCCACAAGGTGTAGTCGTCCGGGTGGTGGGTGAACTGCATCACCATCGCCGGGTCGTAGTGCGGCGTGACGCGGCCATCCGGCAGGCGCCGCACCGAGGTTTCGGTCAGGCGCCGCCACTGCGCGTCGCTGAGCCAGCCGTACGGCTCGTAGACCTTGCGGAAATAGGCCTCGAGCTCGGTCACGGTCGCGAACCCCGGCGGCGCGCCGGCATAGTTGCGGATGCGCTCGACCGCCGGGGCCGCCAGTTCCGGGCCGATGTCATTGAGCACCAGGCGGCGCAGCCGCCCGCGCAGCGCGCCGGCCGCGGCCAGGGTGCCGATGGCCCCTCCCATCGAGGTGCCGACCCAGTGGAAGCGGTCGAGCCGAAGCTGGTTCACCAGCGACACCGCCTGCTCGACGTAGAACGCGAGGCAGTACTCGTTGGCCGGCTCCGGGCTCCATTGGCTCAAGCCGCGGCCGATGGTGTCGGGGCAGATGACGCGAAAGCGCTGCGCCAGGTGCTCGGCCAGGTCGTCCATGTCGCGTCCGGTGCGCGCCAGGCCATGCCAGGCGATGACCGTCTCACGGTGCTGGGCGCCCCACTCGGTGTAGTGCAGCTCGCGCCCGGCGCAGTCGAGGTAGTGCGAAACAGGACTCATGGGCGTGGCGCCTGGCGTGGAGCGCGCAAGGCGCGCAACCGGCCGACGATGCCGGCCGGGAAGTAGTAGACCGACAGCACGAACAAGATGCCGAGCCAGAGCAGCCAACGGTCGGGCGAGATGAGCTGCGGCAGGATCGGCAGCCCTTCGACATGGGGCTGCAACTGCGTCGAGGCGAGCCGGATCAGGTCTTGCAGATAGCTTTGCGCCAGCATGAAGACGACGCTGCCGACGACCGCGCCGTAGATCGTGCCCATGCCGCCGATGACGACGATCAGCAGCACGTCGAGCATGATCTCGAACGAGAGCGTCGTGTCCGGGCCGTTGTAGCGCAGCCAGAGCGCCAGCAGGCAGCCGGCCAGGGTCGCGAACAAGGCCGAGAGCACGTTGGAGAGCGTGCGGTAGACGACCGTGCGATACCCGAGCGCCTCGGCGCGGAAGTCGTTCTCGCGGATCGCCTGCAGCACGCGGCCGAACGGCGAGTTGACGATGCGCAGCATCGCCAGCACCAGCACCACCGTGGCGAAGAACAGCAGGTAGTAGCTGAGGAAGCGGCCGTCGATCGACGCGCCGAGGACGGTGTTCTCCAGGTATTCGGTGCCCGGCTGCAAGGCCTCGGGCACCTTGAAGCTCAGGCCGTCCTCGCCGCCGGTGAATTCGGAGAGCTGCGACGCGAGCGTCAGGAACGCCGCCGCGACGGCCAGCGTGATCATCGCGAAGAAGATCGCCTTGACGCGCAGGCTGAAGATCCCGATCAGCAGCGACAGCAGCAGCGAGACGCCCAGCGCCACCAGCACGCCGAGCGCGATTGCATCCCAGGTCGGCCCGAGCCGCGTGCTGGCGATCGCGACGCCGTAGGCGCCGATGCCGAAGAACATCGTCTGCGCGAAGCTGACGATGCCGGTGTAGCCCAGCAGCAGGTCGAAGCTCGCAACGAGCACGATGAAGACTAGGATCTTCGCCGCGACATTGAGCGCCTTGGTGCCGGGAAAGATGAACGGCGTCAGCGCCAGGCCGATCGTGATGGCGAGCAGCAGCAGCGCGAGCCAGCGGTTGCGCGGCAGGTCGTGCGAGAGCAGGCGCTTCAGCATCGCGCGGCTCCGCGTGGCGTGCGGTCGCCGGCACCCCATTGCCGGACGGGCGTGGCACTCACTGGGTCAGCTCCGTGCTTCGCACTGCGGTGCGAGCCCCCTTCGGAACGGCCGGGCGGGGGTTCATCGGCTCGTCACCGGATAGAGCCCCTGAGGGCGCCACAGCAGGATCAGCATCATCAGCCCGATGTTCGAGAACATCGCGACCTTGGGCGCGAGAAAGCCGGTGTAGTTGGCCATCAGCCCGACCAGCAAGGCGCCGACGAAGCAGCCGAAGGTCGAGCCCAGGCCGCCGATGATGATGACGATGAAGATCAGGATGTTGACCTGCGCGCCGATCTGCGGCACGACGCCGCCCTGGTAGAGCGCCCACAGCGCCCCGCCCAGTCCGCCGAGCGCCGAGCCGGCGACGAAGACGCCGACGAACAGGCGCCGGATGCGGTAGCCGAGGCTCTCGACCATCTCGCGGTCCTGCACGCCGGCGCGGATCAAGAGGCCGATCTTGGTGCGGTTCAGCGTGAACAGCAGCAACACCAGCACGACCGCGCCGACCGCGGTCGCGAGGATGCGGAACTTCTCGACCGCCGCGCTGTCGCCGCCGATCGGAATGGTCAGCACGCCGCGCAGCGCCTCGGGCATCGCCAGCGAGATCAGTGCCGGGCCCCAGACCATCTTGATGATCTCTTCGCCGATGATCATGCCGCCCATCGTGATCAGGATCTGCTTCAGGTGCTGACCGTAGACCGGCCGCACCAGCACGCGCTCGAAGGCCCAGCCGATGGCGGCGGCGAGCGCCATCGCCGCGAGCATCGCGACGAAGACCGCGGCGAGGTTGCGCCAGAGCTCCGTCGATTCGGTCCAGCCGACCATGCCGGCCAGCACGCTGGTTGCGAGGAAGGCACCCATCGCGATGAAGACGCCGTGGCCGAAATTGAGCACGTCCATCAGCCCGAAGACCAGGGTCAGGCCGGAGGCGATGATGAAGACGATCATGCCCATCGCCAGGCCGGCGACTGTCAAGGTGACCCAGGTCGACGGCGAACCGACGAGCGGCAGCGCGAGCAAGGCGAGCAGCGGCACCAGCGCCAGCGGCAGCAGGTCGAAGCCGGCCTTGGGCATGTCGGCGGCAGGTGCGGCGACGGATCGTGCCGGCGCCGTGGCGGTGCTCATCGTGAGGCTCCGGTCGTGTCGATGCCCAATGGTCCACGCCGTCGTAGGCTCTCGCTCGTCATCCGTGCGCCTCCAAGGCCAGCCCGAGCAGGCGCTGCTGCAGGCCCGTGTCTTCGGCAAGCTCCTGCATCGAGCCGCGGTGGCGCACGCGGCCGTCGTCCATCACCGCGACGTGGTCGCCGAGCGCACGCGCGACGCTGAAGTTCTGCTCGACCAGCAGCACCGTCGTCTGCGTAGTCTTCAGTTCACGCAAGGCGGCGATCAGGTTTTGCACGATGGCGGGTGCCAGTCCCTTGCTCGGCTCGTCGATCAAGAGCAAGCGGCGCGGCTCGACCATCGCGCGGGCAATCGAGAGCATCTGCTTTTGCCCGCCCGAGAGCTTGCCGGCCGGATAGAGCCAGAACTTCTTCAGCGCCGGAAAGAGGCCGAAAAGCCACTCGAGCCGCGCGCTGTCGATGTCCTCGACGCGCCGCGCGCCGCGCGCGGCCAGCAGCAGGTTCTCGCGCACGGTGAGGTCGCTGAAGATGCCCATGCTCTCGGGCACATAGCCGATCCCGAGGCGCGCGATGTCGGGCGTTGCCAGCTGCTGGCGCGCGCCGCAGATCGGCGTGCCCGCGAACAGCACGTCGCCGCGCGACGCCGGCCACAGGCCCATGATCGTGCGCAAGGTCGTCGTCTTGCCGGCACCATTGCGGCCCAGCAGCATCGTCACCTCGCCGGTCGGCACTTCGAGGTCGACGCCGTGCAGGATGTGGTATGCGCCGATGTGCGTGTGCACGCCGGTGAGCTGCAGTAGGGGAGTCATGTCTCGAGAGCTCCCGACGTGTCCGGATCGGGTCGGTGGGGTGCTTTGCGTAGCGAAGTGAAGGAGGAGCCATCGACCACAGGTCGATGGCGGGGGACATGCGCGGAGCAGAGCGCCCCGCCGGCCCGATCGTGCGCTAGCCTGGCCACTGTCACGCCACCTCCTCGACCGGCGCGACGCCGAGGTAGGCGTTCTGCACCACCGGCGAGGCGATCACCGCGGCCGGCTCGCCATCGGCGACGAGCTGGCCGTTGTGCAACACGATGATGCGGTCGGCGAGTTCGCCGACCACCTCCATCTTGTGCTCGACCAGCAGGATCGTCTTGTCGCGCTCGGCCTTCAAGGCGCGGATCAGGTCGAGCACGACCGGCGCATCGTCGCTGCTCATCCCGGCGGTCGGTTCGTCGAACATGTAGACGCTGGGTTCGAGCGCCATCAGCATCGCGACTTCGAGCTTGCGCTGGTCGCCGTGCGGCAGGCTGCTGGCGGTATCGGCCGCACGCTCGGCGAGCCGCACGCGCTCGAGCAAGGCCGCCGCGCGCTCGCGGGTCTCGTGGTCGTCGAGCCAGACCGACCACAGGTTGATGCGCCGC
>CAJDUZ010000071.1_pt1 | contig 13669 bp, 8 predicted proteins | sample 7391221 | NCBI WGS metagenome assembly CAJDUZ01 (sample SAMEA7055692, study PRJEB34461) | soil metagenome | biome: terrestrial ecosystem; feature: Peninsula; material: soil | place: Antarctica | collected 2016
CAGCCGTCGTAGCTGCCCGGGCCCGACGCCGAGCGTGCGCGGCTCCTTTCATCGTTGGGTACTTTCAGTTACATGCGCAGCGGTCTCCTGCCGATGACGGGTCGCTGGCGATGACGGCGGACGCTGGCGGTTCTGCGATCCGAAAGTTCGTTTTCATATGACAAAATGATGCGATGCTGCACTGCCGCATTTTTTCTCGAATTGAAAGAGTCCGCTCTACATTACGAAACGGCACACGTAAGTCATTGATTACATGGATTTAATTTTTTTCCTTATCGTGAGGCCGGTGCTACGGTGGCTGAACGGCCGGTTCTAAGCTGGTCCGATCCCCTCAACCACGGAGCTCCGCCATGACGAACCCGAATCGTGAACAGCAGATTGCAGCGCTTGAAAAGGACTGGGCCGAGAACCCGCGCTGGAAAGGCATCCAGCGCGCTTATGCGGCAGCCGATGTCGTTCGGCTGCGCGGTTCGATACCGATCGAGCACACCTTGGCGCGCCGCGGCGCCGAGAAGCTCTGGAATCTGGTCAACACCGAACCCTTCGTCAACACCCTGGGTGCCTTGACCGGCAACCAAGCGCTGCAGCAGGTCAAGGCCGGGCTGAAGGCGATCTATCTCTCCGGCTGGCAGGTTGCCGGGGACGCCAACCTGGCCGGCGAAATGTACCCCGACCAGTCGCTGTACCCGGCCAACTCGGTGCCGGTGGTCGTCAAGCGCATCAACAACACCTTCACGCGCGCCGACCAGATCCAGTGGTCCGAAGGCAAGGACGACATCGACTATTTCGCGCCGATCGTGGCCGATGCGGAAGCCGGCTTCGGCGGCGTGCTCAATGCGTTCGAGCTGATGAAGTCGATGATCGAGGCAGGTGCCGCCGGCGTGCACTTCGAGGACCAGCTCGCCTCGGTCAAGAAGTGCGGCCACATGGGCGGGAAGGTGCTGGTGCCGACGCGCGAAGCGGTCGCCAAGCTCGTCGCCGCACGGCTCGCCGCCGACGTCATGGGAACGTCGACGATGGTCATCGCGCGCACCGACGCCGAGGCCGCCGACCTCATCACCAGCGACATCGACGCCAACGACCAGCCGTTTTGCACCGGCGAGCGCACTGTGGAGGGGTTCTTCCGCACCCGCGCCGGGCTCGACCAGGCGGTGGCGCGCGGCCTGGCTTACTCGGAAGTCGCGGACATGGTCTGGTGCGAGACCGGCAAGCCCGATCTGGCCTACGCCAAGGCCTTTGCCGAGGCGATCCACCGCAAGTTCCCGGGCAAGCTGCTGGCCTACAACTGCTCGCCGAGCTTCAACTGGAAGAAGAACCTCGACGACGCGACGATCGCGAAGTTCCAGCGCGAGCTGGGCGCGATGGGCTACAAGTTCCAGTTCATCACGCTGGCCGGCTTCCACAGCCTGAACTACTCGATGTTCCACCTCGCGCACGGTTACGCGCGGCACAACATGAGCGCCTTCGTTGAATTGCAGGAAGCCGAGTTCCTGGCGGCCGAGCAAGGCTTCACGGCGGTCAAGCACCAGCGCGAGGTCGGCACCAGCTATTTCGACGCGGTGACGACGACGATCGAGCGCGACGCCTCGACCGGCGCGTTGAAGGGCTCGACAGAGGACGAGCAATTCTTCGACCGCAAGCAGGCGTAAGCCCCGGCTGACAGGCGACTCGGACGCGACTGCAAGCCGGCGTCGGACGCCGGCTCGATGCGCTGCCGGCCGCGCCCGACGCCTGACAGGCGCTTGGCCGCTGCCGCTGGCCGCATTTTTTCGCTGACGCCCGGTGACCCACAGGTCGCCGGGCGTTTTCGCGTCTGCTGCAAGGATGGGCAGTGCCCACGAAACGCTTGTAAGCAAATGCCCGTGGCCGGCCTTACTGCGTAAAAACCCTTAGAGTGAATCGTCGTCAGGAGCGCGGCGGGAAGCCGTGGCTCGGTGAGACGCCACCACCGGAGGCCGATCTGGGTCGCATCGCCATACACGCAGCCGCCGCTAACCGCACTCGCATGGGGGGTTCCCATGCCGGTCGTGCCTGGCTGCTGTGGCTGCTGCTGCTCGTGCCGCTGGCCGCCCGGGCCTTCGGCTTCGACGATGTGGCCGAGCGCGCGCGGGTGCTGGCCGAGGCGGCCTACAAGACGCCCATCTCGCAACTGCCGGCCGAACTGCGTGATCTCGACTACGACGCCTACCGCGACATTCGCTTCAAGCCCGACCACGCGCTGTGGCGGGATCGCGGGGTGCCGTTCGAGATCATGTTCTATCACCTGGGCCGCACGTACCAGTTGCCGGTACGCGTCAATACCGTGGCGGCCAACGCCGTCGAGCCGGTGCAGTTCGACCCGGCAATGTTCGATTACGGTCGCAACAAGCTCGACCCGCAGAAGCAGGGCGGGCTTGGTTTCGCCGGCTTTCGCATCCATTACGCGATCAACAAGCCAGGCTACAAGGACGAGATCGCCGTCTTCCTCGGTGCCAGCTATTTCCGCGCCGTCGGCAAGAACCAGATCTATGGCCTCTCGGCGCGCGGCCTTGCGGTCGACGTCGCGCAACCGCACGGTGAGGAATTTCCGCGCTTCACCGAGTTCTGGCTGGTCCAGCCGAAGAAGAACGCGACCAGTCTGACCTTGTACGCGCTGCTGGATTCGCCGCGCGTTGCCGGCGCCTATCGCTTCGTCATCACGCCGGGCAAGGAGACGACGATGGATATCAAGGTGCGCCTCTTCGTGCGTGGCGGCGCGCCACGGCTTGGGCTCGCGCCCGTCAACAGCATGTACGCGTTCGGCGAAAACCAGCCGTCGCCGGGCGACTATCGCCCCGAAGTCCACGACTCGGACGGTCTTTCGGTCGAGACCGGCGACGGCGAGTGGATCTGGCGTCCCTTCGTCAACCCGAAGCGGCTGCTCGTCACGTCGTTCTCCACCACCAACCCGCGTGGCTTCGGCATGATGCAGCGCGATCGTGCACCGTCGAGCTACGAGGATCCCGAGGCGCTTTACCTGCGCCGGCCCAGCGGCTGGATCGAGCCGCACGGCGGCTGGCAGGCCGGCCGCGTCGAATTGGTGCAGATCCCGACGCCCGACGAGACCAACGACAACATCGTTGCCTATTGGGTGCCCGACAAGGCGCCCCAGCCGAAGCAGCCGTTCGACTACAGCTACGAGTTGCGTTGGCAGATGGAGGGCCAGACCACGCCGACCGGCAGGGCCTGGGTGCGACAAAGCCGCCGCGGCCACGGTCCGGTCAAGTTGCCGCCGGACCAGATCCAGTTCGTCGTCGATTTCGACGGTCCGGCCTTGCGCGCGCTCGGCCCCGACGCCAAGTTGAAGCCGACGGTCGCAGTTGGCGGCAATGCCGAGTTGAAGGAAGAGAACCTGTTTCGCGATCAGGTCACCGGCGCCTGGCGCCTGATCGTGCACTTTCGGCGCGTCGATGCCGCCAAGCCGGCTGAATTGCGCGCCTATCTCGACAGCGCCTCGGGTGAGCGAATCACCGAGACCTGGAGCTACATCGTTCCGCCCGAATCGGAGAAGCCATGAACACCCCTCGAACCCCGGTGCTGCCACCGGTTCATCGCTCGTCCATGGTCCCGCGGCCGTGGGCCGGCCACCCCTTGCTGCGGCCGCTGCGCCGTGCCCTGGGGGGCGCCATGCCGCCCCCGGTGAGCGCGGTGCGGGACCCGCGGCCACTGATGCTGCGCCGCGTCCTGCTGCTGCTTCTGGTGCTGCTCGGCGCCGCCGTCGGCACCCACGCGATGCTCGATATCCTGCCGGCCCACGGCGCGACGCTCGGCGAGAAAGCGCTGCTGTTGCTGTTCGGTGTGCTGTTTGCCTGGATTTCGGCCGGCTTCTGGACCGGCGTGATGGGCGCCTGGGTGCTGCTGCGCGGTCGTGATGCCAACGCCGTGACGAACGTGCTGCGCGGCGCGGCCGGAAGCGCGCCAATTCCGGCCGATGCACGCACCGCGATCATCATGCCGATCTGCAACGAGCACGTGCCGACCGTCTTCGCCGGCCTGCGCGCGACCTACGAATCGCTGGCGCGCACCGATGCGCTCGAGCGTTTCGACCTGTTCGTCCTCAGCGACACCGGCGACCCCGACACACGCGCGGCCGAGCAGGCCGCGTGGAGCCAGTTGGTCGAGGCATTGCAGCGCGACCCAAGCGCCCCGGTGCGCATCCACTACCGCTGGCGTCAGCGCCGCAGCCATCGCAAGGCCGGCAACGTCGCCGATTTCTGCCGGCGCTTCGGCCGCGACTACCGCTACATGGTGGTGCTCGACGCCGACAGCGTGATGACCGGCGCGTGCCTGACCGATCTGGTGCGCCTGATGGAAGCGCACCCCGACGCCGGAATCATTCAGACCGCGCCGCGCGCCTGCGGGCACGAGACCTTGCACGCCCGTGTGCAGCAGTTCTGCTCACGCGCCTACGGCCCGCTCTTCACCGCGGGACTGCATTTCTGGCAACTCGGCGAATCACACTACTGGGGCCACAACGCGATCCTGCGCATGGCGCCGTTCATCGAGCACTGCGCGCTGGCGCCGTTGCGCGGGCACGGGTCGCTGTCGGGCGACGTGATGTCGCACGACTTCGTCGAGGCCGCGTTGATGCGCCGTGCCGGCTGGCGCGTCTGGATCGCCTACGACCTCGACGGCAGCTACGAGCAGGTGCCGCCGAATCTGCTGACCGAGCTGCAGCGCGACCGCCGCTGGTGCCACGGCAACCTCCAGAACTCGCGGCTGATGTTCGAGCCCGGCTTGCATCCGGTGCACCGCAGCGTCTTCCTGACCGGTGTCATCGCCTATGCGTCGGCGCCGCTGTGGCTGGCGTTCCTGCTGCTATCGACCCTGCTGTTCGCGCACCATTCGAACCAGATTCCGCGCTACTTCTTCGAGCCCTATCAGCTGTTCCCGATCTGGCCAACCGCCGACCTGCGGCTGATGCTGACCTTGTTCGGGCTGACGGCGCTGCTGTTGTTGGCACCGAAGATCCTGTCGCTGCTGGTGATCATGCTGCGCGGCCAGGCGCGAGGCTTTGGCGGGCCGCTGCGGCTGATGGTCAGTGCGCTGCTCGAATTCGTGCATTCCCTGCTGCTGGCGCCGGTGCGGATGCTCTTTCACACCGAGTTCGTCGTTGCGGCGCTGACCGGCTTGCGCTTCGACTGGAAATCGCCGCCGCGCGACGGGGCGACCACGACCTGGGCCGAAGCGTGCAAACGCCACGGCGTGCATACGGTGCTCGCGCTGCTGTGGGTCGCGGCGATCCTGGCCAGCAGCGCGTCATTTCCCTGGTGGCTGTCGCCGATCATCATCGGCTTGCTCAGCGCGATTCCGCTGTCGGCCTGGGGCAGTCATGCAGGCCCCGGCCGCTGGCTGCGCCGCCGGCGCTTGCTGTTGATACCCGAAGAGCGGCGCGAACCCTCGGTCTTGAGCGAGGCGCGGCGCCATGCGCAGGACTTCGATCCGGAGGTGCAGTTCGTCGATGCCGTGCTCGACGCCGCGACGCATCGCCAAGTCGTCCAGGCCAACCTCGTGCGGCCGGTCGCTGGCGGGCTGAAGGGGCAGACGCAGGCAGCCTTGTTCGAGCGCGCGCTTGCGGCGGGCCCCTGGGCGCTTGCCGACGGCGAGCGCCATCGCCTGCTCGGCAGCCCCGCAATCCTGCAGCAGTTGCGTGCGCGGGTGCTGGCACGCGATGCGAACCCGGATTGGTGGTTGCCCGCGCCGCCGCCGGCACGACCGACGACGCGCGGCAAGCACCGCGGCACCCAGCCGGAGCGCGTCACGGCCTGAGTGAAAGCGCCCGGCGGGCCGCGTTTGCGGCCCGCTTCGGCGCGGGGCGCTTCGGTTCGCTATCCTCGTAGCTGAATTCAGCCGCGCAGGAGCGTCCGATGAGCAGCATCTACGACCTGGACCTCGACCGCAACCCGGCCAACTTCGTCGCGTTGTCACCGGTCGCTTTCGTCGAGCGCAGTGCCGAGGTCTTCGGCGATCTGCCGGCCGTCGTGCACGGCAGCCGCCGCTACGACTGGCGGGAGACGCGCGACCGCGCCGCTCGCCTGGCGGCAGCGCTGCAAGCCCTCGGCGTCGGGCGCGGCAGCACCGTCAGCGTGATGCTGCACAACACGCCGGAGATGGTCGAGGCGCATTACGCGGTGCCGGCCCTGAACGCCGTGCTGAACACGCTCAATACACGGCTCGACCCGGCCTTGCTCGCCTGGCAGATGAATCATTGCGAAGCGGCGGTACTCATCACCGATCGCGAGCTCGCGCCCACCGTGGGTGCCGCGCTGCGCATCCTGCGCGACGAGCACGGCCGCACGCCGAAGGTCATCGACGTCTGCGACAGCGAATACCGTGGGGCCGGCGAGCGCCTCGGCGACCATGAGTACGAGGCGCTGCTCGCGGCGCACGAGCCGCTGGCGCAGCTCGCCGGGCCGGCCGACGAGTGGGACGCGATCGCCGTTTCCTACACCTCGGGCACCACCGGTGACCCGAAGGGCGTTGTCACGCACCACCGCGGCGCGTATCTGAACGCGGTCTGCAACGCGGCGACCTGGACGATGCCTCACTTCCCGCGCTATCTCTGGACTCTGCCGATGTTCCACTGCAACGGCTGGTGCTTCCCGTGGACCCTTGCGATGCTGGGCGGCACGCACGTCTGCCTGCGCCGCATCGATGCGCAGGCCATGCTCGACGCGATCCGCGAGCACCGCGTCGACCACTATTGCGCCGCGCCGATCGTCCACAACCTGCTGCTCGCCGCAGCGCCTGAGCAGCTCGCGTTCCTCGCCGAGCCCGACCGGCCGCGGCTGCGCGCGATGGTGGCGGGTGCCGCCCCGCCGGCGGCCATGATCGACGGCATGGCGCGGCTCGGCATCGCGCTCACCCACGTCTATGGCCTGACCGAGGTCTACGGCCCGGCCGCAGTGGCGGTTCAGCGCCCGAGCTGGGCCGGCGAGTCCGTGGAGGAGCAGACCCGTCTGAACGGCCGCCAGGGCGTGCGCTATCCGCTGCAGGAGGCGATGACGGTGCGCGACCCCGAGAGCCTGGTCGAGGTGCCGGCCGATGGCCGGACGATGGGCGAGATCATGTTCCGCGGCAACATCGTGATGAAGGGTTATCTGAAGAATCCGTCCGGCACCGCCAAGGCGCTCGAAGGCGGGTGGTTTCACACCGGCGATCTCGCGGTGCTCGAGCCCGACCGCTACGTGAAGATCAAGGATCGCAGCAAGGACGTGATCATCTCGGGTGGCGAGAACATCAGCTCGATCGAGGTCGAGGATGCGCTCTATCGCCACCCGGCGGTGCAGACCTGCGCAGTGGTTGCGCGGCCTGACCCGCGCTGGGGCGAGACGCCGGTCGCCTTCGTCGAACTCAAACCCGGCGCGATGGTCGAAGCCGGCGAGTTGGTCGAGCATTGCCGCGGCCTGCTGGCAGGCTACAAGGTACCGCGCGAGATCCGCTTCGAGCCGATCCCGAAGACCTCGACCGGCAAGATCCAGAAGTTTGCGCTGCGCGAGCGCGCCGGCTCGGCCGCCGCGATCGACGGCGCCACGAGAACCACCGGAGCACCCCTGTGAGCCATGAACGTGCTGAAATCCGTGAACCTGCTGTGAGCCATGACCCTGTCGTGAACCGTGAACCGGGTGTGACCCAGAGACCTGCTTCGACCCATGAACCGGTGCTGCTGAAGCAGCAGGACGACCGCGGCGTCGTCACCCTGACCCTCAACCGCCCGGCGGCCTTCAATGCCCTGTCCGAGGAACTGCTGGGCGCGCTGCAGACCGAATTCGAGACGATAGGCACCGACGAGAACGCCCGCGTCGTCATCCTCGCCGGCGCCGGCAAGGCTTTCTGCGCCGGCCACGACTTGCGCGAGATGCGCGCCGCGCCATCGCTCAACTACTACCGCGCGCTGTTCGAACAGTGCAGCCATGCGATGCTGGCGATCCAGCGGCTGCCGCTGCCGGTAATCGCCAGGGTGCACGGCATCGCCACCGCCGCCGGCTGCCAGCTCGTCGCGATGTGCGATCTCGCGGTCGCCGCCGAGACGGCGAGGTTTGCCGTCAGCGGCGTCAAGCTTGGGCTCTTCTGCTCGACGCCCAGCGTCGCCTTGTCGCGCAACCTCGGCCGCAAGCAGGCGTTCGAGATGCTGGTGACCGGTGACTTCATCGATGCCGAGGAGGCGCAAAGGCGCGGCCTCGTCAACCGCGTCGTCGCGGCAGAGCGGCTCGATGCCGAGATCGACGCACTGGTGGCCGCGATCATCGCCAAGCCCCGAGTTGCGATCGCGCTCGGCAAGGAGCTTTTCTATCGGCAACTCGAAGGCGGCATCGCCGACGCCTACGACGCGGCGGGCCAGACGATGGCCTGCAACATGATGGACGACGCCGCGCTCGAGGGCGTGCAGGCCTTCATCGAGAAGCGCCCGCCTCAGTGGCGCCGTTGAGCCGACCGCTTCCCGCCCCGTGTTAGTCCGGATTGAATCGGCGTCGAAACGTCCTTCAATCGAATCTCGCGCGCTTTATCAACAAGGCACGTCGGCGCCGTGCTTAACGGGGGATTCGAGATGCAGTGCAATGCCGTACGCTGGCTCGCGGCGGTCGCCGTGGCCGCCCCTCTGATGCTGAGCGGTTGCGGTGGCGACAGCAGCAGCCCGTCGCCGACCACCCGTGACACGACCTTCGGGCGCATCGACGGCAGCAATGATGCCGCCCTATCCGGCACCTACTCGTGGAAGGGCGTGCCGTTCGCCAAGCCGCCGGTCGGCGCGCTGCGCTGGCAGGCGCCGGTCGATCCCGACAACTGGACGACGGTGAAGACCACGCAGCAGTTCGGCAACGCCTGCGTGCAGTACGGCCGCATTTACGGCCCGGGCTCCAACAACACCTACGACGAAACGATCGCGACGACGCTGAACCAGGCGGTCGGCAGCGAGGACTGCCTTTACCTGAACATTTGGCGTCCGGCAAGCGAGGAGAACAACTTGCCGGTGATCGTCTTCATCCACGGCGGCAGCAACGTCTCCGGCTACACCGCCGATCCGATCTACGACGGCGCGGCGCTGGCGAAGGCCGGCAACGCCGTGGTCGTCACTGTCAACTATCGGCTCGGCATCTTCGGCTTCCTCGATGTGCCGCAGTTGAAGACCGGCAGCGACGCTAACGCCGACTCCGGCAACTTCGCGCTGCTCGACAACGTCAAGGCGTTGCAGTTCATCAACAAGAACATCGCCAACTTCGGCGGCAACGCTGGCAACGTCACGGTCATGGGGCAATCGGCCGGCGCAATCAACGTCTACGCGCTGCTGACCTCGCCGCTCGTCGTCAACGCGAACCCGCAGTTGATGCACCGGGCGGTGCCGCTGAGCGGCGGCATCTCGCTCGCCTCCGAGTTGCCCGCCGGCAGCCTGCCGACCTTGAACCCGGCGTCGACGGCACTGCGGCAAGGCAATGCTTTGCTGAACTACTTGCTGATCGCCGACGGCAAGGCGGCCGACTCGACGTCGGCCGACGCCTATATCGCGACGCAGAGCCATGCGCAGATCGCAGATTACCTGCGCAGCAAGGAGCCAGCCGCGCTGTTCTCGGTCCTCCTCAACAAGCTCGCGCTGGTCGGGCTCTCCGGTTCCGGGCCGATCCCCGATGGCACGGTGCTGCCGACGGATCCGATCGCTGCAATCAAGGCCGGCAGTTACCTGAAGGTTCCGGTATTGGCTGGCAACACGCGCGATGAGGCCAAGCTGTTCCCGACCTTCCTGGCGTTGTCGCCGGCGCTGGGCGGCGTCAGCGGGAGGCTGGTCACCGATGCGCAACTCTTCACGACGCAGTTCAACTACGACCCGAACGCCGCGCCGCAGATCACGATCGACCAGTGGATTCCATCGGTCTATCTGCCGGTCGACACGCCGACGACCGGATTCAACGCGCGCACCGACCTGCTAAACGCGATCTTCTTCGGTGTTGCCCGCGATCAAGTGCTGAATGCACTGAAATCGCAGCAGCCGGCGGTCTGGCACTACCGCTTCGACTGGGACGAGGAGCCGGCGCCATGGAACGAGATCTATGGCGCCGCGCACGTCTTCGACCTGCCGTTCGTTTTTGGCAACTTCGGGCCGTCGCTGTTCGCCAACGTGATGAACACCACCGCCAACCAGTCGGGGCGGCTCGCGCTATCGGCCGCGATGATGCAGAGCATTGCCGCGTTTGCGAAAAACGGCGACCCGAACAATGCCGCGCTCGGCGTCCCCTGGCCGGTCTGGCCGCAGTCCCTGCTGTTCGACGCCAGCGCGTCCGCGAAGAGCATCTCCGTGCTGGGCGTCGACTGACGCGCCGCCTCTTGCGCGAAGGCTGGGCGCGTGCCCGGCAACCGGTAACCGCACGACAGACAGGCCGTCGGTCAACCGGTCCGCTCGGTCAGCCCTCCGGCACCGGCGACAGCAATGGCCGGCCGGCAAAGTGCGCTTGCAGGTTGGCGAGGGCGAGGTCAGCCATGGCGCGACGCGTCTGCCAGGTGCCGCTGCCGATGTGCGGCGTCAGTACGACGTTGTCGAGCGTGAAGAGTGCCGGTGGCACCTGCGGCTCGGCTTCGAAGACGTCGAGCGCGGCGCCGGCGATCGTGCCGCGCTGCAATGCCTCGACCAGCGCCAACTCGTCGATGACCGAGCCGCGTGCGACGTTGACGAGGTAGCCGTCGGACCCGAGTGCCGTCAGCACCCGCGCATCGATCAGCTTGTGCGTGGCGCTGCCGCCGGGTGTGATGACGACGAGGAAATCGACCGCGGCGGCGAGCGTGGCGACATCGGCGTGAAACGGGTAGTCGATGTCGGGCTTCGGCGTGCGCGCGGTGTAGGCGATCGACATGCCGAAGACCTCTGCGCGCTGTGCGATGGCCCGGCCGATGCGACCAAGCCCGACCAACCCGAGCCGGGCGCCGCTGACCTTGCGGCCGAGCGCGAAGGCGCCTTCGGGCCAGCGGCCGGCGCGGATGTAGCGGTCGGCCTGCGGGATGCGCCGCGCGATCGCCAGCAGCAGGCCGATCGCCATGTCGGCGACCTCGTCGGTCAGCACGTCGGGCGTGTGGGTGACCGGGATGCCGCGCTCGCGCGCCGCGGCGACATCGATGCCGTCGTAGCCGACGCCGAAGACCGAGATGATCTCGAGCGCCGGCAGACGCGTCAGAAGTTCGCGCGGCACCCTCGCTTCGCCGCTGGCGGCGATGGCTCGTATCCGGGGTGCAAGGGCTGCGAATGCGGCCGGGTCGGTTTCGTGCAGCCGCTCGTGGACCCGGAACGCCGACTCCAGCAACTTCATCAGCGGCGGCCACAGCCGCGACGCCGTCAGCAGTTCGGGGGCGGCGTGCAGCGCAGTGGTTTTCGCATCATTCATCGAAACTCTTCTCGACTACATCCCGCTGTAGTTCGGGCCGCCGCCGCCTTCGGGCGGCACCCAGACGATGTTCTGCTTCGGATCCTTGATGTCGCAGGTCTTGCAGTGCACGCAGTTCTGTGCGTTGATCTGCAGGCGGTCGGAGCCGTCGGAGTTCTTCACGAACTCGTAGACGCCGGCCGGGCAGTAGCGGCTTTCGGGCCCGGCATAGATCGCGAGGTTGACCGCGACCGGCACGCTGGCATCCTTCAAGGTCAGGTGCGCCGGCTGGTTTTCCTCGTGGTTGGTGTTGCTGAGGAAGACGCTGCTGAGCAGATCGAAGCTGATCTTGCCGTCGGGCCTGGGGTAGGCGATCTGCGGGCATTCGGCCGCCGGCCGCAGGGCGGCGTGGTCAGGCGTCGTGTGGTGCAGCGTCCATGGCGGAGACTTCATGCCGAGCCGCGGCAGCAGCCACTGCTCGATTCCGGTCATCAGGGTGGCAGTGGTGCGGCCCTTCTTGAACCATTGCTTGAAGTTGCGCGACCGCTCGAGCTCGTCGTGCAGCCAGCTCGACGCGAAGGCCTCGGGATAGGCACTGAGTTCGTCGTGCTGGCGTCCGCCGGCGATCGCGGAAAACGCGGCGTCGGCCGCGAGCATGCCGGTCTTGATCGCTGCGTGGCTGCCCTTGATGCGGCTGGCATTGAGGAAGCCCGCGTCGCAGCCCACCAGCGCTCCGCCGTTGAAGACGGTCTTGGGCAGGCTCAGCAGCCCGCCGACCGTCAGCGAGCGCGCGCCGTAGGCCAGGCGCTTGCCGCCTTCGAGCGTCGCGCGGATCGCCGGGTGGGTCTTCCAGCGCTGGAATTCGGCGAACGGATTCAGCCACGGGTTGCGGTAGTCGAGCCCGACGACAAAGCCGAGCTCGACCAGGTTGTCTTTCAGGTGATAGATGAACGAGCCGCCATAGGTCTCGGCGTCCAGCGGCCAGCCGGCGGTGTGCACCGCCAGGCCCGGCTGGTGGCGCGCTGGCTCGACCTCCCACAGCTCCTTGAGCCCGATGCTGTAGCTCTGCGGATCCCGGCCGGCACCGAGCTCGAAGCGCTGGATCAGTTGCCGTCCCAGGTTGCCGCGCGAGCCTTCGGCAAACAGCGTGTACTTGGCGCGCAGCTCCATGCCGAGCTGGAAGTTGCCGGTGAGCTCGCCATCCTTGGCGACCCCGACGTTGCCGGTGGCGACGCCGACGACGCGGCCCTCGGTGTCGTAGAGGATTTCGGCGGCCGCGAAGCCCGGGAAGATCTCGACGCCGAGCGCTTCGGCCTGCTCGGCCATCCAGCGCACGACATAGCCGAGCCGCACGATGTAGTTGCCGTGGTTGCTGAAGCATTCGGGCAGGAAGAAGTCGGGCGTGCGCCTGGCCGCGGTCTCGCTCAGGAAGAGGAAGGAATCGGCGGTAACCGGCTGCTCCAGCGGCGCGCCGCGCTCGCGCCAGTCCGGCAGCAGTTCGCCGAGCGCCTTCGGATCGACGATGGCGCCGCTCAGGATGTGCGCGCCGGGCTCCGATCCCTTCTCGAGCACGACGACCGAAAGCTCGCGCTCCTCGGTGGCCGCAAGCTGCTTCAGGCGGATCGCGGCGGCCAGGCCGGCCGGGCCGCCGCCGACGATGACGACGTCGTACTCCATCGCTTCGCGCGGGCCGTGGCGCTCCAGGATTTCTTCGGCTGTCATCGGGTTTCCTCGAGTTCTCAGCTGGTCGATTCTAGAGGTGCACGGTGCGCCCGCAGGCGCTGTCGCCGGGCCTGCGTGCTATCGTCCCTCGCTATCCGCAGGAGTACTCGAGAGATGAGCTACAGCATCGATCTGTCGGGCCGCGTCGCATTGGTCACCGGTGCGTCAAGCGGTCTGGGCACGCAGTTCGCAAAAACCCTTGCCCGCGCCGGTGCCGGCGTCGTGCTGGCCGGCCGGCGCCTGGAGCGGCTGAAGACCTTGCGCGCCGAGATCGAAGCGGCCGGCGGCGACGCACACGTGGTTGCCCTCGACGTCACGGAGCACGCGAGCATCAAGGCGGCGGTGGCGCATGCCGAGACCGAGATGGGCACGCTCGACATCCTCGTCAACAACTCCGGCGTGAGCACGACGCAGCGCCTCACCGACGTGGCGCCCGAGGACTACGACCACGTCTTCGACACCAACACGCGCGGCGCGTTCTTCGTGGCGCAGGAGGTCGGCAAGCGCATGCTGGCGCGCGCTCGCGGCGCCGCGCCTGGCACCTTCACCGGCGGGCGCATCGTCAACATCGCGTCGATGGCGGG
>CAJDUZ010000149.1_pt1 | contig 13454 bp, 12 predicted proteins | sample 7391221 | NCBI WGS metagenome assembly CAJDUZ01 (sample SAMEA7055692, study PRJEB34461) | soil metagenome | biome: terrestrial ecosystem; feature: Peninsula; material: soil | place: Antarctica | collected 2016
GGCCATTTCGCACGCCATCCTCGTGCACAACCGCAGCCGCACCTCGGGCCTGGCCGACGGCATCGTCGTCACGCCCTCGCACAACCCGCCCGACAACGGCGGCTTCAAGTACAACCCGCCCAATGGCGGGCCGGCCGGGCAGGACATCACCGACTGGATCGAGCGCAGCGCCAATGCCTTGCTCGAGCAGGGACTGGACGGCGTGCTGCGCATCGGCTATGCGCGCGCGCTCGCCGCACCCACGACGCACCGCCACGACTATCTCGGCGCCTATGTCGCCGACCTCGGCAACGTCATCGACATGGATGTGATCCGCGGCGCCGGGGTGCGCATCGGCGTCGACCCGCTCGGCGGCGCCGGCGTGCATTACTGGGCGCGCATCGCCGAGCACTACCGGCTCGACCTGAGCGTCGTCAGCGACGTGGTCGACCCGACCTTCGGCTTCATGACGCTCGACTGGGACGGCCAGATCCGCATGGACCCGTCGTCGCCCTATGCGATGCAGCGGCTCCTCGCGCTGAAGGACCGCTACGACATCGCCTTCGCCTGCGACACCGACCACGACCGCCACGGCATCGTCACCGCCCAGGCCGGCCTGCTGCCGTCCAACCACTATCTGTCGGTGGCCGTCGACTACCTGTTCCAGCATCGGCCGCAGTGGGCCGGGCACGCGGCCGTCGGCAAGACCGTCGTCAGCACACAACTGATCGACCGCATCGCCGCGCGCCTCGGGCGCCGGCTCTACGAGGTGCCGGTGGGCTTCAAGTGGTTTGCCGAAGGCCTGCAGGACGGCTCGCTCGGCTTTGCCGGCGAGGAAAGCGCCGGCGCCACTTTTCTGCGTCGCGACGGCACGGTCTGGACCACCGACAAGGACGGCATGGCGCCGGCCTTGCTTGCCGCAGAGATCACCGCGCGGCGCGGCCGTGACCCGGGCACGCTCTATACCGAACTGGCGCAAGGCCTCGGCAGCCCGGTGGCCGACCGCGTCGAGGCGCCGGCCACACGGCGCCAGAAGCGCCAGCTCGCGGCGCTGACCCCCGAGCGCATCGACACCGACCACCTTGCCGGCGAGGCCGTCACCGCCATCCTCGACAAGGCGCCGGGCAACGGCGCGCCGATCGGCGGCATCAAGGTCGTCGCCGAAGGCGGCTGGTTTGCCGCGCGGCCGTCCGGCACCGAGGAAATCTACAAGATCTACGGCGAGAGCTTTCGCGGCGCCGAGCACCTGCGGAAGATTCTCGAGGAGGCGCAGCAGGTGGTTGACCGGGCGATCGGCAACTGAGCCCAGCCGCGGCCGTGCGCGGCGCTCGTTGCAGCGCGAGCCTCCAGCGCAGGCCGGCGTGGCACGGCGCTTGCTCCGTCACGCAAGGAGTTTTCCTGTAGGAGGCCAACATGTTGCGCAACGTCAGCACCATCGACGGTTCGACCGTCCAAGCGAGCGACGGCGAGATCGGCCATGTCGATGACTGCTACTTCGACGACGAGCGCTGGGCCATCCGCTATCTCGTCGTCGACACCGGCACCTGGCTCACCAGCCGCAAGGTGCTGATCTCGCCGTATGCGGTGGTCCAGCCCTTCGGCAGCAACCGCATCATCGAGGTGTCGCTGACGCGCGAGCAGGTGAAGGGCAGCCCCGACATCGACACGCACAAGCCGGTGTCGCGCCAGAACGAGCGCGATTACCTCGGCTACTACGGCTACCCGACCTACTGGCAGGGCGGCGACCTCTGGGCGATGGGTGCGTACCCGGCACTCGGGCCGCTGACGATGCCGCCCGACTACACCGAGCGTCATGAGCGCGCCGAGTCCGAGATCAACCCCGCAGACGTGCACCTGCGCAGCACCGATAAGGTCACCGGCTATCGCATGCAGGCAAGCGACGACAACATCGGACATGTCGAGGACTTCATCTTCGACGACGAGTCCTGGGCGGTGCGCTACCTCGTCGTCGACACGCGCAACTGGTGGCCGGGAGGCAAGAAGGTGTTGATCGCGACGCGCTGGATCGACCGCATCGACTGGAGCGAACGCAAGGTCTACACCAGCCTGACGCGCGATGCCGTCAAGGGCAGTCCGGCGTACGAGGAATCGGCGACGATAGACCGCGAGTACGAGGCGCGGCTGCACGATGCCTACGGCCGCGAACACTACTGGGACTAGCAGCCCTGGCGCAACGAGCGGGCACGACGCGCCTGGCGGCGCCGCCGCCGCAGCCCAGCTGCTGGTCCTCAATGCCGGCTCGTCGAGCATCAAGTTCGCGCTGTTCACCCTGCCCGGGCTCGAGCGTGAGGCGGGTGGCCGGATCGAGCGCATCGGCAGCGGCAGTGCGCGTTTCGAAGCCGCCGAGCGCGAGCTGCGCACGCGGCGCGAGCTGGGTGCCGTCGACCATGCGGCGGCCGCGAGTGCCCTGCTCGACTGGCTCGCGGCGCGCAGCGACAAATTCGTGGCCGCCGGCCACCGCGTGGTATGTGCGCCGCCCGGGTGCAGCGGTCCGGCGCGCGTCGGCGAGGCCCTGCGGGTCGCGCTGCGCCAGCTCATTGCGCGTGACACCGAACACCTGCCGCACGAGATCGGCCTGATCGACGCGGTGCGCGCGCACTGGCCGGCGCTGCCACAGGTCGCCTGCTTCGACACCAGCTTTCACGCGACACTGCCGCGTGTCGCGCAAATGCTCCCAATCCCGCGGCGCTACTTCGACGCCGGCGTGAGGCGTTATGGCTTCCACGGCCTCTCCTACGAATACCTGATGCAGGCGCTGGCGCAGCAGGCGGGTGCCGCGGCGGCGCGCGGCCGTATCGTGCTCGCGCACCTGGGCAACGGCGCGAGCCTCGCGGCGGTATGCGAGGGCCGCTCGGTCGACACCAGCATGGGCTATACGCCGACCGGCGGCGTGCCGATGAGCACGCGTTCGGGCGATCTGGATCCCGGCGTGCTGTACGCGCTGGCGCGATCGGACCGTTTGGATGCGGAGCAGCTCGACACCTTGCTGACGCGTGAATCAGGCTTGCTCGGCGTCTCGGGCAGCAGCTCCGATATGCGAGACCTCGAGGCCCGCGCGGCCGAAGACCCGCACGCCGCCGACGCCGTCGCACTCTTTTGCTATGCGGTGAAGAAGTGCATCGGTGCCTACACCGCCGCGCTCGGTGGTCTCGACACCCTCGTCTTCAGCGGCGGCATCGGCGAGAACGCCGCCGCGGTGCGCGCGCGCATCTGCGACGGGCTCGGATTTCTCGGCGTTGCGCTCGACGCCACGCGCAACGCCGCGGATGCCGCGCTGATCTCCCGTGACGGCGCGCGGGTCGCGGTGCGCGTGATCCGCACCGACGAAGAATCGACGATTGCCCGCAGCACGTGCCGGCTGCTCGGCCTCCCCCTCAACCCCTGAAAGCTCCACGATGACCAGCCAAGCCCATCCCGATTCGCCCCTCTCCGCCGAACTTCTGCAGCGCATCGACGCCTGGTGGCGCGCCGCCAATTACCTGTCGGTTCGGTCGGCCAGATCTATCTCTATGCCAACCCGCTGCTCAAGGAACCGCTGACGCTTGAGCACATCAAGCCGCGACTGCTCGGCCACTGGGGCACGACGCCGGGGCTGAACTTCGTCTACGTGCACCTGAACCGCATCATCAAGCAGTACGACCTCGACGTGATCGATGTCACCGGCCCCGGGCATGGGGGGCCGGCGCTGGTTGCCAACACCTGGCTCGAGGGCTCGTACAGCGAGGTCTACCCGAACATCTCGCAGGACGAGGCCGGGATGCAGCGGCTCTTCAAGCAGTTCTCGTTTCCCGGCGGCATCCCGAGCCATGTGGCGCCCGAGACGCCCGGCTCGATCAACGAGGGCGGCGAGCTCGGCTACTGCCTGTCGCACGCGTTCGGCGCCGCCTTCGACAACCCCGACCTGCTGGTCGCCTGCGTCGTCGGCGACGGCGAGGCCGAGACCGGGCCGCTGGCGACGAGCTGGCACTCCAACAAGTTCCTCAACCCCGCACGCGACGGCGCGGTGCTGCCGATCCTGCACTTGAACGGCTACAAGATCGCCGGGCCGACGGTGCTCGCCCGCATACCGCACGACGAGCTCGACATGCTGATGCGCGGCTACGGCTGGGAGCCGCACTGGGTCGAAGGCGACGAGCCCGAAGCGATGCACCAGAAGATGGCGGCCACGCTCGATCGCATCGTCGCGCAGATCCGCGCGATCCAGGCCGATGCGCGGCAGAACGGCTTTCGCGAGCGGCCGCGCTGGCCGATGATCGTGCTGCGCTCGCCCAAGGGATGGACCGGCCCCGACAAGGTTGACGGTGTGCAGATCGAAGGCACGTTTCACGCCCACCAGGTGCCGGTGGCCGAGCTCGCGGCCAAGCCCGAACACCTGCGCATCCTCGAACGCTGGATGCGCAGCTACCGCCCGGAAGAGTTGTTCGACGAGAACGGCCACCTTGCACCCGAGATCGCTTCGCTCGCGCCCGAGGGCACGCGCCGCATGGGCGCCAACCCGCACGCCAACGGCGGCCTGCTGCTGCGCGACCTCGTGCTGCCCGACTTCCGCGACTATGCGGTCGACGTGCCGCTGCCTGGCGCCCGCGACGCCGAGGCCACGCGCGTGCAGGGCGAGCTGATCCGCGACGTGTTCCGGCTCAACGCCGAGGCGCGCAACTTCCGCGTCGTCAGCCCCGACGAGCTCTTGTCGAACCGCTGGGGCGCCGTCTTCGAGGCCACCGACCGCTGTTCGACCGCCGAGATCCTGCCCGGCGACGAACACGTCTCGCCCGACGGCCGCGTCCTGGAGATGCTCAGCGAACACCAGTGCGAGGGCTGGCTCGAAGGCTACCTGCTGACCGGCCGGCACGGCTTCTTCTCGTGCTACGAAGCCTTCATCCACATCATCGACTCGATGTTCAACCAGCACGCGAAGTGGCTCGATGTCACAAGGCGCATCCCATGGCGCCGGCCGATCGCGTCACTGAATCTCCTGCTCTCGTCGCACGTCTGGCGCCAGGACCACAACGGCTTCAGCCACCAGGATCCAGGCTTCATCGACCACGCCGTCAACAAGAAGGCCGGCGTGATCCGCGTCTACCTGCCGCCGGACGCGAACACGCTTCTTTCGGTCACGGACCACTGGCCTGCGCAGCCGCCACTACGTCAACATCATCGTCGCCGGCAAGCAGCCGACGCCGCAATGGCTGGCCATGGATGCCGCGGTGCGTCACTGCAGCGCCGGGCTCGGCATCTGGGAGTGGGCCAGCAACGACGAAGGCGACGACCCCGATGTGGTGATGGCCTGCTGCGGCGACGTGCCGACGCTCGAGACCCTGGCGGCAGTCGACATCCTGCGCCGCGAGCTGCCCGAACTGAAGATCCGTGTCATCAACGTGGTCGACCTGATGAAGCTGCAGCCGCAAAGCGAGCACCCGCACGGCCTCTCGGACCGCGACTTCGACGTGCTGTTCACGCGCGACAAGCCGGTCATCTTCGCCTACCACGGCTACCCGACGTTGATCCACCGCCTGACCTACCGGCGTACCAACCACGATCAGCTGCACGTGCGCGGCTACAAGGAGGAAGGCACGACGACGACGCCGTTCGACATGGCGGTGCTCAACGACCTCGACCGCTACCACCTCGTCGCCGACGTCATCGAGCGCGTGCCCAGCCTCGGCTCACGCGCCGCCGTCGTGAAGCAGCGCCGTGCCTATGTGAACGAACATGGGGAGGACATGCCCGAGGTGCGCAACTGGCGTTGGCGCGGCGCGGCCGGCTGAGGTGCGCTTGCATCCGGCGTGCGGCCACCAACGCCGTGCGGGGCGCCGCGAGACGCCATGACGCCGAGCGGGCTGCAGGACAAGAGCTTCCTGCTGCTGTTGGGCATCGTCACGCTGATCTTCGCGTGGATCGTCTGGCCGTTCTTCGGCGCGGTCTTCTGGGGCGTCGTGCTGGCGGTCCTGTCGATGCCGCTCTACCACTGGTTGCTCGGTGTGATGCGCCAGCGCCGCACGCTGGCCGCGTTGTCGACCTTGCTCATCCTGTTGATCGGCGTCGGCATCCCACTCGTGTTCATCGCCGTCTCGCTGGTCAACGACGTGATGCAGCTCTACGCCCGCATCACCGCGCGCCGCTTCGACCTCGGCACCTATTTCCACGACATCGTCCAGGCCCTGCCGCCCGACATGATCGACCTGCTCGACCACCTCGGGCTCGGCAACCTCTCGGCGGTGCAGGAGCGGCTTTCGCACTCGACGCTCGAAATCGGCCGCGTGGTGACCGGGCACGCGCTCAACATCGGCCAGAACACCTTCGCGTTCGTGTTCAATTTCGGCATCATGCTGTATCTGCTCTTTTTCCTGCTGCGCGACGGCGTCGCGCTGGCGGCGAAGATCGAGCACGCGCTGCCGCTCGAACGCATGCGCAAACGCCACCTCTTCGCGAAGTTCACGATGGTGATTCGCGCGACGGTGCGCGGCAACGTGCTGATCGCCATCACCCAGGGCGCGCTCGGCGCCGGGATGCTGTGGCTGCTCGGCGTGCAGGGTCCGCTGCTGTGGGGCGCGGTGATGGGCATCGTCTCGATGGTGCCGCTGGTCGGTGCAGCCCTGCTTTGGGCGCCGATCGCGATCTATTTCATGCTGACCGGCGCGATCTGGAAGGGCGTCGCGCTGGTCCTCTTCGGCGTCGTCGCGCTCGGCCTGGTCGACAACATCCTGCGTCCCCTCCTGATCGGCCAGGACACGCGCATGGCCGATTACATCGTGCTGATCTCGACCCTGGGCGGCATCGCCATCTTCGGCATCAATGGCTTCGTCATCGGTCCGTTGGTGGCGGCGCTGTTCATTGCATCATGGGACTTGTTCGCCGCCGACCCGGCGGCGTGACGCCACGCGCCCGGCACCGCGTTCAACGAGGATCTTCAGTGGCGGCTGCCGCCGGTGGCCGCGTCGTGGTGGCCCTCGACGAGCGCCACGCCGCCGGTTACCGTGGCTTCCCGCCTTCGCGCTCTGCGAGATAGCGCGCGCGATTGGCCTCGTTGGGCGGGTAGAGGCCCGGCAGCGCCGCGCCAGCTTCGACCTGCCGCAGGATCCAGCCCTCCAGGCGCTCTTGCTCCTGCGCCGCTTCCAGCACCTCGTCGAGCAGGGTCGCCGGCACCAGCACCGCGCCGTCGGCATCGACGACGACGACATCGTTCGGGTAGACCGCCACGCCACCGCAGGCAACGGGTTCCTGCCAGTTGACGAAAGTCAGCGACGTGACGGAAGACGGCGCCGCCGTGCCCTGGCACCAGACCGGCAGCCCGGTGGCGAGCACGCCGTCGATGTCGCGCACGACGCCGTCGGTGATCAATGCCGCGACCTGCCGCTGCGCCATGCGCGCGCACAGGATGTCGCCGAAGATGCCGGCGTCGGTCGTGCCCATCGCATCGACGACGGCGATGACGCCGCACGGCATCGCCTCGATCGCCGCGCGCGTCGATATCGGCGCGCCCCACGAAGCCGGCGTCGCCAGGTCCTCTCGCGCCGGCACGAAGCGCAAGGTGAAGGCTCGGCCGGCGCGGCGCGGTTGCCCGGGTCGCAAGGGCCGCGTACCGCGCATCCAGACCTTTCGCAAGCCTTTTTTCAGCAGCACCGTCGACAACGTCGCCGTCGATATCGCCTGCAGCGCATCGACGACATCCGGCGCCAGCGCCGCCACCGCAACTTCGCTCATCCTCGATCTCCCATCGGCGATCCGAGTCGCCTCCACGGCAGTCTAGCGCGGCATGTCTCGTGAGCACGTCAGAGCTTTCCCACGCGCACACGCCGCGCAGCCTGACGCGACGCCCGCCCCGGGGCCTATCCCGCGGCGTCCGGTTCAATCGCACCATTGGCCTGATCCAGTACCCGATCGCGCGAAGCGCTGCATGTCAAAACTCAGAACCTTTATCGTCGAGGACAGTTCGGTGATTCGCGAGAATCTGATTGCTGCACTCGAGGAGAACACCCCCATCGTCGTCGTCGGCATTGCCGAAGACGAATGCACCGCGGTGGCCTGGCTGACCGGCCACAACCGCTGCGACCTCGTCATCGTCGATATCTTCCTCAAGGGCGGCTCCGGCCTCGGCGTCTTGAAGGCCATGGAGCGCTTGCCGCACGGGACGCGCCGCGTCGTGCTGAGCAACCATGCGACGCCCGACATGCGCAACAAGTGCCTCGAACTCGGCGCCGACCAGGTCTTCGACAAGTCCAACGAAATCGACGAACTGCTCAACTACTTCAACCGGCTCGGCCAGGCCGAGCGTCCTCTGCACTGAGGGGCCGCGCGACTCCGAAGAAGCTCCGCTGGTGCTGCCACTGTCGCGACGAAAGCGTGAATGCTCGGCTTTGACCGTCGCACTGCGAAGATCGCCTGGACGGTCAGCCTGGTCGCGACGGGGCTTTTCGCGACCTACAGCATCCGCCGCACGCTGCTGGTCTTCGTGCTGGCGATCTTTTTCTCCTACATGGTCTACCCGCTCGTGCACTGGGCCGAGGAGGCCATGCCGCGACGTCGGCACACGCACGTGGTGGCAACGGCGCTGGTCTTCATCTTGCTGCTTCTGGTGCTGATCGGCGTCGGCGCCCTGGCCGGCCCACCCATCGCCGATCAGGCCTCGAGGCTGGCCGAGCAACTGCCCAAACTCACGCAGGGCGAAAACCTGTTGCAACGGCTGCCGCTGCCACAGTGGCTCGCGCCCTACCGCGACAGCATTGCCAGCTTCATCAGCCAGAACCTGCAAAGTGGCACGCAGTTCGCGGTGCCGTTGGCGCGTCAGGTTGGCCAGACCGTGCTGCAGGTTGCCGGCAACCTGATCTTCGTCGTGCTGATCCCGGTGCTCGCGTTCCTGCTGATCAAGGACGCCTCGGAGATGCGCGAGCGCTACCTCACGTGGGCGGCCGAGCGCCGGCATGCAACGATGTGGCGCGCCCTGATCGACGACCTCGACAAACTGCTCGGCCGCTACATGCGCGCGCTCATGATCCTGGCGCTGGCAACGATCTTCTCGTATGCGATCGCTTTCACGGCCGGCGGCGTGCCCTATGGCTTGCTGCTGGCCGTCGTCGCTGGCGTGCTCGAATTCATCCCGGTGCTCGGGCCCTTGATCGCCGCCATCCTGTGCCTCGGCGTTGCCCTGCTCAGCGGCTATGCGCACCTGCTGTTCATCATCGCCTTCATCGCGATCTATCGCCTCTTCCAGGACTACATGCTCAACCCCTACCTGATGAGCGGCGGTGTTTCGATCTCGCCGCTGCTGGTTCTGGTCGGGTTGCTGGCCGGCGAGGAACTCGGCGGCATCGCCGGCGTCTTCCTGTCGGTTCCCGTGCTTGCAGCTGCGAAGATCGCGGCGTTGCGCATCAGCCAGGCCGAGCGCGGCCGCGCGCTGCCGGTGCTGGCCGAGCGCGAAGACGCGCGCAGCGGAGCGCTCGGGCCGGCGCCTGCGCCCGCGGAAGCGATCGCCGCGCCAGCGCCCGCAACGAAGGCCGACGCGCCACCGGCTGCGGCGCCGAAATTCGGGCCTTCTGATTGAGCGCGCGGCCCGGTTCGCTGGCGCGGCCGCAGGAGCAAGGCCCGTGCCCGTGTCGCTCGTGCAAAGGCCTTCTCAAGCACGGGCGACTGCGCTATGGTCGGCTCGCGTGCCGCGCCTGACGGAGCGGCAGGCCTTAAACCCAACCGGAGCCTTCCATGCATTCAAGTCTCTTCAAGATGTTGTGCCGTCTCCTGATCGTGTCGATGTTCGCGCTGCCGTTCCAGCCGGCGATTGCCGGCATGATCAGCACCGACCAGGTGTTGGCGGCAGGCGCCGGCCAGACCAACCGCAATACCTTGATGAGCCTGCTCGACCGCAGCGACGTCGCGCAGCAACTGCAGACGCAGGGCGTCGATCCGCAGGCCGCCAAATTGCGAGTCGCGGCGATGACCGACCAGGAGGTCGCGACCCTGACCGGGCAGATCCAGTCGCTGCCGGCCGGCGCGAGCGTCAGTGGCTGGTGGGTCCTTGTGATCGTCGGCCTGCTCGTCTGGTACATCTACGCCTACAAGTGATCCGGGCAGCGTGACGCGCCCGCACAGCGCCCGCCATCTCGCGGGCGCTTTGCTGAACCTTTGCGCGGCAGCGCTGCTCGCGGCGCTGCTCGGCGGCTGCGCGATCGTGCTGCCGCAATCCGAGGCGCTGCACGAGCAATGGCCGAGCGCCCTCGCCGACCGTGCCGAGCTGGAGCGCGTGCCGTTCTATCCGCAAAACGACTACCAGTGCGGGCCGGCCGCGCTGGCGATGGTGATGGACTACGACGGCCTCGCGGTGACGCCGGAAGAACTCATCTCCAAGGTCTACATCCCCGACCGCAAGGGGAGTCTCCAGATCGAGATGCTGGCTGCGCCGCGGCGCTACGGCCTCGTGTCGTGGCAGCTTGCACCGCACCTCACCGACCTGCTGCGCGAGGTCGAAGCCGGCCATCCGGTGATCGTGCTGCAGGATTACGGCGTCTGGCCGATCTCGATATGGCACTACGCGGTGGTGGTCGGCTACGACCGGCGCAGCGCCAGCGTGGTGCTGCGCACCGGCGAGAAGCGCCGCCAGGAACTGCCGTTCCGCGTCCTCGAATACACATGGAAGCGCAGCGACTACTGGTCCTATGTCGTGCTGCCGCCCGATCAGGTCGCGGCCACGGCCAGCGAGGCGACCTGGCTCGCGGCCGTCGCCGCGATGGAACGCGTCGCCCCGTCCGAGGCCGCGCGCACCGCGTTCGCCGCCGCACTCGCGCGCTGGCCCGACAGCGTCGACGCCGCGGTCGGCCTGGCCAACGTCGACTACGCCGCGCACCGGCTCGATGCCGCGGAGAAGGTGCTGCGCGCGACGCTGGCGCACCACCCGCAGTCGGTCGTCGTGCTGAACAACCTCGCGCAGGTCGTCCTCGACCGCGGCGAGCCGTCGGCGGCCTTGGAATTGATCGACCGCGCAATCGCGCTCGGCGGCCCGTTCAACGCGGCCGCGCAGCAGACGCGCGCGCAGATCGTCGCGCGGCTGCCGGGCACCGGACGCTGAGCGCTGCTCGGCGCCGAACGACGCACGACGCACGACGCACGCCGAACGCCGGCAGACGGCTGCCGGCAGCCTGCGGGATTAACCGGATGGCGCAGCGCGTCACGAATCAGGCATCATTCGCGGTTTGACCGCAAAGACCCCCCGGAGAAACGATGACCTTCACCCGCCTGCTCGGCGCCCTCGCAATCGCCACGGCCTTCACCGCGCCGGCCCATGCCCAGACGACGATGCGCATCAGCATCTCGGTGGCCCAGAATTCGCATCAGGGCATTGCCATCGACACCTTCGCCCAGGAAGTCGAGAAGCGCACCGCCGGACGCTACAAGATCCAGACCTTCTATTCCGGCGCACTCGGCGGCGAGCGCGAATCGATCGAGGCGGTGCAACTCGGCACCCAGGAGCTGGCGTTCTCGTCGACCGGGCCGGTGCCCAATTTCGTGCCCGAGACGCGCATCCTCGACATTCCCTTCCTGTTTCGCGACAAGACGCATGCGCGCGCCGTTCTCGACGGCCCGATCGGGCAGGACTTGCTGACCAAGTTCGACTCGAAGGGCTTCAAGGCGCTGGCCTGGGCCGAGAACGGCTTTCGCCACATGACCAACAGCAAGCATGCCGTCAACGCGCCGGCAGACCTGAAGGGTCTGAAGATGCGCACGATGGAAAACCCGGTGCACGTCGCCGCCTACAAGGGCTTCGGCATCATCACGACGCCAATGGCCTTCCCCGAGGTCTTCACCGCCTTGCAGCAGGGCACGGTCGACGGCCAGGAAAACCCGCTCTCGGTGATCATGGCAGCCAAGTTCGACCAGGTGCAAAAGTACCTGAGCCTGACCGGCCACGTCTACTCGCCGGCGATCTTCGTGATGAACAAGGCGTCGTTCGAGAAGCTCACGCCGGCCGACCGCGAGGCCTTCATCGCCGCGGCCAAGGAAGGCACCAAGGCAAACCGTGCGCGTGTCGACGAGGACGATGCCAAGGGCGTCGCCGAGTTGCGTGCCAAAGGCATGCAGGTTGTCGACAAGGTCGACACCGCGCAGTTCCAGACGGCGCTGGCGCCGGTCTACGTCGAGTTCGAGAAGCAGTTCGGCAAGGCCAACCTCGAGCGCATCCGCAACGCCCGCTGATTCCGCGCTGACGGTTTGCGCCGTTACACCAACGCCCCGCTCGCGGGGCGTTCTCATGGGCGCGCCCCTGCCTTGAAACAAGCCTTCCTCTACCTGGAGCGGCACACCAGCGCTGCCGCGCTCGCCGGCGCCTGCCTGATGCTGGCGCTCGCCGCCTCGCTCGGGCTCTTCCAGATCATCATGCGCTTCGTGATCGAGAGCCCGGCCGAATGGACTGAAGTGCTGATCCGCTTCAGCCTGATCTGGATGGTCTTCCTCGGCATCCCGATCGCGTTCCGACAAGGCGCGATGGTCAGCGTCGACGTGCTGCATCGCTGGTCGGGCAAGCGCATGCGGCGCGTGCTCGAATGGTCGGTCGCGCTGGCGAGCCTTCTGCTGTGCGCCGTGATCATCGTCGTCGGCTGGGACTACGCGCAGCGCGGCAGCGTGCAGACCGTCATCGGGCTCGAGGGCACCTCGATGTTCTGGGCCTACCTTGCGCTGCCGGTCGGCGGCTCCTTCTGCGTCGTCTCGATCATCGGCAACCTGCTCGACCCCAGGCGCATGGAACTGGAGAGCGCGACATGACCGGGGCGATGGTCCTCACGATGGCGCTGTGCTTTGCGCTGACGATCTCGATCGCGGTCTCGATCGGTCTCGCGTCGCTGGTGGGCATCCATCTGGCCGACGCCAACATCCTGATCGCCGCCAAGGAGATGTTCTCGGCGATCAACAAGTTCCCGCTGGCTGCGATTCCGTTCTTCATCCTCGCCGGCAACCTGATGGAGGCTGGCGGCATCTCGCAACGCCTCGTCAACTTCGCCAAGTCGCTGGTCGGCGGCGTGCAGGGTGGGTTGCCGATGAGTTGCGTGCTCACCTGCATGATCTTCGCCGCGGTCTCCGGCTCGTCGGTCGCAACGACCTTCGCGATCGGCGCCATCCTGATCCCGGCACTGGTCAAGCACGGCTATCCGGTCTCTTACGCCACCGCGCTGCAGGCCACCAGCGCGGAACTCGGCGTGATCATCCCGCCATCGATCCCGATGATCCTCTACGGCGTCTCGGCCGAGGTCTCGATCGGTGAACTGTTCATCGCCGGCTTCGGCCCTGGCGCACTGATCGGCGGCGCGCTGATGCTGTTTGTCTGGGTGTGGTGCCGCTACAAGGGCTGGGGCAAGAGCGACGGCGAGGGCCGGCTGTCACTGCGCGTCGCGGCCGCCGACCTCGGCTTCCTCGCCGGCTTCATGCTCGCGGTGGCGATCGGCCGCATGCTCAGCGACGACGCGCTCGTCCATCTC
>CAJDUZ010000075.1_pt1 | contig 13181 bp, 12 predicted proteins | sample 7391221 | NCBI WGS metagenome assembly CAJDUZ01 (sample SAMEA7055692, study PRJEB34461) | soil metagenome | biome: terrestrial ecosystem; feature: Peninsula; material: soil | place: Antarctica | collected 2016
AGCACATGGTTGAGCAACAGGACGGAGCGCTCCATCGCCGCGGTTGCGGCGAGCGCTTGCAGGGCGTGCAACATGATCGAATTGTAGGCATCGGCGCCGGCGCGGCCGCCCGGCCTCGGCCCTGCCGGGCGCGATTTTTGATGGAGAATCGGTCAGCCGCGAGGGGGAGCAGTTCGCGGGGGTGAACTCGAACACCAAGACGCGTATCCCGGCACTCCGAACCCGACTCTCTGACGGAACCGCCGGGCCGCTGCTTGGGTTCCTTGTCTCCGCTGGGGAATCGGGCTCGGCGTGCCGCGTCCTGAGGGTGCTAAGAGAGATACGCCGCATTCATGTTCGAAGATCGAACCTACAAGAGGACGTTCTACAGCGCACCACAGTCGGTCACGTCGGCGGTGGCGGCATTCCTGGAGCCCGGCATCACGGTGATGTGCTTCATGGCGGTGACGCTGGCGTTCAACGAACCGATGGACCGCCCGGCATTGACCTTGTGCCTGCTGGTGTTCGCGCTGACCTTCCCCGGTCCGAACCGCTTCCGCGACAGCCTGCTCGGTGCCGCGGTCGACATTGCCTCGTCGTGGGTCACCCTGGTTGCGATCCTCGCGCTGTGCGCCTACGCAACCCGAAGCCTGCACTTCTTCGAGGGCCGGGTGCTGCTCTGGTGGGTGCTGCTGACGCCGGGGCTGCAGTGGCTTGCGGTGGGCATCGGCAAGGTGGTGGTGCGCGCGCATGCCGCACGGCCGGCCTCGCGGCGCTCGGCGGTGGTCGTCGGCGCGGGGCCGCTCGGCGTCAAGGTGGCGCGCGCCCTCTCGCAAAGCCGCGAACACGGCATCGACTTCGTCGGCTACTTCGACGACCGCGGCGACGGTCGCCTCGATCCGGATGCGGCGGCACAGATCCTCGGCGGCCTCAAAGAGGTCGCCGATCATTGCACGCGCCACGCCGTGCGCGAGGTCTACATCACCTTGCCGCTCGGCTCGCAGCCGCGCATTGCCGAACTGCTGGATCAACTGCAGGGCACGACGGCGTCACTCTTCTTCGTGCCCGACGTGTTCGGCATCAGCATCATCCAGGGGCGCCTGCAGGACATGAACGGCATCCCGGTCGTGGGGATCTGCGAGACGCCCTTCACTGGCACCAATGAACTGGTCAAGCGCATCAGCGACATCGTGCTCGCCAGCATCATCCTCGTCATCATCTCGCCGCTGCTGCTGCTCATCGCGATCGGCGTGAAGCTCACGTCGCCGGGGCCGGTGATCTTCAAGCAGCGCCGCAACGGACTCGACGGCGGCGAGATCACCGTCTACAAGTTCCGCTCGATGAACGCGCAGGACAACGGGCCGGTGATTCGCCAGGCGACGCGCCACGACCCGCGCGTCACGCGTTTCGGCGCCTTCATCCGCCGCACCTCGCTCGACGAGCTGCCGCAGTTCGTCAACGTGCTGCAAGGCCGCATGAGCATCGTCGGACCGCGCCCGCATGCGGTCGCTCACAACGAGGAGTACCGCCAGCTGATCAAGGCGTACATGGTGCGCCACAAGGTCAAGCCGGGCATCACCGGGTGGGCGCAGATCAACGGCCAGCGTGGCGAGACCGACACGATCGAGAAAATGCGCACCCGGCTCGAATACGATCTGGAATACCTTCGCAACTGGTCGCTCGGGCTCGACCTGCGCATCATCGCGACGACGATCCGCGTCTTCCTGTTCGACCGCCAGGCGTACTGAATACGAAGTCTTGCGTTGGGCAACAAGCGAAACCGCAACCGAAAAATCAGCCGACGAGGAGCGACCGATGCTGCACACGACCCCGCCATTCCGGACACCCGCGACGCTGCTGGCGTTGGCCATGCTCGCCGTCGCGTGCGGCGCCAGCGCCGCGCCCGCGCCCGCCCAATCGACCAGCCTCAACGAACCCAACCCCTACTACATTGGCGCGCGCCAGGCGATCACGCACAACTCCAACGTCTACGCGATCCAGGGCGGACCGGGCGACACCTATTCGAGCACCAGCCTCTTCGGCGGCTTCGACCAGCCGATCGGCCGCGAACGCCTCTATGCCAAGGGTACGGTCACCGTCGACCGCTTCCGCGACCAGACGGCGCTGAACAACGTCGGCTACAGCCTCTCGGGGGGCCTCGACTGGTCGACCATCCACCGCATCTCGGGCACCTTCTACGCCAGCGCCAACCGCTCGCTGGCGAGCCTCGGCGCCAACGGCACGATCGTGCCGGTGGGCGTGCGCAACATGCTCGATAACGACGAGATCGGCGCACGCGTGCGCTGGGGCGGCGAATCTCTTTTGTCGCTCGAAGGTGGCCTGGTGCACAACCGCGTCAGGTATTCCGCCCCGGAGGCGACCTCGGGCAACGCCACGCAGGACACCGGCAGCATCGCGCTCTACTACCGGCCGAGCGGCCTGCTGCGGCTCGGCACCGCGCTGCGCTTCGTGCACGGCGAGCAGCCCAACATCCCGGTAACCGGTGGCGGCACGCTCTCGAACACCTACAACACCCGCTATCTCGACTTGCTGGCCGACTGGACGCCGAGTGCCCGCACCAGCGCCGGCGGGCGCCTCAGCTGGACCCGGCAAAGCAACTCCAACAGCACCGGGCTCGACTTCTCCGGCCTCACCGGCGAGGTCCACGCCGCCTATCAGGCGACCGGCAAAACCGCACTGACCGCGTCGCTGAGTCGTGATGCCGGGATCAATTCGGGCGCTTTCAGCACGACCCTGATCCCGACCAACGACCTGTTCCCGCCGATCGTCATCAACGGCCTGTCGGAAAACAGTCAGATCACCGACACCCTGAGCCTCGGGGTCACCTACGCCGCCACCGAGAAGATCAACGCCTTCGCCAATGTGGGGTACCAGCGCGCCAAGTGGTCGACCAAGCTCTCGAGCGGCGGCGTGACGATTCCCGGCAGCGACAGCACCGACAACCTGCGCCAGGTTGCGCTCGGCCTCAACTACACGCCGGCACGCAACTGGCTGCTGGGCTGCAACATCGGCCGCTATTCGCGCAGTTCGGGCTTCGCCTCGTCGTACTCCTACAGCGCCAACACCGTAGGCTGCATGGCGCAGTACACCTACGGACGATGATGCACGCATGAGTGCGCCTCGTATCCTGCTGACCGGCGCCACCGGCTTCATCGCAACGCACACCTGGCTTGCCCTCCTCGACGCCGGCTTCGAGGTCGTCGGCGTCGACAACTTCTCGAACAGCTCGCCGGCCGTCCTGGAGCGCCTGCGCAAGCTCGGGGCCGTACCCGATTTCGTGCGCGGCGACGTCTGCGATGCGGCGGCGCTCGATGCCTTGTTCCAGCGCCAGACGATTGACGCGGTGGTGCATTTCGCCGCCTTCAAGGCCGTCGGCGAAAGCGTCGCGCGGCCGCTCGAGTACTACGCCAACAATGTCGGCGGCCTGCTGAGCCTGCTGCAGGCCATGCAGCGCCACGGCTGCAAGACGTTCGTCTTCAGCTCGAGCGCGACGGTCTACGGCCGCCCCGAGCGGCTGCCGATCACGGAAGACGCCGCGCTCGCCACCACCAACCCCTATGGGGCGACCAAGCTCGCCGGCGAAAACATCCTGCGCGACCTGCACCACGCCGACCCGGCCTGGGCGATCGCCTTGCTGCGCTACTTCAACCCGGTGGGCGCGCACGAGAGCGGGCTGATCGGCGAAGACCCACGCGACACGCCGAACAACCTGATGCCCTACGTTGCGCAGGTCGCGGTCGGCAAGCGGCCGCGTCTGCAGATCTTCGGCAACGACTACTCCACGCCCGACGGCACCGGTGTGCGCGACTACATCCACGTCGTCGACCTGGCCGAAGGTCATGTCGCGGCATTGCGCTTCCTGCTCGACAAGCAGGAGTCGATCACCGCCAACCTGGGCAGCGGCCGCGGCAGCAGCGTGCTCGAGGTCGTGCACGCGTTCGAGCGCGCCAGCGGCCGTGCGATTCCGTTCCAATTTGCGCCGCGCCGCGCTGGCGACGTCGATTCCTGCTATGCCGATCCGGCACGCGCGCGGCGGCTGCTCGGCTGGCAGACGACGCGCGGGCTCGATGCGATGTGCGCCGACAGCTGGCGCTGGCAGCGCATGAATCCCGACGGTTACGGAGCCCCTCGATGACGACGACGATCCTGCCGGTGATCATGGCCGGCGGCAGCGGCACGCGGCTGTGGCCTCTGTCGCGCGCCCAGTATCCGAAGCAGTTCCTGGTGCTGCACGGCAACCGCAGCCTCTTCCAGCAGGCGGCGCAGCGCCTTGCCACGCTGGCTGCGGATGACATCGAGGTCGCCGCGCCCTGCGTCGTCGGCAACGAAGAACACCGCTTCCTGGTGCTCGAGCAGCTGCGTGAGCTGAAACTGGCGCCGGCCACCTTGCTGCTCGAGCCGGTCGGCCGCAACACCGCGCCGGCGATGACCCTGGCGGCCTTGCATGCCATGGCGGACGGAGCCGACCCGGTGCTCGTCGTCACGCCGGCCGACCAGACCGTCGTCGACGACGCCGCCTTCACCAGCGCCTTGCAGCGTGCCGTGCGTGCGGCTGCAGGTGGCGCATTGGTCGTCCTCGGTGTCACGCCGGTGCGTGCCGAAACCGGCTTCGGCTACCTGCGCAGCGAGCGCGCCGACGGTACCGGCGAGTTGCGCGTTGCCGAGTTCGTCGAGAAGCCCGACGCAGCCACCGCCGAACGCTACCTCGCCGCTGGCGGCTACTACTGGAACAGCGGCATGTTCGTCGTGCGCGCATCGATCTGGCTGGCCGCACTCGAGCAGTTCCGCCCCGACATCGCCGGCGCGACGCGCACGGCCTGGGACGCGCGCAGCACCGATGCCAGCTTCGTACGCCCCGGCGCGGTGGAATTCGCCGCGGTCCCCGGCGAGTCGATCGACTATGCGGTGATGGAGCGATGCCCCGGCTCCGCGAGCTTCGACATCCGCATGGTGCCGCTCGACGCCGGCTGGTCGGATCTCGGCGCCTGGGACGCGGTCTGGCAGGTGAGCGTCAAGGACGCAGACGGCAATGCCAAGGTCGGCGACGCGCTGCTGCACGACAGCCGCAACACCCTGGTGCACGCCACCAGCCGGCTGGTGACTGCGGTCGGTCTCGACGATGTCGTCATCGTCGAGACCGCCGATGCGGTGCTCGTCGCGCATCGGGGCCGCAGCCAGGATGTCAAGCACATCGTCGGCGCGCTGCAAGAGGCCGGGCGCAGCGAACACACCGTGCACCGCCTGGTGCACCGGCCGTGGGGCTGGTACGACGGCATCGACGCCGGGCCGCGCTTCCAGGTCAAGCGCATCATGGTGCAGCCCGGCGCGAGCCTGAGCCTGCAAAAGCACCATCACCGCGCCGAGCACTGGATCGTCGTCAGCGGCACCGCCGAGGTCACCAACGGCGACCAGGTCACCTTGCTGAGCGAAAACCAGAGCACCTACATCCCGCTCGGGCAGATGCACCGGCTCAGCAACCCGGGCAAGGTGCCGCTCGAGATCATCGAAGTGCAATCGGGCAGCTACCTCGGCGAGGACGACATCGTGCGCTTCGAAGACAGCTACGGCCGCGTGCAGACCTGAACACCAGCGACGACAATTTCCCATGATCCTCGTCACCGGCGGCGCCGGCTTCATCGGCGCCAACTTCATCCTCGACTGGATCGACGCCACCGGCGAGCCAGTCGTCAATCTCGACAAGCTGAGCTATGCCGGCAATCTCGAGAGCCTGGCGGCGCTGGAAGGCGATAGCCGCCACGTCTTCGTGCGCGGCGACATCTGCGATCGACCGCTCGTCGACCGCTTGATGGCCGAGCACCGACCGCGCGCCATCGTCCATTTCGCCGCCGAAAGCCACGTCGACCGCAGCATCCACGGCCCGGCCGAGTTCATCCGCACCAATATCGAAGGCACGTTCACCTTGCTGGAAGCGGCGCGCGCCTGGTGGAGCACACTGCCGGCAGGTGCGAAAGAGCAATTTCGCTTCCATCACGTCTCGACCGACGAGGTCTACGGCTCGCTCGGCCCGGCCGACGCGCCCTTCACCGAACAGCACGTCTACGAGCCCAACAGCCCGTACTCGGCCAGCAAGGCGGCCAGCGACCACCTCGTGCGCGCGTGGCACCACACCTACGGCCTGCCGGTCGTCACCACCAACTGCTCGAACAACTACGGCCCTTACCACTTCCCCGAGAAGCTGATCCCGCTGCTGATCGTCAATGCGTTGGCCGGTAAGCCGCTGCCCGTCTACGGCGACGGCATGCAGGTGCGCGACTGGCTCTACGTGAAGGACCACTGCGCCGCGATCCGCGAGGTGCTGGCGCGCGGGCGCCTCGGCGAGACCTACAACATCGGCGGCTGGAACGAGAAGCCCAACATCGAGATCGTGCAGATCGTCTGCGCGCTGCTCGACGAGCTGCGGCCGGACCCGGCCGGCTCTTACAGCCGGCTCATCACCCATGTCACCGACCGCCCCGGCCACGATCGGCGCTACGCGATCGACGCGCACAAGCTCGAGCGCGAACTCGGCTGGAAACCGGCCGAGACCTTCGAGACCGGCATCCGGAAGACCGTGCGCTGGTATCTCGACAACGCGGGGTGGGTCGAGCGCGTGCAAAGCGGGGCCTACCGAGATTGGGTCGAGACGAATTACGCGGAGCGGGCCGCAACGTGATTGACGGATTGCCAGGTCCTGAAATCGCCATCGCGTTGCGGGTGCTGCCGCACCCCGACGCCGCGTCTCGGAACGCATGAAGATCCTGCTGTTCGGCAAGAACGGCCAGGTCGGCTGGGAACTGCAACGCGCGTTGGCGCCGCTGGGCGAACTGGTCGCGCTCGGCTCGGACAACCCGGCCCCGCTGGTCGCCGACTTCTCGAAGCCGGAATCGCTCGCCGCAACGATCCGCGCCGTGGCACCCCAGATCATCGTCAATGCCGCTGCCTACACCGCCGTCGACAAGGCCGAGAGCGAGCCGGACCTCGCGCGCCGCATCAATGCCGCCGCGCCCGCTGTGATGGCGCACGAAGCGTGCGCGCTCGGTGCCTGGCTTCTGCACTTCAGCACCGACTACGTCTTCGACGGCAGCGGCGTCTCGCCCTGGCACGAAACCTCGCCCACCGGACCGCTGAGCGTCTACGGCGCAAGCAAGCTCGAAGGCGAAAACGCCATCCTCGCGAGCGGTTGTCGGCATCTGATTCTGCGCACCAGTTGGGTCTACGCGGCACGCGGCGGCAACTTCGCGAAGACGATGCTGAAGCTCGCGAAGGAGCGCGACCGGCTGACGGTAATCAATGACCAGATCGGTGCGCCGACCGGCGCCGATCTGCTTGCCGACCTCAGCGCCCACATGTTGCGTACTGCGCTGCACAGGCCTGAACTGGCCGGCATCTACCACGCAGCAGCGCGCGGCGAGACCAGTTGGCATGGCTACGCACGCCATGTGATCGAATTCGCCCGCGCCAACGGCGAAGCAATCAAGGTGGGGTCGGGTGCAATCGAACCCGTCCCGACGAGCGCCTTCCCGACCCCGGCGCAACGCCCCGCCAATTCGCGCCTGGACACCACGAAGCTGCGACACACCTTCGGACTCACACTGCCAATGTGGCAAGACGGTGTCGAGCGCATGCTCAGCGAAGTGCTGGGTCGCTGAACCTCGCTTCCCGCACACGCTACGATCGATGAATCCAGGGACGTTTCACCGTGACCGGCGCTTTGGCGAATCGCTGCCGCGGATGATCAGGCCTTGCCTGAAGGCCGCCGAAATAGCTCGCCAACACTCGATCATCGTGATCAATCTCGCATGACGACAAGCGCTCTACGCCGCAAAGGCATCATTCTCGCCGGAGGCTCCGGCACCCGGCTGCACCCGGCCACGCTTGCGATGAGCAAGCAGTTGCTGCCCGTCTACGACAAGCCGATGGTCTACTACCCCCTCAGCACCTTGATGCTGGCGGGCATCCGCGAGATCCTGCTGATCAGCACGCCTCAGGACGTACCGCGCTTTGAGGCGCTGCTGGGCGACGGCGCGCGCTTCGGTCTCAGCATCTCCTACTGCGTGCAGCCGAGTCCCGACGGCCTGGCGCAGGCCTTTATTCTCGGCAAACACTTCATCGGCGATGCGCCCAGCGCGCTCGTGCTCGGCGACAACATCTTCTACGGCCACAGCCTGCAAGGACTCCTCCAGGAGGCCGACCGGCGCGACGCCGGCGCGTCGGTCTTCGCGTATCACGTCAACGATCCCGAGCGCTATGGCGTCGTCGCCTTCGACAACGCAAGGCGCGCACTCAGCATCGAGGAAAAGCCGCGCTCGCCGCAGAGCAACTACGCCGTGACCGGGCTTTATTTCTATGACGAGCAGGTGTGCAGCATCGCCGCCGACATCAAGCCCTCGCCGCGTGGCGAACTCGAGATCACCGATGTCAACGCCTGCTACCTCAGGCAGCGTCAGCTCAACGTCGAGATCATGGGCCGCGGCTACGCATGGCTCGACACCGGCACGCACGACAGCCTGCTCGACGCCGGCCAGTTCATCGCCACGCTCGAAAAGCGACAGGGTCTGAAGGTGGCCTGCCCCGAAGAGATCGCCTACCGCTCCGGCTGGATCAGCGCCGAGCAGCTTGACGCGCTGGCGCAGCCGATGCTGAAGAACGGCTACGGTCGTTACCTGAAGCAGGTGCTCGAAGACCGGGTGTTGTTCTGATGCAGATCATCCGCACCGCCATCGCCGACGTGCTGATCCTTGAGCCTCATGTGTTCGGCGACGAGCGCGGCTTCTTCATGGAAAGCTTCAATCAGAAGGCGTTCGATTCCGCCGTCGGACACGCAGTCAGTTTCGTCCAGGACAACCACTCACGCTCCGCAATGGGTGTCCTGCGCGGGCTGCACTACCAACTGCCCCCCCACGCGCAAGGCAAGCTCGTGCGGGTGACGCAGGGCAGCGTCTTCGATGTGGCGGTGGACATCCGGCGCGACAGCCCGACATTCGGCCAGTGGGTGGGAAAGGAATTGAGCGCGACGAATCACCGCCAGATGTGGATCCCGCCGGGTCTCGCGCACGGCTTCCTGGTTACCAGCGACAGCGCCGACTTCCTCTACAAGACGACCGCTTACTACGAGCCGAAGGCGGAGCGCTCCCTCCGCTGGGATGACGCAACATTGGCCATCTCCTGGCCGGCGATCGGCATGAAGCCGCTGCTGTCGGCCAAGGACGCCACAGCGCCGGGCCTCGCCGGCAATGAAATCGGTTGATCGAGCGGCCTAAGCCGCGCCGGGCCCTGCTCCCAAGCCGCTCAAACGCGCGCGGTCGATCGGCGGCACGGCCTTCAGCAGATCGTCGACGAACTGCTTCTGCATGTGAAACGCGCGGTCTGTTGCGCCGTCGATCGACGATACGCGAAACAGCAGGCCGTCGGGCACCTCGCCGGTCAGGCCGAGGCGCATCTGGACCATGCGCTTTTGCAGCTCGTTCGTGACCACTGTGTCGCTGACGTTGAACCAGTATGTGACCGGCTCGTGCCGGTCGCCCAGACTCGTGCTCAACCGGCGCACCGGGATGCTGCCATACGGCGTCGCGAGCTCTCCCGCATCGTTGCTCAGCACCTTGAAGCCTTGCGCCGGGTAGCAGACCTCGGGCTTGTGCGCCTGAAGTCCCCCCCGCTGATCGTCACCATAGGCGAGTGACAGCATGATGCGGTAACCCTGCGAATTGACATAGGTGCGCGTCAGGATCTGGCTGTACAAGGTGTCGAGCAGGGCCTGTGTTTGCGGGTTGACGACCTGTGCGCCCTGGTCGGGCAGCAGCCTCCAGTCGCCGAACTGACTTGGCACGATGTTCTCGAGCAGGTAGCGCGGCGCGCCGTCTGCCCCCTTCGTGTTTGGGCGAGCTGCGATGCTGAAGACTGCCGAAAACAGCATCAAGGCCGCGAGGACGACAGCTGTCCGGACTGATTTCATTGCTCTTTTCTCCCAAACCTGATGCCGTACCAAGACTGCAAAAACGATTGTAGTCAGACGTTGCAGGCGATCCGGCAGTGCAGCCTTACCTGTTTTTCATGCGCCGAAGCAGCCCCACCACGTTGCGAACACCCACGGCACGGTCACGCCATTGCAGCGGGTGGATATCGGTGCGGGACGCCCGCTGGTAGCCGAGTTCGGGCACAGCCAGCCAGGTACTGAACTGGGGATGGGCTTGCCGAAACAGGTTGTACGACCCGTCCACGTGCATGGGGCCACCTTCCGGATCGCCGGGAGCACGGTCCAACTGGGCTTCGAGATAGGCAATCAACGGGCGGATCACGGCAGTGTCCAGGCCGACGAAATGCAAGGTATCCACCGCCTCTGACGGCGCAACCGCCGCCAGACCGTCGCCGTCGTGCACGAGCGAAGTGCGAACCCGGTAGCCACCATAAAAGATCGACCAGTTCCGGAGACGCAGACCTTCCGCGACGATGGCCATCCGCGGCATGAAGTCATCCGCGAAATTGAGATCGTCCTCGAGTATCAGAATCGGACCGAAACCTGCCGCCGCAGCGTCTTTCAGCACCCCGAGATGGCTCAGAAAACAGCCGCGGCTGCCGAGCGTCGGGAAACCCCCGGCATCGGAAGGACGCACTGCCCTGAACAACTCGACTTCGGCGCTTCCGAGGCTCAGGCCCAAGCGGCCGAGTTGTCGATCCATCTCGCGGCGCCGATCGGGGCGGGACGCGAGGTTGATAACGAAAATCTTCTCAAAAATCCCGAGTGGGTGAGACATGCGGTCTGGAAGGCTTCGGCTTGCGCGTTTGCCGCGCCCGGAAGCTTCGGCGGCGACCGATTCAAGCCGCCGAGACGCTCCTGACAGCCGGCTCAGGCGCTACTTCGAGCGCCTTTGGGGGAAGAAGGCTGGCGGGAATGCCGACCGCCGTCCTTTCTGCAGGTACATCATAGAGCACCACCGCGTTGGCTCCGATGCGTGCGTGTTCGCCCACCATGATGCCGCCAAGGAGCTTAGCGCCGGCTCCGATGTCGACGTGACCGGCGAGCACCGGCACGCCCGGCCTCGAGCCACCCACCCCGAGCGTGACCTGCTGGAAGATCAGGCAATTCGGGCCGATCCTGGCCTCCGGGTGGATCACCACGCCGTTCGGGTGCGGCAACAGCAAGCCACCCTCGATATGGCACCCGAGCGGTATGTCGGCGCCGGTCACGGCACTCCAGAAGCGATGCCTCAAAACGGCGACTATCCTTTTCAGCACGGCTAGGAGGCCTTTCGACGCGATCGCGCGCTCGTGCGCACGCAAACTCGCCAGCAGCGAACGCGATGGATCCCAGGCCCAGAAACGCTTCTTCTCGCGCGACCAATCTGCCAGCCGCGCCGAAACCCGCCGCCCAGGCGTATGCCCCTCCACGATGAATGTCCCGCTCATCGCAGCCCCCGTCCTCGTTTCCCTTGCGAGCGATTGTCCGATGGACCATGGGGCACGCGCCTGCGTCATTACCCGAGCAGCGCACGTAGACGCCGATAGAGCGACAAACAGCACACTCGCTTGTGCCCCTTCTGCGAGCCAACTTCACCACAATCGCCAAATCACACCCAACATCGAAACCCGGATGCAGGCCCCGTTGAATATCGTCAATCTGAGTGAGTGGAATCCAGACTGGCACTGGCTCGAACCGTCGATCAAAAGTGCACTGCCACTCCATTGGGCACACGCAAGCACCCAGTCGACCGTATTTGGCAAGTGGAGGCCGCAGTCACCGCGCTACGCGAGGGTGGCAGCGGCCTGGGCTGCAGCAACGATGCTGCGCTCACGTCGCTCGATGCTGGTTTCTCACGGCCCCCGCATGACGATGTACGGCGCACTCGCATTGCGGGCCCGGTTCATGGCAACCCACCATCTAGCGTACTCGTTCAATTTCACCGCGCTCCCGCACGGTCGCAGCCGCAAATTAATGGCCGCCGCATTCCAACGAGTCACCCGCTTCGTCTGTTACTCGAATCTCGAAAGAAGGCTCTACGCCGATCACTTCGACCTGGATATCCAACGAATCGACATGATCCATTGGGCGGCGCGACCACCCGCGCTTTCCGTAGAACCAGTAAACCCTACAGGATCAGCAGATTACATCTGTGCGATCGGAACCCAAGGGAGAGACTATGCAACCTTGATGCACGCAATACGCCGTTTGCCGAGGATACGTCTGGTCGTCGTCGCATCTGAGGCTGCTTTGGATGGCTGCCAGATTCCAGATAACGTCGAAGTGCATTGCAATATACCGATTACAAGTGCGAACAACATATTGCGCGGGAGCAAGTTCGCCATCGTGCCGCTGAATGGCCCCAACGTGGCCTGTGGGCACGTCACGATCGTGAATGCGATGCATTGCACAAAGGCTGTCATCGTCTCCGACTCCGCCGGGATAGCCGACTATGTCGAGAATGGAATCACTGGGCTGCGCGTGCCGGTGCACGATGACGTCGCCATGTCGCAGGCAATCGAAAGACTGTGGTCAGATACTGCACTATCAACGAACCTCGCCGCGGCGGCCAAGACCTTTGCCGAACAGTTTTGCAGCGAGGATGCACCAGCGTAGCAAGGACGCACGGCATCTCCACCGAGCTGGTCGTCGATGATCAGCTCACAGACACCATATGGGCTGCGGTCTGCGCGCGGGCAGAATCAGGGACCTCGACGCTTCTAGTCGTCGGCCGATACCTACTCGCTATAGAGTGTCCCGCGCCGGCGGCCAGCGACGAGGGAATCCAGCCTCGATGGGATCGCAAGTCCGCTCCCAAGAACAACGGGCTCGTCATCGAATAGCCACCCAGGGGCCTTCGAACGTCGAACTATCCACCGAGTTTGACCGTCCGGGCCCCCAGATTCCGGAATTCGTCGAGCGTAATATTTCCAGTCGCCAGTAGAAATCGGTAGAAATGCATATCAAACCGGTTCGGCATGATACGCATGGACTTCTCGTTCTGTTGCAGTCGTTGCTGAAGTAGCGCCTCGTTGTTCAGCCAATAACGAACACGCGCAACCATTCCAGCCACGTCATCCACCCCGACGAAATCGACCAGATCGAGCTTCGGGACGGAGATATTCGCATCGACACGTTCCGCGCCTCCGGCGCCGGCGGCCAACACGTCAACAAAACCGATTCGGCGATCCGCATCACCCACCTGCCCAGCGGCATCGTGGTGGAG
>CAJDUZ010000179.1_pt1 | contig 12587 bp, 13 predicted proteins | sample 7391221 | NCBI WGS metagenome assembly CAJDUZ01 (sample SAMEA7055692, study PRJEB34461) | soil metagenome | biome: terrestrial ecosystem; feature: Peninsula; material: soil | place: Antarctica | collected 2016
CGCAGCGACGGCCGGGCTGGCCACGCGCGGGCTCGCGGCGCGGCCGGCAGCGGCGGCGCGTGCCGCCGCAAGCTCCGCCTGCGCCGCGCCCTCGCCTTCCTGCAACACCCGCTTGAAGAGGTGCAACTCGTCCAGCTTCTCGACGGCACCGGCCAGCCAGCTGCGCAGTTCATCGTCGAGCGCGGCATCGTCGCGCAAGGACACCGGCACGTGCAGCAAGGAGCACGAAGCTGCGATCCACAGATGCCCCCGGCGCCGCTCGAGCGCCGTGCGCAAGGCGGCGAGCGCGCGATCCGGGTCGGTGCGCCAGATGTTGCGGCCATCGACGATGCCGACCGAAAGCTCCACGTGCTGCGGCAAGGCGTCGAGCACCGCGTCGAGTTCGTCGGCCGCACGCACCGCATCGACGTGCAGGCCGGCCACCGGCAGCTCGCACGCGAGATCGAGGTTGTCCTGCAGCGGCGAGAAATAGGTGGCCAGCAGCAGCGAGACCGGTGCCGTGGCGAGTGCCGCGTAGGCGCGGCCAAACGCGGCACGCCAGGCCTCGGGCAGATCGAGCCCGAGGATGGGCTCGTCGATCTGCACCCACCGAACGTCGGCAGCGCCGAGCAGCGCCAGCAACTCGACATAGACCGGCAGCAGGCGATCGAGCAGCGCCAGCCGGTCGAAGCCTTCCGCCTTGGCCTTGCCGAGCCACAGGAAGCTCAGCGGCCCGAGCAGCACCGGCTTGGGTGTGTGGCCCTGGGCACGCGCCTCGGCGACCTCGTCCAGCAAGCGGTGCGCGGCGAGGTGGAAACTGCTTTCGGGGTCGAACTCCGGCACGAGGTAGTGGTAGTTGGTGTCGAACCACTTCGTCATCTCGAGCGCCGGCCGGCCGCTTGTATCGGTGGCGTGACCGCAGGCGGCGTCGTGTGCGTGCCCGGCGTGGCCGGCCGGCTGTGCCTCGGCGGCCACACCGCGCGCCATCGTGAAATAGCGCGCCAACTCCGGCTCCTCGCCGCTGAAGCCGAAGCGCGCCGGCTCGCACCCGAGCAGCTGGATGTGGTCGAGGACGTGATCGTAGAAGGCGAAATCCCCGACGGTGACGAAGTCGAGCCCGGCCGCGCGCTGCAGCGCCCAATGGCGCCGGCGCAGGTCGCGCGCCACGCCTTCTAGCGCGGCAATGTCGATCTCACCGCGCCAGTGGCGTTCCAGCGCGAATTTCAGCTCCCGCTGCGCGCCGATGCGCGGGAAGCCGAGGATGTGGGTACGGATCATGGCCGGCAGACCTGGATGAAGGAGATGGCCCATCATCGTCCTCCCGCGTTTATGATTCAAACGGAATGTCTTTGTGGCGAACTTGAATTTCGTTCATGCCATCCTTGCTGGAACTGCGCCATCTCCGCACCCTTGCCGCACTGCGTGATGCCGGCAACCTGTCGCGCGCGGCGCAGTTGCTCAACCTGACGCAGTCCGCGCTGTCGTACCAGCTCAAGGCGCTGGAGGACCAGTACGGCACGCCCTTGTTCGAGCGCAAGTCGCAGCCGGTGCTGTTCAGTGCCGCCGGACAGCGCCTGCTGCAAACGGCCGATGCCGTGCTGCCGCAGATGGACGAAGCCGAGCGCGACGTGCGCCGGCTCGTCAGCGGCGCGGCCGGCAGCTTGCGCATCGCCGTCGAGTGCCACACCTGCTTCGACTGGCTGATGCCGTCGATGGACGCCTTGCGCACGCGCTGGCCCGAGGTCGAACAGGACATCGTGTCGGGCTTCCAGGCCGATCCGGTCGGCCTCCTGCAGCAAGACCGCGCCGACCTCGCCATCGTCTCCGACCTCGATCCGGACGAGAGCGGCGTCGTCATCCAGCCCTTGTTCGAATTCGAGATCGTCGCGCTGCTGCCCAAGGGCGACGCGCTGCTGGACAAGCCCTACCTCGAGGCCGCCGACTTTGCCGACCGCACCTTGATCACCTACCCGGTGCCCGACGACATGCTCGACCTGGTGCACCGCGTGCTGCAACCGGCCGGCGTGCAGCCGCCGCGGCGCACCACCGAGTTGACGATCGCGATGCTGCAGCTCGTCGCCAGCGGCCGCGGCCTGGCTGCGCTGCCGCGCTGGGCGGTCGCCGGCTATCTCGAGCGCGGCTATGTGGCGAGCCAGCGCATCGGTGCCCAAGGACTGACCGGACGCCTTTATTCGGTCGTGCCGCAACGGCTCTCCGGCAAGCCCTACATCGCCGACTTCGTGCAGATCATGCGCGAGAAATCGCTCGTGACCTTGCCGGGGGTGCGCCTGCTGTAGCCCATGCGCGCGCCTCGATAATCGGCCGATGATCCGACTCCTCGCCGGCCTCGGCAACCCGGGCCCCGAATACCAGGCGACGCGCCACAACGCCGGCTTCTGGTTCATCGATGAAGTCGCGCACAAGCTCGGCGCGGCGCTGGTGCCCGAGCGCAGCTATTCCGGCATGGCGGCGCGCGCCCGCGGCCCGGAGGGCCCGCTCTGGCTCTTGCAGCCGATGACCTACATGAACCTGTCGGGCAAGTCGGTTGCGGCGCTGGCGCGCTTCTTCAAGATCGCGCCCGAGGAAATCCTCGTCGCGCACGACGAGCTCGACCTGCTGCCCGGCCAGGTCAAGCTCAAGCAGGGCGGCAGCCATGCCGGACACAACGGCCTGAAGGACATCCAGGCGCAACTCGGCAGCGCGAACTTCTGGCGGCTGCGCCTGGGGATCGGCCACCCCGGCGTCAAGGCCGAGGTCATCGACTACGTGCTGCGCCGCCCGCCGATCGAGCAGCGCGAGGCGGTGGAGCATGCGATCGAGCTCTCGGTCGCGGCACTCGATCTGATCCTTGCCGGCGAGATGGAGCGTGCGATGATGAAACTCCACGCCAAGCCGCCCAAGCCGCCCAGGCCGGCCCCCAAGGAGGGGATGGATTGATGGCGGCAAGCCGGTAACGTCATTCGACGTTCACTCGGGGAGCGGGATCATGAGGAACTTCACGGCCTGGCTGCTGGCCGGCTTTGTCTGGACGACTGCCGTGGCGCAGGCGCAGACCGTCTTTCGCTGCGGCAACGCCTATGGCGACACGCCGTGCGCCAACTCGCAACCGGTCGATGTGTCCGATGCGCGCAGCGCCGAGCAGCGCGACGCGGCCGCCGAGGTCGTGGCCCGTGACCGGCGCCTCGCGGCCGAGTTGCAGCAGGAGCGCCGGTTGCGACAGGCCTCGCTGAAACCCGCCGCTGCGGCGAGCCTGGGCGGCAGGCCGGTTGCGGTCGTCGCGGCCGCCTCGCATCCCGCGAAGCCGCCGCATCGCAAGCGCCATCGCTACGTCGCCTTGCAGGACTCTGACTTCATCGCTGTCGCGCCGGGCAGCGGCCGCAAGCCGAAGAAGGCGGCCAGCCCGTGAAAGTCAGGGCAGCGAGGCCTCGCTGGGCGCAGCCGCCTGGGCATCGGCTTCCTGCAGCCGGCGGTACTTGGCCCACAAGGTGTCCTTCGACTCGACGTGCGCCGGGTCCACCGGGATGCAGCTGACGGGGCAGACCTCGACGCACTGCGGCACGTCGAAGTGGCCGACGCATTCGGTGCAGCGGTTCGGGTCGATCTGGTAGATCTCGGGGCCCATCGAGATCGCGTGGTTCGGGCACTCGAGCTCGCAGACGTCGCAATTGATGCACTCGTCGGTGATCATCAGGGCCATGGCGGCAGGCAGCTCCGGGGCAAAAAGTGCGCGATGGGGTTCAGGCTTGGGGGCCGGCGTCGATGCGCAGCCGCAGCCGATCCAGGACCAAGGGTGCCACGAACTTGGAGACATCGCCGCCGAGCGTGGCAATCTCGCGAATGAAGGTGCCCGAGACGAACTGGTATTGGTCGCTCGGCGTCAGGAACATGGTCTCGACGTCGGGCATCAGCTGGCGGTTCATCCCCGCCATCTGGAACTCGTATTCGAAGTCGCTGACGGCGCGCAGTCCGCGCACGACCACCTTGCCGCCGTGCGCGACGACGAAGTCGCGCAGCAGCCCGCTGAATTCCATCACCTCGACGTTCGGGTGCTTGGCCGCCAGCTCGGTCGCGATCTCGACGCGCTCGGCGACGCTGAAGAGCGTGTTCTTGTGGTGCCCGGCGGCAACGGCGACGATGAGCCGCTCGAACAGCCGGCCCGCGCGGCGCATCAGGTCCTGGTGGCCGAGGGTCATCGGGTCGAAGGTGCCCGGATAGACCGCGGTGATACGGGTGACGGAAGTCAAGGCGCGCTCCACGCGTAAGCGTAAGTGATTAGCCGCAGTTTAGGCCACCGTGGCAAGGCCACCCGCCGGCATGCCGCCGTCGCTGGGCACTGTGCTGCGTCGCATCAACTGGAAGTGCACCGCGCCGGCACGGCCCTGGCGCAGCAGATCGAAGCCACGCGAGGCCAGCTCTTCGGCTGTCTGCGCGCGGGCGCCCTCGAGGTAGACGAGGCCTTGCGGCGCCAGCAGCCGCAGCGCCGCGCCGAGGCTCGGCCCGGCAAGCCCCGAATCGAACGGCGGATCGATGAAGACGAGGTCCCAGCGCCCGGGATCGCCGCGCTGCATCCAGGAAACCGCATCGCCGGCCTCGATGCGCAACTCTGTCGCACCGAGCCGGCGCCGCGTCTCGTCCAGGCTCGCCAGCAGCGAGCGCTCGCGTTCGAGCAGCACCACTTCGGCGGCACCACGCGACGCGGCCTCGAAGCCGAGCGCACCGGTGCCGGCATAGGCGTCGAGACAGTGCCAGCCGGAAAGGTCCTGGCCGAGCCAGTTGAAAAGCGTCTCGCGCACGCGGTCGGGCGTCGGCCGCAGGCCCGGTGCATCGGCCACCGGCAGCTTGCTGCGCTTCCAGCGCCCGCCGATGATGCGGACCTCGCGCGGCAACGCGCGCCGCGCTTTCACGAGCGCCGCGCCGTCCAAAAGCCGGCGCGTCCCCTCCCGACCGTACGCCGTCGCCGCGGGGCGGTCATTGCCTGACCGGAATGCCGTCGCGCGCCAGCAAGGCCTTGGCCTGCTGCACGGTGAATTCGCCGTAGTGGAAGATGCTGGCGGCCAGGACCGCGTCGGCGCCGCCGATGCGGATGCCCTCGGAGAGGTGCTCCAGCGCGCCGACGCCACCCGAGGCGATCACCGGCACGTCGACGGCATCGCTGACGGCGCGCGTCAACTCCAGGTCGAAGCCGCTCTTCGTGCCGTCGCGGTCCATGCTGGTGAGGAGGATCTCGCCGGCGCCGGCAGCGGCCATCTGCTGCGCCCACTCGACCGCGTCGAGCCCGGTGTTGCGCCGCCCGCCATGCGTGTAGACGTCCCACCGGGCTGCGCCAACAGTGGCGTCGTCAGCGCGGCGCTTCGCGTCGATCGCGACGACGATGCACTGTGCGCCATAGCGTGCGGAGGCATCGCGGATCAGCTGCGGCTCGGCGACCGCCGCTGAATTGAAGCTGACCTTGTCGGCGCCGGCGTTGAGCAGCCGGCGCACATCCTGCACCGAGCGCACGCCGCCGCCCACCGTCAGCGGGATGAAGACCTGCGAGGCGACGGCCTCGACGATGTGCAGGATCAGGTCACGCTGGTCGCTGGTGGCGGTGATGTCGAGGAAGGTGAGTTCGTCGGCCCCTTGCTCGTTGTAGCGCGCGGCAATCTCGACCGGGTCGCCGGCGTCGCGCAGTTCGACGAAGTTCACGCCCTTGACGACACGGCCGCCGGTCACGTCCAGGCAGGGGATGATGCGTTTGGCAAGCATGAGGGGTCAGGCGGAGCCGCGCGGCGTTGTTGCGCGGGCCGGGCGCAGCGTGCTCAGGTCACGCCGCTCAGTTCGTCGGCGCGGCTTTGCGCAAGCGCGAAATCGAGGTCGCCGCTGTAGATGGCGCGGCCGCAGATGACGCCGTCGATGCCCTGGTCCTCGACCTCGCAGAGCCGTTCGATGTCGGCCAGGCTCGACAACCCCCCTGACGCAATCACCGGAATCGTCAGCGCCTGCGCCAGTTTCACGGTGGCCTCGATGTTGATGCCCGAGAGCATGCCGTCGCCGACGCCGTAGTCCTCAAACTTGCGGGCGAGGTCGACCACCTCGTGGCCGGTGAGCTTGCTCCAGCCGTCGGTCGCGACCTTGCCGTCGCGTGCATCGAGGCCGACAAGGATATGCCCGCCGAACGCGCTGCAGGCGTCGCGCAGGAAACCGGGGTTCTTCACCGCCGCGGTGCCGATGATGATGTAGCTCAGCCCATCGTCGAGATAGCGCTCGATCGTGTCGAGGTCGCGGATGCCGCCGCCCAGCTGCACCGGGATCTCGTCACCGACCTCGGCCAGGATGGCCTTGATCGCGCCTTCGTTGACCGGCTTGCCGGCGAAGGCGCCGTTCAGGTCGACCAGGTGCAGGCGGCGCGCGCCGGCTTCGAGCCAGCGCCGCGCCATCGCGGCCGGATCCTCGCTGAAGGTGGTGGAGTCTTCCATGTCGCCCTGCTTGAGGCGGACACAGTGACCGTTCTTGAGGTCGATCGCGGGGATCAGCAACATGGCCGAAGAAGAGTTGGTGGGAAGAAGGCGTCGAAACGCGGCACCGGAAGGCTCGGTCAGGGGTTCCAGTGCAGGAAGTTGCGGTAGAGCGCCAGACCGTGGTCGGCGCTTTTCTCGGGGTGGAACTGCGTGGCGAAAATGTTATCCCGCGCGACTGCCGAGGTAAAGCGGCCACCATAGTCGGTTTCCCCGACAGTGTCGCGCCTCTCCGACGGCTGTGCGTGAAAGCTGTGGACGAAATAAAAATAGGCCCGGTCCGGAATGCCGGCCCACATCGGGTGCAAGACGCCGTCGTGCGCAAGCTGCAGCACCCGGTTCCAGCCCATCTGCGGCACCTTGTAGCGGCTGCCGTCGGGCTGCAGCCGGCCTGCCAGGCGAAAGCGCAGCACCGCACCCGGGATCAGTCCGAGGCCCGGCGTGTCGCCCTCCTCGCTGCGCTCGAGCAGCATCTGCATGCCCACGCACACGCCCATCAGCGGCTTCGTCGCCGCGGCCTCGAGCAGGGCCTCGAGCAGGCCCGAATCGCGCAGCTCGCGCATGCAGTCGGGCATTGCGCCCTGACCGGGCAGCACGACTCGCTCGGCGTTGCGCACGTCCTCGGGCTGTGAAGTGACGATGACCTCGACCTCGCTGTCCGCAGCCACATGGCGCAACGCCTGCGAGACCGAGCGAAGGTTGCCCATGCCGTAGTCGACGACGGCGACGCGGCGCATCAGCGGCTCCGATGCTCCTGGATTGCCCGCGCGGCGCCGACGGTCACGGTGCCGGACGGAACGGCCCGGCACGGCTGGGTGCCAGCCAAGGCGTCGAAGCGCAGATGGCCTGCGCGTCGCGCGGCGCTCACGGCACGACCCGGCTTCACAAGCTGCCCTTGGTCGACGGCACGACACCCGCCATGCGCGGATCGGGTTCGAGCGCGCTGCGCAAGGCGCGCGCGAAGGCCTTGAAGACGGTCTCGCACTGGTGGTGCGCATTGCTGCCGCGCAGGTTGTCGATGTGCAAGGTCACCAGGGCGTGGTTGGCGAACCCCTGGAAGAACTCGTGGGCGAGCTGCACGTCGAAGCCACCGATCATCCCGGCGGTGAACGGCACGTTCATCACCAGGCCGGGACGGCCCGAAAAGTCGATGACGACCCGCGAGAGCGCCTCGTCGAGCGGCACATAGGCATGACCGTAACGGCGCAGCCCCTTCTTGTCGCCCACGGCCCGGGCCACCGCCTGACCGAAGGTGATGCCGACGTCCTCGACGGTGTGGTGGCCGTCGATGTGCAGATCGCCGGTGGCCTCGACCTCGAGATCGATCAGCCCGTGGCGTGCGATCTGGTCGAGCATGTGGTCGAAGAAGCCGATGCCGGTGGCGAGTCTGGCGACGCCGCTGCCGTCGAGATCGACGGTGACGCGGATGCGCGTCTCCTGGGTGTTGCGCTCGACGCTGGCGGTACGGGACGGGTTCATGGCGGGCTCGTCGTGGTTCAGAGGCTGGCGCGCAATGCCGCCAGCATCTGCGCATTCTCGTCCGGCGTGCCGACGGTCAGGCGCAGGCAGTCGGCGAGCAGCGGGTGCATCGCGGAGACGTTCTTCACGAGGACCCCCCGGCGCTTCATGCCGTCGAAGGCGCGTGCCGCGTCGGGCACGCGCGCAAGAATCATGTTGGCTTCGCTCGGATGCGGCGTCACGCCGGGCAATGCGCGCAGCTCGGCTTGCAGCCGTTCGCGCTCGTGCCGCAGCACCGCCGCCTGCGCGGCGAATTCGTCGGCGTGCTGCAGCGCGAACAAGGTCGCCTCGGCGTTCAGCGCACTGATGTTGTAGGGTGGCCGTACCTTGTCGATCTCGTCGATCAGCGCGGCCGCGCCGGCCAGATAGCCCAGGCGCACACCGGCCAGCCCGAACTTGCTCAGTGTGCGCATCACGAGCACGTGCTCATGCGCGGCCATTCGCTTCATCCAGCTGCGCGAGGCAAACGGCTGGTAGGCCTCGTCGAAGACGACGAGGCCGTGCTGCGCACCCACGGCCTGGACGATGCGGTCGATCGCGGCGTCGTCGAAGAGGTTCGCGGTCGGGTTGTTCGGGTAGGCGATGTACGTGATGGCCGGGCGATGCCGCTCGATCGCGGCAAGCATCGCCGCGGCATCGAGCTCGAACGTCGCGGTCAGCGGCACGCCGACGAAGGCCAGCCCTTGCAGCCGCGCCGAGATCTCGTACATCACGAAGCCGGGCAGCGGCGCGAGGATCGTCGCCGCGCGCCCGCCGGCAGCCGCCGGCACGTCGCAGGCCAGCGCGAGCAGCGAAATCAACTCGTCGGACCCGTTGCCGAGCATCAGCTTGCAACCGGCCGGCAGCGCGATGTATTCGGACAGCGCCGCGATCACGTCGCCGACGCAATCGGTCGGGTAGCGGTTGATCGCGACGCGGCCGAGGCGGCGCCCCAGCTCCTCCTGCAGCGCTTCGGGCAGGCGAAACGGGTTTTCCATCGCGTCGAGCTTGACGAGCCCGGCGCTCGGCTGGATCGCATAGGCGTGCATGCCCCGGATGTCCTGGCGCACGACCGCGGCGATGCGTTCGGCGAGGGGGCGAGTGCTCCGTTCGGGCAGCGGTGCGGGAGCGTTCATGGCCGGCCTTTCTTCGTGAGCCGCAGCTCCGCGGCGCGCGCGTGCGCCTGCAAGCCTTCGCCGTAGGCCAGTTCGGCGGCGATGGGGCCGAGCACTTGCGCGCCCGCCTCGCTCACTTCGATCAGGCTGCTGCGTTTCTGGAAATCGTAGACGCCGAGCGGCGACGAGAAGCGCGCGGTGCCCGAGGTCGGCAGCACGTGGTTGGGCCCGGCGCAATAGTCGCCCAGGCTCTCGCTGGTGTAGCGGCCGAGGAAGATCGCGCCGGCATGGCGCAGCAAGGGCTCCCAACGCTGCGGTTCGTTCGCGCTGATCTCGAGGTGCTCAGGCGCGATGCGGTTGCTGATCGCGCAGGCCTCCTCCATGCTGCGCGTCCGGATCAGCGCGCCGCGGCCCTCGAGCGAGGCGCGGATCACTTTGCTGCGCGGCAGGCCGGGCAGCAGCCGGTCGAGCGCCGCACGCACCCGCTCGATGTAGCCGGCGTCGGGGCTGAGCAGGATGCTTTGCGCCATCTCGTCGTGCTCGGCCTGGCTGAAGAGATCCATCGCGACCCAGTCGGGGTCGGTCGAACCGTCGGCCAGCACCAGGATCTCGCTCGGGCCCGCGATCATGTCGATGCCGACCGTGCCGAAGACGCGACGCTTGGCGGCCGCGACATAGGCATTGCCGGGGCCGGTGATCTTGTGCACCGCCGGTACCGTCGCCGTGCCCCAGGCGAGCGCGGCGATCGCCTGCGCGCCGCCCAAGGTGAAGACGCGATCGACGCCGGCCACCGCCGCGGCCGCCAGCACCAGCGGATTGCGCTCGCCATGCGGCGTCGGCACGACCATCACGATCTCGCCGACCCCGGCGACCTTGGCCGGCAGCGCGTTCATCAGCACGCTCGACGGATACGCCGCCTTGCCGCCCGGCACGTAGATGCCGACGCGGTCGAGCGGCGTGACCTTCTGGCCGAGCAGGCTACCGTCGGCGTCGCGGTAGCTCCAGCTCGTGCCGCAGGCCTCGAGCTGGCGCTCGTGATAGGCACGCACCCGTGCCGCTGCGGCTTCGAGAGCGGCGCGCCGGCCCTGCGGGATGCCGGCCAATGCCGATTGCAGTTCGGCCGGCGCGATCTCGAGCGCGGCCACCGAGGCCGCCTGCAGGCCATCGAAGCGCTGCGTGTAGTCGAGCAGCGCCGCGTCGCCGCGCCGGCGCACGTCGTCGAGGATCTCCGCGACGCTCGCTTCGATCGCCCGGTCGGTCTCCATGATTTTCTCGACTTCGACAAGCTGGTTGGCCTTCAAGGTATTGCCCGACGCGACCAAGTCGACGATGGCGTCGGCCAGGCCGGTGAGCGGAGCCAGTTCCATCGAGCCGTAGAGCTTGATCAGGTCGACGTGCACGCCCTTGTTGGCGAAGTGATCACGGGCGATGCGCGTGAATTTGGTCGCGACACGGATCCGCGAACCCTGGCGCACGGCCGCAGCGTAGTCGAAATCGGTGCGCGTCGCGACGCTCATGCGGCAGCGTGCAATGCCCAGGTCGAGCGGCTGATAAAGGCCCTGGCTGCCGTGCTCGAGCAAGGTGTCGTGGCCGACCACGCCGAGGTCGGCGCCGCCGTACTGCACATAAGTCGGGACGTCGGTCGCACGCACCAGAACCAGCCGCACTTCGGGGCGGTTCGTCGCGAGGATCAGCTTGCGGCTCGTCGCCGGGTCGCCCGCGAGCTCGATGCCGGCCGCCGCGAGCAGCGGCAAGGTCTCGTCGAAGATCCTTCCCTTGGAGAGCGCGAGCGTGATCATCGGCATGCACCGGCGCGCGTTCAAGCAGCGCTGGCGAGCGGCCCCGCCACGGCCAGCGGAGCCTCGGCCGCAGCCGGCACCAGGGTCAACGCCGCTTCGCCGAGCGCGTGCAAGGCCGGCGCGAGCGCGTGGGCGACCGGGCCCGCGACGCGCTCGATGTCGGCACCGATGGCGCGCAGCTTGGCGTCCATGCGGTCGTAGCCGCGATCGAGGTGGTAGATGCGGTCGATCAAGGTCGCGCCGTCGGCGACGAGCCCGGCGATCACGAGGCTTGCCGACGCGCGCAGGTCGGTTGCCATCACCTTGGCGCCCGAGAGCCGGCGGCCGCCCTGCACGACGGCCTTGTGGCCGTCGACTTCGATGGCCGCGCCAAGCCGCAGCAATTCGTTGACGTGCATGAAGCGGTTCTCGAAGATCGTCTCGGTGATCTCGGCAGTGCCGTCGGCAACGCAGTCGAGCGCCATGAACTGCGCCTGCATGTCGGTCGGGAACGCGGGGTATTCCTTGGTCGCGAAGCTCACCGCGCGCAAGCGGCCCTGGCTGCGCACGCGAATCCAGTCGGCGCCCGATTCGATCGTGACGCCGGCCGCGATCAGCTTCTCGATGACCGAGCCGAGGTGGTCGGCACGCGCGCCGCGCAGCAGCACATCGCCTCCCGCCGCCGCCACCGCGCAGAGGAAGGTGCCGGCCTCGATGCGATCCGGAATGATGCGATGCGCGGCGTCGCCGGTCAGGCCATGCAGCGCCTCGACCCCCTGAATATGGATGCGGCTGGTGCCATGGCCCTCGATGCGGGCTCCCATCGCGATCAGCATCGTCGCCAGGTCGGCGATCTCTGGCTCCTGCGCGGCGTTCTCCAGCACGGTCTCACCGTGCGCCAGGGTCGCGGCCATCAACAGGTTCTCGGTGCCGGTGACCGTGACCATGTCGGTCTTGATGTGCGCGCCCTTCAGGCCGCCGCGGGCCTGCGCGATGATGTAGCCGTGCTCGACCGAGATCGCCGCCCCCATGGCCTGCAGACCCTTGATGTGCTGGTCGACCGGGCGCGTGCCGATTGCGCAGCCGCCAGGCAGCGAGACGCGGGCGTGGCCGAAACGCGCCAGCAGGGGCCCGAGCACAAGGATGGCCGCGCGCATTGTCTTGACCAGCTCGTAGGGCGCTTCGGTCAGGTGCACCCGTGCGGCGTCCAGCGTGATCGAGTGCGTCGCGTTCGCGTCGCTGCGCTCGGCTGCGACACCCATGTTGGACAGGAGCTTCAAGGTCGTCGCCACGTCCTGCAGGCGCGGCACGTTGTGCAAGGTGACGGCTTGGGCGCTCAGCAGCGCCGCGCATAACTCCGGCAAGGCGGCATTCTTAGCGCCCGAGATCGCGACCTCGCCTTCGAGTCGGCGGCCGCCGCGGATGAGGAGTTTGTCCATGAAGCGTGACGAGAGTGACGGGGGCCCGCGAACGGCTCACCACCCCCGCGGCGCAAGCCGACGCACGGAGCCGCGCGCCGGCGCAGGAATCAGGAATGCTGCGAAGCGGTACCGGACTCGGCGGCCCGGGCCCATTCGGCGGGGGTCAGCGTCTTCATCGAAAGGGCGTGAATCTGCGCGCGCATTCTATCGCCGAGTGCGGTGTAGACGCGTTGGTGCCGGGCGACACGGTTGCTGCCCTCGAACTCGGCCGAGACAATCGTCGCGAAAAAATGCTGGCCGTCA
>CAJDUZ010000074.1_pt1 | contig 12569 bp, 13 predicted proteins | sample 7391221 | NCBI WGS metagenome assembly CAJDUZ01 (sample SAMEA7055692, study PRJEB34461) | soil metagenome | biome: terrestrial ecosystem; feature: Peninsula; material: soil | place: Antarctica | collected 2016
GGCTACGGCGCGATCGGCTGGCCGGGGTCACCAGAGTCGAATGGCGAGCGCGGCGCGGGCGGGGCTGTGGCCGGCACCACCGGTACCGTTGCCGGCGGCGCATCCGACGGCGGGATCAGCGGCGTCTGCGAATTCTCGACCCTCGGGAAGGGCGGTGGTACCGGCGCCTTGTTGATTGGCAACACGCCGCTCGGTGCCGGCTGCGCCTCCTTGCCAAGCGAGCGCATCAAGTCGTAGCGCTCCAGCGAAACCCGGTTGGCCGCATCGGCATCGCGCATGATCACCGGTCGCAAAAAGACCATCAGGTTGGTGCGCGTCTTGCTGCGGCTTTCGCTGCGAAACAGCGGGCCGACGCCGGGCAGGTCGCCGAGCAGTGGCACCTTGGACTGGTTGTCGCTGTAGATGTCCTCGATCAGGCCGCCCAGCACGATGATCTGGCCGTCGTCGACGACCACCTGCGACTCGATCGAGCGCTTGTTGGTCGACGGCCCCGCATTGGTCGTGCCCGGCGCCACCTTGTCGCTCAGGCTCGACGACTCCTGGAAGATCTGCATCCGCACCGTGCCGTTCTCGCCGATCTGCGGCTTGATGCGCAAGGTGATGCCGACGTCCTTGCGCTCGATGGTCTGGAACGGGTTGGTGATGGCGCTGCCGCCGCTGTTGGTCGTGAATTGGCCGGTGATGAATGGCACGTTGCTGCCGACGATGATCTTGGCTTCCTCGTTGTCGAGGGTGATGAGGTTCGGGGTCGAGACGATGTTGGTATTGGCCTGGCTTTGCAGGAAGCGCGCGATCGCCGCGAGCCCATAGAAGCTGCCCCACTTGTGGATCAGCCCGATGTTGAGACCCGCGCCCGGCATCGTCGTGCCCTGGCCGGCGATGGTCTGCGTCAGGTCGATGATGCTCGGTCCGCCGATCGACGAGTTGGTGCCGATCGCGACGCTGTTGGTGCTGCCCTTGCCACCGATCAGCCCCTGCCACTGGAAGCCGAAGTCGGCAGCGTTGTCGCCCGAGACCTCGACGATCATGCTCTCGATGTAGACCTGCGCGCGGCGTGAATCGAGCTGCTCGACCATCGCGCGCACCTGGCGGTAGAGCGGCTCGGGCGCGGTGACGATCAGCGAGTTGGTGGCCGGGTCGGCCTGGATGAAGCCGCCGGTCGATGGTGCGCCCGCCGGGTTGAGCGGTGCCGTTGCGGCCGCCGACGTGCCTTCGGCGCCGGCGGTGCCCAGCGCGCCCATGGCCCCGGTTGCGTTGCTGCCGCCGCTGAAACCCGTCGGCGTCGTCCCGCTCAGGCCGCGCGCCGCACCGCCACCGCCTGCTGCGCTACTCGACCCGGCACTGAACGCCGCGCGCAGCACCGTCGCCAGCCGCGTCGCCTCGGCGTTCTTCAGGTGGATCACCCAGATGTTGCCGCGCGCGCCGGCGCCTGCGAGCGGCTGGTCGAGCTTGGCGATCAACAGCCGCAGGCTCGCCATGCGCGCCGCGTTCGGGCTGCGCACGATCAGCGAGTTGCTCCGGGTGTCGACGAGGATGGATGGCGCCGCACCTGTGCCAGCCGCCGCGCCGGGCGGCGCGCCCGGTGTCGGTGCGGTTTCGTTCAGGCGTTGCACCAGCGCGGCAATGTCCGAGGCGACGGCGTGCTGCAACGGGATCACCTCGACATCGCCGGTCGTCGGCGTGTCCATGGCGGCGACGATCTTCGACAGGCGCTGCAGGTTGTCGGCGTAGTCGGTGATGACCAGCGTGTTGTTGCTCGGGTTGGCATTGATGGTGTTGTTCGGGCTGATCAAGGGCCTCAACACCGGCACCAGGTTGTTGGCGTTCTCGTAGTTCAGCTTGAAGATCTGCGTGATGACCTGGTCGCCCTTGCGCGAGACGCCTTCGCCGATCGAGACGGTGCCGGTCTGCAGCTTGGCGTCGGCTTCAGGGACGATCTTGAAGAGCCCGCCGACCTCGACCACCGTGTAGCCGAGGCCGCGCAGCGCCGCGAGGAAGTTGAAGTACGCCTCGCGCGGCGTCAGCGGCTGTTCGCTGTAGAGCGTGATCGTGCCCTTGACGCGCGGGTCGACCAGGAACTGCTGCTTCAGGATCGCCCCCATCGCGCGCGCAACGCCGTCGATCTCGGCGTTGACAAAGTTCAACGTCACCGGTTCGCCGCTGAAGCGGGCCTGGCTCGATTGCGCCTGCACCGGCGGCGCGCCCAAGGCCGCGAGGCCGATCAGCAGCGCCACCAGCCGGCCGAACGACCACGAGGCGAACAGGCCGTGCCGGCCGGGGGTCGCGCCATGCAGCGCTGCGCTTGACTTCATTCTCATCCGATCGAAATGACGGAGCGCGCGCCATCGCGCCGGCCGATGATGTTGAGCAGGTTGTTCAGCGCCGCCTCATCGGTGCGCGCGGCGCGTGCCTCGCCGCGAAAGCGCACACCGGCCGGCCCCCAGGTGCCGGTGCCGAGCAATTGCAGCGCGCCGTCTTGTGTCGAGAGCGTCAGCCGTGTGCCGGCATCGTCGTCGGGCGACCCGGCCACGGTCAGCCGGTAGCTGCCGAGCGGCTCGAGCGTCGATAGCCTCGACGAGACGTCGAGCAGTTCGACATCGACGCGGCCAGCCAGGCGCCAGCGCCCCTGCACGTTCTCGAGCGTCAGCCCCGGCGACACCACGCGCACGACGCCGCCGAGCTGCATCGTGTTCCACGGCGTGCCAAGGCCGCCGAGCCAGGCGCTCGGCCATTGTCCGATCCATCCGGCGGTCGGCAGCAAGGTCGTCGTGATGCGGCCGAAGCCGGGGCGCAGCCGCATCGTCACGGTGCCGTTGAGGCAGCATGCTTGCTTGAGCCGCAACTCGAGCGCCATGCCGGTCAGTCCAAGCGTCCATTCGACCCGGCCAGGCAAGGCGCTGGCATCGCGACTGCCGGCGCCGCCGGTCAGCATCGGCACCGCGCTGCCCGACCAGATGGTGCCGCGCGCATCGGTCAGCAGCAGCCGTTGCGCGGTGTTCGATGCCACTGCGCGCGCCAGCCAGGTCGCCGGCGCGAACGCGATCAATGCGACCAGGGCGCCGAGCACCGCGCCGGCCACCGCCCAGCGCACCGAGGCGCCGCGCGACTTGTCCCAGGCCTGTTCGGCGAAGGTCGATTCGCCCCAGCCGGTGGCGCTGAGCGTCGGCGACCACGGGCGCTTACGCTTGCGCGGCATCATCCCGCGCTCCCGAGGCTCACGACGATGCTGCCGCTGTAGCCGTGCGCCGCGCGCTGCAGCTGCGCCTCGATCGGCCGGGCCCGCGCTCCGCTGCGCGCTTCGACCAGCCACGCGCGCAAGGCTTCCGGGCTCACGCCCGAGAGCGTCAAGGTCGCGCGCTCGCCCTGCATCGACAGGCGCCCCTTGTCGCCGAGCCGTTCGGTGGCGGCCTTCAACGCCGTCGCCGCCTGTGCCGAGGTCACCGGCGGGACCGCACGCAGCGCCGTGACCTCGCCGGCCTCGGCCTGCATCTGCTGCAGCTGGCGGTCGAGCCGGTCGAGTTGCAGCGGCGCCGCGCGCACGCTGCTCCAGGCCGGCTGCACCAGCACGCTCCAGACGACGAAAAGCGCCATGGCTGCGACAGCGGCCGCCAGCAGCAGGCGCTCACGCGGCTGTCGGGTGCGCCAGAACAGCCCCGCCTGCTGACGCAGCGATGGCGCTGCGCGTGGCGTGCCCATGACGGTGCTCAAGAATCCGCTCCGGGCCGTGCGCGACTCAGGGTGATGCGGCCCTCGGCCGCGTCGACCTGCCAGCCACCCGGCCGCAGCAGGCTGCGAAAGTGCTCGATCTGCGTATCCGTCCAGCCGGCGCCCGCGACGCTCAGCTTGCCGGGTTCGAAGCGCAGGCTTTCGGCCGGTGGCCGGCCGTCGGGCCAGGCCGCGGCCGTCGCCTGCAGCATGGGCTCGAGATCGAGCTTGCCGGGCTTGCCGGCACTGCTGCGCAGCGCCTCGGTTTCGCGCTGCATCACCGCCGCGGCGTCGCGCTGCACGTCGAGTGCGTTGACGCGCGGGTAGGCCGCCTTGACGAGGTTTTGCAGCGCCTGCTGGCGCGCGGCGATCTCACTTCGCTGATGCCACGCCCAGAGATTGAGCCCGCCGACTTGCGCCAGCAGCAGCAGCGCGACGCCAATGCGCACGGGCCGCCAGCCAGGGCTGAGAAACTGACGCCACGAGTCGCGCATCGCGCGCGCGCCGCGGGTGCGCGGCGCCAGATCGAACTGGCGCAGATTCCATAGGCTGCGCGCCGCCTGCAGCAGCCGTTGCGCCGGCGACATCATGCTGACCGGCGCGCCGAGCCAGGCTTCCGCCGCCACTGCCGCGCCTGGTGTCGCGCTCCAGCGCGTGGCCGCTGGTGCCGGGTTCGGCAGCAGCGCTCGTGCCAGGCCGCCTTGCAAGCTGAGGTGTGCGACCCCGTCGGCGTCGGCCCAGGTCAGCGCGATCTCTTCGGCGGCCGCGCCGTCGGCCGTGCGTGCGCTGGCAAAGTGTCCCGCCGGCGGATCGTCGGGCCACGACATCGGCACGACCCGGTCAACGAAGACGCGAGCGCGTTGCAGGTTCGCCAGTTCGCCGCGCAACCATGGCCGGTTGACCGCGGCGACCCAGGCCGGCTGGCCGGCGGCAGCCTGGGGCGCCAACGCCAGGTGCACCGCTTCGGTGTCTTCGAGCAAGGCCTCCTCGAGCACGCCGACCAGCGCGGCGCGCAAGCGCGCCGTCGGCGCTTTCGGCAGCGTAATGCGGTGCCAGCCGACGTCTGCATCGGCAAGCGTTGCGACCACCAGCGCCGCCTTCGGCAGAAGCGCGGCGGCGCAGGCGCCTTGTGCGTCGATCGCCAGGCCGTCGCTGCTGAGCACGTAGCTGTATTCGACCTGTCCGGCATTCGAAAACGGCTCGGCACTGCCCTTCGCGCGCAGCCGCGGTCGCTGAGGCAGTTGAATAACGAGGATCGACATGGGGGGCGGAATCTCAGACCTGCGCGATTGTAGGGAGCGAGCCGGTAGAAACCTTACCGATCAACGACTTACCTTGTGTTGTTGTAACCATATCCGCAGCTTTTCAGGACCGGCTCGGGTCGAGGCTGGACACCCGTTGGCGCTGCAGCACCACCACCGTCAGGCCGCGCCGCTCGACCAGCGAGCGCTGCTCCAGCACCCGGTCCTCGAGCCGCAGCCGCCCCTGGACTTCGAAGAAGCTTGAAGTCACGGTCAACGCGGGCTTGTTTTGCGCCAGCGCCGGCAGGCCCGGAAAGAGTGCTTCGAGCTGAGCGAGGTTCTGGAACGGCGTGCGTTGGCGCACCTGCAGCAGACGTTCGGCACTGGCCAGATCGAGCCCGCTGATGACGGCCGCGAGCACCTCGCGCGGTGCGGTGTCGATATTGACCCCCGTTGCTCGCGGCAGCAGCACGATGAAGGGGCGCAAGGTGTGCAAGGTGGCGGGATCGACGCCGAACCACGCAAGCTGCTCGACCGAACGCGGCAGCAGCGGGGCGGTGCCGCCGGCACCGGGCACTGAAGCTTGCAGCAGGCCGTTGGCGATGCGCGTTGCGACGTCTACGGCGACGCCCAGCGACTCGCAAAGCCGCGCCAATGCCGCCAGTTCGTCGGCGTCGATCTTGCCGCCGGCGACGAGGTTGCTCAGGTTGTAGCGACCCTGTGCGTCGCTGATGCTGCCCGAGAGAAAGGCCTCGGGAGCATCATCCTGAGCCGTTTTATCGGCCGCCAGAAAAGTCGAGAGCCGTGCTTCGGCCAGCGGCACGGCCCATGGTTCGGTCAGTGCAGTGGGCCGGCCGCTGCGTGCGTCTTCGCGCAGGATCAAACGCGCCCAGTCGAGCGCGCCCGAGAGGATCCAGCCCGACTGCGCGCGCGCGCGCTCCGCTGCCTCGACCTGAATCGCGCGCCACTGTTGCCAGATCATCGAGGTCGCCAGGGTCGCGACCAGCGTGACGATGATCATCGCCATCAGCAGCGCCGCGCCGTGTTGGTGCCTTCGCATGTATGCCGATCGATCGGGCCGGCAGGGCGCGCCGTCGTCCGCATCGCGCGAAAACCCGAGTGCCTGAGCGCGCTTCACTTCACGGCCCGAGCAAGGTGTCACGCGTCAAGCTGCCGGTGAGCCCGCTTTCCGGCGCAAACCCGAGCACAAGCCGCACGCCCGTCGGTAACGCCTGGCGTTGCACTGCGCTGGCGGCCGCACTCGCCGCAGCCGCCGGTGCCAGGTCTGCACTCGATTGGCAGTTGCTCCAGGCGTTGCCGCGAAAGAAATAGACCTGCCACTGTGTGACACCGGTGAAGGTCGGCAGCTGGCCCGCTTCATCGCCCTGGAACTGCTGCGTCTGCAGCCAGCTGTCCTGCAGCTCGCCGATGCTGGTCACCGCGGGGCCGGCCCAGCGCAACCAGGTCGATTGCGCAACGCCCGGGCGCAGCGACCACGCCACCACCTGCAAGCCGCCCGGGGTGCGTCGCGTCAGCCGCACGGTCGAGCCGTCGCAGCTCAGCGCCGGTACGGCGTTGCTCTCCTGAATCGAAGCCAGATCCTGTTCCCATTGCGCGATCACCGTGTTCAGGCGCAAGGTCCGGTCGACCTGCTGCTGGCTCGTGCTGCGCGCCCGCGCGATGCCATCGACACCGCGCCACGCGAGCCCGGCCATCACCGCCATGATCATCAGCGCGACCAGCACCTCGACCAGGGTGAAGCCGCGCGCCGTCGCCTGCATCAGTAGCGTCCCAGCACGGTCGACAGCAGCAGGATCGTTCGACCGGCCTCGTCGAAGATCTGCGCATCGACGCGGCGAAAGTTCGGGTTCGGCGTCGCCCGCACCACCAGCCGGCCCGGGTAGACGCGGCCGAGCTGTTCACAGCTGAAGTCGCTGTCGGCGATATCCGGATAGAGATGGGCCAGCTTCAACGACGTCAGCTGGTTGTCAGCACACCACTCCGCGGCGACGGTCTCGCCCAGACGCTGCGAGTTGGTGCTCAGCGCACCGGCGGCCTTGATGCCGGCGCCCAGGGTGATCGCGACGATCGCCAGCGCGACCAGCACCTCGATCAACGTAAAGCCGCGCGGCTCGACGCGCATCAGTTTGGGGCCGCCATGCTGGCGCCGGCGACGAACGGCCCGATCCCGTCGGTGGTGAGCGTCAGGCGCTGATTGGCCAGCCGCAGCACGATCGCCTGCGCGCCGATCACTGGTTCCGGGCCGAGCAGCACGGCGCGGGCGCCGACGACGTCGGCCCGGATGTCGCCATCCAGCCACTGACTCGGCATTTCGAGAGTGGCTGGCAGGCCCACGAAGCGAAAGCCGCTGGCAACATCCGGCGGCGACGGTGCCCAGGTCACCATCAGCCCCGTCGAGCGGGCCTCCGCACGCGCCGCATCGAGGAGCGCCGCCAGCCGCGCGCCGTCCTGATCCAACCGGGTTGCGGCCGGGTCGCGCAAGGCCAGGCTCGCCAGCGAGCTGGCCACCGCGATCAGCACGACGACGACCAGCAGTTCGATCAGCGTGAAGCCGCGTGGCGTCAGGCCACGCCGGGTCAGCCTACTGCCACGAGCCGATGTCTGCGTTGTCACCGTCACCGCCGACCACGCCGTCGGCGCCGAAGCTGTAGACGTCGATCTCGCCCTTCAGCCCGGGGTTCGCATATTGATAAGGGTGTCCCCACGGGTCGTTGGGCAGCTTGTCGAGATAGGGGCCGCGCCAGGTCGTCGGCACGTTGCCGACGGTCGGGCGCGCCACCAGCGCCTGCAGCCCCTGCTCGGCACTCGGAAAGCGTTGGTTGTCGGTTTTGTAGACCTTCAGTGCATTCATCAAGGTACTGACGTCGGCCCGGGCTGCGGTGACACGCGCCTGGTCGAGCCGGCTGAGCACGTTCGGGACGATCAATGCCGCCAGCACGCCGATGATGACGAGCACCACCAGCAACTCGATCAGGGTAAAGCCGCGAGCGCGGCGCGGGTGCGGATTCATCGACGCAATCATAGGGAATCGGCTCGTCCGGAGGCCCGGGTCTGAGAGGGCTGAATCATAATCGCGCGATGTTTGCACGCGTTTGCGCATTCCTCGTCTGGGCCGTGGTTGCGGCCAGCGTGGTCTTCTGGAGTCTGCGTTTGACTGCGCAGTCTCCACAGGTTCCCGCGCACACCGTCGCCCTCGGCACGGCCGGCGCCGCGAGCGGCGACCTGAACCGGCTGCTAGGCGCCACGCCGGCCGCCGGCCCGGCGGCCGTGGCGGATGCCCCGTCGCGCTTTCATCTGCTCGGCATCATTGCCCCAAGGCCCAAGGGCGAGGCGCCGGCCACCTTCGGCGTCGCATTGATCGCGATCGACGGCAATGCGGCGCGTGCCTATGCCGTTGGCGCGCCGATCGATGACGATCTGGTGCTGCAGTCGGTGAGCCTGCGCAGCGCATCGATCGGTCCGGCTCGAGGTGAGCGCAGCGTGCTCCTCGAATTGCCGGCCCTGCCCCCGCCCTCCACCGGCTCGCTCGCGGCGGCCGGCGGTGTCACACAGGCGCGCCCAGCCACCCCCGTCATGACGCCGAAGGCGGTGATGCCGGTCGCGGCCCCAGCGCCGCCGACTCCGCAGGCACCCCTCTCGATGCAGCGCGGTGCCGCGGCACTGCTGCGCTGAGTCCTCCGGGGAAGCGCCGCCGGGCGCCTCTTTCCAGGTCTACCTTGCCCCTCGCGGCTCAGCGTGCCGCATCCTCCGGCCGCCAGGCCGATCCGACCGCCTCGGTCAGTGCGCCGGGCAAGGTCGGCCCCGCATCCTCGCCGTCGGCAACTTCGGTCAGCAGTGACGCAGCGCTGTGAACCAGAGGCCACGCCAGGGCCGCACCGGTTCCGTCCGCACTCTCGATGCCCATCTCCAGCAGCGCCGTTGCGCCGAACAAGGCGAGCGCCCGATCGAGTCCCGCGTGGCCGTGACTGCGGCACCAGACGCAGTAATCGGTCACCGCCGGTGCGATGCGCGACGCGACCATCAAGGCCGCGCACGCCGGCAAGCCATCGACGATGATCAGGTGGCGCCGGCTTGCAGCCACCAGCATCAAGCCGACCATCATCGCCATCTCGAAGCCGCCGAACGCCGCCAGCACCTCGATCGGTTCGGTGACGTCCCTGTGACGCGCCTGCGCCGCCTGCAGCACGCGCAGCAGGTGCTCGGTCTGCTCGCCGGGCAGGGCGGCGCCTGAAATCAGCAACTCGGGCAATTCAAGGCCGCACAGCCGGCCCAGCACCAGGGCGGCGCTCTCGTTCGCGCCCACGCCGGCGCCGGCGAGCGCGAAGACATTCCCGCCGAGCGAGCCGGCGATCTCGCTGCCGGCGCGCAGCGCCGCCTGCGCCTGCTCGAGCGACATCGCCGCGCCGACCCGCGCGTTGCGGGTGCCGTGCGCGATCTTGCGCGCCAGCAGTTGCGGGTGCGGCGCCAGCACCTCGGCCACGCCGCTGTCGACGACCGCCAGCGCCAGCCCCTGGCTGCGCGCAAACACCGCCAGCGGCAACTGCAGTGTCAGCATCGCCTGCACCAGTTCTGCTGTCGATTGCCGCGCCGACGCGCCGACGCCGTCGACCGCCAAGCCGTGGTCGCCTGCAAAGACGAGAATCTGCGGCAATTCGAAGCGCGGCTTCAGGCTGTGCTGGATCAGCCCGAGGCGCAACGCCAGCGGCTCGAGCTCACCGAGGCTTCCGGCCACATGGCTGCGCCGCCCCAGCTTGTCGCGCAACGCATCCTCGAGCTCCGGGTTGGCGGTGGGCGGGATGAGCGGGCGGTGGACCGACATGCGTGAATGGCTGGACGTGACCGGCGGTTGCGGAAATACGCGGCCATCTTAAGCCGGCCGCGAGCCAGGCTGCCCGTCTTTCGAGCCGCCTGCCGCCCGAAGTCCCCGCGGGCCGGTTCCCCGCGACCCGGTCTCCCGCTCAAGCTCGCCGGCCCCGCGGAGCTCAGCGCCTCAACGCAAGAACAGCTGGTACGCGAGGTTCTCGGTTTCATCGACGCACGGATAGGCCAGACCCTCGAGGAAGCTGCCGAAGGCCGCGCTGTCAGCGGCCGGCACCTGGATGCCGACGAGGATGTTGCCGTAGTCCGAGCCTTGGTTGCGGTAGTGGAACAGGCTGATGTTCCAGCCTGCCGGCATCGATGACAGAAAGCGCATCAGGGCGCCCGGGCGCTCCGGGAAAATGAAGCGGTAGAGCCGCTCGTCGTGCGCCAATGCGCTGCTGCCGCCGACCATGTGGCGCACATGCAGCTTGGCGAGGTCGTCGTCGGTCAGGTCGAGCGTGTGAAAGCCGTGGCCGTTGAAGCTTGCCGCGAGGGTTGTTGCCTCGGCGCGGTTTGCCGTCGCAATGCCGACGAACACGTGCGCGAGCTTCGCATCCGAGATGCGGTAGTTGAATTCGGTCACAGCGCGCGGCCCGAGCAGTTCGCAAAAGCGCCGGAAGCTGCCGCGCTCCTCGGGAATCGTCACGGCAAAGAGCGCCTCGCGCTCCTCGCCGACCTCGGCCCGCTCGGCGACGAAGCGCAGGCGGTCGAAGTTCATGTTCGCGCCGCAGGTGATCGCGACATAGGTGCGCCCCTCGCTTGCATGGCGCTGCACGTATTGCTTGATCGCCGCGACGCCGAGCGCGCCGGCGGGCTCGATGATGCTGCGCGTGTCCTGGAATACGTCCTTGATCGCCGCACAGACCGCGTCGCTGTCGACGACGACAAAGTCGTCGACGAGTTCGCGCGCCAGTCGGAACGTTTCTTCGCCGACCATTTTCACCGCGGTGCCATCCGAGAACAGCCCGACATCGTTCAACTGCACGCGCTCGCCGGCCCGCACCGAACGCAGCATCGCGTCCGAATCGTTCATCTGCACGCCGATGACGGCGATCTCCGGGCGCACCGACTTGATGTAGGCGGCGACGCCCGAAATCAGCCCGCCACCGCCCACCGCGACGAACACCGCATCGATAGGTCCCGGGTGCTGGCGCAGGATCTCCATCGCGATCGTGCCCTGGCCCGCAATCACGTCGGGGTCGTCGAAGGGGTGCACGAAGGTGAGATGCTGCTGCGCCTGCAATTCCATTGCCAGGGCATAGGCGTCCGAGTAGCTGTCTCCGTGCAGCACGACTGCGGCGCCGAGTGCGCGCACCGCGTCGATCTTGAGTTGCGGCGTCGTCACCGGCATCACCACCGTCGCCTGGCAGCCGAGCCGTCGCGCGGCCAGCGCCACACCCTGGGCATGGTTGCCGGCCGAAGCGCAGATCACGCCGCACGCGAGTTGCTCGGCGCGCAGGTGTGCCATCTTGTTGTACGCGCCGCGCAGCTTGAAGCTGAAGACCGGCTGCGTGTCCTCGCGCTTGAGCAGCACCTGATGTCCGATGCGCGCGCTCAAGCCCTTGGCGAGTTCGAGCGGCGTTTCGATGGCGACGTCGTAGACCCGCGCCGTCAGGATCTTTTGCAGGTACTCCGCCAGCGAGGGTTGCGCATCATGTGCGGTGACGACGGTTCGCAAGGCGCTCATGCTCGGTACTCAGGAAAAAAGCCCAAGGCATCGCTGCCTTGGGCTGAATCCACCCGGAGGTGGAGGAGACAACCGGTTCGAGTCGGGACTCGCTGTTGAGGGCAGCGCTGTCGCTTCTTCTGCACATGGCGTGCCAGACCCGATCACATGATTTTAGCGCGTTGATGCTGCGTCGCAACATGGCGGGTCGCCCTGCGGTGCGCAGGCACAATGGCCGTGAACCCGTTCCCACCGTTTCGGAGGCGTCAATGGAGTGCACCGTCAACTGGCAGCCGGCAAGCGGCATGGTCTTCGTCGCCGAAACCGGCAGCGGCCATCTGCTGACGATGGACGGTGCCGTCGACGGCGGCGGCCGCAATCTCGCGCCGCGCCCGATGGAAACGGTGCTCGCCGGCACCGGCGGCTGTACCGCCTACGACGTCGTCGTGATCCTGCAGCGCAGCCGGCAGGATGTGCGCAGTTGCCAGGTGAGGCTCAGCTCGGAGCGTTCGCCCACCGATCCCAAGGTCTTCACGAAGATCCACATGCACTTCATCGTCAGCGGCAAGGACCTCACCGAACGCGTCGTCGAGCGTGCGGTGCGCCTGTCGCACGAGAAGTACTGCTCGGCCAGCATCATGCTGGCGAAGACCGCGACGATCACGACCAGCTTCGAGGTCACCGAAGCCTGAATGCGCGCTGCCGGATGCAGGGAGCGCCGGCCTATGTGTCCACGGCCCTGCAGCATTCGACTCCGACCTTCGTCCGCGGTCGCCGGCCAAGCGCTCGACTCTGGAGGAGGCTTCTGCCTTCAGCGGCATTAAATGTAGTGCGCCGTACGCGTCATCACGCGCGCCGCCGCCCGCATTGCCCAGCGCAGCGGCAGCGGCAAGGTCTCTGCGCCGGCACGCTGCGCCGCCACTGCATGACGCGCCTCGTCCTCCTTCATCTGCTGCACCACCGCGCGCGACGCGCGGTCGGATGCAGGCAGGCGGTCGAGGTGACTTTGCAGGTGCTGCTCGACCTGACGCTCGGTTTCCATGACGAAACCCAGTCCGATGCCGTCGCGCGCCCGG
>CAJDUZ010000076.1_pt1 | contig 12543 bp, 6 predicted proteins | sample 7391221 | NCBI WGS metagenome assembly CAJDUZ01 (sample SAMEA7055692, study PRJEB34461) | soil metagenome | biome: terrestrial ecosystem; feature: Peninsula; material: soil | place: Antarctica | collected 2016
CGAGGCAGAACGGATCGCCCAGGGTCAGCTTGTTCTGCGTCAGCGTGCCGGTCTTGTCCGCGCACAGCACATCCACGCCGGCCAGTTCCTCGATGGCGACCAGCTTGCTGACGATCGCCTGCTTCTTCGCGAGCAGGCGCGCGCCGACCGCCATCGTCACCGACAACACTGTCGGCATGGCCACGGGAATGGCGGCCACCGTCAGCACCAGGGCGAACTGCAACACGGTCAGGATGTGCTCGCCGCGATAGATGCCCATGGCAATGATCACCGTCACCATCGCCACCGCCAGCATGATCAGGTAGTTGCCGATCTTCAGCACGGCCTTCTGGAAGTGGCTGACGGTGACGGCCGTCTGCACCAGTTCGGCGGTCTTGCCGAAGTAGGTCTTGCCACCCGTCGCATAGACCAGCGCGGTGGCCTCGCCGCGTCGGATGATCGACCCGGAGAACACGGCATCGCCCGGTTTGCACGTCTTGGGCAAGGATTCCCCGGTGAGCGCCGACTGATCGACGGAGACCTCGTCGCCGTCCAGAAGACGCGCATCGGCCGGCACGATGTCGCCCAGACGCAGGCGAATGGCGTCGCCCGGCACCAGCTCCCGCGCTGGCGGGTTGATCCATTTGCCGTCGCGCTTGACCCGCGCCTTGCTCGCCAGCCTGGCCTTCAGGGCCTCGATGGCATTGCCCGCCTGGCGTTCTTCCCAGAAGCCGACGGCGGCATTGGCGACCAACAACACCAGGATGATGAAGAAGTCGGGCCAATGGCGAACCACGCCGGACAGCACTACCGCGATCTCGATCATCCAGGGGATGGGTCCCCAGAAATAGGAAAGAAGCTTCAGCAGCGCATTGGTCTTCTTCTCGACGATCTCGTTCGGCCCGTACTCGGTCAGCCGCTTGTTGGCCTCGGCGCCGCTCAGCCCTTCGGGTGAGGAGCCGAGCTTCTTCTCGACCTCGGCGATCGGCAGCGTTTTCAATTCGTCCTCGGCCGCCGGCTTCGCTGCTTGCTTGGCGTCGGACTTCGGACCGGAATCGATGGCAGGCGCGACGGCGGCGGCTTTCATGGAGGTTTCTCTTCTCGAGGGAATGATGTGATCGGATTCATGTTCTGTCTCCGGCGGCGCGATGATCGGCCGCCGTTGCATTTCCAGACGCGCCCCACTTCCAGTTCCGGATTTCGGGCAGATCCTCTCCGTGCGCATCGATGTAGTGCTTGTGCTCGATGAGCTTGTCCCGCATCAGCTGCTTCAGGTACGCGCCTTTGCTGCCGAGGCCGGCCACCCGATCGACCACGTCCTGCACCAGATGGAAGCGGTCGAGGTCGTTTTGCACACGCATGTCGAATGCCGTGGTGATCGTTCCTTCTTCCTTGTAGCCGCGCACATGCAGGTTGTGGTTGGTGCGGCGATAGGTCAGCCGGTGCACCAGCCATGGGTAACCATGGAAGCCGAAGACGATGTGCGTGCCCTTCGTGAAAAGCGCGTCGTAGTCGCGGTCGCTCAGCCCGTGCGGATGCTCGCTGCTCGACTGCAGGCGCATCAGGTCGACGACGTTGACGACGCGGATCTTGAGCTCCGGAAGATGCTCGCGCAGGATCGAAACGGCCGCCAGGATCTCGAGCGTGGGCGTGTCGCCGCAGCAGGCCATCACCACGTCGGGCTCGCTGCCCTGGTCGTTGCTGGCCCATGGCCAGATGCCGATGCCTTCGGTGCAGTGCACGACCGCCTGCTCCATCGTCAGCCATTGCGGCAGCGGGTGCTTGCCGGCGACGACGACGTTGACGTAGTGGCGGCTGCGAAGGCAGTGGTCGAAAACCGAGAGCAGGCAGTTGGCGTCGGGCGGCAGGTAGACGCGAACGATGTCGGCCTTCTTGTTGATGACGTGGTCGAGGAAGCCCGGGTCCTGGTGCGTGAAGCCGTTGTGATCTTGCTGCCAGACGTGCGAGGCGAGCAGATAGTTGAGCGAGGCGATCTTGCGCCGCCATGGCAACTCGAGCGTCACCTTCAGCCACTTGGCGTGCTGGCTGAACATCGAGTCGACGATGCGGATGAAAGCCTCGTAGCTGTTGAACATGCCATGCCGGCCGGTCAGCAGATAGCCTTCGAGCATGCCCTCGCACTGGTGCTCGCTGAGCATCGAGTCGATCACGCGGCCTGAGCGCGCGAGGAATTCGTCGTTCGATTGCTGGCTCGCGTCCCATTGCCGGTTCGTGACCTCGAAGACCGCGCCGAGCAGGTTCGAGAGCGTCTCGTCGGGGCCGAAGACTCGAAAGTTGCGCTGCTCCTGATTGAGCCTGGCGACGTCGCGCAGGAACTTGCCCAGCACCAGCGTGTCCTGGCCGTCGACCGCGCCCGGCGACGGCACGTCGACCGCGTGCTCCTGAAAGTCGGGCATGCGCAAGTCGCGCAGCAGCACGCCGCCGTTGGTGTGCGGGTTGGCGCCCATGCGCCGATCGCCCTCGGGCGCCAGCTCGGCCAGTTCCGCGATCAGGCGGCCGTTCTCGTCGAAGAGCTCTTCTGCCCTGTAGCTCTTCATCCAGCTCTCGAGCAGCTTGACGTGATCGGGGTGGCCGCTGTCCACCAGCAGCGGCACCTGATGCGATCGAAACGTCCCCTCGATCTGCAACCCGTCGACGACCTTCGGGCCGGTCCAGCCCTTGGGAGAACGCAGAACGACCATGGGCCAGCGCGGCCGGGCCGGGTCATTGCCGCTGCGCGCAGCGGCCTGCAAGCTGCGGATGTCCTCGATGGCGGCTTCCAGCACCGTGGCCATCAGCTCGTGCATCTTGTCCGGCTCGTCGCCTTCGACGAAGTACGGCGTCCAGCCGCAGCCGCGCAAGAACTGGTCGAGTTCCTCGTGCTCGATGCGGGCGAGCACGGTGGGGTTGCTGATCTTCCAGCCGTTCAGGTGCAGGATCGGCAGCACGGCCCCGTCGGTGATCGGATCGAGCAGCTTCGTCGACTGCCACGCGGTCGCCAGAGGGCCCGTTTCGGCCTCGCCGTCGCCGACGACGCAGGCGACGATGAGCCCAGGGTTGTCGAACGCCGCGCCGAAGGCGTGGCTGAGCGAATAGCCGAGCTCGCCGCCTTCGTGGATCGATCCCGGCGTCGTCGGCGCCACGTGGCTGGAGATGCCGCCCGGAAACGAGAACTGCTTGAACAGCTTCTGCATCCCGGCTTCGTCCTGGCTGATGTCCGGATAGATCTCGCTGTAGCTGCCTTCGAGGTAGGTGTTGCCCACCAGCGCCGGGCCGCCGTGGCCGGGGCCGGCGATGTAGAACATGTCGAGGTCGTACTTCTTGATGACGCGGTTCAGGTGGACATAGATGAAGTTCTGCCCTGGTGTCGTGCCCCAGTGGCCCACCACCAGCGGCTTGACGTGCGCCAGGGTCAGCGGTTCGCTCAGCAGCGGGTTGGCATAGAGATAGATTTGCCCCACCGACAGGTAGTTGGCCGCCCGCCAATAGGCGTCCATCTTGCGGAGCAGGTCGGGCGCGAGCGTCTGGCTCTTCATAGACCGATGATTCTGGACCGCAGCGGCCGCCGTCTGTGCCGTAGTGGTCATCGCCGTGTCGAAAAGCAGGGCCGCCGAGGCCACGCTCAAGCGAGCGAATCTCGAGGTGCGACGACGTTCACAATGCCGCCCGACTGCCGTTGCGGACCGTACCGGCATACGTTGCACGGTCAGACAACACAGGACACGCTGACCGATGATCAGGACGTTCACGCACAAGGGCCTCGCGCGGTTTTTCACCAGAGCGACTACCGCGGCATTCCGGCCGAGCATGCGACGCGCCTCGAGCTCGTGCTCCACCGGTTCGACGCCTGCGTGGCTGCCGCCGACATGGACCTACCGGCTACCGCTTCCACCCGCTCATGGGCGCCCGCGTCCTCGCGACGCCCGCCGGCAGCCCGAACGGTTCGCGGCCATCAGGCGTCTGCCGGCCTTCACCACAGCAGGATGAAACTGGCGCCTCAGCAGCACTCCGACTCCAAGGGCCTGGCGCGACATTGCGCGCGGTGCCTGGGTCCGAGGGAGATGACCAGCCCGGAGGGACTCAACACCCCGACATCCGACTTAGAAGGTCGGCGCTCTATGCAGTCGAGCTACGGGCTGGAGAAGATGAAACCGGCCTCTCTGTCGCGCCGACGTTGCTCGACGCCTTGGCTGGCATCCCAATGTGGCGCGTAAGTCCTTGAATTCATTGGTCGGGGCGGCGGGATTCGAACTCGCGACCTACTGGTCCCAAACCAGTTGCGCTACCAGGCTGCGCTACGCCCCGAAGCGGTGAATTGTACTCAGGGGGTGCGCTTGAACGGCAGCTTGAACGACGGTTTGAACGAGCGCCGGGATTGACCGGCAGGCGACTCGCCGGGCGCCGGGGCGCCGGCCACGCTAGGGGCCTCGAGCAGCAGCACTCTGGAAACCATCACGCACTGGCGGATGTGCTGCTCGCAGACGAAGCGCAAGGCCGAGTAGGTCAAGGCCACCGCGATGGCCTGCCCCGCGATCGGCACGAATTTCGTCGCCTGGCTCGTCGTCAGCCGCACACCGACGGTTTTCAGCACCGTCAGCAGCAGGTCGCGCGTGACGAGCTTGCCGACCAGCAGCCCGCCGCCGGCGGAGATCGCCTTGTAGACGGCGATCTGCCGATCGGGCGCGAGCCGCGCGACCTGCTCGGGCGTCAGGCCGAACGCGCGGTTGATGTCGGGAATCAGTTTCATCAGCACCGCGACATCGCTGACCCAGTCGACGCCGGGCAGTGGCACCGCCGAGGCGCTGGCGGCGACCAGCGAACGGCGACTCACCATGCGGCGGCACTCGAGCACGACGCCCTCGAGATCTTGCGCGGTCGACGGCACGCTGCCTTGCTTCGCAGCACGCGCGCCTGGGGGCGCGCTGCTTGGCGTTGCGACGCGCGCCCACGGAAAGCGCTTCATCGCTGCCACTCGGCCCATGCCTTCTCGAGCCGCTTGACGCTTACGGGCTGCGGCGTGCGCAGCTCCTGTGCGAAGAGGCTCACGCGCAGTTCCTCGAGCAGCCAGCCAAAGGCCTGCAGCCGCGCATCGTGTGCGCCTTTCTGCTCGCCCGTGTAGCGCAGATAGCGTTGCTCGAGCGGACGCAGTTCGGCCAGGCGTTGTGCATCGCGCTGCGGCTCCGCGCGCAGCTTCTCGAGCCGCAACGCAATGGCCTTGAGATAGCGCGGCAGGTGCGCGAACTGCTCCCAGGGCGTCGCGCTGATGAAACGTCGCGGCAGCAGCCGCGCGAGCTGCGCGGCGATGTCGTCGGCGACCTCCTTCGGCGGCCGCGAATCCTTCAACTTGCGCATCACTGCGTTGTACTCCTGCAGCACGATCGCGACGCTGCGGGTAATTTCGGCCGCGATCAGGTTCATGCGGGTGCGGCCTTCGTCGACGCGGCGCGCAAACGATGCGGCATCGGTCGGCAGCGGCTCGGCCAGAAACGCGCGATCGAGCGTCAGCTCGACGATCTGCTCACGCAGCTCGGCGGCCGCGCCGAGCGGCATGTAGGCCATCTCCATCCGGTGCAGGTCCGGGAGGTTTTTCTCGAGATATCTGAGCGCGTCGCGGATCTGCAAGGCCACCAGCCGCCGCAGGCCTGCGCGATGGCGCTGCGCGGCGACCTCGGGCTCATCGAAAACTTCGATCTCGACGTGCGTCCCGCGGTCGATCAGGGCCGGAAAACCCACCAGCACGTGACTTCCCTGGCGAACTTCCATCAGTTCGGGCAGTTCGCCGAAGGACCAGGCGGTGTGATGCGCGGCCTCGGTCGGCGGCGCCGTTGCAGCCGGTGCCGGAATCGGCTCCCGGCCTTGTTGCGGGCGCTCGAGCGTGCCGCCGCGCTGCGCACCACGGGGCGCGGTGGATTGCCCATCCGTGCCTGCGGCCTTCAGCGCTGCCAGCGCCTGGAAGGCCGAGCGCGCCTGGCCGCCGAGCTCGGCCTTCAGTGCCGCGAGGTTGCGGCCGCTGCCGAGCTGGCGCCCGTGCTCGTCGACGATGCGCAGGTGCATCGCGAGGTGTGCCGGCAACTGCTCCTGCTTGAAGTCGGCGCGCACCAGCTCGAGCCCGGTGCGGCGCCGCACCTCGTGCAGCAAGGCGTCGACCAGGCTGCCCTCGGCAAAGCGCGTGTCGGCGATGAATGCGTCGGCCGCCTCGGGCAGCGGCGCGAGGCGCGCGCGCGGCTTTTGCGGCAGGCTCTTGAGCAAGGCGAGCACCTTGTTCTTCAGCATCCCCGGCACCAGCCATTCGTAGCGTGCCTCGCTTGCCTGGTTCAGCGCATAAATGGGCAAGGTGACAGTGACGCCATCGCGCGGGTCGCCGGGGTCGTGCAGATAGTGTGCGGCGCAATCGACGCCGCCCAGCCGTATCGTCTTCGGGAACGCCGCGGTCGTGATGCCGGCGGCCTCGTGGCGCATCAGCTCCTCGCGGCTCAACATCAAGAGGCGCGGCTGGCGCTGCACCTCGCTGCGATACCAGCGCTCGAGGCCGTGGCCGTCGTGCACATCGGCCGGCAATTGCTGGTCGTAGAACGCACGGATCAATTCGTCGTCGACCAACACGTCCTGGCGCCGCGACTTGTGCTCGAGTTCCTCGATCTGTGCGATCAACTTGCGGTTGGCCGCAAGGAACGGCAGCCGGCGCTCGATCTCGACCGGCAGCTCGCCGGCCACCAGGCCTTCGCGGATGAAGATCTCGCGCGCAGCCGTCGGGTCGACATGGCCGAAATGCACGCGCCGGTTGCTGTAGATGACGATGCCGTACAAGGTCGCGCGTTCGAGCGCGATCACCTCGGCCGCCTTCTTCTCCCAGTGCGGCTCGAGCAGCTGCGTCTTGATGACGTGCGCGGCAATCGGCGGCAGCCACTGCGGCTCGATCGCCGCGATGCCGCGGCCGTAGAGCCGCGACGTTTCGACCAGCTCCGCCGCGACGATCCAGCGCCCCGGCTTCTTCGAGAGGTGCGTGCCGGGGTGGCGATGGAAGCGGATGCCTCGCGCGCCGAGATACCAGTCGTCCTCGTCGCTCTTCAAGCCGATGTTGCCGAGCAGCCCCGCGAGCATCGAAATGTGGATCTGCTCGTAGGTGGCCGGCGCCGTGTTGAGGCGCCAGCCGTGTTCGGCAACCACCGTATGCAACTGCGCGTGGATGTCGCGCCACTCGCGCACGCGCCGCGGCGAGACGAAGTTCTCGCGCAGCAACTGCTCCTGCTTGCGGTTGGAAAGGCGATGCGCGCCCTGCTCCTTGAGCTTCGCGCCGCGCGCGGCCTCAAGCCAGTTCCAGAGCTTCAGGTCGCCGATGAATTCCGATTTCTCGTCGTCGAACTTCTTGTGCGCCTGGTCGGCCGCCTGCTGCTGCTCGAGCGGCCGGTCGCGCACGTCCTGCACGCTGAAGGCACTGGCGATCACGAGCACCTCGGCGAGCGCGTGGCGCGTACGCGCCTCCAGGATCATGCGGCCGACCCTCGGATCGAGCGGCAGCGGCGCGAGCTCGCGACCGATCGCGGTGAGCGCATTGCCCTCGTCGACCGCGCCGAGCTCGGCCAGCAACTGATAGCCGTCGGCAATCGCGCGGCGCGGCGGCGGCTCGAGGAAGGGAAAGTCCTCGACGCTGCCGAGGCCGAGCGATGTCATGCGCAGGATCACGCCGGCCAGCGACGAACGCAGGATCTCCGGGTCGGTGTAACGCGGCCGGGCGGCAAAGTCGGCCTCGTCGTAGAGCCGGATGCAGATGCCGTTGCTGACGCGACCGCAGCGGCCGGCGCGCTGGTTTGCCGCCGCCTGGCTGATCGGCTCGATCAGCAACTGCTCGACCTTGTTGCGGTAGCTGTAGCGCTTGACGCGCGCGGTGCCGGCGTCGATGACATAGCCGATGCCGGGCACCGTCAGCGACGTCTCGGCGACGTTGGTCGCGAGCACGATGCGGCGCGACGAGCGGCGCTGCTCGGGCGGCTCGAAGACGCGGTCCTGTTCCTGCTGGCTCAGCCGTGCAAAGAGCGGCACGATCTCGACACCGTGCTGGCTGGGCTGCCGCCCGAGAGCGTGGCGGCGCAAGCGCTCGGCAGCCTCGCGGATCTCGCGCTCGCCGGGCAGGAACACCAGCACATCCCCGCTGGCCGCAGCGCTGTCGCGCCAGAGTTCGTCGACCGCGTCGCAGATCGCATCGTTCAGGTCGTGGTCGCGCGTTTCCTCGAACGGGCGCCAGCGCAGTTCCACCGGAAAGAGCCGGCCCGAGACCTGGATCACCGGCGCGGGCCCTGCAGCCGACGCGAAGTGCGTCGCGAAGCGCTCGGCGTCGATCGTCGCCGAGGTCACGATGAGCTTCAGGTCGGGGCGCCGCGGCAGGATCTGCTTCAGATGGCCGAGCAGGAAGTCGATGTTGAGGCTGCGCTCGTGCGCCTCGTCGATGATCAGGGTGTCGTAGCCGCGCAGCAGCGGATCGCTCTGCGTCTCGGCGAGCAGGATGCCGTCGGTCATCAGCTTGACGCTCGCCCCCGCGGAGAGCCGATCCTGGAACCGCACCTTGTAGCCGACGACCTCGCCAAGCGGCGTCTGCAGTTCCTCGGCAATGCGCCGCGCCACGCTCGATGCAGCGATGCGGCGCGGCTGCGTGTGGCCGATCAGCTTGCCGGTGTTGGCGCGGCCGCGCCCGGCCTGCAACGCGATCTTCGGCAACTGCGTCGTCTTGCCCGAGCCGGTCTCGCCGCAGACGACGATGACCTGATGGTTCGACAGCGCCTGTGCGATCTCGTCCCGGCGTGCCGAGACCGGCAGGGCCTCGGGAAAGCGGATCGGCGGCAACGCCGGCCGCTGCGGGGGCTGCGCGGCATTTGCGGACCGCGGCGCTGGGGGCTTCGCCGGTTTCGCCGGCGGCGTCGCTGTGCCCAGCGTGGCTGCGCGCCTGCGATCGGGCTCGGCGTTCACGGCCGCGGGCTTCAGGCTTGCAGGCGTATGCGGCATCGGCGCCAATTATCCCAAGCGATGCGCAAGCGCGCCGCGCGGCGCCCGAGTGTCGCCTTCGCCGCACGGACTTGCGCCGGCGTGCCAGAATTGCGGCCCGCTCCGAATCGCCGGTGGATACCTTGAGCCTGGTCTTTCCGCATACCTTCGTGCCGTGGTTTCGCACGGTCGCACCGTATATCCACGCCTATCACGGCAAGACCTTCGTCGTCGCGATCGCCGGCGAGCTGATCGCGGCCGGCAAACTCAATGCCTTTGCGCAGGATCTGGCGATCCTGCAGGCGATGGGCATCAAGCTCGTGCTGGTCTACGGCTTTCGTCCACAGATGAACGAGCAATTGCGCTCCAAGGGTTATGAATCGCGCTTCAGCCACGGCATGCGCATCACCGACGCGACCACGCTCGACAGCGCGCAGGAGGCCGCCGGCCAGCTTCGTTTCGAGATCGAGGCGGCATTTTCCCAAGGCCTGCCGAATACGCCGATGGCCAATGCCATCGTGCGCGTCGTCTCGGGTAATTTCCTCACCGCCCGGCCGGTCGGCATCGTCGATGGCGTCGATTTCATCCACACCGGGGTGGTGCGCAAGGTCGACGCGATCGCGATTCGCCGCGCCATCGACATCGGCGCCATGGTGCTGCTGTCGCCGTTCGGGTTCTCGCCGACCGGCGAGGCCTTCAATTTGTCGATGGAAGACGTCGCGACCAGCACCGCGATCGCGCTGCAGGCCGACAAGCTGCTGTTCGTCTCGGAGATACCCGGCATCCACGAGGATCTGAACGACCCGGAAAGTCCCATCGATACCGAAATCGCGCTGCCCGATGCCGAGCGGCTGATTGCCGCGCTGCCCGATGCGCAGCAACCCACCGATGCGGCGTTTTATTTGCAGCACTGCGTCAAGGCCTGCCGCGGCGGCGTCGAGCGCTCGCACATCCTGCCTTATGCCGTCGATGGCGCGGTGCTGATGGAGGTGTTCACGCACGACGGCATCGGCACGATGGTGGTCGACGAGAAACTCGAGAGCCTGCGCCAGGCAACGGCCGACGACATCGGCGGCGTGCTGCACCTGATCGAACCCTACGAGCGCGACGGCACTTTGGTGAAGCGCGACCGCACCGAGATCGAGCGCGACATCGGCCACTACACCGTCATCGAGCACGATGGCGTGATCTTCGGCTGCGCCGCGCTTTACCCGTATCCGGAAGCGCGCACCGCCGAAATGGCCGCACTCACCGTATCCAAGAACGTCCAGGGCCAGGGTGATGGCGACCGGATATTGCGCCGCGTCGAGCACCGTGCCAAGGCAATGGGGCTCGAGAGTATCTTCGTGCTGACGACGCGCACGATGCACTGGTTCATCAAGCGCGGATTCAGCCCGGTCGACGCCGACTGGCTGCCCGAGGCGCGCAAGCGCAAGTACAACTGGGACCGACGTTCCCAGGTGCTGGTCAAAAAGCTGACATGACCTTTTGATATCGCCGCACAGCGCTTGCCGCTACAGTGCCGGAAATTGCTCACGAGGAGACTTTGCATGGCACGTATGGTTAACTGCGTCTATCTGAAAAAGGAAGCCGAGGGTATGGATTTCGCACCTTATCCGGGCGAACTCGGCAAGCGCATCTATCAATCGATCAGCAAGGAGGCGTGGGGTCTGTGGCTGCGTCACCAGACCATGCTGGTCAACGAGAACCGGCTGAACCTGGCCGACCAGCGGGCGCGCAAATACCTTGCGCAGCAAATGGAGAATTTCCTTTTCGGCAGCGGCGCCGATGCGGTGGCCGGCTACGTGCCGCCGCCGGCCGACTGAAGGAAAGTTCGGTTATCCAACTCCGATTAATTCGCGGCAGTGGTGTATAGAATATGCGTCCCGGCCACCCGCCCCATAGCGTCCAAAGGAAACCGATGCCTTCACTTCAGGAATTGCTCGCCAAGAAAGAAGCCCTCGACAAGGAAATCGAAGAGACCCAGCGTCGGGAGCGCAACGACGCGATTGCCAAGGTTCGGGCGCTGATGTCCGAGTATGGTTTGACGGTGTCTGACCTCGGCACCAAAGGGCCGGCGAAATCCAAGCCGCAGGCCGGCCGCAAGGTTGCAGCCAAGTATCGCGATGCCGCAACCGGCGAATCCTGGAGCGGCCGCGGCCTGCAGCCCAAGTGGCTCAGGGCGGCGATTGCCGCGGGTCGCAAGCTCGACGATTTCGCCGTCTGACGAGCGCCGCGGGCGGCTTCCAGCCAGCGGCCTCAGGCTGGCTGCGTCACGAGGACGAGGCCTCCCGTCGTTAGACTCCGGCGTGTGATCCCGCCGGATTTCATCCACGAGTTGCTTGCGCGTGTCGACATCGTCGATGTCGTCGGCCGCCAGGTGCAGTTAAAGAAGGCCGGGCTCGATTTCAGCGGCCTGTGCCCCTTCCATGCCGAGAAGACGCCGAGCTTCACGGTGACGCCGAGCAAGCAGTTCTATCACTGCTTCGGCTGCGGCGCGAACGGCAACGCGATCAGCTTCCTGGTCGAGCAAAGCGGCCTCACCTTCGTCGAGGCCGTCAAGGAACTCGCGCAGCAGGCCGGGATGACGATCCCCGACGACGAGCGCTCGGCGGCCGAGCGCGAGCAGGCGCAGCGCCAGCAACAGCGCCGCAGCACCTTGAACGAGGTGCTGGCGAAGGCGGCCGAGCACTACCGGCGCCAGTTGCGCCAGACACAGCACGCGATCGACTACCTGAAGCGCCGGGGCCTCTCCGGCGAGGTGGCGGCACGCTTCGGGCTGGGCTATGCCCCGGCCGGCTGGCACAGCCTGGCGAGCGCCTTCCCCGACTACGACGATCCGCTGCTCGAGGAGAGCGGCCTCGTCATCAGTCACGACGCCGACTCCGCTGACACGGCGCAACGCAAGCGCTACGACCGCTTTCGCGAGCGCATCATGTTTCCGATCCGATCGGTGCAAGGCGACGTGATCGGTTTCGGCGGCCGGGTGCTCGACAAGACGGAGCCCAAGTATCTGAATTCGCCGGAGACGCCGGTCTTCAGCAAGGGTCGCGAGCTCTATGGGCTGCACGAGGCGCGCGGCGCGTTGCGCCAGCGCGGCCATGCCCTGGTCGTCGAAGGCTATATGGATGTCGTCGCGCTGGCGCAGTCCGGCTTCGAAAATGCTGTCGCGACGCTCGGCACCGCGTGCACGGCCGAGCATGTGCAAAAGCTCTTTCGCTTCACCGATTCGGTGGTCTTCAGCTTCGACGGCGATGCCGCGGGGCGCCGCGCCGCCGGCCGCGCGCTCGAGGCCTGCCTGCCGCATGCAAGCGACACGCGCAACGTGCGCTTCCTGTTCCTGCCGCCCGAGCATGACCCGGATTCCTACGTTCGCGCACACGGCGCGGCGGCGTTCGAGGCCTGCATCGCGGCGGCGGTGCCGCTGTCGCGTCAGCTCGTCGCGCGTGCCGCCGAGGGTTGCGACCTCGAGACGGCCGAAGGCCGCGCGCGGCTCGTCGCCCAGGCGCGGCCGCTGCTGGCGCAGTTGCCGGCCGGCGTGCTGCGCGGCCAGATCACGGATGCGGTGGCCGCGGCGGCGCATGTCGC
>CAJDUZ010000077.1_pt1 | contig 12538 bp, 13 predicted proteins | sample 7391221 | NCBI WGS metagenome assembly CAJDUZ01 (sample SAMEA7055692, study PRJEB34461) | soil metagenome | biome: terrestrial ecosystem; feature: Peninsula; material: soil | place: Antarctica | collected 2016
GTGCTCGACATGCCGGCCGAGTACTACCTTGACACGATCCGCCTGGTGTTCCAGGAGTTCGCTTTGGTCAAAGGCACCTGGAACGTCGATGGCGTCCCGGTGCGGCCGCAGGACATCACGTCGTCGGCGCTGTTGACGATCGAAGGCGAACTCGACGACATCTCCGGCTCGGGCCAGACGCGTGCGGCGCTCGAGCTGTGCAGCGGCGTGCCGGAGGCGCGCAAGTTCCACTACGACGTGGCCGGCGCCGGTCACTACGGCATCTTCTCGGGACGGCGCTGGCGGCAGAAGGTCTATCCCGAACTGCGCGACTTCATCACCCGCCATCAGCCCAGACCGGCGGTCGGTGCCGCAGGGCTCGCCGTGGTGCCGGCCGGCGCTGCCGAAAGCCATGTGCGGCTGGCCGCTGTGACACGCCCCGAAGCCAAGGCACGCCAGCCACGCAAGGGCAACGCACGGGCCAAGTGAGGACGCGATAATCGAGCGGTGACTTCTGCCGCTCTTGCCGAGGCCTTGCTCGATGCACTGCCGCAGACGCAGTGCCGCCGCTGCGGCTACGCCGACTGCCGCGCCTATGCCGAGGCCATCGCCGCGAGCCACGCCGCGATCAACCGCTGCCCTCCGGGCGGCGCCTCAGGCATCGCCAGGCTGGCGCGCATCAGCGGCCAGCCGGTGCTGGCACTCGATCCGGCGGTCGGCGCCGAAGGCCCACGCGGGCTGGCACGGATCGACGAGGCGTGGTGCATCGGCTGCACCTTGTGCATCAAGGCCTGTCCGGTCGATTGCATCGTCGGCGCGGCCAAACAGATGCACACGGTGGTCGCCGGAGACTGCACCGGCTGCGAGCTCTGTGTGCCGGCCTGCCCGGTCGACTGCATCGCGATCGTCCCGGCGAGCGGCACGCGCACCGGTTGGCAAGCCTGGAGCACGGAGCAGGCCGGGCGTGCCCGCGAACGCTATGCCTTTCACCGGCTGCGCACAGACGGCTGCGAGCATGAGGCGCAGGTCGAGGCGGCTGAGGCTGCCGATGAGGCCTGCGTCGAGGATGGCGGCAGCAACACCTCGCCCGCGCGCAAGCAGGCTCTCGTCGCCGCGGCGATGGCGCGTGCCCGCGGGGTACACCGGCCGTGAAGGACGCCGACGTCGAACCGTTCTTCGCCACCCTGCGGGCGGCCAACCCGCAACCGGCGAGCGAACTCGAATACACCAGCGCCTTCGAACTGCTGGTTGCCGTGCTGCTTTCCGCGCAGGCGACCGATGCCGGTGTCAACAAGGCGACGCGCCGGCTCTTCCTCGTCGCCGACACACCTGAGAAGATGCTCGCGCTCGGCGAGGGGCTTGCCGAGCACATCCGCACCATCGGGCTCTACCGCACCAAGGCTGCGAACCTGCTGCGCACCTGCCGGATGCTGCTCGACGAACATGGTGGCCAGGTGCCGCGCACGCGCGAGGCGCTCGAGGCCTTGCCCGGTGTCGGCCGCAAGACCGCCAACGTCGTGCTCAACGTCGCCTTCGGCGAACCGACCCTGGCCGTCGATACCCATGTCTTTCGCGTCGCCAACCGCACCGGGCTGGCGCCCGGGCGCACGCCGCTCGAGGTCGAGCACGGCTTGCTGGCGCGCGTGCCGCCCGCGTATCTGGCAGACGCCCACCATTGGCTGATCCTGCACGGCCGCTATGTCTGCATCGCGCGCCGGCCGCTGTGCGAGCAATGCGCGGTGGCCCGCTACTGCGATTCGGCACCCGGCTTTCTGGCGCAGTACGCGGCGCAACGCGCAGACCAGCCGCTGCGCGCGAAATGACGACAGGGGCACCGATGGCGCGACGCGCGCTCGCCCCGTCGCGCTGGGCCATGTTGCTGGCCTTGACCGGCGCCTTCGGCCTCAGCCAGGCCTATCGCACCGTCACCGCGATCATGGCGCCGCAACTGGAGGCAGACTTCGGCCTGTCGGCGCAGGCGCTCGGCGTCTTCGCCGGCGCCTTTCATTTCGCCTTCGGCGCCTTGCAGCTCTTCATGGGTGTCGGCATCGATCTGCACGGCGTGCGCCGCACCGTCCTCGCTGCCTTTCCGCTGACCATTGCCGGCGCGATCCTGTCAGCCCTCACCTCGCACTTCGGCCTCCTCGTGCTCGGCCAGGTACTGATCGGCATCGGCAGTGCACCGGCGTTTCTGGTCTGCACCGTCTTCATTGCACGCCAGTTCCCGGTCGATCGCTACGCTGCCGTTTCGGGGCTGGTGCTCGGCATCGGCGGCATCGGCATGCTGCTGACCGGCACACCGCTCGCCTGGCTGATGGAGGTCAGTTCGTGGCGCGCCGGCTTCTGGGTGCTCGGTGCCTGCTCGGTCGTTGCGTGGCTCGCGATCTGGCGGCTGGTGCGCGAGCCGGCACCCGCTCAAGCGGCCGAGCCGAACCGGCCGGAGCAAGCGGCGCAGCGCGAATCGGTGCTGGGCGCCGTGCGCCGTTTCGGCGCCCTTTTTGCACTGCCGCACACGCTGGGCATCATGGCGCTGGCCTTCGTCACCTATGCCGCGTTCATCTCGCTGCGCGGCCTGTGGCTCGGGCCGCTCCTGATCGAACGCCACGGCTACAGCCTCGTGCAAAGCGGCAACGTCGCCTTGATCGTCTCCTTTGCATCGATGTTCGGACCGCCGCTGTTCGGCCGCTTCGATCCGGGCGGTCGCGTGCGACGCCCCGTCATCATCGCGTGCGGCGCGCTCAGCGCGGCGCTCTTCGCACTGCTCGCCAGCAACCCCGGCGCAGCATTCGACGTCGGCGGCTCGATCTTCTTCGGCATCTTCTCGGGCTTCATCGTGTTGCAATACGCCGATGTGCGCGCCGCCTATCCGGCCGCGCTGATCGGACGCGCGATGGCAGTCTTCACGATGGCGATGTTTCTCGGCGTCGCGCTGATGCAGTGGCTGACCGGCCTGGTCGCCTCGATGGCCAAGGCCCATGGCGTCGACCCGTTCATCGCCGTGCTCGCGACGATTGCCGCACTGCTGGCCGCCGGCACCGTGGCCTTCGCATGGCTGCCGGCGCCACCGAGAACCGACCGATAGCCGGCTCCTCAGTCGGGCAGGTGCGGCAGCACGATCCAGCGCCCATCGAACGGCTCGATACGGATCGCACCTCCGAACACCTCGGTCAACGTGGCATGCAGCGCCGGATCATCACGCGCGCCTTCGGCCCGCACCCGACCGCCCTCGAGCACGACGAGCCGGTCGGCCAGCAGTGCGAGCGCCAGATCGTGCAAGGCACTGACCACCGTGCGGCCACCACGCGCCAGTGTGCGCATCAGGCGCACCAGCGCAATCTGGTGCGGCGGGTCGAGATGCGCGGTCGGCTCGTCGAGCAGCAGGATCGCTGCGTCGACCGCGAGCGCGCGCGCCAGCAGCACGCGCTGGCGCTCGCCGCCCGAGAGTTCGTCGAGACGGCGACCTTGCCAGGCACTGCATTCGGTTGCGTCCATCGCCTGCTGGACACGCGCGTCGTCGTCGGGTCGGGACGCGCCGAAGAGGCCCAGCTGCGGCAGCCGCCCGAGTTGAACGATCTCGTGCACCGTCAAGTCGCCACCGGCCTCGCTCTGCTGGGCGAGCCAGGCCATTCTTTGGGCGCGCGCCCGCGCCGGCCATTCGCCGAGCGGGCGGCCCTGCAGCCAGACCGTACCGGCCACGGTGGCCTGCAGGCCAGCCAGGGTGCGCAGCAAGGTCGATTTTCCGGCGCCGTTGGGGCCGACGATCGCGGTCCAGCCGGGTGCGAGCGCCAGGTCGACCTGCTGCAGAGCGGCGGTCGCGCCGAGCTGCACCGAGACACCGGCGGCACGCAGCACCTCGCTCACGCGAATCGCCGCCGCTGCAGCAACCACAGCAGATAGCCGCCGCCGAGCAAGGCGGTGAGGATGCCGACGGGCACCTCGCGCGGCGCGATCAGGCTGCGCGCGAGGATGTCGGATGCGAGCAGCAGCACGCCGCCGGCGGCCGCGGCCGCCACCACGGTATAGGCATGCGGCGCCGGTGCGAAGCGGCGCACCAGATGCGGCGCCACCAGCCCGACGAAGGCGATCAACCCGGTCTGCGACACCGCAAGGCCGGTGGCCAGCGCCAGCGCTGCAATCAGGGCGTGGCGCACCCAGGGCAGCGCCAGCCCAAGGCTGCGGGCACTGTCTTCGCCGAGGGTCAGGGCATCGAGCGCACGGGCCAGGCGCCGCGCCACCGGCAGCGCGAGCAGCAGCCCCAGCGCCAACACCGCGCAGTTGCCCCAGCCGAGAAATGCCGTGCTGCCGAGCAGGAACGCCTGCTTGCCGCGCAGCGCGTCGGGCGCGGCAGTGGTGAGGAGATCAGCCACCGCCGCCAGCACGACGCCGACCACGACGCCGGCCAGCAGCAACCGGGTCGTCTGCTGCGCGCCGCGCGCCAGCATCAAGGTCAGCAACACGCCGAGCAGGGCACCGCTGAAGGCCGCCGCGACGAGTCCTATGCGCAACAGGGCGTCGGCGGCGCCGATTCCCGGGCCGTGCCCGGTGAGCGCGCCGGCGGCCAGCACCAGGACCACCGCCAGCGAGGCGCCGGAGGCCGAGCCGAGCAGGTAGGGATCGGCCAGCGGATTGCGAAAGAGGCCTTGCGCAATCGCACCGGCGAGCCCGAGCAGGGCACCGGCGAGCCACGCACCGACGCCGCGCGGCGCGCGGATGCGGCCGACGATCAACCCGGCATCGGGTCCGGCCAGCGTTTGCGCGAGCCCGGCGAGCGACCAACCCTCGCCGCCCGCGGCCAGCCCCCCGACGAGCAGCGCCGCGGTCAGCACGAGCAGGCCGATGGCCAATTGGCGCCGGCGCCGGTGGTCGCGGGACGGCATCAGTGCGGCGGTCTGAGGCCCGCGAGACAGGCGGCCAAGATGTCGCCGGCTTCGCCCATGCGCGGCCCGGGCCGGGTCAGCAACGTGAACTGGCTGTGCGTGAAGGTGCAAGCACGGTGCTGCTGCAAGGCGCGCAGCCCGGCCCAGCCCGGGCGCTGCGCCATGCCGGCGAGATCGCCTTGCGAGGCCATGATGATGTCGGGTTGCTCGCGCACGACGAATTCCGGGTTGAGCTTCGGGAAGGGCCCGAGCCCGGCCGGCACCGCGTTGGCCATGCCGAGACGCGCCAGCATCTGGCCGATGAACGATCCGGGGCCGGCGGCATACGGCGTCGAATCGATCTCGAAATAAACCCGCTGGCCGCGGACGTCTGCCGGGATGCGCGCCGCTGCCGCATCGAGCGCGCGCTGGATCTGGCTCCACACGCGGCTGGCCGCATCGGGTGTGCCGAGCATGCGAGCGAGCAGCATCAAGGTGCGCCGCACGTCGGCGTCGTCGCGTGATTCGAGCACCATCACCCTGACACCGAGCGTGTCGAGCCGATCGATCGCGCGCGAGGCCGGCGCGGCGAGCACGACATCGGGCCGCAGCGTGACGATGCGCTCGATCTGCGCATCGTCCAGGCCACCCAGGCGCGGCAGATCGCGCACGCTGGCCGGCCAGTCGGAGAAGCGGTCGATGCCGACCAGCCGCGCGCAGCCGCCCAGCACGCAGACGCTTTCGGTCAGTGACGGCAAGAGGCTCACGATGCGCTGCGGCGGCGTCGTGAAGCTCAATACGGCGCCGCGATCGTCGTGCAGCACCGTCTGCGACCACGCCGCCGCGTGCACGACGAGCGCCAGCAGCAGCGCCAGGCGTCGCCAGTCACGCAGGACGCAGCCCGACACGCGCTGCGCCTAGAAGCTCAGTCGCACCGATGCCGTGACGGCGCGCCCCGGTTCGGGGTAGATCGACGAAACGGTGCCACCCACGCAGGCGAACGCTTGCGTGTAGTACTTGCGATCGGCCAGGTTCGTGATGCCCAGCGCGAACTCCGCAGCGCGCCATCGATACGCATAGCGCAGATCGGCCGTGGTGTAGCTCGGCATCCGACAGGCATTGCCGAAGTCCGGGGTCTGCGAGCCGACGTAGTTCAAACCGCCATCGAGACGGTGGCCGGCTGCCGGGCGCCAGTCGGCATGCAGCGCCAGCGTCTGGCGCGGCGCCAGCGGCACCTGCTGGCCGGCATGCGCGCCGGACTCGAAACGTGCGCTGCGCGAAGCGGCGTTGAATCGCAGATCGACTGCCTTGCTCAAGGCCTGCGTCAACTCGAGCTCGACACCCTGGCGCCGCGTCGGATCGAAGTTGACGTTGGCGCCGGGTCCGAACGGCCCGATCGCGCTCGGGTCGTAGCCGATCTCGTCGGTCAGCGAATTGCGATAGACACGCAGTTCGGCGCGCCCGCTCGCGTACGTCCAGCGCGCCCCCAGCTCGAGATCACGCGAGGTCTGCGGCTGCAAGGTGACGCCCGGCGACGTGAAGCCGATCTCGTCGACATTGGCGACGCGAAAGCTCCTGCCCGCATTGCCGAACACCGTAAACGCAGGCGTCAGCGGCTGAACGATGCCGAGCTGCCAGCCGTTCAAGGTCCGGTCGAGGCTCGATGCCGGGCTGCCGCCGTCGACTTCGATGTGCTCGCGGCGCCAACCGGCGCTGACCCGCGTGCCGCTGGCAAAGGCGTACTCGTCGTGCAGGTAGAAGCCCTTCGCATCCTGGCTCGCCAGCGTGCCGAATTGGCCGAGCACCTTGCGCTGCCAGGCGCCACTGTCCCAGCCGGCGGTGAACGCGTTGGATGCCTTGCCCAACGTGGCCGTGTGGCGCGCGCGCAGTGAGTAGTTCGTCACCCCGACATCGTAGTCGTAGGCAAAGCCGCTGTTCAGGCTGGTGAGCGCCTTGTCGCGTCGTGCCGCATCGAAGCCGATCTGCCAGTCGCCGAGCGTCGCCTGCGAGAACAGGCTGCTGCGGGTGTTGCGGATCGAGGCGTTGTCGTTGGCGTACATCGGGTCGCTCTGGTGCGGGTTCTCGGCATACTGCGCAGCGGTCAACGGGCCCGGCAAGCCGGTGTCCAGACTGTCGCGGGCATAGCGCACGCCAGCGCGCAGCCATTCGTTGCCCCATTGCACCGTGGCTGACGAGCCGTCGGTCTTCGAGCGAAAGTTGTCGCGGTCGTTGTCGGCATCGCGGTGGCTGGCCGTCGCGTCGAGCGCGAAGCCGCCCGTGGCCAGCGTCGCAGCGGCTCGCGCTTCGCGCACACCGAAGCTGCCGACCCCGGCGTATACCTCCGCCTGGTTGTGCCGCTTCACGCCTTGCGCTGCCTTGGTGGTGATGACGATGACGCCGCCGGTGGCGCCCTCGCCGTAGAGCACCGTGCCGCTGCCGCGGATCACCTCGATGCGCGCCACCGAATCGATCGGGATGCCGGCCAGGCGCGTGCCGCCAATGTCGGCCTCGTTCAGGCGCAGCCCATCGAGGATCACGACCTGATTGCTGTCGGCGGTTGCGCCGAAGCCGCGCAGGTCGAGCGCGTAGTCACCGCCGCCGTAGAGGTCCTGGCGGCCCGGCACGCCGAGCAGTTTCATGATCGCCTCGTTGACGGTCGTCGCGCCGGAGGCTTGGATCTGCGCTGCCGTCACCACGCTCACGCCGAACGGCAAGGTGGCCGCGTCTTCCGGAAATCGTGTCGCGGTGACAACGACGGCCGGCAACGTGGTGAGGGGTGGACTTTGCGCGCGGACCACGCCAGACGCCGCAAGGCAGGCCAACAGGGAACCAGGCACGAGCGAACCGGGCGAACGCACACCGCGACACGCCGACCCGCGAACGGCATCGCGCCTCGAGAGACAACACAACATTGGAAGGACCACCGAAGAAGTCGTGTGCTCCAGCTTCCCCGCTGGTGCCCACCCCATGACGCGCCGCTCGCGCGGCGCGTCGCCTCGTTGGCCGGTATCCGGGCTGACGGAACAGCCCCCAAGACCTTCCCGAAGACGCGAGCCTTCAGTGGTTTGTGCATGGGAGCGGAGCAGGCCGCGAGGCCTGCTCGTCCGTCGTACCGTTGCGGGGGCAGCGCAGTTTGGGAAGCCGCCTGAGGCGTCTTCCGTCTTGCTTCCCGTTTAACTGTGCCGGTGAGAACACCGGCACGGGCACCAACGCCGGGCATTGTAAGCAGGGCCGCGCGCGCAAGGCCGACCCCTACAATCTGCGACACCGCTTTGCACCGCGCGCCATGTCGAAGATCGAAGAACTCGCAGACCGGGTCGAACGGTTGCTGCTGCGCTACGAGGAACTGCAGCGCACGCATGCGTTGCTGCAGCAGCAATTCGGCGCGACCAGCCGCGAACGCGACAGTCTGCGTTCGCGGCTCAATGCCGCGCGCAGCCGCATCGACACCCTGCTCGCGCGCCTGCCCGATGCCGATGACGGAGCCGCGCGATGAAGCAGCTCGAAGTGACGATCATGGGCCAGAACTACATCCTCGGCTGTCCCGAGGGCGGCGAAGCCTGGTTGCTCGACGCGGTCGACCGCGTCGACCGTGAGATGACGGCCATCCGCCAGGCCGGCAAGGTCAAGGCACGCGAGCGCATTGCGGTGCTGGCGGCGCTGAACCTCGCCTATGCGCTGGCCGAACGCGCCCAGCCCGACAGCGCGGCGCCGGGTACGACGAGCGTCGACATCGCTGCCCTGATCCGCCGGGTCGATGCGGCCTTGCGCGCCGACGATCAGCTGCTCTGAGCGACGGCCGAAATACGCCCGCGCGGGTAGAATGGAACCTGTCCGTCGCGTTCGCGTGAACTTTATATTTCCTTGAACCGATGCTCGTAAGAGCAAGGGCTTGGAACATCGCTCGACAGGTGCGATCGTCTCGCGTCAGATGAACCCGAAGCCGGGCTGACCTCGCCCACCTGAACTGCCTGGGTTCAGGAATGCGGTTCACGGCTCGCGGCGGACACCCTCTTTCAAGGTTTCGCGGATGCGCTACTGGCTGATGAAAAGCGAGCCCAGCGAGTGCTCGATCGACGATCTCGCCGCCGCGCCCCAGCAGACCGTGCCCTGGACCGGCGTGCGCAACTACCAGGCGCGCAACTTCATGCGCGACGAGATGCAGCCGGGCGACGGCGTGCTGTTCTACCACTCGTCGTGCCCCGAGCCCGGCGTCGCCGGCATCGCCGAAGTCAGCCGCGCGGCCTATCCGGATGCCACGCAGTTCGATGCGGCGAGCCCCTACTTCGACCCGCGCTCGTTGCCCGAGGCGCCGCGCTGGGTGCATGTGGACGTGAAGCTCGTGCGCAAGACCCGGCTGCTGAGCCTGCGCGAACTGCGCGCGGTGCCCGAACTCGAAGACCTTCAGGTGCTGCGCCGTGGCAACCGGCTGTCGATCACGCCGCTCGCCCCGGACGAATGGGAGTGCATCGGCCGCCTGCTGGGCGCTGCATGATCTTCGGTCTCGAGTGGTCTTTCATCCTCGAATTGCTGCTGCTCGGCAGCGCCACCGGCTTCATGGCCGGCCTGCTCGGCGTCGGTGGCGGCATGCTGCTGGTGCCCTTCATCACCTTGCTGCTGTCGCTCCAAGGCATCGCGCCGCACTACATCGGCAAGATGGCCGTCGCCACCTCGCTCGCGACGATCTGCTTCACCTCGCTCGCATCGGTGCGCGCGCACCAGCAACGCGGCGCGGTGCGCTGGGATCTCGTCCGGCTGCTGGCGCCCGGCATCGTCATCGGCTCGCTGGTGGGCGCGCAGATCGCCAAGGCGCTGCCGTCGCCGGCTTTGGCCCTGCTGTTTGCCGTCTTCGCAGCGTTCTCGGCGACGCAAATGCTGCTCGGCCGCAAACCGACGGCCGCGAACCGCCTGCCGGGCAGCACGGGGATGGTGGCTGCCGGCGGTGTCATCGGGACGCTCTCGGCGCTGGTCGGCGCCGGTGGCGGCTTCATCTCGGTGCCATTCATGACCTGGGGCAATGTGCCGATGCACAACACCGTCGCGACTTCGGCGGCGCTCGGCTTTCCGATCGCCCTGGCCGGCACCATCGGCTACATCGTCGCCGGCTGGTCGGTGCACGACATGCCCGCCTCGACGCTGGGCTTCATCTACCTGCCGGCGCTGGCCGCGATCGCTCTCGCCAGCGTGCTGTTTGCGCCGCTCGGCGCGCGCGCGGCACACGGCCTGCAGCGCCAGCACCTGCAGCGCGTCTTCGCCGGGCTGCTGTGCGTGCTGTCGGGCTACATGTTCTACCGCGGCATCGCCGGCTGAACCGGCGATGAAACAACCCCCACGCTCACTGCGTTCGCTGCCTCGAGGGGGCGTGTCAGTGGCCAGTGGCGTTCGATGGTCCGCGGGCGAGTGGGGGCAACGCTGCGAGCGCCACCGCATCAGCCGGGAGCGGGGCTTGCCGCGGAGTGAATCGGAGTTGGCTGAACGCAGCGGCTGGCCCCACTTCCGGCTGCGTGTGCGCCCCCAATTCGGTGTCGGCAGCGGATCGAGGGTTCATGCGTCGGGGGTGGCGCGCAGCGCCATGAACCCCTGACATGCTCGAGTTCGACGCGGCAATCATCGGCGCCGGCGCCGCCGGCCTCTATTGCGCGGCGCTCGCCGGGCAGCGCGGCCGCCGCGTCCTGTTGATCGATCATGCGCCGCGGCTCGCCGAGAAGATCCGCATCTCGGGCGGCGGGCGCTGCAACTTCACCAACCGCACGACCGGTCCCGAGAACTTCACCTCGGCCAACCCTGACTTCTGCCGCTCCGCGCTGGCACGCCACACGCCGCAGGATTTCATCACGCGGCTCGCCCGGCACCGCATCACGTGGCACGAGAAGCACAAGGGCCAGCTCTTTTGCGACGGCTCGAGCGAGCAGATCATCGAGATGCTGCGTGGCGAATGCGCTGCCGGCGGCGTCGCGCTGTGGCAGCCGTGCCGCGTCGGCGCCGTGCGCCACGGTGATGCAGGATTCGAGCTGGAGACCGAGCGCGGCATGGTGCGCGCTGCGCGCCTGGCCGTCGCGACGGGCGGCCTCTCGATCCCGAAGATCGGCGCCACCGATTTCGGCTATCGCCTGGCACGCCAGTTCGGACACGGCATCGTCGAAACGCGTCCGGCGCTGGTGCCGCTGACCTTTGCCGCGGCCGACTGGCGGCCCTTTGCCGGGCTCGCCGGTGTCGCGCTGCCGGTCGCGGTCGGCACCCATGGATGGCGCGGCTCGTTTCACGACGACCTGCTGTTCACGCATCGCGGTCTGAGCGGGCCGGCCATCCTGCAGATCTCGACCTACTGGCAGGCGGGCACCGCACTGCGCATCGACTGCACGCCGGGCATGGACCTCGACGCCGTGCTGCAAGAAGCCAAGCGCAATTCGAGGCGCCTGCTCGGCAATGTGCTGGCCGAGCACCTGCCGCGCCGCCTGGCCGAAGCCTGGCTGCCGGCGGCCGCGGTGCCCGACCACGCGATGCCCGAGGTCCGCGACCGCGATCTGCGCCGTCTGGCCGATCGACTGCAGCGCTGGGACATCACGCCCGACGGCAGCGAGGGCTACCGCAAGGCCGAGGTCACGGCCGGCGGCGTCGACACCCGCGAACTCCACTCGCGCTCGCTCGAAAGCCGCCGCATCCCGGGCCTCTATTTCATCGGCGAAGTGGTCGACGTGACCGGCTGGCTCGGTGGCTACAACTTCCAGTGGGCCTGGGCCAGCGCCGCGGCGTGCGCCGAGGCGTTGGGGGCGACCTGACGGCCGACGTTGCCGCGCCAGGGGACCCTTGACGAAAGCGCCACGAACAGAATACAATCGCAAGCTTTTGCAGAAAAAGCCTCTGAAACTTGACTCTTGCGCCGGGCCAGCTTGGTGACAGGGGCCAGAACCCAAGAACAAATAATTCGTGTAGGCCGCGCCAAGAGCACCGTGAGGCGCTTTTGGCGGCAGGACTTCACGACAGGTGGCAAAATATTCGCCACACGCACCAGACACTGCACGCCTTTCAAAAACCGAGGACTCAGCCTTTACATGACTACGATACGCGTCAAAGAAAACGAACCCTTCGACGTGGCACTGCGCCGCTTCAAGCGCACCATCGAGAAGCTCGGACTCTTGACCGATCTGCGTGCCCGCGAGTTCTACGAAAAGCCCACCGCCGAACGCAAACGCAAGAAGGCCGCCGCCGTGAAGCGCCACTTCAAGCGCGTGCGCAGCATGCAGTTGCCCAAGAAGCTCTACTGAGCCACGCGATGGCGCCGAGCTGGTAGACGTCGGACTCCCTGGCCGGCGCGAACCCTTCCACGACCTCCGGCGCGACCAGTCCGGTCTGCGCACCCGTGCCCTGCGCTGCCCGTCCCGCCTCCCCGCTCACCCGGCTCGCGCCCAGGTCGGCGAGCATCGGCATACCGTCGCGCAGGAAGAGGATGTTGGCGCTCGACAGGTCGCCGTGCACCACCCCGCGTCCGTGCAGCGCCGTCAGCGCGCCCGCCACCGGCTGCAGGACGGTGACCAGCTCTCCAGGGGAGAGCATCCGGCGCCGCGTGAGCACCTGCGCCAGCGAGCCTCCCGAGGCAAATTGGGTCGCCATCACCACGGCAGCCGGGCGTCCGGTGACCGGATCCGGGAGCGGCATGACGTCATACAGGTGGATCACGTGGGCATGTCGAAGGCGAGCGAGCA
>CAJDUZ010000084.1_pt1 | contig 12351 bp, 17 predicted proteins | sample 7391221 | NCBI WGS metagenome assembly CAJDUZ01 (sample SAMEA7055692, study PRJEB34461) | soil metagenome | biome: terrestrial ecosystem; feature: Peninsula; material: soil | place: Antarctica | collected 2016
TGTCGATATCTGCGGCGCCTGCCTGGCCTGCATCTCGCCCTGCCCGACCGGTGCCATCGACAACTGGCGCACGGTGCCCAAGCAGAAGTCCTACACGCTCGAAGAGCAGCTGGGCTGGGACGAGTTGCCGGCCGAACTCACCACCGAGCAGCTCGAAGCCGAGGGGGCGGTCTCGCCCGCCGAATCGCTGGCGCCGGCCCCAGCCGCCGTGCCGCAGCCGCAGGCGGCACCGGGCGAGGCCGTGTTCGACTCGGCACAGTACGGCGCCACCATGCCGCCGTGGTCGGCCGCACACGCCTACACCAACCTTCATCCGCCGAAGAAGCCGACCAGCGCCGCCGTGGTGGGCAATTTCAACTGCACGGAAGTGGGCTTCGAGAACGAGACCCACCACATCGTGCTCGACTTCGGCGCCATGCCGTTCCCGGTGCTGGAAGGCCAGTCGATCGGCATCATCCCGCCGGGCGTGGACGCCAACGGCAAGGCGCATTTCGCGCGCCAGTATTCCATTGCGAGCGCGCGCAATGGCGAGCGGCCGGGCTACAACAACATCTCGCTCACGGTGAAGCGCGTGACCGCCGACCACCAGGGCAAGCCGGTGCGCGGCGTGGCAAGCAACTACATGTGCGACCTAAAGGTGGGCGACACCGTGCAGGTCGTGGGTCCGTTCGGTGCCTCGTTCCTGATGCCCAACCACCCGAAGTCCAACATCGTGATGATCTGCACCGGCACCGGCAGTGCGCCGATGCGCGCCATGACCGAGTGGCGCCGGCGCCACTCGGTCATGGAGCTTCGCCTTCTCGCGCACGCCGGGGCAACCCAAGCGCTATGTGCAGGATGCGATGCGCGAGCGCGCCGCCGACCTCGCGGCGCTGTTGAAAGACGGCAACAGCCACTTCTATGTGTGCGGCCTCAAGAGCATGGAAGAAGGCGTGGTGCTGGCGCTGCGCAGCGTCGCGCAGGAAGCCGAGCTCGACTGGGACACGCTGGGCGCCCGCCTGCAGCGTGAAGGACGCCTGCACCTGGAGACCTATTGATGAAATTCGCGGAGTTCCACGAGGGGCAGGTGATCGAGGCCGGCCCGTACACCGTGACCGAGCAGGAGATCCTGCAGTTCGCGCGCAGCTACGACCCGCAGTGGTTTCACACCGACCCCGAGGCGGCCGCCAAGGGGCCGTTTGGCGGCCTGATCGCCAGCGGCTGGCATACCGGCGGCATCGCCATGAAACTGGTTGCGCAAGCCGCGCTGGAGGGGTCGGAGTCGTTCGCCTCGCCCGGACTGGCGCATCTGCGCTGGCCGCACCCGGTGCGCCCGGGCGATGTGCTGCGGGTGGTGGCCGATGTGCTGGAAGTGCGCCGCTCCGACAAGCGCGCCACGCTGGGTATCCTGCGCTGGCGCTGGCGGCTCTTCAACCAGCACGACACGATGGTGCTCGACTACATCCGCGAGACCGACGGCGAGCTGGCACAAAAGATCATGGACAACATGTTCACCTTCGACGACCTGGTGGGCGTCGACGACAAGGCGATCCAGGCGCTGCTCAAGGAAGTCCAGACCGAGTCGCTGGTCATCGCGCTGAAAGGCGCGGCGCCGGAGCTGCGCGAGAAAGTGTTCAAGAACATGTCGACGCGCGCCGGTGAAACCTTGCGCGAGGAGCTCGATTCGCGCGGCCCGGTGCGCGTGGCCGAGGTCGAGGTCGAACAAAAGGAGATGCTCAAGGTGGTGCGCAGGCTGGTCGAGGAAGGCGTGATCGTGCTCGGAGGAGGCGGCGATGACCAGTTCGTCTGAGCGTCGGCCTGACCGGCCGTCCGCACGGAGGAGGCCATGACCGGCAAGCTGCATCGCAACGTGCCGCCGCCGGTGGGTTCGAAGGCCGCCTCCTATGCCCGCTTCATCCCGCGCGAGGAACTGAGCTCGTTTGCCGCATGGGCGCCGGGCGACTTCGACGAACCCGCCGCCGGCACCACGGCCGCCGATGCGGCGAGCACGACAGCCGATGTCGAGGCGCAGCTCCACGCGGCGCGCCAGACGGGCTACCAGGACGGCTACCGCGACGGGCTGGTCGCGCTCGAAGGCTTCAAGCAGAGCTTTGCGCTGCAGACGACGCAGCGCATCGGCGCCTTGCTGCAATCGGTGGGCGAGCAGCTCGACGCCTTGCAGCAGGACATGGCGAGCACGCTGGCGCGCTCGGCGACGCAGCTGGCGCGGCAGGTCGTGCGCGCCGAGCTCAGCGCGCAGCCGCAGCACATTGCGCGCGTCGCGCAGGAAGCGCTCGAGGCGATGCTGCTGAGCGCACGCCACATCACCTTGCGGGTTCATCCCGACGACCACGAATACGTCGCGCAGGGCGCGGCCGAGGTGTTGACGGCGCGTAGCGCACGGCTGCTCGCCGACGCCTCGATCGCGCGCGGCGGCTGCCGCGTCGAATCCGACATCGGCGTCATCGACGCCGGCATCGAGGCACGCTGGCGCCGCGCCGCGGCAGCGCTGGGCTGCGAGTCGCCTTGGGACGAGCCAGGCCTCGCCGCCGCCGAGATGGAGCCGCGATGACGCCCGCCAATGCGGCGCGGAGCACCGCCGCGAGCACGCCTGCAAGCACGGAAGCCGGCACGATCCCGAGCACGGCTGCCAAGACCGCGGCGAGCATGCCGCCGGCCGGCGTGGCGGGCAACGCGGCGAGCCACGCTGCCGGCACCGAGCTGACGGCCAAGTGGCAGCGCTACCTCGAGGGCTTGCGCAACTACACGGCCGACGTCGTGCCGCTCGAGACGCAGGGTCTGCTGGTGCGCGTCACCGGGCTCGTGCTCGAGGCGGCCGGCATCCGTGTGCCGGTCGGCTCAGTCTGCGAGGTACGCATGGACGGCCAGCCGCCGGTGCTCGCCGAAGTGGTCGGCTTCTCGGCCGATCGCGCCTACCTGATGCCCACCGGCGACGTGCAGGGCCTGGCCAGTGGCGCGCGCGTCGTGCCGCGGCCGGCGCCGGTGGTGCCGATGAGCCTGGACGCAAGCCGCCACCCGTGGCGCCGCAGCGAAGACCGCACGCGCCACCTGCCGGTGGGCGACGGCCTGCTCGGCCGCGTCGTCGACTCCAACGGCGAGCCGATCGACCGCAAGGGGCCGCTCGCGCAGGTGCACAACGAGCCGCTGACGCGGCGGGCGATCAACGCGATGGACCGCGACCCGGTGCGCACGCCGCTCGACACCGGCGTGCGCGCGATCAACGCGATGCTGACGGTCGGCCGCGGCCAGCGCATCGGCCTTTTTGCCGGCACCGGCGTCGGCAAGTCGGTGCTGCTCGGCATGATGGCGCGCTACACCGCCGCCGACGTCATCGTCGTCGGCCTGATCGGCGAGCGTGGCCGCGAGGTCAAGGAATTCATCGAGGACATCCTCGGCGAAGACGGCATCCGCCGCGCGGTGGTCATCGCCGCCCCCGCCGATGCCCCGCCCTTGGTGCGCATGCAGGGCGCCAACTACGCAACCGTGGTCGCCGAGCACTTCCGCGACCGCGGCCTCGACGTGCTGCTGCTGATGGATTCGCTGACGCGCTATGCGATGGCGCAGCGTGAGATTGCCTTGGCGATCGGCGAGCCGCCGGCGACGAAAGGCTATCCGCCGAGCTGCTTTGCCAAGCTGCCGCAACTCGTCGAGCGCAGCGGCAACGGCATCAAGGGCGGTGGCTCGATCACCGCGTTCTACACGGTGCTCTCCGAAGGCGACGACCAGCAGGACCCGATTGCCGACGCCGCACGCGGCATCCTCGACGGCCACATCGTGCTGTCACGCGAATTGGCCGAGGCCGGCCACTACCCGGCGATCGACATCGAGAAATCGGTTTCACGGGTGATGACCAGCGTCGCATCCAACGAACACCTCGAACTCGCACGGCGCTTTCGCCAGCTTCATGCGCGCCACACGCGCGCCCGCGACCTGATCCAGCTCGGCGCCTACACGCCCGGCCACGACGCCGACCTCGACCAGGCCGTGCGGCTGCATCCCACGATGACGGATCTGCTGCAGCAGGACATGCACCAGCCGGCCGACCTCGAAACCAGCCTGCAGCGGCTGCGCACAACGCTCGCCACCTGACACTCCCCGAGAACCTCCCGATGACTTCCCTGCAACCCCTGAACGCGCTGCTGGCGCAAAGCGAGCGCCAGCGCGACCTTGCCGTCTCCGAGCACCTGCGGCTGCAGGCCGCGCACGCGGCCGCACAGGCACAGTCCGAGCAGTTGCTGCGCTACCGGCGCGAATACGAGCAACGCTGGGGCCGCGAATTCTGTCGCGAAGGCGCCATCGAGCTGGTGCGCTGCTACCAGGGATTCATGGAGCGGCTGACACAGGCGGTGGAGCAGCAGGCGCGCATCGCACAAGACAGTGCGCGCCAGCTCGAGCACGCAACGCAGGCGCTGCGCGAGCAGGAGATCCACGTCGCCTCGGTGCGCAAATTGATCGAGCGGCGGCTGCAGGAGGCGCGCACTGCGGCCGAGCGCGAGGAACAAAAGCAAAGCGACGAATTCGCCGCACGCGCGGTCTGGCAGCGCCGCAGCAGCGCATCGAACGCCGCATGACGGAGCAAGCGCCATGCTGATCACTTCGGTCCTCGCAACGGCCGCGCCGTCGCTCGAAAGCCCCATGCCGCCGGCGCCGCTGCCGCAGCAGCCGTTTGCCTCGATGCTGCGACAAAGCCAGGCGGCCAAGCCGGCGCTGCAGGCGCCACCGCGACAAGCGCCGCTGTCGTCACAGCCACAGGGCGCAGAACCGGCGAAGAGACCCGAACCCGCAAAGGCCGCCGCTCCCCAGGCGCAGGCGAACACGAACGAGGCGGAGGCACGCGCCGCAAATCGGACTGAGGCTGCGCGTTCGGCCGACGCGGACAACTCACAAGAGGATGAGACCGAGGGCGAGCGCACCGAAGCCCGCGTCGCGAAGCCTGCCAAAACCGGCGATGAGGTGGCCGCGCCGGCCGACGCGCTGGCGCAATGGCTGCTCGGCCTGCAACCGCAAGCCGGCGCAAGCGGCCTCGCCTGGCCGGGTGGGCGTGGGCCCGGTGCGGCAGATGGCGCGAATGAAGCGGCCGACGCCAGCGACACGGCCGATGCTTTCGAGACCGGCGACGCCGCGGGACGGCAACGACTGCGGGCGGCGCTTGGCCGCGGTGACGAGGCCTCGCGCCGCATTGATGCATCGCAACAAGAAGCCGCCGACCGCGCGGCGAACGGCGCAGACGCGAAACTGCCGCACCTGGCCGCCGGGACCGATGCCACCGCGGCCTTCGCCCCGTTCGAAAGGCCCGAACGCTTGTTCAAGCTCGGAGCGCCCGAGGCGGTGCACGGCGGCGCCCTCGTCGGCGTCGCGACACCCGCGAGCAGCAGCGCCACCACCGCATCGCCTGCCGCGATCCACCTGCCGACACCGCTCGAAGCGCCCGATTTCGCGCACGCGCTCGGCGCGCAACTCAGCGTGCTGGCCAAGGACGGTGTGCAGCGCGCCGAACTGCACCTGAACCCCGCCGAGATGGGGCCGGTTTCAGTGCACATCGTGATGGCGGGCAGCCATGCGCGGGTTGACTTCGGCGCCGACCTGGCCGCAACCCGGCAAATCCTCGAGGCCGGCCTCCCCGAGCTCGCCGGTGCGCTGCGCGAGGCCGGCCTGACCCTGACCGGTGGCGGCGTCTCGCAGCATTCGAACCCTCGCGGCGACGGCGAGGCCCCGGAAGCTGGCGACAATGGCCGTGACAACGGCGGCCGCGACACCTCCGGCGCGGCCGATGCGGCACGGCCGTTGCGCCGCATCGTCTCGGCCGGCGGCGTCGACCTCTACGCCTGAGGACGCGCCGGTCGTCTGCTGACGGCTGACGGTTGACGGTTGACGGTTGACGGTTGACGACTGACAACTGACGGCCAACGGCCAACGGCCATCGGCCAGCCGCTCACGACCGAGGCCGGCGTCGATCCGCACGCCGGCCGGTGTGCCGGCCAAAAGCCCCGCTTATCGCGGCATCGGCCGACGACGCGCATTTCGATAATTTCCTGCATGCCCACCGCGCGCCGTCGGCGCCGGCGGGTCGCCCTGAAGGAGTGTCGATGTCTGCCGCCGTTGCCGAAGCCGTTTCTGCCGCCCCGCCCGCGAAGACGGGACGCAAGAAGCTCGTGGTCATCGTCGCGGTGGTGTCGGTGGTGCTGCTCGCCTTGGTCGCCGCCGGCGCCATCGTGCTGAAGAACCGCGCCGCCCAGGCCGCAGCGCTGGCGCTCGACGACGACTTTGCCGCGGCGCCGTCGGCGGTCAAGCGCGATCCCAAGAACGCACCAACCTTCCTGCCACTCGACCCCTTCGTCGTCAACCTTGCCGACCGGGACGCCGACCGCTATGCACAGATCGGCATCACGCTCGAAGTCGACAACGCGGCCTTTGCCGACGAGATGAAGGCCTATATGCCGGCGATCCGCAACAACGTGCTGATGATCCTGGCGCAAAAGACTTCGCGGGAACTGCTCGAGCGCGCCGGCAAGGAGCAGCTCGCCGCCGAGGTGCAGCGCGAAGCGGTGCGGCCGATGGGCATCATCGTCAGCGCACCACCCGCGCCCGGCGCAAGCGCCGCCGCACGCAAGGGCCGCTCCCAGCACAACCCGGTGCGGCAGGTGCACTTCTCGAACTTCATCATTCAGTGAGAGCGCGCTCCATGAACCGCCACACCCAGCGGGCCGCCGCGCCGGGCCGCCCCAAGCAAGGCCCGACCCTCCTGGAGGGTCGCTCGCCGTACCCGGCGAGCGGGGAGCACAGGTGAGCGAACAGATCCTCACGCAAGACGAGGTGGATGCGCTCTTGCAGGGCATCACCGGCGAGCCGAGCGGTGCCGAACCCGAACTGCCGCGCGGCGCCGTGCGCGACTACGACATCTCGAGCCAGGAACGCATCGTCCGCGGCCGCATGCCGACGATGGAGATCATCAACGAGCGCTTCGCCCGCAACATCCGGCTCGAACTCTTCAACTTCGTCAGGAAGAGCCCGGAGATCTCGATCGGCGCGATCAAGGTGCAGAAATACAGCGCCTTCCTGCGCGAGATCATGGTGCCGACCAACTTCAACATCGTCTCGGTGCGGCCGCTGCGCGGCAGCGGGCTCATCGTCTGCGACCCGAGCCTGGTGTTTGCCGCGGTCGATGCGCTCTTCGGTGGCAGCGGCAAGTTCCGCGCTCGGATCGAGGGCCGCGACTTCTCGTCGACCGAGCAGCGCATCATCCGTCGCCTGGTCGACGTCATCAGCGCGAGCTACCAGAAGGCCTGGTCGGGCATCTACCCGCTCGAGCTCGAGTACCAGCGCTCGGAGATGCAGCCGCAGTTCGCCAACATCGCCACGCCGAGCGAAGTCGTCGTCTCGACGTCGTTCCTGTTCGAGATCGGCGAGACCTCGGGCAGCGTGCACATCTGCATCCCCTACTCGACGCTGGAGCCGATCCGCGATGTGCTCTATTCGTCGGCGCAGGGCGATGGCAGCGAATCCGACCGGCGCTGGCTCAACCTGATGCAGGCGCAGATCCAGGAAGCCGATGTCGAGCTCGTCGCCGAACTCGCGCATGCGCCGGCCACCATCGAGCAGTTGCTCGCCTTCAAGCCGGGCGACTTCGTCGAGCTCGACCTGCAGCGCGGCATCCAGGCGCACGTCGCCGGCGTGCCGGTGTTCGCCTGCCAGTACGGCACCTCGCGCGGCAAGTACGCGCTGAAGATCGATCAACTGTTGACCAACTCGAACCTGAGCTGGCTTGGAGACCCGCATGAGCACTGAACCCGCCGCCGCTGCCGAAGCCGATCCGATGGCCGCCGACTGGGCCGCCGCCCTGGCCGAGGCCAAGGCGGCCGACGTGCCGGTCGAGCAGGTCGCGCCGGCCGCCTTTGCCAACCTTGCGCCGGCCGCATCCGCCGGCGCGGGGCACGACATCAACATGATCCTGGACATTCCGGTACAGCTCACCGTCGAGCTCGGCCGCACCCGGATTCCGATCAAGCACATCCTGCAATTGGCGCAAGGCTCGGTGGTCGAGCTCGACGCGATGGCCGGCGAGCCGATGGACGTGCTGGTCAACGGCTACCTGATCGCGCAGGGCGAAGTGGTCGTCGTCAACGAGAAGTTCGGCATCCGCCTGACCGACATCGTGACGCCGTCCGAGCGCATGCGCCGGCTCAGCCGCGGCTGATGGGCGCATGATCTCTTCCGGATTCACCCCCTTGCTGTGGTTCGTCGCGGTGATCGCACTGATCCCGCTGGCGCTGTGGCTGCTCAAGCGGACGCCGATGGGCGGCGGCGCCGGCCACGGCGTGCTCCGAAGCGTGGCTGCGCTGGCGCTCTCGACGAACCAGCGCATCGTCACCGTCGAGGTCGGACACGGCGACGCGCGCCGCTGGCTGGTGCTCGGCGTCACGCCGCAGAGCATCACGACCTTGCACACGATGGAGCCGCAACCCGATGCACCGGGCACACCGGGCTTCGGTCCGAATGCGGCCGAGCCGCCATTCGCGCAGCTCTTTTCGCGGCTGCGTGCGCGCCGCTCCAACGACCCAGGAGTGCCGGGTGAACACTGAAGCGCGCGCGGCAGTCGCGCTGCGGCCGTCCCTGTTGAGGGCAATCGCCGCGCTATCGGTCTTGTCGGCCGTTCCTGCAGCGGCTTTAGCGCAGGCCGGCGGCAACGCCACGTTGCCGCTGCTGGTCGGCCAGAGCGCCGGCAGCACCAGCTACTCGGTGCCGATCCAGACGCTGCTCTTCTTCACCGCTCTGAGCTTCCTGCCGGCGGTGCTGCTGCTGATGACGAGCTTTACGCGCATCGTGATCGTCCTGAGCCTGCTGCGCCAGGCGCTCGGCACGCAGGCCGCGCCGCCCAACCAGGTCATCGTCGGCCTGAGTCTCTTTCTCACGTTCTTCGTGATGGGGCCGACGATCGACAAGGTCTACGCCGACGCCTGGCAGCCCTGGTCCGAAAACAAGATCGCCTTCGACGAGGCGCTGCAACGCGGCGAGACACCGCTGCGCGGCTTCATGCTCAAGCAGACGCGCCAGTCCGACGTCATGCTGTTCACGCGGCTCGCCAAGGTCGACAGCGCGGTCACGCCGGCGGAGGTGCCGTTCAAGGTGCTGGTGCCGGCCTTCGTCACCAGCGAGCTGAAGAGTGCGTTCCAGATCGGCTTTCTCGTCTTCCTGCCGTTCCTGATCATCGACATGATCGTCGCGAGCGTCCTGATGTCGCTCGGCATGATGATGCTCTCGCCGGTGCTGATCGCGCTGCCCTTCAAGCTGATGCTGTTCGTCCTCGCCGACGGCTGGAACCTGCTGCTGGGCTCGCTCGCGTCGAGCTTCGCGCTCTAGCACCGCCAGGCATCGCAGCCGACACCGCAGCGCGCTCGGCGGACATACCCCGACCGACACCCCGACGACGCACCGCAGCGACACACCGCAGCAACGACGCAACGAGACAACCCGATGGACTCGCAACAGGTCTTCACCTTCGGCCAGCAAGGCCTCTACATGCTGCTGATGATCGCGGCTCCGGTGCTGCTGACGGTGCTCGCGGTCGGCCTGATCGTCAGCATCTTCCAGGCCGCCACGCAGATTCACGAGGCGACCCTGTCGTTCGTGCCGAAGATCATCGCCGCGGTCGTCGTCCTCGCCGTCGCCGGGCCGTGGATGCTGACCTCGCTCGTCGAGTACCTGCAACGCACCCTGCAGGCGATTCCGTCGATCGTCGGCTGAAGCCCGCGTGTCGCAGACCTTGTATCCGATGCGGCGAGCCACGCGGCCGGCGCACGGGGCGATCTGGAGCGCAGCCTGGCGATGCTGACCTTCACCGAAGCGCAACTGCTCGCCTGGGTCACGCCGGTCCTGTGGCCCTTCCTGCGCGTGCTGGCGCTGTTCGGTGCGATGCCGGTGATCAGCCAGCGCAACGTGCCGATGCGCATCCGCGTCGCGATGGCCTTCCTGATCGCGTTTTGCGCGCAGGCGACCTTGCCGGCGCCGCCGGCGATCGCACTCGACTCACCGTTGGCGGTCCTGGTCGTCGTGCAGCAACTCGTCATCGGCGTGTCGCTCGGTTTTGCGGTGCGCATCGTCTTTGCCGCGGTCGAATTCGCTGGCGAAGTCATCGGGCTGCAGATGGGCCTGAATTTCGCCGGCTTCTTCAACCCGATGACCGGTGGCCAGGCCAACGCCGTCAGCCGCTTCTTCAGCGTCGCCATCGGCTGGCTCTTCATCGTCATCAACGGCCACCTGCTGCTGATTGCCGCGGTGGTCGAGAGCTTTCGGGCGTTTCCGGTCAGCGCCGAGCCGTTCGGCTTCCTGCGCGCGGTGCAGCCCTGGGTCTGGGGCTCGGAAGTGTTCCAGCTGGGCCTGTGGATCGCGCTGCCGATGGTCGCAATGCTGCTGTTCGTCAACCTCGTGCTCGGCATCATCTCCCGGGTCGCGCAGCAGATGAACGTCTTTGCGATCGGCTTTCCGGTGACGGTCTCGGTCGGCCTGGTCGGCGTGATGCTGACCTTGCCGATGATGCAGATGCCGTTCACCGCGGCGCTCGAGCGCATGCTCGAGCACTTCCACTGAAGCGCGGTCAGGCCGCGCGCGGTGGTGTCAGTCGAGCGCGGGCCGTGGCCGCGCGTTCACGCACGTGGCAGCCCGGCACGTGGTCGTTGACCAGGCCCATCGCCTGCATGAAGGCATAGAGCGTGGTCGGTCCGACGAAGCTCCAGCCGCGCCGCTTCAGGTCCTTGGACATCGCCAGCGATTCGGCGCACTGCGTCGGCAGCGCGACACCGTCGGCCGGCGGCGGCTCGTAGCGCCAGGCATAAGCGGCCAGCGAGCCGAACTCGGCGCGCAGCTCGGGCAAGCGCCGCGCATTGTTGACCGCCGATTCGATCTTGCCGCGATGGCGCACGATGCCGGCATCCTCCAGCAGCCGCGCAACGTCGTGCGCGTCGAAGCGCGCCACGCGCTCGGCATCGAAATCATGGAAGGCGCGGCGAAACGCCGCGCGCTTGTTGAGGATCGTGAGCCAGCTCAAGCCCGCCTGGAAGCCTTCCAGACAGAGCTTCTCGAACAGCCGCTGGTCATCGGTGACGGGAAAGCCCCATTCGTGGTCGTGGTAGCGTTCATAAAGCGGCGTCGCCCGGCACCAGGCGCAGCGCACTGCACCGTCCGCGCCGGTGTGAAGCGTACTCGTCACGCCCGCGCCGAGACGATCCAGATCGCGCCCGGCAAGACGATGCTGCCTTGCGGGCCCTCGTGACCGCGGTAGAAATCGAGCAGCCGCGCCTGGATCTCCGCGGCCTTCTCCGGTGCGGCACGCAGCGCCGGACCGACCGGACCGAAGTGCAGCGCGAACTGCAGCGCCTCCATCGCACCGCCCGCGCCTGCCAGGTGCATCGGCGGTTCGTGCGGCATGAGCGTCACCTCGTGAAAGCCGGCGCCTTCCAGGATGCGCCGCACCCGCGCCGGATCGGCCCATGAGAACTGGCCCGGCTCCTCGGCACCCGGGGGCTCGGCAGGCGGCAACAGATCGCGCAAGGCCGCGGTGGCGCCGGTCGCCCAGCGGTTTTCGTCGCGGCTCCTGAAGACCGCGAGCGCCAGGCGGCCACCCGGTTTGAGCGCGCGCCGGATGTTCACGAATGCAGCCGTCGGCTCGGCGAAGAACATCACGCCAAAGCGCGAGAAGACGAGATCCGCGGCCCGGGGCGTGAAGTCATGCGCCGCCGCATCGGCCTGCACGACCTGCGCCTGTGCCAGGCCGGCCTCGACGATGCGTTGCGCCGCCCGCGCCACCGAAGCCTGCGCGACATCGACGCCGAGCACGTGGCCACCCGGCCCGACACGGCGCGCCAGTGCAAGCAGCATCGTGCCGCTGCCGCAGCCGACATCGATGACGTGTTCACCGGGACGCGCCGCCGCGCTGTCCAGCACGACCCGGGTGACATCGGCCAGCAGCCGGTCGACCGATTCGTGATGTTCGGCCCAGCTGCGCGTCGCCTCGCTGTTCCAGAACGCTACCTGGCGCGCATTGGGCTGCGGCATCTCGCTCATGTGTCGTCCTCCGTGCTGCGCACTGCGGTGCAAGCGTGCTCGGGGCGTTCGGGCGCCGTGCTCATGGCCTGCTCCGTTGCGCCACCCGTCGGCTCAGCGCGCGCCCGGTTGCATCGTGACCCAGCCGAACTCGAGCCAGTTGTCGGGGCGGTGCACGGCGTCGACGTTGCTGCGTGCCGCCCACGGGATGAACTGCCGGTGCAGCGGGATGGCGTAGACCTCGTCGTTGAAGCGCTTGATCGCCGCCTTCACCAGCGCCTCGCGCTTGACCGGGTCGGGCTCGCGGCTCGAGGC
>CAJDUZ010000080.1_pt1 | contig 12262 bp, 9 predicted proteins | sample 7391221 | NCBI WGS metagenome assembly CAJDUZ01 (sample SAMEA7055692, study PRJEB34461) | soil metagenome | biome: terrestrial ecosystem; feature: Peninsula; material: soil | place: Antarctica | collected 2016
CATGACGCAGTCGGCCGTGAGCCAGCAAATCAAGAGTCTGGAAAGCGCCGTCGGCCGGCAACTGTTCCACCGCCGAGCGCGTGGCCTGGAGCTGACCGATATCGGTCGTGGCTACCTGCCCACGGTGCAGGCGGCGTTCAACATCGGCACCATGATCCGCTGGCTCGACTTCAACGACTGCTGGCTCGCCGCCGAATGGGGCCACCCGTCGGACAACCTCGGCGCGATCCTGGCGGTGGCCGACTGGCTCTCGCGCAGCGCCGTTGCCGCCGGCCGCGCGCCGCTGGCGATGCGCGACGTGCTGACCGCGATGATCAAGGCGCACGAGATCCAGGGCTGCCTTGCGCTCGAGAATTCGTTCAACGCGGTGGGCCTCGACCACGTCGTGCTGGTCAAGGTCGCCTCGACCGCGGTGGCGGCGCAACTGCTCGGCCTGACACGCGACGAAATCATCAACGCGCTGTCGCTTGCCTGGATCGATGGCCAGGCCTTGCGCACCTATCGGCATGCACCGAACACCGGCTCGCGCAAGAGCTGGGCCGCCGGTGACGCGACCAGCCGCGGCGTGCGCCTGGCGCTGATCGCAAAGACCGGCGAGATGGGCTACCCGAGCGCGCTGAGCGCGCCGCGCTGGGGCTTCTACGATGTGCTCTTCAAGGGCCGGCCGTTTCGCTTCCAGCGGCCCTACGGCAGCTACGTGATGGAGAACGTGCTGTTCAAGATCAGTTTCCCGGCGGAGTTCCACGCGCAGACGGCGGTCGAGGCGGCGCTCGTGCTGCATCGGCAGCTTCACGATGCGGGCCGTGGTGTCGAGGCCATCGCCCGGCTGACGATCCGCACGCACGAGGCGTGCCTGCGCATCATCGACAAGCAAGGGCCCTTGCACAATCCGGCCGACCGCGACCACTGCATCCAGTACATGGTCGCCGTGGCTCTGATCTTCGGCCGGCTGACGGCCGCCGACTACGAGGACGACATCGCCGCCGACCCGCGCATCGATGCGCTGCGCGCGAAGATCGTCTGCGTCGAGGACGAGGGCTACAGCCGCGACTACCACGACCCGGAAAAGCGCAGCATCGCGAATGCGCTGAGCCTGGAGCTCGAGGGCGGCGAGCGGCTCGACGAGATCGCGGTCGAATACCCGATCGGCCACCGGCGACGGCGCGGCGAAGGCGTCGGCTTGCTCGAGGCCAAGTTCCGCCGCAACCTGGCGCGGCGCTTTGCCGCGAAACAGCAGCAGCAGATCCTCGACGCAAGCCTCGATGCCGAACGCCTGATGGTGATGCCGGTGCACGAATACGTCGACCTTTACGTGAGCACGGCGTGAATCGGCCGATACACCCCCAGGGCGAATCGCGCTCGGCGGGACCGCGCGGGCGCACGATGCGCCCATGAACATCAGCCGACAAACGCTGCGCCGCCTGGTCGAAGCGCGCCGCGGCGTCATCGTGCCGGGTGCGTTCAATGCGTTGTCGGCGCGCCTTGTCGCCGAAGCCGGATTCGAGGCGATCTATCTGAGCGGCGCCGGGGTCACCAACATGCACCTCGGCCTGCCCGACCTGGGCTTCGTCGGCCTGCACGAAATCGCCGAACACACCGCGCGCATCCGCGACGCGGTGGAACTGCCGCTGATCGTCGACGCCGACACCGGCTTCGGCAACGCGCTCAACGTGTACCACACGGTTCGCACCCTGGAGCGCGCCGGCGCCGATGCGATCCAGCTCGAAGACCAGGTGGCGCCCAAGCGCTGCGGGCATTTCGACGGCAAGGCGGTGATCGCGACGGCCGAGATGCTGGGCCGGATTCACGCGGCGGTCGACGCGCGCCACGACCCGGACCTGCTGATCGTCGCGCGCACCGATGCCTGCGCCGTGCAGGGTTTGGAGGCCGCGGTCGAGCGTGCGCAGCGTTTCGCCGAAGCCGGCGCCGACGTGCTCTTCGTCGAAGCCGTGACCACGGTCGAGGACATCCGCCGCCTGCCGCAGCTGCTGCCGCGCCCGCAGGTGATGAACATCGTGATCGGCGGCAAGACGCCGGTGCAGGAGGCGGCGCAACTGGCCGCGCTCGGTTACGGCATCGTCCTCTACGCCAACGCCGCGCTGCAGGGCGCGCTGCACGGCATGGCGGCAGCGCTCGCGCGCCTGCGCCAGGACGGCAGCCTCAGCGAGGCCAGCGGCCTGGTCGCGCCCTTTGCCGAGCGCCAGCGGCTGGTGCGCAAGGAGCTGTTCGATGCGCTGGCCGCGCGCTACGCCGCCGACGAGCCCGGTCCGTCTTCAGGAGATTGAGAGCGGGGCCACAATGGGCTCTGGCACCTCGCCTGTTTCGGAGACGGTCATGAGCTCGTTGAACATCGAAACCCCGTCGTCGTCGGCTGTCGCCCCGCGCATGGACGCAGCCTGGCTCGACGCCCACTGGATGCCGTTTACGGCGAACCGCGAATTCAAGGCGAACCCGCGCGTCATCGTCGAGGCGAGCGGCGCCTACTTCACCGACGCCGAAGGACGCAAGATCTTCGACGGCCTCTCCGGCTTGTGGTGCACGGGCCTGGGCCACGGTCGGCGCGAAGTCACCGAGGCGGTGAGCCGCCAGGTGCACAAGCTCGACTACTCGCCGGGCTTCCAGTTCGGGCACCCGCTGTCGTTCGAACTGGCCAACAAGATCAAGGCGCTGACGCCCGCCGGACTGGACTACGTGTTCTTTACGGATTCCGGCTCGGAAGCGGCCGATACCGCGCTGAAGATGGCGCGGGCCTATTGGCGCACCAAGGGGCAGGCGGGCAAGACGCGTCTGGTCGGCCGCGAAAAGGGCTACCACGGCGTCAACTTCGGCGGGGTTTCGGTCGGCGGGATGAGTGGAAATCGCAAGGCCTTCGGGCAGGGCATCGAGGCGGACCATTTGCCGCATACGCAGCCAGCGCTGGGCTCGTTCCACCGTGGCATGCCGCCCGGCGGCGTCGAGCTCGCCGACCGGCTGCTGGATGTGATCGCGCTGCACGATGCGTCGACCATCGCCGCGGTGATCGTCGAGCCTTTCTCGGGCTCGGCCGGTGTGCTGATTCCACCGCAGGGCTACCTGCAGCGCCTGCGCCAGATCTGTGCCGACAACAATATCCTGCTGATTTTCGATGAGGTCATCACCGGCTTCGGCCGTTGTGGCGCGATGACCGGTGCCGAGGCCTTCGGCGTCACGCCCGACATCATGACCGTCGCCAAGCAGGTGACCAACGGCGCGCAGCCGCTCGGCGCTGTCGTCGCCAGCAAGGACATCTACGACACCTTCATGGCCGCCGGCGGTCCGGACTACCTGGTCGAGTTTCCGCACGGCTACACCTATTCGGCGCACCCGGTGTGCTGCGCTGCCGGCATCGCGGCGCTCGACGTCCTGCAACAGGAAGACATGCTGGGTCGCGTGCGGGCGCTGGCGCCGCATTTCGAGAACGCCGTGCACAGCCTCAAGGGCGCCAAGCACGTCGCCGATATCCGCAACTACGGACTGGCGGCGGGCTTCACGATCGCCGCACGGCCCGGCGAGCCGGCGCGTCGGCCGTACGAGATCGCGATGAGTTGCTGGAAGAAGGGCTTTTACGTTCGCTACGGGGGCGACACGATCCAGTTGGCGCCGCCGTTCATCTCCGAGAAGGCCGATATCGACCGACTGGTCAATGCCCTGGGCGACGCGCTGGCCGAGACGGCTTAGCGGGGTGCCCGGCCCTTCAATTGACAGTGGCAACCTGCGCTGATGTAATCAAACGGCCGGTTACGACCTGGTGACGGAGGCCCCGATCCTTTCGTGTTCGCAGCCTCGGACGTGTTTCCATGCAAACGCGAAGGAGATATTTCATGACGGATTTTCCGCATCGATATTCCCGCCGCCAGTTCCTGCTGTCGACCGGCGTCGCCGGAGGCGGCGTCATGCTGGGCGGCACGCTGACCTTGCAGCAGGCGCTTGCTGCCGGGGCTCCGCCGGCCATCAGCCTGGGCCACGTCAACCCGATGACCGGATCGGCCGCTGAATTCGGGCCGTACTACCGCGATGCGGTCAAGCTGGCGATTGACCAGATCAACACCGCGGCCAAGGAGGTGTTCGGCGGCCCCATCATCGGCAATTACCTCATGGTGGACAGCACGACCTTACCCACCGTCGGCGTGCAGGCCGCGCGCCAGATGATCGACACGCAGCACACGCCCGCGGTGATCTGCTGCTGGTCCAGTGGCGTGACGGTGGCCGTTGCCACTTCGGCCACGATACCGTCGGGCGTGCTGCAGATGGGCAACGGCACCACGTCGCCGCTGGTCACGGTGCTGCCGGCCGATGCGAAGGCCGACCTGCTGTTTCGCACCAGCCCGTCGGATGCGATGCAGGGCATCGTTGCGGCGCAGTTCGTCAACGGCGAGTTCGATCCGAAGTACAAGTTCAAGAAGGTCGCCACCATCTACATCAACAATCCCTACGGGCAGGGCCTGTCGAACTCGTTCACCGCGGCGTTCAAGAAGCGCGGCGGCACGGTGCTGGCCGAAGTGCCGCACCCCGAGGAGGTGCAACCGACCTACCGGTCGATGCTGTCGCAGGCACTGAAGGACAAGCCCGAACTGCTGCTGGTCATCAGTTACCCGGCGCATTCCATTGCGATCTGCAAGGAGTCGCGCGACACCTTCAACTTCACCCATTGGCAGTTCGTCGACGGCAACGCCAGCGTCGACATGATCAAGGAAGTGGGCCAGAAGGACATGGACGGCAAGTTCGGCACGGCCCCCGGGGAAGACACCACGACTCAGGCCTACAAGGACTTCTCCAAGAACTACATGGCGGCATTCAAATACGACCACCTGCCGCCGTTCACGACCAACTCGTACGACGCCGCCATGGTCCTCGGACTGTCGACCGCAGCGGCCGTTGCCAGCGGCAAGACCGACGTGTCGAAGATCACCGGCACCGTGCTGCGCGACGAGTTGCGCAAGGTCTCCAACCCACCCGGCGACAAGATCGAGGGCGGCGACCAAGGCCGGGTCACCGAGATGCTCAAGGCCCTGAAGGCCGGCAAGAAGATCAACTATGAAGGTGTCGCCGGGCCGTGCGACTTCGACAAGAACGGCGATGTCATCACGCCGGTCAACATCTGGGAATATTCGGGCAACGAAATCAAGACCGTCAGGATGGTCAAGGCCGCGGATATTCCGAGCACCTGAGCGCGAACGCGCGCCCGAGGGCAAATGAAGAGGAGGCCGCGCAGGCCTCCTTTTTTTGGCCTCGCTTCAGTCCTCGGGAACGCCCTTGAGGAAACGCGAGACGCGCTTTTTCTCCGGCAGGATGCCCTGCGGTCGATAGAGCACGATCGCAGCCAGCAGCAGGCCGACGAAGGCCCAGCGCAGGAAGGACATGCGCGAGGCGATGTCTGGCGCGATGGTCTGCAAGGCCGACTGCAAGGCACCGGTCACGATTCCGGTGCCGCCCCACACCGCCCAGATCACGAAGGCTCCCAGAATGGCGCCCTTGTTGTTGCCGCTGCCGCCCAGCATCAGCATCACCCAGACCAGGAAGGTCGCGAACAGCGGCTTGAAGTGGCTGTAGTCGATCGTCACCATGTAGGGCGCATACAAGGCACCGGCAATGCCCATGACGACACAGCCCAGGACGAAGGACTGCACCCTGAGGGACTTGACGTACTTGCCGTTCATTGCGGCCGACATTTCCTCGTCGCGGACCGCGCGCATGGCACGACCCCAGGGCGAGCGCACGATGGCCTCCAGTGTCAGGTAGATGGCGGCCAGGAAGAGCGTCACGAGCAGCAGGTACAAGTAGGAATAGTCGCGTTGATGCAGCACCGCGAGCACATCGACGAGGCCTTGCGGCAACCAGTTGCAGGCCGGGTGTTCGAACACGCACGACAAGGGTTGCGGAATACCGGAAAACGGTTGTGGGCCATTGGCCAGCCAGCGCTCGTTCTGGAAGACGAGGCGGATGATTTCGGCGATGCCCAGGGTCGCAATCGCCAGAAAGTCGGCGCGCAAATGAAGAATGGGCTGCGCCACCAGATAGCCCACGACACCCGCCATGACGGCCGCCGCAGCGACCCCCGCCAGGAACGGCGCGTCGAGGCCGAACCACTGCTGGGCGTAGGCCGCCATCAGGCCGGTGGGCTTGGAGGTGACGAACAAGGCCATCGTGAAGGCGCCGACGGCGAAGAAACCTGCGACGCCGAAATTCAGGTGTCCGGCGTAACCCCACTGCGCGTTCAGGCCGAGCGACAGGATGGAGTACAGCGTCGCCATGATGCAAAAGGACACGAGGTAATCCATGAAGCCCGGCACCCAGGCCGCGATGGCCAGCGGCACGCCAAAGCCGAACACCAGGGTGGCGGCCACGCGCACGCTCGGCCGCTGTTTGGAAAACAGCATGCCGCCGAGCAGCACGGCCGGGATGACGAGGAAGAACGCCTTGATGAAATAGGGTGAATTCATCATTGCCGTCTCCTATCGCTGGGCGAAGAGGCCCTGCGGCCGCATCAGCAGCACCAGGACCATCAGCACGAAGGCGACCGCCGGCCCGTAGGCCGGGTTCATGAAGGCCGAGGTGAGCTGCATCGCCACGCCGATGATGATGGAGCCGACCAAGGCCCCCCAGGCACTGCCGATGCCGCCCATGATGACCGCGGCAAAGAGCGGCAGCAGCAGCACGAAGCCCATGTCGGGGCGCATCTGCGAGGCGAGGCCGTACATGACCCCGCCGACTGCGGCCATGCCGGCGCCGATGGCCCAGGTCCACGCGATGACCTGCTCGGTATTGATGCCGCGCACCTGCGCCAGATCGGGGTTGTCGGCGGTGGCGCGCATCGCCTTGCCGATGCGCGTGCGCGTGAGCATCCAGTACAGCGCCCCCACCAGCACCACGGCCAGCACCAGCACGAACAACTGATCGGCCTGGAGGCGCAGCCCCAGCGGCAGATCCAGCACCGGATTGGCGCGCCCCGAATAGTAGAAGTGGTAGTCCGACCCCCAGATCAGGTAGACGATGCCGCGCAGCAGGAACTCCATGCCGAGCGAGGCCATGGCCAGCAGCACCAGCGGCGAGTTGTGCACTCGCAAGCGCCGGTACAGCAGGCGATCGAGCACGATGGCGACGACGGCCGTCAGCGCCGCGGCCACCAGGAGGCCGATGATCAGTTCCCAGCCAAACGAAAAACGCCAGATCGGCCGGGTCTGCGGCAGAACCAGGATCACGCCGTAGGTGATGTAGGCGCCCAAGGTCAGGAATTCGCCGTGCGCGAAATTGGGAAATTTCAGTACGCCGTAGCACAGCGTCAGGCCGATGCCGCCGAGCGCGATGATGCCGCCCAGCATGACGCCCCATGCGGTGAGTGACAGCATTTCCTTGATGGTGGTGCCCGACAGCCATCCGGCCACCCACATGCCGACCAGGACCAGCAGCAGCACGGCGCCGACGAAGCGGCTGCTGCGGATGCCTTCGCTGTCGCGTGCCTCGACCGGGGCTTGCGCCAGTTCATCTGCGGAGGCCGTACCCGCCAGTTGTGCTGAATCGCTCATCGGCTCAACCTCCGAGATACAAGCGGCTGACGTTCGGGTCATGCAGCAGCTCGCGGCCCGAACCTTCGTGGCGATTCTGGCCGGTCGCCAGAACGTAGCCCCGATCGGCCATCTCCAGCGACTGGCGCGCGTTCTGCTCGACCATCAGGATGGCAATGCCGCTGTCCCGGATACGCGCGATGTGCTCGAAGATCTCGCCCACCAGCTTGGGCGAGAGCGCCGCGGTGGGTTCGTCGAGCAGCAACAGCTTCGGGCTCAGCATCAGCGCGCTTCCCATCGCGACCATCTGGCGCTCGCCGCCGGACATCTTGCCGGCCAGCTGGCGGCTGCGTTGGCGCAGCCTCGGAAACATGCCGTAGACCCGCTCCTTGCCCGCGTTCAAGTCCGCCTTGCCGAGCGGAAACGCACCCATCTCCAGGTTTTCCTCGACCGTGAGGGTGGTGAAGACGTTGGCCACCTGAGGCACGTAGCACATGCCCTTGAGCGCGATGCGGTAGGGCGCCGTGTGGCTGATGTCGCCGCCGTCGAAGGTGATGGAGCCCTGGCGCGGATGCAGCAGGCCGAAAACCGTCTTCATCAACGTGGACTTGCCGGCGCCGTTGGGGCCGATGATCGAGACCACTTCCCTGGCCTCCACCGTGATGGAGAGCTCGCGCAGGATTTCGGTGTCGCCGTAACCGGCCGTGATCGAATCAACTTTCAGCAGCGGCATATTGCCCTCCCAGATAGGCATCGAGCACCGCCTTGTCGTTGCGCACGTCCTCTGGCCGTCCCTCGGCCAGCTTGCGACCTTCACTGAGCACCACCACCGGGTCGCACAGGCTCATCACCATGTTCATGTCGTGTTCGATCAGCAGGAAGGTGATGCCGCGTTCCTGCGCCAGGTAGCGGATGTTGCTGGTGATGCTCTTGAGCAAGGTGCGATTGACGCCCGCGGCCGGCTCGTCCAGCAGGATGATCTTGGGCTCGGCCATCAGCGTCCGGCCCAGCTCCAGCAGCTTCTTCTGCCCTCCCGACAAGTTGCCCGCGTACTCGTTCTCGACGGGCGTGAGCTGCAGGTACTCGAGCACCTCGCGCGCCTTCTTCAAGAGCACCGCTTCCTCGGCGTGCACCCGCTGGCCGCCGAGCAGCGCTCGCCACCAGCGCTCGCCGGTCTGATGGAACGGCACCAGCAGCAGGTTCTCGAGCACGCTCATGCTCAGGTGCTCGCGCGGAATCTGGAAGGTGCGGCACAGGCCGCGGGCAAACACCTGGTCGGACCGCAGGCGGGTGATGTCTTCAGCGCCGAGCAGCACCCGTCCCGAGTCCGGCGTGATGAAGCCGGTGATCAGGTTGAACACGGTGGTCTTGCCGGCGCCGTTGGGCCCGATCAGACCGGTGATCGTCCCCTGGGTGACGTGGAACGAACAGTTGTCGACGGCGCGCAGGCCGCCGAAGCTCTTGCTCAAACCCTGGACATCCAGCAGGCGCGGTGCTGGATCGCCCGGGCTCATGGGTGGGGTTGCTGCTTCTGCCAACCGTGTCTCCTGTCGAATCGCTGGGGTGATCTGGCCCGGCAATCATGACGCGGACCTTACGCCAGCATGATGGCTTGTGTTGGTGCTGACTGGAATCCGGCCCCCTTTCCCCGGCCCTTTTCTTTCCGACACGTGCAGCAGGCTCGGGCGGCGAGGCGCTTCACGCGCCGGCCAGGCTCGGCAGCACCCGGCTGGCGATGGCGAAGTAGATGAAGATGCCGCTCGCGTCGGCGATGGTCGTGATCAGCGGTGAGCTGGCCGCGGCTGGGTCGGCCTTGAGGCGGCTCAGCAGGAACGGCAGCGACATGCCGATGATGCTGCCGACGATCACCACCACCAGCATGGTCGAGGCGACCACCAGCGCGATGGTGGGCCCCCCGCGCACGATGCCGATGGTGCTCACGGCGACCGCCATCGTGAGGCCGAGCAGCGTGGCCACGGCGAGTTCGCGGCCGAGCATGCCGGCCCAGTCGCGCAACTGCACGTCGCCCGTGGCCAGTGCCCGCACCATCAAGGTGGCCGATTGCGAGCCGGCATTGCCGCCGCTGTCGATCAGCAGCGGCAGGAAGAACACCAGCGCGATGTGGGCGGCGATCAGGTCTTCGAAGTAGGCGATGCCGGCCCCGGAGAAGATGTTGGCGAAGACCAGCAGCACCAGCCAGAAGATCCGCTTGCGATACAGCATGCGGATCGTCGCGTCCTTCATGCGCAGCGGCCAGGAGCCGAGCGAGCCGCCGGACTTGTGGAAATCCTCGGTCGCCTCGCCCTCCATCACGTCCATCGCATCGTCTGCGGTGACGATGCCCAGCATGCGCCGCTCGTGGTCGATGACGGGCAGGGCGATGAAGTCGTAGCGGGCGATCTTTTCCGCAGCGACGTGCTGCGCATCGTCGACGAAGGCGGTGACCGTCTTGTGCTCCATCATCTCGCCGACGCGGGTTTGCGGCGCCGCCAGGATCAGCCGGCGCAGCGTCGTCACGCCCACCAGGCGGCGTTGGTCGTCGATCACATAGGCGTTGTAGATCGTCTCGCTGTCGGGCGCGACGCGGCGCAGTTCCTCGAAGGCCTGCGCGACGCTGAGGTCGGGCGTGAGGGTTGCGTACTGCGAGCTCATGATCGCGCCGACGCTGCCTTCCGCGTAGCTCGCCAGGCGCCGTATGTCCTCGCGCTGCGCCTGGGCCAGCGCGGGAAGCAGGGCCTCCCGGCCTGCGGGCATGGCGTTGAACAGGTCGGCGCGCTCGTCCGAGGACATGCGTTCCAGCAGGGTGACCACGTCCGCGCGCGGCATGCTGGCCACCAGTCGCGTCTGCCGCTCCAGCGGCAGATAGCCGAAGATGTGCGCGCGCTCATCCGCCGGCACCAGTTGCATGGCGTCGGCGAGTTGCGCGGGATCGAGACGGTCGAGCGTGTCGGCGATGTCCGCGGCCATGCCTTCGTGGAACCAGGCCGCGAGCGCTTCGGTGTCGTGGCGCTCGAGACAGGCCGCCACCGCTTCGGCGGCCCGGTCGGCGTCGAAGCTCTCGTTGTCGTAGGCACGCCGCAGCGACAACGCCAGTTCGGATGAAATCATGGGGGTCGATCCTATCGGCGGATGGCGCGCATGCACAACGGCGGGAAGCGGCCGCGCGATCGCCGCACCGGGCCTGCGCATACGGGCAGTGCGCTGCGCGGGGACGGGTCCGAGGGTCGTGATGCGCGCGCCCAACGGCAACGATCCGCCGGCCGCGCCAGACGGCGATAATCCCGCACTCGCCGCCCCGTCGGCGACCGCCTCGGCCGGGCCGCTGTGCTCCGGCATCCGCGCAAATCACTGGAAGGATCCGCGATGGCCAAGATCGATCGTCGAGTGTTTCTGAACCTGGCCGGTGCCAGCGGCGTGGCGGCGCTGGCGAGCCGCATGCCGTTCGCGCATGCCGCCGATGGCGCCGACCTGGCCAAGGCCAAGGCCGAGGGCCAGGCCGTCTTCTACGCCAACATCACCGCGGTCAAGCCGATCATGCAGGCCTTCGCCGCCGACACCGGCATCAAGGGCGAATACACGCGCATCTCGAGTTCGAAGTTCGTGCCGACGGTGACGACCGAGTACGACGCGGGCAAGTTGCTCGCCGACGTCGTGCAGGCGCCGCTGCCGGTGCTCGAGTTGTTGAAGGAAAAAGGCATCCTCGCGCCGTACCGCTCGCCGGCCGCCGCGGGCTACCCCGACTGGTCGCGGCCGGATGATTCGATCCAGCTGTTCGGCATCGAGTACGTCTCCTACCTCTACAACAAGAGCCTGGTGAAGCCGGCCGATGTTCCCAAGCGCTACGAGGACCTCGCCGACCCGCAGTGGAAGGGCAAGATCGTCATGGCGAATCCGTCCAACCACTCGTCGACGATCTCGTGGCTGATCGGCCTGAAGGAAAAGGTCTTCAAGACCGAGGCCGACTGGATGGCCTATGTGAAGGGCCTGGCGGCGAATCAGCCGATGTTCGTCGCCTCGTTCGGGCCGACGCCGGCGCCGGTGGAAAGCGGCGAGAAGCTGATCGGCATCTCGATGCCAAAGTACATCATCACAAAAGCACCTGCACCCCTGGACTGGGCTCCAAAAATGGATCAGCCTCTGCTAGGCACGGCACGCGCCATCGCCATGACATCCAGCGCACCGCGTCCCGACGCTGCACGTGCGTTTCTTGATTTCTGGCTGTCCAAAGAAGCCATGGGCTTGCTGGCCAACGATGTGGGCGAATATGTGACCGCACCTGGCGTATACCCGCCCATTGCTGGTATTGAAAATGCCGACGTCAAGCCCGTTCGTGATCTGTCGGACGAAGAAATTCAGAAATGGGGCCGCGAATTCGGTCAGATCTTCGCGGGATGAATTAAGAAAAACGCATGGAAATTCAAATTGACGGGCTAAGCAAGTACTACGTAGCTGAAGGCAAAACAGTCAAAGCGCTGGACAATGTCACGCTGACGATTCCTTCCAATACCTTTTTTACGCTGCTTGGCCCCAGCGGCTGCGGAAAAACAACCTTATTGCGTTGCATTGTTGGACTGGAGACCCCCGACGAGGGGGAAATCCGGATCGGTGGAAAGGTCGTATGGTCCAAGGCCAAAGGGGTGGCGATCCCGACCGAAAAACGTGGGCTTGGCATGGTGTTTCAAACCTATGCCATCTGGCCGCACATGACTGTGTTTGATAACGTGGCCTACCCCCTGCAGGTG
>CAJDUZ010000092.1_pt2 | contig 12182 bp, 12 predicted proteins | sample 7391221 | NCBI WGS metagenome assembly CAJDUZ01 (sample SAMEA7055692, study PRJEB34461) | soil metagenome | biome: terrestrial ecosystem; feature: Peninsula; material: soil | place: Antarctica | collected 2016
CCGATAGCCTCACCGAATCCGCGCGCCGCGTGCCGATCTGGGGCGCATACGACATCGCCGTGCTCGGCGGCGGCCCGGCCGGCATCGCCGCCGCCGCGGCCGCAGCGCGCAATGGTGCGCGGGTGCTGCTGGTGGAGCGCTACGGCTTTCTCGGCGGCATGGGCACCGCGGCCGGCGTCACCAACTTCTGCGGCCTGCATGCCAACGTGGGCGGCGAGAGCCGCCAGGTCGTGCACGGCGTCGCCGACGAGTTGCTCCAGCGCATGCACGCGCTGGATGGCCTGGCCACCCCGCATCTGATCTTCGGTCGCATCCATGCGCAGGCCTACGACATGTCGGCCTACAAGTGCGCCGCCGATGCCTTGCTGGCGGCGGCCGGGGTCGAATTGCTGTTCCACGCCTTGGCGGCCGGGGTCGTGCGCGACGCAGACGGAAGGCTCGACGCCTTGCTGCTCGAGACCAAGTCGGGCCGCGTCGCGGTGCGAGCACGTACCTTCATCGATTGCTCGGGCGACGGCGAACTCGCCCACTGGGCCGGGCTGCCGCAACAAAAAGGCGACGCCGACGGTCTCCTGCTCTATCCGACCTTGATGTTTCGCGTCGGCAACGTCGATGCCGCGCGTGCCGGCGAGGCCTGGCGCACGATCCCGGCGCTGATGGACGAGGCCGAAGCGCAGGGGGAATACCGCTTTCCGCGCCGCGGCGCCATCGTGCGGCCGCAGCAGCACCCGTATGAGTGGCGCGTCAACGTGACGCAGATGAAGAACGCCGATGGCTCGGCCGTCGATGGCACCGACGCGCGTTCACTCAGTGCCGGCGAGGTCGAGGGCCGGCGTCAGATTGCCGACTACCTGCGCTTCCTGCGCGCCAAGGTGCCGGGTTTCGAGGCCGCCTATGCGCTCGACATCGCCGCGCAGCTCGGCATCCGCGAAACGCGCCGGCTGGTCGGCGAGGCGACGCTGAGTGGCGCGGACGTGCTGGCGTGCGCCGACTTCGACGATTCGATCGGCGTCAACGGCTGGCCGCTCGAGCAGCACGTCGCCGGCGATGTGCGCTGGAGTTGGCCACCCGAAGGCTCGCGCGGCTACAACCAGCTGCCGTACCGGATGCTGCTGCCGCGGCGCGCGACGGCCGGCGGCATCGACAACCTGCTTGCGGCCGGCCGCTGCGCGTCGATGACGCACGAGGGCCACTCGGCGGCGCGCGTCAGCGGCGCCTGCTTCGTCATGGGCCAGGCCGCCGGCACCGCCGCTGCCTTGGCGCTGCAGCGCGCCCAGGCAGCGCACGAGGTGCCTGTGGCGCTGCTGCAGCAACGCCTCGTCGAACAGGGTGTTTTCCTAGGGTAGCGCGGAGACCCAGCGCACGGGCTCTTTGGCTACGCCGGCACGTCGTACCCGGGTTTCTTGTACAGCTTGCCGGCAGTGCCGAGGATGTCGGGCTTGTAGACCTTCTCGACCCAGTCCTGCGGATCGACGTCTTCGATGGCGACCGAAACCGAGTCTTCCGCAGACCCGGCGATGCTCATGATGTCCCTCACGATGGCCTCGGCGAGCCGGGCCTTGTCCTGCTCCGATCTTCCCGGATAGAGTTTGACGGTGACGTGGGGCACGCGATGCTCCTTCTGTGTCAGGCGAGCCGCTCCTCGCGCCACAAACCCAGCACCTGCTGCACCGGGCGGTCCGAGAAGCTGAACAGGATGGTGTCGACACCGGCGCGCAGCCGCAGCGTCTGCCACGACGGCACGACGAAGATGTCGTTCTCGGTGAACTCTAACTCCTGGTCGCCGACATGGGCGTTGCCCGAGCCTTCCAGGCAGCAGTAGACGGTTCCGTCGCTGCTGCGATAAGGCCGCGTTTCGAAGCCGGCCGGAAGGCGCTGCGCGTAGGTGCCCATCGTCGGCATCGGCGCGGCGCCGGTGGCGGGATTGACGTGGCGCAACTTCCAGCCCGAGTGCGGATCGATGGCACCGCCCGAGATGCCGAGCAAGGCCTCGCGCGTCTGGCCATAGGGGTAGACGAAGAGCGCGGCCGGCTGCGAGGCCTTTTGCTCGAAGTCCATCGGCAGCATGTTGCGGCCGTAGCGCGCCAATGCGTCGCCTTGCGGGCGCAGTGGAGCTTGCGAGCGCGCATCGTGGCGCTCGGCGAAGCCCGCGTCGAGAAAGCGCACCAAGGGGATGTCGAGGCCGTCGAGCCAGACGACCGGTTGCTCGCCATCGTTGCCGTGATCATGGAAGGTCCACGACGGCGTGATGATGAAGTCGCCGCGGTGCATCGTCGTGCGTTCGCCGTCGACCGCGGTGTAGGCGCCTTCCCCGTCGAGCACCAGGCGCATGGCCGTCTGCGTGTGGCGGTGCGCCGGCGCGACCTCGCCGGGCAGGATCAGCTGCAGCCCGGCATAGAGCGACTGCGTGATGGCCGACTGGCCGCTCAAGCCGGGGTTCTCGAGCACCAGCACGCGGCGCTCGGCCTCCTCGGCGGTGATGAGCCGGCCGGCCTCCATCACATGCTCGCGGATCTCGGCATAGCGCCACAGCGCCGGTGCGACCGGTGTGCGCGGCGCAGGTGGCACCAGGGCGCCCAGGACTTCCCACAGCGGCGTCAGGTTCTGCGCGCCGATGCGCCGATAGAAATCGCGGCGTTGCGCGGCGCTGCCGGCAGTCTGCATTGGTGCGCTCATCGTGTTGCTCCTGGAGTGGCGTGCCCGGCCGCGGCGAGATGCGCGCGGTAGCCGGCGACGAAGCGGGGCGACAGCGCCTGCAGCCGCTCGGCATCGACGCGCCCGCTGCGCTGGATGTAGCTCCACGCGAATGGCCACGGCGCGAGCCGCATCTGTTCGCGAAAGCCTTCGTACCACTGTGCGCTACGGCCGGCCGCGCCGACCAGCTTCTCGACCACCGGGCGCCGTGCGGCCTCATAGGCCGCCAGTGCCGCGGCAACGTCTGCCGTGTGCTCCCGCAATGCGCGCGCCAGGGCGATCACGTCCTCGAACGCGAGCCGTGTGCCCGAGCCGATCGAGAAATGCGCGGTGCGCAAGGCGTCGCCGACAAGGACACGGTTGCCGGCCGACCAGTGCCGGTTCGAGACCACGGGGAAGTGGCGCCAGATCGACTTGTTGCCGATCAGCGGGTGGCCTTCGAGCGTTGCCGCGAAGACCTGCTCGCATGCCGCGCGCGTGTCTTCTTCGCCGAGCTCGGCGAAACCGGCGCGCTGCCAGGTCTCGGGGTCGCACTCGACGATGAAGGTGCTCATAGGCCAGCCCTCGCGCTGCGCGCTGCGGTATTCGCCCTTGGGGCGGCCCTGCGGGCTCATGGCGGGCGCGTAGCGGTAGTGGTGCGCGTTGAACGTGCCCTGCGGCGTTTCGACGAAGGTCTGGCTCAGGGTCTCGAAGCGCTGCGTCGTGCCGTACCAGACGAAATGGTTGCGCAGCGGCTCGACCCGTGTGCCGAATTCCGCTTCGCGGCCGCGGCGCACGAACGAGTTGGCGCCGTCGGCGGCGACGACGAGGTCGTAGCCGTCGAGTTCGGCATCATCGTGCACGGCGTAGCCATATTCGGGTGTGACACCGACGCTGGCGAGGCGCTGCTGCATCAGCTGCAACAACTGCAGCCGGCCGATGGCCGCGAAGCCGATGCCGTCGATCGTGATGCGTTCACCGCGGTGGTTCAAGCTCATGTCCGACCAGGTCTCGAGCGCCGGTGCGATCAAGGCATGCGTCTGCGGGTCGTCCTCGCGCAGGAATTCGAGCGCGCGGTCGGAGAAGACGACGCCGAAGCCGAAGGTCGAATCGGCCGCGTTCTGCTCGACGATGCGGATCGCAGCCTGCGGCTGCTGGCGGCGCAACAGGTAGGCGAGATACAGGCCGGCCGGACCGGCGCCGACGATCAGGATCTTCACCGGCGTGGCGGCCGGTGGCAGCACCGGTCTGCGGGGTTTCGTGCAGGCTTCATGGAGGAGATGGGCCGTCGCCAGGGTCGGCGGCAGCGAGCCGCCGAACGAGCGAAATATCCATCGTTAAAGTCTAGCGCCAGCCACGCTGCCGCTCGTCGGCGCCGCGGGCACGCGGGCACTGGGCGCGTTGCCGCTGCGGTCATGGCGCGCCGGGGCCTGCTGTCGCTAACATCGACGTGAAGCCGCAAGGCGGGTCCGCCGGGGCTGGCCGCCATCATCGAAAGGAACCCCGATGCTCGAAGGTTGCGTGCCATGGCCGGCCGAGCTCGTTGCGCAGTACCGCGCGACGGGTCTGTGGGAGGGCATGACGATCGCCGAGATGGTCGAGCGCACGGCGCATCGACGGCCGCAGCAGATTGCGGTCGTGCACGGCGAGCGCCGCATCAGCTATGCCGAACTCGTGCGCGCATCCAAGCGCCTCGCGCTGGCGCTGCACGCACGCGGCATCGGCCCGCTCGACCGCGTCGTGATGCAGTTGCCGAACACGCCGGAATTCATCACCGGATACCTGGCGCTGAACTGGATCGGTGCGGTCCCGGTGATGGCGCTGCGCGCGCACCGCGAGGTCGAGATCCGGCACTTCATCGGCGCCTCGGGCGCCGTGGGCTACCTCATCCCGGACGTCGTCAGCGGCTTCGATCATCGTGTGCTGGCGCAGACGATGCAGCAAGAATTTCCGGCGCTGCGCCATGTCGTCGTCGCCGGCGAGCCGCTGCCCGGTCAGGCAGCACTGCAGCAACTCGAGGCCGGCGCACCCGACGACGCGGCGCTCGATGCGGCACTGCGGGAGCTGCGGCCCGACCCTGAGGAGCTGGCGACGATGCTGTTGTCGGGCGGCACGACCGCGCTCTCCAAGCTGATCCCGCGCACCCACGACGACTACATCCTCAATGCGCGCCTGTGCAGTGCCGTCGCCGGCTTCGACGACACGACCGTCTTCATGGCAATCCTGCCGCTGGCGCATAACTACAACCTGGCCTCGCCCGGCATCCTCGGGACCTTCTACCGCGGCGGCCGCGTCGTGCTGGCGAGCGGCGGCGACGCCGAGACGGTGTGCGCCGCGATCGCGCGCGAACGCGTCACGGTCGCTGCCGCCGCGGTGCCGCTGATTGCCGCCTGGCTCGCTTCGGACGCACCCGAGCGCCACGATCTGAGCTCGCTGCGCGTCGTGCAGAACGGTGGCGCGCGGCTGCCGTCCGAGCTGCGGCGGCGCTTGCGCGAGCGCTTCGGCTGCATCCCGCAGGAGGTCTACGGCACCGCCGAGGGCCTGATCAACATGACCCGGCTCGACGATCCGGATGAACTGCTGCTCGAAAGCTCCGGGGCACCGGTGAGCGAACTCGATGAAATCCGCGTCGTCGATGATGCCGGCGGTGTTGTGCCGGACGGCGAACCCGGCGAGCTGCTGACGCGCGGCCCGTACACGATCCGTGGCTACTACAGGGCGGCCGGGCAGAACCGCGAAGCATTCACCGCCGACGGCTGGTACCGCATGGGCGACATCGTTCGGCGGCGCGGCCGCCACCTCTACACCGAGGGCCGGCGCAAGGACCTGATCAACCGTGGCGGCGAGAAGATCAGCTGCGACGAGGTCGAGAACCTGATCTGCCGGCACCCCAGGGTGAAGAGTGCGGTGCTGGTGGCGATGCCCGACCCGGTCTTCGGCGAGAAGGGCTGCGCCTGCGTGGTCCTGCACGAGGGCGAGCACCTGGCGTTCGATGAGCTCGTCGCCTTCCTTCGCGCGCAACGCATCGCCTCGTACAAGCTGCCCGAGCGTCTCGAGCTGATGCGGGAATTCCCGGTCAGCCCGGTCGGCAAGATCATGAAGCGGCAATTGCGCGAAACGGTGGCGCACAAGCTCGCCGGCGCCGCGTCGCGCTGACAGCCCTCGGATCCGCGCGGGCTCATGGTTTGCCAAGCCGACGGCGGCGGCCGCCTCGGCTGCATTGCCTACGGAGGAAACGAGACATGCTGACGATCGATCGCCGCCATCTGCTTCGACTTGCCGGCGCAGCCGGCGCCGGCGGGCTGCTGCACGTGCCGGGCTTGCTGTCCGTTGCGCATGCGGCCGACAGCGCCCCCGACGCGTCCGACATCATTGCAGGGAAAAGCGCCAAGATGATCGTTCATAACGCCAAGATCGGCGTCATGGAGACGCCGCTCGATCTGCTGCGCGGCGAGCGCTATACGCCCAAGGACATCCTCTACAACCGCACCCACTTTCCGGTCGATGGCAGCGGCAAGTGGGTGGCGACGACCACGGCGCCGTCGGAGGAGATGGTCAACGGCTGGAGCATCCTCGTCTCGGGACTGGTGCAGCGGCCCAAGACGGTCAAGGTCACCGACCTGATGCAGATGGACCAGGTCAAGCGCACTTCGGTGATGCAGTGTGCCGGCAATGGGCGCTCCTATTACTGGGCCAAGGCGAAGACGCCCGGCTCCGGCTGGAAGCACGGTGGCATGGGCAACCTGGTCTGGGAAGGCGTGCCGCTGCTGCCACTGCTGAAGAGCCTGGACCTGAGCCCGGACGCCAGCGTCAGGTTCCTCACCGCCAACGGCCGTGACGTGCCGCCCGTGCCCGGCGGCGCCGATCTCATCAAGAGCGTGCACATGGAGGCGCCACAGCTCGACGACGCGATCCTCGCGCTGAAGATGAACGGCGAGCCGATCCCGACGATCCACGGCGGCCCGGTGCGGCTCATCATCCCGGGCTTCTACGGCAACATGAATGTCAAGTGGCTGACCGACCTGATGCTGATGGACCGCGAGACGCCGAGCGCGCTGATGCAGAAGACCTACCGCATGCCGCATCGGCCGGTCGAGCCGGGCAAGTTCACGACTCAGGATCTGACCCAGCAGAACAGCACGCCGACCTACGGCTTCGCGATCATGAGCGTGGTGTTCGCGCCGCTGATCGGCGAGACCGTACAGGGCGGCCAGGTGGACCTGAAGGGCGTGGCCTGGAACGACGGCATCGTGCCGCTGGCCGATGTCCGGGTCTCGCTCGACCAGGGCAAGTCGTGGCAATCGACCGAACTCGACACGACCGACGGCCCGTACGGCTGGCAACACTGGCAGCACCAGGTGCAGCTGCCGTCCGGCGCGCACGAGGTCTGGGTGCGCGCGATCGATGCCTGGGGCCGATCGCAGCCGCTCGACGGGCTCACGACCTGGAACCCCGGCGGCTGGGATTGGCATGGCGTCGACCGGGTGGCGTTCCAGGTTGCCTGACACGTGGCCGTGATGACGGCGCAAGGCTGCAGCCGTCCGCTCTGCGCGAACGCTGGCGCCGCGGCGCCGTGGCGCCGCACGGCGCGCGCGCTTTCGGTCGGTGCCGCCGCGCTCGCCGGGCTCCTCAGCGGTGGCGCGTCCTGGGGCGCCGATCTGCGGCTGCCCGAAGGCCCGGGGGCCAACGTGGTCTATTCGAAGTGCCAGACCTGTCACGACCTGCAGTACGTCGTCGACGCCAAGGGCTTGTTGCCGGCGCAATGGAACGCCGTGCTGGCCAGCATGCGCGACTATGGCCTGCAGATCGACGATGCGCAGGCCAAGCAGGTGCTGCAGTATCTGACGACCTATCTCGGACCCCATCCTCCACCGGCCGCGTCGGCTTCTGCGGCTGCGTCGACGGGTGCTTCAGCCGCTTCGGCGCGAGCGGTCGACGGCAGCAAGGTCTACGCCGAGAACTGCGCGACCTGTCACGGCGCCGCGGGCCTTGGCCAGCCCGGCTATTACCCGCCGTTGGCCGGCAACCCCGATCTGGCCAGGGATGCGCTACCGATCGTGGTCGTGCTGAACGGCCTGAGCGGGCCAATCGAGGTCGGCGGCCGCGCGTTCGACAACAGCATGCCACCGCTCGATTACCTCTCGAACGCCGAGATCGCGGCGGTCGTCGATTTCGTGCGCGGGTGGGGCTCGGCGAAACTCGAGCCGGTCACGCCCGAAGCGGTCGCCGAGCAGCGCCAGCGGCGCATGTCGCCGACCGAGGTGCACGATTACCGCGCCAAGCTGAAGTAGGTCACCCTCTTCCTGAACCGCGCAGGGTCGTGCAGACGTGCCCGCGCGTCAGTTGCGTGCGACCGGCAATCCGGCCGCTTCCCATTCGGGCAGGCCGCCGCGGAACCAGTAGACCTGCGTGAAGCCCTGCTGCAGTGCGGCCTTGCTGGCCTTGTATGACTTCCAGCATTCGGCGCCATTGCACGCGAAGATCGTCGGCCGTGCCTTGTCGAGCTGCTCGAGCCCGGCGAACTGATCGAGCTTCGGGTCGAAGGCGACGTCCTTCAGGCTCTTCTCGACGTAGGGGATCAGCACTGCCTTCGGGATGTGTGCGGCCTTGTATTCCTTGTCGTTGCGCGCATCGACCATCGAGGCACCGCGCTCGATCAACTGCTGCGCCTCGGTGGCGCTGACCACCTTGGCGCCCGGCAGCGCCAGCGGCGTGAAGAAGCCCAGTTCGGCAACCGCCTTGTACTGCGCCACATCGGCGCGCACGGTCGCGGGCCTGAGGCCCGAGATGGCGCTGGCGCTGGCGAACCAGCGCGAAGCCTTCTCGCGCACGTCCGCCGGCAGGTCCTTCTTGACGACCACCGAGAAGCCGCCCGGTACCTGGGTCGAGGTCGCGAGCACCTTGCCGCTGCCGGGGTTTTCCTTCAGGTGCAGGTCCCAGTCGCCGCGCCGCACGACGGTGGCGTCCGAGGCGCCGATGCTGACCGCGATCAGTCCGGCTTGCGGATAACGCTCGTACTGCACCGCACCCATGTCCTTGAACGACAGGCCGTTGGCGTTCAGCATGCCGCGCGCCATGTAGGTGTAGATCGAATCCTGTTGCGGCAGGTAGATCTTGCCGCCCTTGATGGCCTCGGCTGCCTCCAGGCGCGGCTTGCCGACCAATACGAACTGTTCGGCCGGGTCGGTGGAGCCGACCAACTCGTAGCCGTGCGACAGCGCCGATGCCGCGACCTGCGCCGGCGCGATGAAGATGTCGTAGCCGGCGCTGCGCGTCGCGCGCATCGCATCGGTCAGGTCTTCGCTGGTCTTGACGGTGACGGTCTGGCCGACGGCCTTGCCAAGGCCGGTCTCGAGCGCCGAGCGCGACAGCAGGAAGCCGTCCTTCTTCGAGGTGGGCTCGACGGCGACGAGCGCCGACAGCTCGGCCATGGCATGGCCACCGGCGACGAGCAGGGTCAGGAAGACAAGAGGACGGAGTCGGGCCATGGAATGGGTTTCGGGGGAGCGGCGTTCGAGGATAGCCGGGCAAGTCGGCGCAGCCGGCCTTGCTGGAGACGCCTCGCGCACAAACTCTTCGAATGCGTGAATACGACCGACCAGGCGTGCGGCCGGTGGTGTCGCGCCGCGACGCGACGTCGTCCTCGCTATGATCGCGCGGCCCAGGCGACCGTTCGCTTGATGCCATGATGCCGATCAAAGTCAAACCGGGAGACACCGATGACCGACACCCTGACCTCCTTGCGTCGCCGCCACCTCCTTGCCGGCAGTGCCGGCGCGCTGGCTGCCGCCGGCCTGGGCAGCTGGAGCACCAGCGCCGTGGCGCAAGCCAAGCCCTTGCCGCCCTACGCCACCTGGAAGGACGCCGACAGCCTCATCGTCCACAGTGCGAACACGATCGAGACGCGGCGCAGCGCCTTTGGCTCGAGCGGCATCACGCCGACCGACCGCCTTTATGTACGCAACAACCTGCCGGCGCCCGATGCGGCAATCGTCGCCCACCCCGATGTCTGGGAGATCGCGATCGAAGGGGTGCAGCATCCACGCACCCTGCAGCTTGCGCAGTTGAAGGCGCTCGGACTCGAGACGGTGACGATCGTGCTGCAGTGCTCGGGCAACGGCCGCGGTTATTTCCCGAGCAAGCCGAGCGGCACGCCGTGGCAGGTCGGTGCCGCCGGCTGCGTCGTCTGGAGCGGCGTGCCGGTGCGCGCGGTCGTCGAAGCGCTCGGCGGGGTCAATCCCGGCATGCCCTACATGACGGGCACCGGCGGCGAGAAACTGCCCGATGGCATCGACCCGAAGAGCGTCGTCGTCGAACGCTCGCTGCCGATCAAGGCGCTGGGTGACGCGTTGCTTGCCTGGGAGTTGAACGGCGCGCCGATCCCGCTTGCGCACGGCGGGCCGCTGCGGTTGATCGTGCCGGGCTACACCGGGGTCAACAACATCAAGTACATCAAGCGGCTGGCGTTCACGCCGGCCGAGAGCCAGGCCAAGATCATGGCGCACGGCTACCGCATGACGCCGCCGGGCGCCAAGGCCGATCCGAGCCAGGCTTCGGTGCTCGAGATGAGCATCAAGTCGTGGATCAATGCGCCGCACGGCGACGCTGGCACGGTCGCGAGCGGCCGCTCTCAAATCCGCGGCGTCGCCTTCGCCGGCACGCAGGGCGTCAAGCGCGTCGAGGTCTCGATCGATGGCGGCAAGAGCTGGCGCGAGGCGCGCTTCTTCGGCGCCAACCAGGGCAAGTATGCGTGGCGCGAATTCGTGCTGCCGGTGGACCTCGCGCCTGGCAGCTACACCATTGCGAGCCGCGCGACCGACAACGCCGGCAACGTCCAGCCCGAGCAGCGCGTCGAGAACACCGCGGGCTACAACAACAACAGCTGGGCCGACCACGCGCTCAAGATCACGGTGGCCTGAAGCCGATGCCGATGACCTTTCCTCGGCTGGCGGCGCCGGCCCTGCTGCTGGCCGCCCTCGGCGCGCCGAGTTTCGCGGCCGACCCGACCATGATGGCCGCCGGCCGCAAGCTCTTCAACCAGACCGCCACGCCTCAGTGCGCCGTCTGCCACACCTTGAAGGACGCGGGCAGCGAGGGCGCCATCGGGCCGGTGCTCGACGAGCTCAAGCCCGATGCGCGACGCGTCGCGACGGCGCTGCGCAATGGGCTCGGCGTCATGCCGTCGTACCGGGAGACCCTGACCGAAGAGCAGATCGACGCGCTCGCGCTCTACGTCGCGACCGCGAGCGGCGGCGCACGCTAGTTCGGGCGCGGCGCACCGATCGCGATCGGCGGTGCCCTTCGCCGGCCGCTCCGGCCGCGCCGTAGACGAGCGCGTCCGGGCTTACTCGGTGAGCTTGCGCACGCCCGTTGCGCAGCGCCGCGATGGCCTCGTAGCGCGTGAAGCTGCGCCGCCACGCCAGCACGACGCGGCGCGTCGGCACCGGCTTGCTGAAGGGCACGTAGACGACGTGCGGCTGCGGCTCCGCGGGCACCGAAAGCTGCGGCACCACCGTCAAACCCATGCCCGACGCCACCATGTACTTGATGGTTTCGAGCGACGAGCCTTCGAAGGTCTTGCGAATGCCTTCGGCATTGCTGGAGAAGCGCGCGTACTCGGGACAGACCTCGAGCACGTGATCGCGAAAGCAGTGCCCGGTGCCGAGGAGCAGCATGTTTTCTTCCTTCAACTCCTCGGCGCTGATGCTCTTGCGCCTGGCCAGCGGATGACCGGCCGGCAGCGCGATCATGAAGGGCTCATCGTAGAGCGGCGCCAATGCAAGGCCGGTATCGGGGAACGGCTCGGCCAGGATCGCGCAATCGAGGTCGCCCGAGCGCAGCATCTCGAGCAGCCGCGTCGTGAAGTTCTCCTGCAGCATCAATGGCATCTGCGGCACGCGCTCGATGACCTGGCGGACCAGATCGGGCAGCAGGTAGGGGCCGATCGTGTAGATCACGCCCACGCGCAACGGTCCCGAGAGCGGGTCCTTGCCGCGCTTGGCAATCTCCTTGATGGCCGCGGCCTGCTCGATCACCGCCTGCGCCTGGCGCACGATCTCCTCGCCGAGCGGCGTCGCGCTCACTTCGCTCGCGCCGCGCTCGAAGATGCGCACGTCGAGCTCTTCCTCGAGCTTCTTGATCGAGACGCTCAAGGTGGGCTGAGAGACGAAGCAGGCCTCGGCGGCACGGCCGAAATGCTTTTCGCGCGCGACGGCGACGATGTAACGCAGCTCGGTCAGGGTCATGGCGCTGGAGTCACGGTCGGTTGACGAGATGTCCTGCAACGGGGTGTCGCCAGGCTCATCGCATGGCTGCTCGCGGCCGGCCGCAGCCGGGCCAGCGGCGAGACGACCGCCGCAACGGCGCCGGGCATCCGCCTCGCGATGATGCCGCAGGCCACGAGCTTCAGCGCGGCGACCCCGGGCCAGGTCTGCCTGGGGGACCGCCGGATCGCTGGAACGCGCTGGATCACGGGCATTTCGCTTTCCTCCCCTGTTCGGCTTCGATAG
>CAJDUZ010000082.1_pt2 | contig 11947 bp, 9 predicted proteins | sample 7391221 | NCBI WGS metagenome assembly CAJDUZ01 (sample SAMEA7055692, study PRJEB34461) | soil metagenome | biome: terrestrial ecosystem; feature: Peninsula; material: soil | place: Antarctica | collected 2016
ATCTCGACGATCGCAAGCCCTTCGAAGGCGTGGCGCAATGCCGACGCCGCGACGATGGCGCTGTCGGCGAAGACGATCGCAGGTCGACAGGTGCGTAGCATCTCGCCGATCTCGGCTGCAGTCGCCTGGCCGTCGCCGATCACCGGCGTCAGACCGGCCCGCAGCAGCGCCAGGAACAAGGTGACGGTGCTGCGGTCGTCGTGGGAAAACACCACCGCGCGGCTGCCCGTTGCGAGCCCCAGCGCGGCGAAGCCGGCGCCCAGCACGCGCATGTCGTGCGCCAGCGACGCATAGGACATCGGCCCGTCGGAGAAGGCGGCGAAGAGCCGGTCGCCGCCGCGCTGCAGCTGCAGGTCGATGCGACGGCACAGCACGTCGAATGCGCAAGCGGCGGTGCTCGGGTCGTTCCTCATGCGGACTTCCTGCCGATGGAGCGGTGCAGCGGATCCGCAATGATCCGCGCCACCTGGTGCACGGAGTCCGGATTTTGCAGGGTGCCGGAGTGGTTCGTCTGCAGCGGAACCGTGCTGAGTTCCCCCTCGATCAGGTGGCGCCAGCCGAGGTCGTCGCCGACGTGCGGCCAGCGGCCGAGGCGCGCACGCACGACGGTGGCATGTCCCCGCCAGGGCTGCGGCCGATAGCGCGCCTGCGCGGCATAGAGCATGCGAATCACGCTGGCGATCGCTTGCGGGTGCTCGCGCAGATCGAAGCGGATCTGCCGATAGCGGTGCAGCACGTCGGGTGCGGCTGCCGGGTTCAACAGACGCCTGCGGTTCATCCGCAACCACCAGGCCGCGTGCTCCAGCTCGCGCCACAGGCCACCGGGCCACAGATATCGGTGCAGGAACAGGCGGTGAATGGCGGTATCGATGATCCACAACCGCGCGGCGTGGGGTTGGAGCTGCGACAGGTATCGTGCCGTCTCGAACGCGATGATGCCGCCGAACGAGAAGCCGAACAGATGCACCGGTGCCGCGAGGCCGGCCGCATGGATGTCGGCGGCGTAGCGTCGGCCGAGCGCCTGGATCTCGACACCGCCTGCGGCCTCGAGCAGGTCCGGCGTCAGGCGCAGGCCGAGGCATTGGAGGTCCGAGGCCAGCAGCGGGACGAGCGGTCGCGCGTAGAGCACGTTGCCGCCGTAGTCGGGACAAAAGACGATGCTGCCGCCCGCGGGCGCGCCCACGCCGAGCGGGAACAGGGTTGACGGCAGCGCCTGCGTGCGCATCGGAGGGTCGGCGACGGAAGCACTCATGTCGACGGCGCAGCAAACGGCATGGGCGCCGTGCCGGGCGTGCGCTCTGCGGCCCTGATGAAAGGCAGCCGGGCGGCCTCGGCGGCTCGCTCGGCCTGCGCTGCCGCGCGCTTGCGTGCGAAGCCGGCCACGGCCACTTCGCGAAACGCCGGCGCGCGAAACCACACCGCGTGATGCGTCGCCTCGATGCCGATGCCACGCGGCGCCTTGTGCCCGCCCGTGGTTCCGAGATCGAGGTCCTCGGCGCCGAGCTCGATCGCGCGCTCGATGGCGCGGTAGATCCCGAGCTCGAAATGCAGAAATGCTCGCTCGCCCGATTGACCCCAATGCTGCGCGTGCAGCGTGCTGCGGCCGCGGACGAACAACAGCGCGGCCACGCAGTCGGCGCCATCGAAGGCCGCGAGCAACTCGACTGCGGCCGGCAGCTCGCGGAACAGGCGCCGGAAGTAGTCGATGTTGAGCCAGACGCCGTTGCGGTGGCGCGCGAAGGTCTTGGCGTAGAGCGCGTGAAAGCGCTCCGCCCAGGCTGCGTCGAGCTCAGGGCCCGGGATGACCCGGTAGTCGAGGCCGTACGCCGCGACGATGCGGCGCTCGCGCTGGATCATCCGGCGCCGCGCGGAATGCATGCGGCGCAGCAGCTCGCCATAGCTCGTCGCGCCGTCGGCACGCCAGACGTAGACGTTTCCCGTGCTCGGGATCATGCCGAACGCGGTGGTGGCGGCACGATCCTGCGCCGACATGTAGGCGATCTGCAGCGACACCGCATGGCATCGCTCCGCGACCTCGTGCAACGTTGCCAGCAAGGCGCCGCGCGTCGCGCTTTCATGCTGGCCCGGGCGCACCAGCAACCGCGGCCCGGCGATCGGCGTCATCGGCACCTCGACTTGCAACTTCGGGTAGTACGGGCCGACCGCACGCGCGTGTGCCATCGGCAGCCCGAGGTCGACGCCGAGTTCGCCGTGCGAATGCGTCTTCAGCCAGGCCGGCGCCGCGCCGACGACGGCGCCCGAGGCGTCGCGCAAGACGACATGGCGCGGCGTGAAGCCGGTGGGCGGCGCGGCGACGCCGCTTTCCTCGAGTGCGCTCAAGTGTTCATGGAGCACGTACGGCGAGGTGTCGCCGGCGCACGCGTTCCAGTCGCAAGCGCGGATCGCGGCGATGCGCTCGTGGACCGTCGCGGTCCAGCCCGCCGGCATCATCGTGCTCACGTTCATCTGCCGGCCCGCGGCGCTACGCCCGCGACGATGCGCTGGCCGCCGGCCCGGCGCGGATCGCCGACGCTCTCGCCGTTTTCGCCGTCCGAGGCAACGAGACAGATCGAAGGCTGCGTGCTGCCGTGCATCCGGGCGGGCACCGCCCGGTGGCCGCGGTGAGCGAGTCCGTCGAGCCAATCAGGCGGCGCGCCGTCCTCGACCAGCACGCCGCGCGGGAAAGCCAGATGCGGATCGCTCGAGGCCGGCGCGCTCTGCGTGAAGACACGGGGCGCGCGCACCGCCGCGTCGAGATCGATGCCGTGCATCAGATGCCGCGCCAGGACCTGCGCCATCGCCTGCAACTGAAAGTCGGCGCCCGGTCCGCCGCCGACGATGAGCCGCCCGTCGCCCGCTCGGTAGAGCATCGGGCACGCGCTGACCCGGGGGCGCTTTCCCGGCGCCAGCACGGCAGCGTGCGCCCCATCGACGAAGCTTTGCGACCCACGCGTCGAGACGACGAAACCGAGGCCGGGTACCGCCGGCGCATCGAACGACGGGTCGCTCGGCGTCGCGGTGAAGGCGTTGGCATCGGCGTCGATCACGGCGACGATCGAGGTGTCGACGCTGGTCGGCGATGGCCCTGCCGCCGCCGCGGCGGGCGAGCGGGTCACCGCCATCGCAGGCAGTTCCATGGCACCCGCAGGCGGCAGGCCATCGAATGTCGCGCTCGCATCGATACGTCGTGCGCGCGCCGCGGCGTAGTCGCGCGACAGCAATCGATCGCGCGGCACCGTGACGAAGTCTTCATCGCCGTAATACGCTTCGCGATCCGCCAGCGCGAGCTGAAGCGCTTCGACGACGAGGTGCGCAAACGCGACGCCTGCCGGATCCGTCGAGGCGGCGTTCGCATGCTCGAGGATCTGCAGGGCCTGCGCGAGCGCCGGCCCCTGCGTCCAGAAGCCGCATGTATACAGGGTGCCGCTGCGGATCCCGGCCGCGGTGGCCTCGACCACCGGCGTGCGGTGTTGCGCCAGGTCGTGCGGCCCGAGCCAGCCGCCGAGCGACTGCACGTGCGCGACCATGCGCTCGGCGATGCTGCCGCGGTAGAACAGATCGTGCACGGCCATCAGGCCGGCGTCGCGTCCGGCGCGCGCGGCAGCGCCACGGTCGGCTTCGATCATCGATGCCAGCGTGTTCGCGAGATCCGGCTGCACGAAGCGCTCGCCGAACTCCAGCGGACGGCCGCGCGGCAGCCAGATCCGCATGTTCTCGTCGTAGCGGCGGTAGTAGCGCTCGAAGTGCGTCGTGCACGCGACCAGGTCTTCGTGCGCCGCGAAACCGGCCTGGGCCAGTTGCAGCGCCGGTGTCGCCAGCTCTGCGAAGCCGCGAGTACCGAAGCGCCGCAGCGCGGCGACCCACGCGCCGGGGGCAGCCGGCACGACCGTGCGCAGCACGCCGTGCGGGATGCGGCCGCGATGGGCCGCTTCGAATTGGCGTCGATCGGCCGCTGCCGGCCAGCGTCCCGCGCCTTCGATCGCGAGCGTCCTTCCGTCCCGGGCCATCCGCACCAGCATCGGCGCCACGCCGCCGAGTTGCACCTGTTCCGAATGCAGCACGCACAGCGCGATCGTCGCGGCGATACCGGCATCGACCGCATTGCCGCCGCGTTCGAGCACCTCGGCGGCGATGCGAGCCGCTTCGGGATGACCGGCAGAAACGAATGCAGGCGGGCGCGTCATGCGGTGCGCATCGACATCGCAGTCCCTTCCCCGAGGCCGCGGCGCATGGTGCCGGCGGCGCCATGCTCGCGACGTGCTCCTGCCCGCGGATGACAATTAATGTAGCGCTCTTGCACGCGTCGATCGCTCCCTTCGTCGACCCTGCCATCGGCTCGCGGGCTCGGTTGTATCGCACGAACGATCACGCGCCGCAGCATCGCGCCGTCTCGCGACCATCGTACGATGTCCGACACGGCGCGGTAGCCGCCAGTCCATGAAAGAATGACGGTTCTCGAACATCGACTGGGACAGTTCAAGCAACGACTCAAGATTTCACTCTTGCGCTCGCTGCGGAGCAGGCACCGGGCCTTGACGCCGCTCGCGGTGCCCTCGTCTCCGGTGGCCCGTCTTCTGATCCTTCCCAGCGACCCATGGTCGCTGGTCGGGTCCAACGGCGACGAAGCCATGATGCAGGCCGTTGCACAGCGCTTCAGGCGCCGCCTGCCGTCGCTCGTGGTGGGGGCGCTCACCGCCACGCCCCAGGCATCGAGGGCAGCCGAACAGCTTGGCTTCGTGCCCGTTCACGCATGGTCGCGATGGCCCGCACGCACCGACCGGGCCATCGTTGCGTTCGAGCCTGACGCGGTCGTTCTGCTGGGAGCCGATGTGATGGACGGCTACTACAACCCGGTCTTCACGACCCGGGTCTTGCTCATGGCCGATGCTGCGGCCCGCCGCGGGACTCGAGTGACGATATTGGGCTTCAGCTTCAACGATCGCCCGAACCCTCACTTGCGACCCGTATTCGACGGGCTTAGCCCTTCGATCGCGATCAACGTGCGCGATGAAACGTCGCTGCGACGTTTTCGGGCCTTCTCGACCGCACCGTCGCGCCTGGTCGCCGATGTTGCGTTCCTGCTCGAGCAGGACGCCTCCACCGACAGCGTCAATTCAGTGCAAGCCTGGGTCACGCGAAGGCGCGCAACGGGCGACGTCGTCCTTGGCTTCAACCTCCACCCGATGCTGATCAAGGGGGCGACGCAACAGCACGTCGATCGACTCGTGACCATCGCCGCATCTGCCTTGGAAGGTTTAGCCGAGAAGCGGTCGGTCTCCGTCATCCTGATACCGCATGACGACCGGAAGGCATCCGGCGGCTCGATGTGTCTCACTCCCATTCATCAAGCGCTCGAATCAAGGCTGGGCGAGCGCCTCATGCTGCTGGTCGGTCGGCATAAGGCCGCCGAGCTGAAAGCCGTCGCCGGTGCGACCGACGGCGTCGTGACTGGACGCATGCACCTGGCCGTTGCGAGGTTTTGCTAGGTCATTGCCGGCCGCCGATCTGCTCGCCCTGAGCCGCAGGCTGGCTCAGGGCGGTGCCGCGCGAGGCCGCTCGAGCCAGCGACGGCGACGGTACTTGAGCCAGTGCCACCCGGCAAGCGGCGGCCAGCGACGGCGGCGATCGGCGAACGGCTCACCGTAGCGGGCCCGCGCCACCGGATCGTCGAGCCAGTCGCCCCGCATCGTGCGTTCGAGGATCGCAGCGCCATCGGCATCGGATGGCGCGAGGCGCGGGATGTAGGCGTCCGGGAAGTAAGGGATATCGGCAAAGAGCTTGCACGCCGCGACGCGGTGGATGGCGAGCCGCGGCTCCAGCACCTTGGCGAAGCCGGACAGCGCCGATGAGCATTTCAAGACCTGCCCGCAGCGCGAAAGCAGCACGCAATCGAGCAGCGCCCGATCGGCCTTGCCAGCGGCGCCGCCGGGTGCCTTGTGGAAGGGCACCGCGCCGAGGCAGGTGAACTGCAGCTTGGGAAATGCGTCGCGCGCGCGTTCCACGAACTCGGCCTCGTCGGTCGCGACGAAGACGCGCTCGAGTTCGCGGTGCCCGACGTGGAAGGCTCGCGCCAAGGTCAGGAAGTCGTCGATGCCGACGGGGTTGGTGTCACAGGCGCGCGTGTTCTTGTCTTGGCCCCGGTAATGCAGACCGAGCGTGCCTTGGCCGACGCCCACGCCGTTGGCGGCACGCACGATGCGCTCCGGCACGCGGAAATAGGCATGCCAGAGATCGTGCGCGGCCTGCCAGTCGCCGCCGATCACCCGCGCGTGCAGCGCGCGCATCGCGAACAGGTCGACCTCGCGGCCGCGGATCGAGCCCGGCGTGTACGCAAGATCGAACACGCCGGGGATGACGCGAAAGTCCGGTGACTTGCCGTAATGCATCGACGTGATGTGCCAGCCCGGAAACGAGCGCCGGGCCAGCAGATGCGGGAGGATCTCGAAGACGTAGAGCAGCACCTGACCGAACAGGCCCTCCTCGAGCTGTTCGGGACGGCTGACGATGCGTCGCGTGGAATGCGGGGTCACGTCGAGCGGCCCGGGCAGTGCAACATGAGCGAAACCCGGTCGTCGGCTGAAGGACCGCAAGGTTTCAGCGCGCCTCACGCGACCGCGAGCCGGATGTCAACGTCGCGACGGCGACGAGCGACAGCACTGCCACCGCAACCGCGAAGCCCGCGCCCGCCAAACGCAGCCCCAACACATGCGCCGCGATGCCGACACCGATCACTGGAATCGAGATCGCGACATACAGCACGACGAAGAAGGTCGATGTGACCTCGCCCCGCCGCTCCACGGGGCTGCCCGCGGCGACTTCGGCGAGGCCTGCGCGAAATGCGAGCCCCTGCCCGAATCCGGACACGACCGCACCCGCGACCAGGGTCGGGAGTGACGCGACCCAGATCGCGGCCCCCACCAGCAGTGCGCCGACTGCCAGCACCACGCAGCCGCCGGGCAGCGCCAGCTTGCGCGGCGTCACCTCGAGCGCGAGTTGCCCGAGTGTCGATGCGGCGAACACGACGAACACGATGAATCCAATCAGTGCGTGGTTCGATACATGCAGCACCTCGCCGAGGAACGCAGGCGCCACCGCGCTGAACAGGCCGAGCACCGCGAAACCGGCAAATCCTGCGATGCAGGCGGGAACGAACACGCCGCGCACTTCACGCGGGACGCTGAGGCGCTGGGGCCGCAAGCGCGGATGCGACGTGATCGCCACCGTCTCGCGCGTGTTCCACAACGCGGCCGCCGCAAGCGCGATCAGCGCGAGATCCACGACGAAGACCGAGTGCGTCGGCCAGCGCACATATTGCGCAAACAGGCCGCCGATCAACGGACCCAGTCCCAGGCCGCCCATGTTGACCGCGGTCGCGATCAGGGTCGCCGTACTGCGGCGCGGCGCCGGCGCGAGTTCGATCACCAGCACGGTGGCGGTGCCGGTCGCAAGTCCTGCCGAGATGCCCGAGAGCACCCGACCGAGCAGCAGCCACGGCACGCCCGCGTCGAAGGCGAACACGAAAGCGCTGGCGGCGGAGAACGCGAGCGCCGCGAACATCACGATCCGGCGCCCGATCTGATCCGACCAGCTCCCGACCAGAATGAGTGCTGCGATGGTGCCCGCCGCATACACCGCGTAGACCACGGTGATCATCAGTTCCGAGAGTGCGAACTGGTGCTGGTAGAGCGGGTAGAGCGGTGTTGGCAGCGTGGTGCCGATCATCACCACCAGAAACGCAAAGCTCGCCTGCGTGAAGTCGGTGCTCCACAGACGTGCGCTCGGATGAGATGGTCGAGCAGTTGCCATGCGTGGTCTTGAATTTCTGTTGGCGCGCAACACAGCGGTCGGACGGGTTCGTCGGCCACATTATCGAACCCCGTTGCCTCGGTGACGCAAGGCATCGGGTCGTCGTCGCATGCCGCGCAGCGACCTTAACCTTCCGCCAGGAGCGGCACCAGCCGGCACGACCCATTCCATCGCGACTGCCCGTTCGACGGGGCAATCAGTCGGTCAACCACGATTTGGAGATAGCCTCGCCATCATGCGATCCTTGCGCGCCCTGCTCTCCTCACTCGCCGCCGCGAGCCTTCTGCTGGTCGCCGGCTGCGGAACGGCTCCGCCGTCGGCGCCGACGCCTCCGGAGGCGGTGCGTGCGCGCATCGCCGAGCGACTACCGGCAAGCGTTGCCGATCGCCCCGGCTGGGCGATAGACATCTACGCCGCCTTCAACGCGCTGCGCGTCGAGCCCAGCCCGGACAACGTCTGCGCGGTGCTTGTCGTCACCGAGCAGGAGTCGAGCTTTCGCGCCGACCCCACGGTGCCCGGCCTCGGCAGGATCGCGCGCGAAGAGATCAATCGCCGCGCCGAGCGCGCCGGCGTGCCGCAGCTGCTCGTGCAGGCGGCCCTGCAGCTGCGTTCCCCGGACAGCCGCACATGGAGCGAGCGGATCAACGCCGCGCGCAGCGAGAAGGAGTTGAGCGATCTGTTCGAGGACTTCATCAACCAGGTGCCTCTGGGGCAGCGCTTCTTCGCGGGCTACAACCCGGTGCGCACCGGCGGACCGATGCAGGTGAGCGTCGAATTCGCGGAGGCGCAGGCGAAGACGCGCGCTTATCCGTATCGGATGGTCGGATCGATCCGCGACGAAGTGTTCTCGCGCCGCGGCGGCATGTACTTCGGCGTCGCCCACCTGCTCGACTATCCGGCGCACTACGATCAGCCGATCTATCGCTTCGCCGACTTCAATGCCGGCCAGTACGCGAGTCGCAACGCCGCGTTTCAGAGTGCCGTGAGCACGCTCGCCGGTGTCGCGCTCGACCTCGACGGCGACCTCATCGCACCGACTGGCGGCGCTGCGAAGCCCGGCAGCACCGAGTCGGCCGTGCGCTCGCTCGGCCCGCGCCTGGGCCTGAGCGACGACGAGATCCGGCGTGCGCTCGAGCAGGAAGGCCGCCCGTCGCTCGAGCAGACGCGGCTGTGGACTCGTGTCTTCGAGCTCGCCGACGCGGCCGCGCGGCGGCCAGTGCCACGCGCCATGCTGCCGCGCATCCGCCTTCATAGCCCGAAGATCACGCGCCCACTCACGACCGAGTGGTTCGCGCGCCGCGTTGACGAGCGCTACCAGCGGTGCCGAAGCAAGGGCGGCTGATTCAATCGCCCCAGGAGCATCGCAGCCTCACCGGGTCCTTGGCGCGACGACGAGCCCTACTTGCCGGACTCCGCGTAGGCGAGGCGCTTCGCGCGGTGCGCTTTCAATCGCTCGGCTGCGCCGGGGAGATTGCGCTTCACATCTCGCCGGGCGCGGCGAACATTGTCCCGGAGAACGTGCAGCCTCGCTCGATTTCGCTGTGCCTGGATAGCCATCTGATTTCTCCGTTTGTGAACGACAAGACTACACGACGCATCTTCACCACCCGAGAACCCGTGCCGCGGGACTGGCCGCCGCGGCGGTCAGGTCAGAAGGAATCGCCACCGACGGCGTCGTCCCCAGGACACACCTGGGTGAAGGGAGTCCACATGCGGCTTCCCGCGGACGCCTTCAGCGCCTCATCTCGGCCACCCGCACAATGAACGGCATGGCGAAGCGAAAAAGCTCTTCCGCTGCTTGATGCAAGCCAGTCGAATTCCTGCGCTGCGACGCTTCGGCCGCGAACTGCCGCCCGAGCGGCGCGTCTATGCGGCGTTCTTCCTGTACGCATTCGCGATGGGCGGCATTTTCCCGCGGCTGCCGGAGATCCAGCGCGGTCTGGGCGTCGCCGAAGGCGCTTTCGGCCTGTCCCTGATCGGCACGGCCTGCGGCACGATGGTCTCGCTGAGCCTCGCAGCGCCGGCGATCGAACGCATCGGCCACCGCCGCTCGCTGCTCGCTCTGACCGCCTTGCTGCCGTTGCTGTACGCCGTCGCGTCGCTGGCCGCTGGGCCGGCGCTGTTTTTCGCGCTGCTGGTGCCGGCGGGCCTGTGCATCGGCGCGCTCGAAATCGTTGTCAACCTCGAAGCCGATCGCGTCGAGCATCGCAGCAACCGGCGCATCATGAACCGCGCGCATGCCTTCTGGAGTGCCGGCTTCTTCGTCGCCGGCATCACCGGCGCAGCGCTGTCGCAAGCCGACATCTCGCCGCAATGGCATCTGGCGCTGATGGTGCCGCTCGTGTGGCTGGGCCTGGCGCGGCTGCTCGGGCGTTTCGACGCCGCGCCGCATCGCACGACAGCGCACGGCGCGGCGCCATCGCGCGTCGCCCGGCCGACCTGGGGTGTGATGCTGTTGGTGGCGGTGACCCTGTCGGCCATGGTGCTGGAAGGCGCCGGTGCCGACTGGTCGGCGATCTACATGCGCGACGTGTTCGGTGCCGCGCCGTTCATCGCCGGCCTGGCGGTGGCCATCGGCGCGCTGGCGCAGGGGGCGACACGTTTCTTCGCCGACCGCTTCGTCGAGCGTCATCGGCCCGTGGCGGTTGCGCGCATCCTGCTCGGCGTGCTCGCGGTTGGCACCTTCCTCGTCTTCGGCGCGCCTTCACCTGGCCTCGCGCTGACCGGCTTCGCGCTGATGGGCGTGGGCACCAGCGTGATCTTCCCGCTGGCCATGTCGGCGGCGGCGCAACGTACCGACCGCGCTGCGGCGACGAATGTGGCGGCACTGGCGCAGTTCTCGTTCATCGCGTTCTTGCTCGGCCCGCCGCTGCTGGGATATGTCGCCCAGGCCTGCGGCATCCGCTGGTCCTTCGGAATAGGCCTGCCACTGGTGGCGCTGAGTTTCATCGCCGCTTCGGCATTGCGCGGCAGCAGATGAATCGGCAGAAGCGCATCGGCGCCTAGGTTGCTGCGTCGTGTTCCACGACCGCCAGCACCGTCCTCACGCCGAGATCGAAGGTCGCGTCCCATTGCGTGCGCTGGAAGTACGGCCGAAACCCAGCCATTCCATGCATCGAGCGACATTCGACACCGAGTCGTCAAGAGACACGGTCAAAGCTGGCTTCGCTTGCTCGAGATCAGGTCACCGGTGCCGGGTTGAACAGCACCAGCGCGTTGTGCAACTTCCAGTGCACTGGCGGAAATATCGACCGCATCAATTTGTGCCTGTGGAAATGCATCGGCCAATAAAACAGGCAAACAGCCTGAGCCAGTACATAAGTCAAGAATATGGCTGACGCTATCCGCTTCAGTAACTCGCAGCCATGGTGCAAATTGTTCAGGAATCAACTCTGCTAAAAATGAACGCGGCACGATTACACGTTCATCCACATAAAAGCGGCTATTACCTAGCCATGCTTCCTGTGTGATGTAAGCCGCTGGAATACGTTGATCGGCACGACGTCCGATCACGGCCAGCAGGGCCTCAATCTCGTCCGGTAGTAGCCGTGCATCCAGGAATGGATCGAGTCGATCAAGCGGTAGCGCTAGCGTATGCAGTAACAAATACGCGGCTTCGTCGAATGCATTATCGCTGCCATGTCCAAAAAATAGTTGGGCGCGGTTAAAGCGGGTAATTGCGTAACGCAATAAATCGCGCAAGGTGGTGAAGTTATGTTGATTCATGTGTTGGTCCGATAAGAATCAGGCATGTCGTGTTGAGATGGCATCCCGAGAACGAGCTGGCCAGTGGCAAGGAGAGCGCGGTAGAAATGGGCGGCGAGATGGCGAGCCCGATCCCAGAACCTTATAAAAGCAGGTTTTCCAAGACGCGTCGATAGATGTTTTTTAGCGGTTCGATGTCGGCTAGAGCGATGTGCTCGTTGATCTGGTGAATGCTGGCATTGATAGGGCCAAATTCAATGACTTGCGGGCAAATTTGCGCAATGAAGCGGCCGTCCGAGGTGCCGCCCGAAGTTGAAAGTTCGGTAATCACGCCGGTTTCTTGCTGGATCGCCGCAGCCATTGCCGTACTTAGCGCACCACGGGGCGTCAAAAATGGTAAGCCGCTCACAGTCCATTGTAACTGGTAATCCAGCTT
>CAJDUZ010000138.1_pt1 | contig 11895 bp, 9 predicted proteins | sample 7391221 | NCBI WGS metagenome assembly CAJDUZ01 (sample SAMEA7055692, study PRJEB34461) | soil metagenome | biome: terrestrial ecosystem; feature: Peninsula; material: soil | place: Antarctica | collected 2016
CCGTCGGCGAGCCCGGCTTCGCGCTCCGCGCAGGCCTACGCGGCGGATGATGCGACGCCCCGCATTGCCGCCGCGTCGACCGCCACGTCACCTGGCTCGCCAGCGGCCTCGTCTGCTGCCGAACCGGCTGCACCGCGCGGCGCAAGCCCTCGGCCTGGTCCAGCAACGATCGCCTGCCCGCAATGCCGGGCGACGTGCGGCAGCGACGATCTGTTTTGCGGTGGCTGTGGTCAGCGCGTCACGGCATGACGCCAGCCGGCGCCGCGCGGGTCGACGGGTTCGATAATGGCGAAGCTTTTGCATCACCGCCCATGACCGAAAACGAATTTGCCGCCGCCACCACGGCACTGATCGAGGCACGCCACACAGGCCGTGCGTTGGCCGAGGTGCCGGCCGGCTGGATTCCCGCCGACCTGGCCGAGGCCTATCGTCTCCAGCACGCCGTCGCCCAGGGGCTCGGTGAGGTGCGCGGTTGGAAAGTGTCCGCAGTGACCGCGGCGCAGCAGCGCGAGAACGGCGTCGACTGTCCGATCGCCGGGCCACTGCTGGCGCCCTGGGTGCAGTCGAGCCCGGCGCGCTTTGCACTCGTCGGCTTCAGCCTGCCCAAGCTCGAGTGTGAATATGCCTTCGAACTCGGCCGCGACCTGCCGCCGCGCGCCGAACCGTATACGCGGGCCGAGGTCGAGGGCGCGATCGCCGCGCTGCACCTCGTCATCGAGATCGTCGATTCGCGTTTGCCGGCCGGCTCGCCGACGACCTTGCAGCTGGGCGATGCGCTGAACAACGGCGCGTTCATCGTCGGGCCGCGAGTGGCCGCCTGGCGTGACGTGGCCTACGCCACTGCGCCCATCGTGCTGCGCATCGATGGAAAGGAGCAGGCGCGCGGCAGCGGCATGGCGGTGCTCGACGGCGACCCGCCCGGTGCGGTGCTGCTGCTGGCCAACCACCCGGCGCGCGGTCCGCGCGGCCTGCAGCGCGGCGACCTGGTCACGACCGGCAGTTGCACGCCACCGCTGCCCGTCTCCGGCCCCGGTGACGTTGAAGCCGATTTCGGCACGCTCGGCCGGGTGTTCCTGCGACTTGACTGAGAGGGCTCGAGCTTGCGCGCCCTGGCTCGCGTGCGTCTGCCGCGCGAGCCGGATTGACCGGGGCGCCGGGCCGGCTCAGGCGATCCGCTTCAAGCTCTGCATATAGCGCCGCGCATTGGCGACGTAGTGCGCGGCGCTGTGCTGCAGCCCGTCGATCTGCTCGGAGGTGAGCATGCGCACCACCTTGGCCGGGCTGCCGAGAATCAGCGCACCATCGGGGAATTCCTTGCCTTCGGTGACGATCGATTTCGCACCGACCAGGCAGTTGCGTCCGATCCTCGCGCCGTTGAGGATCACCGACTGGATGCCGATCAGCGAGCCTTCGCCGACCGTGCAGCCATGCAGCATCGCCTGGTGCCCGATGCTGACGTTTTCGCCGAGCGTGAGCACGAAGCCCGGGTCGGCGTGCAGCACGCAGGCGTCCTGCACATTGCTGCCGCGACCGATACGCAGCCATTCGGTGTCGCCGCGCAGCACGCAGCCGAACCAGATCGTCGTGTCTTCGGCCAGCTCGACACTGCCGATCACCTCCGCACTGTCGGCAACCCAAGCGCTCGCCGCGATGCGCGGCACGCGGTCGTCGAGTTGATAGATTGCCATCGTCTCGCTCTCTCTCTCGTTGTTCGTCTGCGTTGCGGCCGAAGCCCATTCTAGGGAACGTGCCTGCCCGGAAGCCCCCGTCTCGATTGGCCCGCAAGGGCGCGTGCCTCAGTCACCGATCGCGATGCCTTCGCGTCGCGGGTCGGCGCCGCCCAGCCATACGGTCTGGCCATCGCGCTCGATACGCTGCAGTCCCTGCAGCCCGCTGGTCTGCTCGGTCAGGCGCACGACATGGCCCTTGGCCTCGAGGCCTTCGACGAGGGCCCGCGTGACGCGGCCGCGCTCGAGTTCGGTCGGGCCATTGCGCGAGCCGAAGTTGGGCAGCGCGATTGCCTGCTGCACGTCCAGCCCCCAGTCGAGCGTGCCGATCAGCACCTTGATGACGTAGTTGACAATGGAGGGCCCGCCGGCCGAGCCGATCGCCTCGACGACGCGGCCCGGCCCGCCGGCGCGCTCGAACACCAGCATCGGCGACATCGTCGAGCGCGGCCGCTTGCCGGGCTCGACACGGTTTGCAACCGGCCTGCCCTGCTCGCTCGGCACGAACGAGAAATCGGTCAGCTCGTTGTTGAGCAAGAAGCCGTGCACCATGATCTGCGAGCCGAAGGCGTGCTCGATCGTCGTCGTCATCGACGCGACGTTGCCGTACGAATCGGCCACCGCGAGCTGCGAGGTCGAGGGCAGATCGGGGCTGCGGTCGTCGGCCCAGGCGGCGAGGTCGGCGAGCGGCCGGCCCGGCTCAGCCCGACCCATGCTGCGCGCGCCGATCAGTGCCGCGCGCTCTTTCAGGTAGGCGGGCGCGAGCAAGGCAGCCGGGCTGCCGCCGGGCAGGGAAACATAGTCAGGGTCGCCAACAAAGCGCGCGCGATCGGCGAACGCCAGCCGGCCGGCTTCGCTGATCAGGTGCACCGCCTCGACGCTGGGCTCGAGACCCAGCGGGCTTGGCACCGGCGGCACGGCGCGCAGGTCACGGTGCGCCAGCATCCCGAGCATCTGGCCGATCGCGAGCGGCCCGGATGACGGCGGCGCCATGCCGCAGAGCCGCCAGAGCTCGTAGTCGAAGCACAGCGGCGCCCGCGCGAACGCCCGGTAGCCGGCCAGGTCGGCGACGCTCAGCAGGCCGGGATTGGTCGGGTGGCCGCGCACCCGCTCGACGATCTCCCGCGCCAGCGGGCCGCGATAGAAGGCATCGGCACCGCGCGCCGCAATATCACGCAGCACAGCCGCCAGCGCCGGGTTGCGCAGGCGCTGCCCCGCGGCCTTGGGCTGGCCTGCGGCATCGAAGAAATAGGCGCGCGCCTCCGGGTCGAGCCTGAGCGACGCGGCCGATGGCTCGCGCAGCAAGCCGGCCAGGCGCGGACTGATGGCGAAGCCCTCCTCGGCCAGCCGGATCGCCGGCTCGAAGAGACTCGCCCACGGCAGTCGGCCGTCGCGCCGATGAGCCAGTTCGAGCGCTCGCAACGCGCCTGGCACGCCGACCGAGCGGCCACCGACGACGCCGGCGATGAAGTCCATGGGCCGGCCGTCCTGCATGAAAAGATCGGGTGTCGCCGCGGCCGGGGCGGTCTCCCGGCCGTCGTAGGTCTGCACCTCGTGGCCATCGAAGTGCACGAGAAAGAGGCCGCCGCCGATGCCCGAGGACTGCGGCTCGACCAGGTTCAGCACCATCTGCGCGGCAATCAGCGCATCGACCGCGCTGCCGCCGTGCTGCAGGATCTCGAACCCCGCACGACTGGCGATTGGATTGGCCGTCGCGATGATCTGATGGCGGCCGATCCAGCCGGGCTTGGCCGTGTAGCCGCTGGCGGCTTCGGGCTGCGGCGCTTGCAGCGCCTGCAACCCTGGCACACGCTGCAGCGATTGCGGCGCAACGGCACAGCCTGCCAGCAGCGCGAGCCCCGCTGCCGCCAGCAGCGCCGCAAGCCGGCCACTCGGCGCCATCGCGGACTCAGACGCCGGCCAGCACCCGCAAGTGCACCGCGACGCTGCGCGCCAAGGCGCCCAGGTTGTAGCCGCCTTCCAGGCACGAGACGATGCGACCCTGCGCGTGGCGCTCGGCCACCTCCTTGAGGCGCCAGGTGATCCATTCGTAGTCGGCCTCGACGAGGCCGAGCTGGCCGAGATCATCATCGCGGTGCGCATCGAAGCCGGCCGAGATGAAAACCATCTGCGGCCGGAAGGCCTCGAGCCGCGGCATCCAGTGGGCCTCGATCAGCTCGCGGATCTCGCCGCCGCGCGTGTAGGGCGCGACCGGCACGTTGACCATGTTGGTGCCGAGCGGCACGCCGCCGCTTCCCGGGTAGAGCGGGTGCTGGAAGATGCTCACCATCAGCACGCGCTCGTCGCCCGCGATGATGTCCTCGGTGCCGTTGCCGTGGTGCACGTCGAAATCGACGATCGCCACGCGCTTCAGCCCGCGCACGTTGAGCGCGTGGCGCGCGGCGATCGCGACGTTGTTGAAAAAGCAAAAACCCATCGCCTGGCCGCGCGTGGCATGGTGGCCGGGCGGCCGCACCGCGCAGAACGCGTTCTCGCAACTGCCGTCGATGACCGCATCGGTGGCCGCGACCGCCGCTCCGGCGGCGCGCAAAACGGCATTCCAGGTGCCGGGGCTCGCGATGGTGTCGGGGTCGAGTGCGCGTGACTGACCCGCGGCCGCCACCTGCTCGAGCAGTTCACGCAACTCGTTGACGTAGCCGCTGTCATGCGCAAGCACCACATCGGCGAGGTCGGCGAATGGCGCCTCGCGGTGATCGAGCACCGGGTCGAGTCCACTGGCGATCAGGAAATCATCGATCGCCATCAGGCGTTGCGGGCATTCCGGATGGCCGCGCCCCATGTCGTGCCCCCGGCAATCAGCGTGGCTGTAGTAGGCCGTCGTCATTCCGCACACTCCATTTCGTCTCTTTCGCGACTCGCCCGCGGCAGCCGTCCGAGCACGGTTTGGCGACTCGGACGAGATTCATTGCGCGCCGCCGCCCGGCCTGCTGGCGAGCATCGATTTTCAGGTAACGTGGCCGCATGAACCGAACGCTGGCCACACGACTCACGCAACTCGTCGACCAGATTAGCACGATCATCGTCGGCAAAAGAACGCAGATCGAAGACTGCGTCGCGTGCCTGCTCGCAGCCGGCCATCTGCTGATCGAAGATGTGCCCGGCGTCGGCAAGACGACCTTGGCGCATGCACTGGCGGTGTCCTTGGGGCTGCGTTTCTCGCGCACGCAGTTCACCGCCGATCTGATGCCTTCGGACCTGATCGGCGTGAGCGTCTACGAGCGCCAGCGCGAGGCCTTCGTCTTCCATCCCGGGCCGGTTTTCGCACAGGTGCTGCTGGCCGACGAGATCAACCGCGCCGGACCGAAGACGCAAAGCGCCTTGCTCGAGGCCATGGAGGAGCAGCAGGTCAGCGTCGATGGCGCGACCCGGCCGCTGCCGCGCCCGTTCTTCGTCATCGCCACGCAGAACCCGATCGACCAGCTCGGCACCTATCCCCTCCCTGAATGGCAGCTCGACCGCTTCTTGATGTGCATCACGCTCGGCTATCCCGACCGGGCGAGCGAACGCGAACTGCTGACCGGAGCGGACCGGCGTGAGGCCATCGTCCGGCTGCAACCGGTGATGACGCCGGAGGAACTGATCGCGGCTCAGCAGGCCGTGCAAGACGTGCACGCGTCCGACGCCCTGCTCGACTACCTGCAGGACCTGATCGGCGCGACGCGCTCGGGTGCGTGGTTCGTCGAGGGCTTGAGCCCGCGCGCCGGCATCGCCGTGCTGCGCGCCGCGCGTGCCCGCGCCTTGCTCGGCCGGCGCGACTACGTGGCCCCGGACGACATCCAGGCCGTGCTGCCGCAGACGATCGCGCACCGTCTGCTGCCGCTGCCGGGCGCCGGCCGCGGCCGGCTCGAGCAGGTGCGCGCGATGATCGCGGCGGTGGCGCTGCCGTGATGGCGCCCGGATGAGCCCCCGCCCGGCCGTTCCGAAGGGGGCTCGCACCGCAGCGCGAAGCGCGGAGGTCACCCAGTGAACGTCGCCGCAATGCCGGCCGCCGGGCGGCTGCGCGCCGGCTTCGAGCAGTGGTTGCAGACCCGGCACAAGCGCAGCGACACCTTGCTGCTGACGCAGCGCAACATCTACATCCTGCCGACCCGCGCCGGCGCGATGTTCGGCCTGACCGTGCTGCTGCTGCTGCTGGCCTCGATCAACTACCAGCTCAACCTCGGCTACGTGCTGACGTTTCTGCTGACCGGCAGCGGCATCGTCTCGATGCACCTGACGCATGCCACCTTGCGCGGCCTGACCCTGCACCTGAAGCCGCCGGCGCCGACCCATGCCGGTGACCCGGCCGTGCTCGACGTGGTGCTGACCAGCCCCGCCAGCGCGCGTTTCGGCATCGGCCTGAAGATCAGGACGGCGGCCGATGCGAGCATCGTCTGGGCCGACGTGCCGGGCGGCGGGCAGGCGGCGGCGCAGCTGAGCTTTCCCGCCACGCGCCGCGGGCTGCACGACGTGCCGGCGCTCGGCATCGCCACGCGCTTTCCGCTCGGCCTGTTTCGCGCCTGGACCGTGTGGCGGCCGGCCGCGCAGGTGCTGACCTATCCGAGGCCCGAGCGCGGCGCGCCGCCGTTGCCAGCCGCGCCGCCGGGTGGCCAGGGACCGGCCCGGCACGCCGACAGCGGCGCCAGCGAAGGCGTTCGTGTCTACCGGCGCGGCGACGCGTTGAATCGCATCGCCTGGAAGAAGGCAGCAACCGCCCTGCAAATCGGCGCCGAATTGGTCAGCCGCGATGCCGCGGCGCGCCAGCGCAGCGAGCTCTGGCTCGACTGGACCGTCTGCGCCGGACTCGACTCCGAGGCCCGGCTGTCGCGCCTGGCCGCCTGGGTCGCGGCGGCGCAGCGGGCCGGCTGCGACTACGGCTTGAGGCTCCCCAGCGTGACGATTGCGCCCGGCGAAGGCGAGATGCACCGCCGCCACTGCCTCGAGGCCCTGGCGCTGTGGCACTGACGCGGCCGGATCACGAGCTCGCCGGTCAGCGCGGGCTGGCGCCGCCAAGCGGCATCGCGGCGCGCGTGCAGGCCGGCCTCACCCGGTTGCTGCCGCGCTGGCCCGGCTGGCAGCAGCTGCCGCGCGAGACGCGCGACACCTTGTTCCTGCTGGGCGTGATCGCCTGGACCATCGCGCCGCACATCGGCCATCTGCCGGCGTGGTGCTGGCTGCTGAGCTTGGCGGTGCTGCTGTGGCGCGCGCGGCTGGCGTTGCTGAACGCGGCGCTGCCCGAGCGCTGGGTACTGGTCGCGGTGCTCGTCGTCGCCGCCGGTTTGACACTCTGGTCGCACCGCACCCTGCTCGGCAAGGAACCCGGCGTGACCTTGGCGGTGGTGCTGATGGCGCTGAAGACGCTCGAACTGCGTGCCCGGCGCGATGCCTTCGTCGTCTTCTTCCTCGGCTTCTTCCTGATCCTCACGCACTTCCTCTACTCGCAATCGCTGGCGGTGGCGCTGGCGATGCTGGTCTCGGTCTGGGGCCTGCTGACCGCATTGGTGCTCGCGCACATGCCGGTCGGCCAGCCGAGCCTGCGACAGGCCTCGAGCCTCGCGGCGCGCACCGCGCTGCTCGGCGCGCCCATCATGGTGCTGCTGTTCGTACTGTTCCCGCGGGTCGGCCCGCTGTGGGGCGTGCCCCACGACGGCCTTTCGTCGACCGGTCTGTCGAACAGCATGCGCTTGGGCTCGCTCGCCGAGGTGGCGCAGGACGACAGCATTGCGCTGCGGCTGCGCTTCGAAGGCGCCGTGCCCCCGCCCGAAACCCTCTACCTGCGCGGCCCGGTGCTGGCGCAGTTCGACGGCGTCGAGTGGCGCCCGCTGCGCCCGGTGCCGTCGTGGCCGGCGACGTCAATGGCCGAAGTCGCACGCCTGCAAACGCGCGGCGCAGGCTTTCACTACACGATGTCGCTGGAGCCGCTGCGGTTGAACGTCGTGCCCCTGCTCGAAGCCAGCGTCGATGCGCCGCAGCTGGACGGTTACCGCCTTGCGCCGCGCGAGGACCTGCAGTGGCAGGCCGACCACCCGATCGTCGAGCGCTTGCGTCTGAGCGCGGTGGCCTACCCGCAGTTCAGCTACGGACCGCGGCGCGCGGAGCCGGCGCTGCAGGCCTATGGCGAGCTGCCACCCGGCTACAACCCCCGCACCTTGCAATGGGCCGCCGCGCTGCGGCGCGAGCTCGGCACCCCGCTCGATGCCGGGCGCGCTGCCGATGCGCTCTTGCAGCACATCCGTCACGGCGGCTATCGCTACACGTTGGCCGCCGCCACCTACGGGCGCGATGCCGTCGACGAGTTCTGGCTCGACCGGCGCGAAGGCTTTTGCGAGCACTACGCGGCCGCCTTCGTCGTCATCATGCGCGCGCTCGGCGTGCCGGCGCGCGTCGTCACCGGCTATCAGGGCGCCGATCCGCTGCCGGTGGACGGCTGGTACCTGGTGCGCCAGAGCTCGGCGCACGCCTGGGCCGAGTACTGGCAGGCCGGCCGCGGCTGGGTCCGCGCCGACCCGACCGCCGCCGTCGCACCCGACCGCATCAGCCGCAGCCGGCGCCTGGTGCCGGTGCCCGGGCTGATCGCCGAGGCGCTCGGCAGCGTCAGCCCGGCGCTGCTCGAGCAATTGCGCGAGCGCCGCCGACCTGCTGTGGCTGCTGATCGTCGCGATGAGCACCCTGGCCATGGCAGCCGCCGGCTGGGCCTGGTGGGACCGCAACCGCAGCGACCCGTGGCAGCGCCAGGCGCTGCGGTTGCGTCGCGCGCTGGCTGCGCTCGGCATCGCGGCGGCCGAACACGAGGCGCCGCGGACCCTGGCCACGCGCGTGCGCCAGCGGCTCGGCGCCGACGCCGCGGGCCTCGCCGCAGCGCTCGAAGAGCTCGAACTGCAGCGCTATGGCCGCCAGGCGCTGGCGCGGCCCGATGCGTCGCTGACGCGGCGCTTCATCGCCGAAGCGCATCGGCTGCGGCGACACGCGACGATGACCGGATAATCGAGCGATCCGATTCCCGTACCCCGCCACCCGTCTGTCGCGCAGCCCGGTTGTCCCTGCCTCCTACCCCATGTCCCGAAGCACGCCGTTGCCGGCGCCCCGATCGCGCGGTCTGACCCCGTTGATCGCCACGCTCGCCGCCCTCGGCCTCGGCCTCGTGCTATCCGCTACGGCTCCGCCTGCGATTGCCGCTCCCCCGGCCCACGCCGCATCCAAGCGAGCGCTGCATGGCAAGGCGAGCCGCGCCGCGAGTGCAGATATCGCACGCTACGGCCGGCGCGATGACGCGATGCAATTCGCAAGCGAAGTGGCCGCGCGTCACGGCCTCGACGCCACCTGGGTGCGCGCCGCGTTGAGCCAGGCGCGGCTCGTACCGAGCGTCGCGCGCTTCATCATGCCGCCACCGGCCGGCACTGCGAAGAACTGGGCCGCCTACCGCGCGCGCTTCATCGAGCCCACGCGCATCGATGCCGGTGTGGCGTTCTGGCAGGCCAACGAGCACTGGCTGCGGCTGGCCGAGGAGCTTTACGGTGTGCCGCCGCAGATCGTCGTCGGCATCATCGGCGTCGAATCGATCTACGGCCGGCAGATGGGCACGTTTCGCGTCATCGATGCGCTTTCCACGCTCGCCTTCGATTTCCCGAGCGGGCGCAGCGACCGCAGTGCGTTCTTTCGCGACGAGCTGGAAAGCTTCTTCGTGATGTGCCACAGCGAAGGCGCGGATCCGCTGGCGCTCAAGGGCAGCTACGCCGGTGCGATCGGCATGGCGCAGTTCATGCCGTCGAGCTTCAACCGCTACGCCGTCGACTTCGATGACGACGGCCATGTCGATCTGCGCACGAGCGCCGCCGACGCCATCGGCAGCGTCGCGCATTACCTGGCCGAGCACGGCTGGACGCGCGGCTTGCCGACGCACCACGCGGTGACCCCGCCCGAGGACGCCGCCGGCCGCGCCCGGCTGCTCGCGCCCGACATCCTGCCGACCTTCAGCGCCTCCGACTTCGTCGCCGATGGCGCGCGCCTCGCCGACCCGGGCCTCGAAGCCCCCGGCAAGCTCGCGCTGGTCGAACTGCAAAACGGCGACGACCTGCCGAGCTACATCGCCGGCACGACCAACTTCTACGCCATCACGCGCTACAACTGGTCGAGCTACTACGCGCTGGCGGTGATCGAGTTGGGGGAGGCGGTGGCGCGGGGGCGGGCGGAGCGCTAGGGTCGATCCCTCGCCGCCGAGCAAGTGCTACCCGAGACCGGTCGATGCGGCAGTCAGCCGGCTCGGCTCGGAGCCGGCAACCCGCCAGGAGCGAGAAAGGCCTCGGCCAGCCTCACCCAGTACGCACTGCCGATCGCGATGTTGGCGTCGTTGAAGTCGTAGCCGGGGTTGTGCACGTTGCAGCCACCCTCTTCCAAGCCGTTGCCGATCAAAAGGTAGCAGCCCGGCACCTGCTCGAGCATGAACGAGAAATCCTCGCTCGCCGACAGCGCGGGCCCTTGCAGCACGGTGCATTCGGGACCGACCAGGTCGAGCGCAACCTGACGTGCAAACGCTGTCTCGGCCGGGGTGTTGACCAGGACGGCGTAGCCACGCCGGTAGTCGATTTCTGCGCGCACGCCGAAGCTCTCGGCCTGCGCGGCCACCAGCGCCTTGATGCGTCGTTCGAGCATTTCGCGCATCTCATGCGTCAACGCTCGCACGGTGAGTTCGAGCACCGCCGAATCGGGAATGACGTTGTTCGCATGGCCGCTGTGCAGCGCGCCGACCGTGACGACCGCCATCTCCATCGGGCTCGCGTTGCGCGAGACGATGGTCTGCAGCGCCATCACGATGCTGGCGGCGGCGACGATCGGATCGGCCGTGTGCTGCGGCTCGGCGCCGTGGCCGCCGATGCCGATGAGCGTGATCGTGACGTAGTCGGACGAGGCCATCATCGGCCCCTCGCGGAACACCAGATGACCCTGCGGCACGCCGGGGCCGTTGTGCATCGCAAAGACCGCATCGCAGGGATACTGCTCGAAAAGGCCCTCCTGCATCATCCGCAGCGCGCCGCCGCCGCCCTCCTCGGCTGGCTGGAAGATCAAGTGCAGCGTGCCGTCGAATTCACCGTGCTTCGCGAGTTGCCGCGCCGCGGCGAGCAGCATCGCGGTGTGGCCGTCGTGCCCGCAGGCATGCATCACGCCTGGGCGCGTGCTGGCATAAGCAAGGCCGGTCTTCTCGGCGATCGGCAGCGCATCCATGTCGGCACGCAGGCCGAGCCGGCGCGGCGAGTGGCCGCGCTTCAGTTGGCCGACGACGCCGGTGCCCCCGAGGCCGCGCGAGACCGCGTAGCCCCATTGCTGCAGCTTCTCGGCGACCAGGTCGCTGGTCACGAATTCCTCGAACGCAAGTTCGGGGTGACGGTGGATCTGGTGGCGGATCGCGATGAATTCATCGGCTTGGTCGCGCATTCGGTCGAGGTATGAGGCAGCGTTCGAGGTCATGGGGTCAAGGTGGCGTTGAGGTTCAGCTTGCGGGCGCGGCCATCACGGATGCCGCGCGGTTTGCGACGAGAGCTTCTTCCATGGCAGGTCGGCCGGGTCGGCCGCCATCGGACCGGCGGCCTTCGCGACGAGGATGGTTTCGGCGATCGGCGCGAAGTCAGCTCGAAAATGCACGGAGCTCTTGTTGACGAGCAGCTTCATCCGTTCGGGCTCGATGCCGACGCAGCGGTAGAGCTCGCGATCGAGCATCTGAGGCTTCGCGCTGGCCACGGCGATCAGCACGCCGTCGACTTCGAGGCAGGCGCTCGGGCCCAATTCGACGCTCGGCTGCATCGCCATCGGACCTTTCAGCACCACATGGCCATCGCTCAAGGCGCGCACCGTGAAGGTGGCCGCCAGCGGCGGGTCGCTCGGCGCGCCACTGAAGGTTGCGACCGAGGCACCGAGCGACAAGGTGACCTGCGCGCCAATCCCGGCGGCATGAGCCGCTGCGGCCGCGCGCGGATCGAACATCAGGCCGAGCGCGACCTGCCCGGGGAACCGCCGACCGGCGCCTTCGGCGAGCAAGGCATGCAGCATCCCGGTGGTGTTGCTGTCACCGCCCGCGCCCGGATTGTCCTGGGTGTCGGCGATCACGACCGGTCGCCTGGCGCCGGCCGCGATCTCGAGTGCACGTGAGACCGCTGCGCGCGGCTCGAGCAACTCG
>CAJDUZ010000153.1_pt1 | contig 11760 bp, 9 predicted proteins | sample 7391221 | NCBI WGS metagenome assembly CAJDUZ01 (sample SAMEA7055692, study PRJEB34461) | soil metagenome | biome: terrestrial ecosystem; feature: Peninsula; material: soil | place: Antarctica | collected 2016
TGCCGCGCACAAGGGGTCGGCGTTGAAGAAGGTCGGGCGCTGACGAGCGTCGACCGCGTGAGTGGCCGCCGGCGTCGGGTCCCGGCGTCGCGGAACGATGTGCGGCACGCGCCTTGCCCTCAGCAGCGCGTGCGGGTATGCGTTGCAGTCAGGTGGTGCGGTACTACGATGTTCCGTGGCGCGCCCCGTGCGTGACCAAGCGCCGATCCCGCCTGCCGCCTGCCGCCTGCCGCCTGCAACAGGCCTTGATGGAGAGATGACATGACCAACGCACGGATTTCGCTGAACCGACGACACCTGCTTGCGGGAGGCGCAGGCGCGCTTGCTGCCGCCGGTCTGGGTCCCTGGGGCGCCCGGGAAGTGCAGGCGCAGCAGACCCAGCCGGCTTCGCAAGCCCAGGCGCTGCCGCCCTATGCTGCGTGGAAGGATGCCGACAGCCTCATCGTGCACAGCGCGAACACGCTGGAGACCCGGCGCGACGCCTACGGAACGAGCGTCATCACGCCGCGCGAGCAACTCTTTGTGCGCAACAACCTGCCGCCGCCGGACGCTTCCATCGTCGCCGATCCGGACGCCTGGGAGATCATGGTCGAGGGTGTGAAGAGCCCGCGCCGATTGACGGTGCGCGAGCTGAAGTCGATGGGTCTGGACACGGTGGCGATGGTGCTGCAGTGCTCGGGTAACGGCCGGGCGTTCTTTCCGAGCAAGCCGAGCGGCACGCAATGGACCGTCGGCGCGTCCGGCTGCGTGATCTGGAGTGGCGTGCCGGTGCGCACCGTGGTCGAGGTGCTGGGCGGGCGGGTCGACGGCACGCGATACATGACCGGCACGGGCGGCGAGAAGCTGCCCGAGGGGATCGATCCGCTCGGTGTGGTGGTCGAGCGCTCGGTACCACTGCGGGGCATGGAGGACGCGCTGCTGGCGTGGGAGCTGAACGGGATGCCGGTGCCGCTGGCCAATGGAGGGCCGCTGCGCTTGATCGTGCCCGGCTTCCAGGGCGTCAACAACATCAAGTACATCAAGCGGCTGGCGTTCACGACCGATCAGACCGATGCGCGCATCATGGCCGACAGCTACCGCATGGCGCCGCCGGGCACCAAGGGCAATCCGAGCCAGCCGTCGGTGTGGGAGATGCCCGTCAAATCCTGGGTCAACCACCCGCTGCCGGAAGACCGCTTGCAGCCGGGTCTGGTGCAGATCGAAGGCGTGGCCTTCTCCTCGCATGATCCCGTGAAGCGGGTCGAGGTTTCCGTCGATGGCGGCAAGAACTGGCGCGACGCGACGCTGTTCGGTCCTGACCTGGGCAAGTACGCCTGGCGCCAATTCGTGCTCCCGGCGCAGTTGCCGGCCGGCGAGCATCGCATCGTCAGTCGTGCGACGGACGCTGGCGGTCACGTGCAGCCCGAGGAGCGCCTGGACAACGTGCGCGGCTACAACAACAACAGCTGGGCCGACCATGGCGTCACGGTCCGGGTGGGCTGAGCGGCGATGAAGCCGCGCACTCTACGCGTCGCGCAGGCGGCATGCGGCGCGCTCGTCCTGGCCGGTCTGGCGAGCGTGACCGGGGCACGCGCCGACGACCAGACAGCCGAACTCGCGCTGGGAAAGCAGGTGTTCACCACGCTTTCCAACCCGAGATGTGCCGTCTGCCACACGCTCAAGGATGCCGGTGCGGAGGGCGCGATCGGCCCCGGCCTCGACGAACTGCGACCCACGGCCGAGCGGGTGCAGGCCGCGGTGCTCAGTGGTGTCGGCATCATGCCGTCCTACGGGGGCACGCTGACCGACGAGCAGATCGCCGCCTTGGCCCGCTACGTCGCGCACGCCAGCCGGAAGTAGTGCCGGCCGCCGGCACAATGGCAGAACGATGGGCGTGGCGGTCGGCCACGCTCGCTGATGTCCATGCCAGGGCCGGCGCGACGGCCGGCCCTGCTGCGCAAGCTGGCCGCGACGGCTGGAAGGATCCCCCGTGAGCATCGATGACACCGGCGGCACCGGGCAGACCTCCACCCGCCACGATCAGCACGGTCGTTGGCCGCAGGCCGAGACGGTCGAAGACTTTCGCCGCAGCCTGGCGACGGTGCGTGCACGCATCGAGGCCGCCTGCGCACGTGCCGGGCGCTCGGCCGACGCCGTGCGTCTGCTGCCGGTCAGCAAGACGGTCGACGAGTCACGCATCCGGTGCGCCTATGCCGCCGGGTGCCGCGAGCTCGGTGAGAACAAGGTGCAGGAGGCCTATCGCAAGTGGGAAGCGATGGCCGACCTGGCCGATCTGCGCTGGTCGGTGATCGGCCATCTGCAGACCAACAAGGCCCGGCTGGTCGCGCGCTTCGCCAGTGAATTCCAGGCGCTCGACAGCCTGCGTGTCGCCGAGGCGCTGGAGCGACGGCTGCAGGCCGAGGGGCGCGCGCTCGATGTGTTCGTGCAGGTCAACACCTCGGGCGAGGCGAGCAAGTACGGCCTTGCACCTGCCGAGGTCGCGTCGTTCCTGCGCACGTTGTCGGCGTTTTCCGCGCTGCGCGTGCGCGGGTTGATGACGCTGGCGCTGCTGTCAGGCGAAGCCGCACGCGTGCGTGAGTGCTTCGTGCGCTTGCGCGAACTGCGCGAGCGCCTGCGCCAGGAGGTCGGCGGCACGCTCGACGAATTGTCGATGGGCATGTCGGGCGACTACGAGATCGCGATCGAGGAGGGTGCGACCGTGGTGCGTGTGGGCCAGGCGATCTTCGGTGCGCGCTCGACGCCGGACGCCGAGTACTGGCCCCTCGCGGGCCGCGAAACACCGTCGACATCATGACGGCCGGGTTCGCGGCGCCGGGCGATGAGGGGCTGCAGCCGCTGGCGATCGACGTGGTCTCGGTGCAGTCGCAGGTCGTCTACGGGCGTGTCGGCAACAACGTTGCCGTGCCGACGCTGGAAGCGTTCGGGCTTGCGGTTGCGGCCGTGCCCACGGTGCTGCTCAGCAACACCCCGCATTACCCGACTCTGCATGGTGGCGCGCTGCCGCTCGAATGGTTCGCCGGCTATCTCGACGACCTGGTCGCGCGGGGTGCGCTGAGCGCGGTGCGCGCCGTCGTGAGCGGCTATCTGGGCAACGCCGGGCAGGCGGACGCCCTGGCTCGCTGGATCGAGCAACTGCGTCTTGAGCGGCGCGACCTGCTGGTGGTGCTCGACCCGGTGATCGGCGACCACGACCATGGCGTCTATGTCGCGCCGGAGCTGGTCGAGGCCTACCGCAGCCGGCTGCTTCCGGCGGCCGACGGATTGACGCCCAACGGCTTCGAACTCGCACAATTGGCGAGGCGGCTGCTGCCGGACCTCGACAGCGTCTTCGCGGCGGCGCGTTCGCTGCTGGTCGGCCGGACGCGCTGGGTCGTCGTGACCAGTGCCTGCCCCGAGGGCTGGCACGCCGACGAGATGCAGCTTGCCGTCGTGACCCGTGATGCGACCGAGCTGCTGACGCATCGGCGCATCGACATCGCGCCCAAGGGCACCGGCGATCTCTTCAGTGCGGCGCTGACGGCACGCCTGCTGGACGGCGAATCGGTCGTCGATGCGGCGGTTCAGGCGAGCGAGCGGGTCCTCGCCGCACTCGAACGGACGCAGCGGGCGCGTTCGGCCGAGTTGCTGCTGCCCCCGCGGTTTACGGCGGTCGATGAGTAAAATTCGCACTGGAGTCCGGGGTCGACCTGGTTCGCCGGGATGCCGGACTACACTGCGGCGTGGGCGGCGGCCGCGGTGTCGGCCCCGGCACGCGGCGCCACATGCTGCTGCAGCACAACTCGAATAATTCCTGCATGCGCACACCGAACCCGCCCTCAGAAGATGCGGATCGCCACTCGCCGACGAGCGAGGAGATGCTGCATCGGCTGATCGACAGCGTCGAGGACTATGCGATCTTCGTGCTGGACGCCAACGGCGTCGTCGCCACCTGGAACCGCGGTGCCGAGCGCATCAAGGGCTGGAAGGCCGAGGAGATCGTCGGCCGGCATTTCTCGCAGTTCTATCCCGAGGAGGCGCTGGCGGTCGGCTGGCCGGCCACCGAGCTGAAGCATGCGGCCGAGCATGGCCGCTTCGAGGACGAGGGCTGGCGCGTGCGCAAGCATCACCGCTCTGCGCGGCGACCACGGCGAGCTGCTCGGATTCTCGAAAGTCACGCGCGACCTCAGCGAGCGCCGCAAGCGCGAGCAGGAACTGCAGGAAAGCCGCGAGCGGCTGCGGCTGCTCGTCGACGGCGTCAAGGACCATGCCGTCTTCATGCTCGATGCCGAGGGCCGCATCGTCAGCTGGAACGTCGGTGCCGAGCGCGTCCACCGGTTGCGCGCCGAAGAGGTGGTCGAACGCGAGCTGGCGATGCTCTATACCGAGGAAGACCGCGCGGCCGGCAAGCCGCAGCGTGATCTCGCCAGGGCGCTCGAGCGCGGCTTCGTCGAGAGCACCGGCTGGCGCGTGCTGCCCGGGGGCGGCCGCTTCTGGGCCGACACCACGCTGACGGTGATCCGCAACAAGGACGGCGCGCCGGCCGGCTTCGTGCAGATCACGCATGACCTGACCGAGCGCTTGCGCGTTCAGCAGCTCGAGACCGAGGGCCGGCGCATCAACGAATTCCTGGCGATGCTCGCGCACGAGTTGCGCAACCCGCTGGCGCCCATCGTCAACGCCGTGGGCCTGCTCGAGAAGCTCGGCACGACGCCCGAGCTGCGCTGGTGCGCCGAACTCATCGGCCGGCAGAGCGCGTACCTGACGCGCCTCGTCGACGACCTGCTCGACATCAGCCGCATCAGCAGCGGCAAGATTCGGCTGCGCCGAGAGTCGCTGGAGCTCGGTGCCGTCGTCGGCGCGGCGATCGAGTCGGTGCGGCCGACGGTTGCCGAGTTCCAGCACACGCTCGACGTGGTGCTGCCGCCCGAGCCGCTGCATGTCTCGGGCGACCCGACACGGCTGACCCAGGTGATCGTCAACCTCGTCAGCAATTCGGCGAAGTACACGCCGCAGGGCGGCCGCTTGCAACTGCGGCTCGAACACGGCGGCACGAGCGCGCTGCTGCGTGTCATCGACAACGGCATCGGCATGTCGCCGGCGATGCTCGACGTGGCGTTCGACCTGTTCGTGCAGGGTGAACGCGAGCTCGACCGCTCGGGCGGCGGGCTCGGCATCGGCCTGACGCTGGTCAAGCGCATCGTCGAGATGCACGGCGGCGGCATCACCGCCACCAGCGGCGGTCGCGGCAAGGGCACCGAGATGATCGTCTCGCTGCCGCTGCTGACCGAGCTGCCGGCGGTGGCCGCACCGGCAGCCGCGGCGGCGGCGCCGCAGACCGGGCGCTCTGTCCTCGTCGTCGACGACAACGTCGACGCCGCGACCAGCCTCGCGAGCCTGCTGGAGCTTTCGGGTCACCGCAGCTCGGTGGCGCACGAGGGCATCGCGGCCTTGCAGATCGCGCAGCGCGACCCGCCCGACGTGGTCTTGCTCGACCTCGGCCTGCCGGGAATGAATGGCTACGAGATCGCGCGTCGCCTGCGCGAGATGCCTCGGCTCGCCAAGACGCGGCTGGTCGCGATGACCGGCTACGGGCGCGAGGACGACAAGCGCGCGACGCGCGAGGCGGGGTTCGATGCGCACCTCGTCAAGCCGGTCGAGATCGACGTGCTGCTCGAGACGATCGAACGCCAGGCCGCGCGCGGCTTCGGTGACGACGTCTGACGCCGCAAGCGTGGCCGTTCTCGACGCGCGGGCAGCGGCTCGAGGCCTGCCGGTCCGGCGTGCCGCCTTCGAGCGTGTGTTCGACATAGAGCTTGTGCACCAGCAGCCGCACCATCGAGCATGAACATCATCGTGCTGGGCGCCGGTCGGGTGGGCGAAAGTGTCGCGGAGAGCCTCGTTTCGGAGCACAACGACATCACCGTCATCGACACCGACCCGCGCCGGCTGGCCGTGCTGCAGGACCGGCTCGACCTGCGCGGCGTGCCTGGCGACGGCACGCAGCCGTCGGTGCTGCGCGCCGCCGGCGCGGCCGACTGCGAGATGCTGATCGCGTGCGCGCAGTTCGACGCGACCAACCTCGTGGCCTGCAAGGTCGCACACGACCTGTTCAACGTCACGACGACGATCGCGCGGCTGCGCTCGACCGAGATGCCGGCCGACGAGAAGCTGCTCGGCAAGGAGGGCGGCTTTGCCGTCGACAAGGTGATCTGCCCGGAAAAGTCGGTCACCGGCTACATCCGCAAGCTGATCGACTACCCGGAAGCGCTGCAGGTGCTCGAGTTCGGCCGCGGCCTGGTCAGCCTGATCGCGGTGCGCGCCGTCGTCGGCGGCCCGATGGTGGGCCACACCCTGGCCGAAACCAGCCGCCTGGTGCCCGAGGCCGAGATGCGCATCGTCGCGATCTACCGCGGCCTGCGCAACCTGCCGATCGACGGCTCGACGCGCGTCCAGGCCGGTGACGAGGTCTTCGTGCTCGCGGCCACCGGCCGGATCCAGCAGGTGCTGGCGGCGCTGCGCAAGATGGACCGTCCGGTGCGCCGCGTGATGATCGCCGGTGGCGGCAAGGTCGGCCTGCGACTGGCGCGCGAGCTCGCGGACCGCCACGAGATCAAGCTGATCGAGGTCGACCGCGAGCGTTGCGAAGTCCTCGCCGCCGAACTGGCGTCGCGCGTGCTCGTGCTGCACGGCGACTCGACCGACGAGGCGCTGATGGACGACGAGAACGTCCGCGACATGGATGTCTTCATCGCGGTGACGAGCGACGACGAGGACAACATCATGGCCTGCCTGCTCGCCAAGCGCCTGGGCGCGCGCCGCGTCATCGCGCTGATCAACCGGCGCGCCTACGCCGAGCTGGTGCAGGGGACGACGATCGACATCGCGATCTCGCCGTCGCAGGCGGTGATCGGCGAACTGCTCGCCTACGTGCGCCGCGGCGACGTCGAGGCCGTGCACAGCCTGCGGCACGGCGCCGCCGAAGCGCTCGAGGTCGTGGCGCGCGGAGATGCGCGCAGCTCGAAGGTGATCGGCAAGTCGATCGAGCAGATCGACCTGCCGAGCGGCGTGCAGATCGGCGCGATCGTGCGCGGCCTGCACACCGAGGGCGCCGAGCCGGCGGTGTTGGTCGTGCATCACGACACCGTCATCGAGACCGACGACCACGTCATCGTGTTCCTGCCGCGCAAGCGTTCGCTGCGCGATCTCGAGCGGCTGTTCCAGGTCAGCGCGACGTTCTTCTGATCGGCATGAGCAACCTGCTGCCGGTGCTGCCGACGATCGGCGTGATCCTCGCGATCTTCGCGTCGTCGCTGCTGGTGCCGCTCGGCTTCGCGTGGTTCGACGACCGCATCGCCGTATCGAGCTACGGCGCGGTGCTGCTGCTCACCGCCGGCAGCGGCCTGGCCTTGTGGCTGGCCACCCGGCGGCGCCGCGTGCGCGAGCTGCAACCGCGCGACGGCTTCCTGCTGGTGGTCCTGGTGTGGACGGTGCTGCCGGCCTACGCGATGCTGCCGCTGCTCGCCGAGATTCCGGGCCTGAGCGTGACCGATGCGTACTTCGAGGCCATGTCGGGGCTTACCGCGACCGGCGCGACGGCGCTGTCGGGCCTGGACGCGCTGCCGCTGTCGATCAACGTCTGGCGCTGCCTGCTGCACTTCATCGGCGGGCTGGGCATCGTCGTCCTTGCGGTAGCGGTGCTGCCGCTGCTGGGTGTCGGAGGCGCGCAGCTCTACCGCACCGAAATGCCCGGTCCGATGAAGGACACCAAGTTGACGCCGCGCATGGCAGAGACGGCACGCGGCCTGTGGGTCATCTACGGCCTGTTGTGGCTCGCGTGCATGCTTGGCTACCGCTGGGCCGGCATGAGCTGGCCGGACGCCTTCATGCACGCCTGCAGCACCGTCGGCCTCGGCGGTTTCTCGTCGCACGACGCGAGCTTTGCCTACTGGAACTCGGCGCGCATCGAGGCCGTCGCGATGCTCTTCATGCTGCTGTCGGGAATCAACTTCACGCGCTATTTCATGGTCTGGCGGCTACGCTCGCCGGCGCCGCTGCTGCGCGATCCGGAAGCGCGCCTCTACCTGCTGTCGGTGGCCGTGACGATCGTGGTGCTGATCGCTTACCTGCAGTCGCTGCACACCTTCGCGAGCCTCGAGGAGGCGTGGCGGCGCACCGCGTTTCAGGTGATCTCGGTGGCGACGACCACCGGCTTCGCATCGGTCGACTATGGCCACTGGCCCTTGTTTGCCGGCGTTTCGATGCTGGTGCTGGGGTGCTTTGCGAGCTGCGCCGGCTCGGCCGGCGGGGGCATCAAGATGATGCGCATGATGATGCTGTTCAAGCAGGCGCGCCACGAGCTCGTCCGCAGCGTGCACCCGCGCGTCGTCAACCCGTTGACGATGGGCGGGCAGGTCGTCGGTCCGCAAGTGCTCAACGCCGTGCTGGCCTTCATGCTGATCTACGCCGCCTTGCTGACGCTGCTGACCTTGCTGATGCTGGCCACCGGGCTCGACCTGGTGACCGCGTTCACCGCCGTGCTGGCCTGCGTCAACAACATCGGTCCCGGTCTCGGCGAGGTCGGCCCCTCGGGCAACTTCAGCAGCCTGACCGACTTCCAGACCTGGATCTGCACCTTCGCGATGCTTGCCGGTCGACTCGAACTGCTCGCGGTGCTGGTGCTGCTGACGCCGCAGTACTGGCGCAAGTAGCGCAGCGTGGCTCGACCGGCCCGGCTCATGGCGGCTCGGTCGGCCGGACGCGTGGGCGTTGGCCGGCGCGGCCCTTCAAGCGAGTCGGCGTTCGGGTGCGGTGTCTCGCGTGGAGGCAGTCGCTGCGGTCGGTGCCGCCTCCGGACGGGTGGCGATCTCGACCACCGTGGCATCCACCCGACCGGCCGGCGTGGCCCGTGCAGCGTTCGCCTCGGACGAGCCGATCAACCGGTCGCGCCCGGCGGACTTGGCTTCGTAGAGCGCCTGGTCGGCGCGTCGCAGCAAGGCCTGGATGTCGCGATCGCCGTCACGCAGCAGCGCCATGCCGCTGCTGAAGCTGAGCGCAAAGCCGGCGTCGGCCGCGGCATGGTGGCGCAGCGCCGTGCGCAGCCGCGCGTCGACGGCGCGCGCCGAGGCCTCGTCGATGCCGGGCAGCAGCAGGCAGAACTCCTCGCCGCCATAGCGGCACGCCAGATCGCCACGGCGTGCGCATTCGCGCAGCGCCTTCGCCACGGCCTGCAGCGCACGGTCGCCGGCCTCGTGCCCCCAGCGGTCGTTGACGCGCTTGAAGTGGTCGATGTCGAGCATCAGCACCGCGAGGCTCTCGCCGTGGCGGCGCGCGACGTCGATCGCGATGCCGGCACGCCGGCGCCAGGTGCTGCGGTTGAGCAGGCCGGTGAGGCCGTCGATCTCGGCCTGGTGGCGCAGGACGTGCTCGGCCTCCTCGCGCCAGCCGACCAGCAACGCGACCGTCGTCATCGACAGCGCCATGTGGTTGAGCACGGCGCCGAGGATATTGATCGGGTGCGGCGCGCGCAGCACCGGGTAGAGATCGGTGAAGAAGGCGCCGAGCACACCGCGCGCCAGCGTGACCGATGCCAGCGAGCCGAGGCAGACGATGATCAGCCCGCGCCAGCGCCGGCTGGCGTGCGGCGCCGGCCACGCACAGGCCAGGCACACCAGCAGCATCAGCAGCGCCAGCCCGAGGTTCGACCAGCCGACGCGAAACGCATAGTTGCCAAAGCCGATCGCGTAGCCGAGCGGGGTCAGCAGCGCCACCACGAGCAGCAGTCCGCGCCCGGGCCGTGCTCCGAGCCAGCCGCGCAAGGCGTGCCAGATCAGCACGAAGCTGGCACCGAGCAACCCGATCCACAGGCTCGAGAACCAGCGGTCGTGCACCTGTCCGGCCATCAGGAACGAGCCCCAGGCGAGCGCCTGCGTCACCGCCGAGCCGAGCACGAAGCGCGCCGGTCCGCTGATGCGCCAGCCCATCACCGCCGGCACTGCGACGGCCATCGCGAAGACGTTGGCCAGCATCACGGCCAGCAGGGTGTTGACGTCGAGGTGCAAGGAGGAGACCGCTCGGGTGGGTGCTGAGGTCGCGTGGCGTGCACAGCCGGGCGGCGTGCGGCCGATTGTCGGCTGGCCGTGACTGCGCCCCGAGGCACTGCGATGGCCGGTTGCGCACAATCTCACGGCGGCGTTGCGGCACATCGTCGGCGCCTGCGGACAAGGCCTGCCGCGCCGCGCCACTAGACTACGGCGGCGCCGCGCAAGCGGCGGCATCCCGAGAACCAACCAAGGACCCCCCGATGAAGCTCGTACGCTATGGCAACCCCGGCAAAGAAAAGCCCGGCCTGATCGATGACGACGGACGGCTGCGCGACCTGAGTGGCGTCGTCGGCGACATCGACGCCGCGCAGCTCGGCGAGACGGCGCTGGCACGCCTGCGCCGCAGCAAGGTCGACCGCTTGCCGCTGGTGCGCGGCAAGCCGCGCCTGGGCTGCCCGGTGGCCGGCATCGGCAAGTTCATCGCGATCGGCCTCAACTACGCCGACCACGCTGCCGAATCCGGCGTGCCGATTCCCGCCGAGCCGGTCGTCTTCATGAAGGCCACGAGCTGCATCCAGGGCGCCAACGACCCGGTGATGCTGCCCAAGGGCTCGACCAAGACCGACTGGGAGGTCGAGCTCGGCGTGGTCATCGGTACGCGCGCGCGCTACGTCTCGCAAAGGGCGGCGCTCGATCACGTCGCCGGCTACTGCATCGTCAACGACGTGAGCGAGCGCGAATACCAGCTCGAGCGCGGCACGCAGTGGGACAAGGGCAAGGGCTGCGACACCTTCGGCCCGATCGGCCCGTGGCTCGTGACCCGCGACGAGATCGTCAACGTGCAGCGGCTGGGCATGTGGCTCGACGTGAACGGCGAGCGCCGCCAGACCGGCAACACGCGCACGATGATCTTCGGCGTCGCCAGGCTCGTGAGCTACGTCAGCCAGTTCATGACCCTGCTGCCCGGCGACGTCATCACCACCGGCACGCCGCCCGGCGTGGGCCTGGGCATGAAGCCGCCGCTCTACCTTCAGCGCGGCGACGTGATGACCTTGGGCATCGACGGCCTGGGCGAGCAGCGCCAGGAGGTGGTGGGATTCAAGCTCTGAGCCTGCGCTGAGCGCCGGCCTCAAGCGGCGCTGCTGAACTGTTCCGCGAGCGCGCGCGCCAGCTGCTGCTGCAGATCGGCCGGCAAGGCCTGCCCCGGGTGAGCGTCGCGCCAGGCGCGCGCGACGCTCGTCATCGTCTCGGCACGGTAGCGCCGCTCGCCGCCACGGGCGGCCTCGAAGGTGTTGGCGCGGTCGACGAGCGCTGCGAAATCGGCCGCGACGAAGACAAGCGCATGCGCCAGCACGACCGGCACCGCGTCGATGCGGCGCCACGCCTGCGCGGTGCCGACGAGCTTGCGGCCGCCGGTGGCGAGGTTGTGGCGGCCGTCGCAAAACGAGCCCTCGACCGCTTGCGTGTCGGCCACGATGCCGAGCCGCGCCAGCGCCAGGCCGATGCCGCCGCAGAGCATGCGGTAGATCGCCTCGAGCGGCTGCGTCGCCTCGGCGCGCCAGACGAGGCTCAGGTTCATGATGCCCAGACCCTGCGGGACGAGGCCACCGCCCGAGCGACGCCGCTGCAGCGGCCAGCCGGCAGCCGCCGAGGCCGCGGCGGCGGCGTCCCAGCCGGGTCGGCGCGCTTCATGGCGCGGCGCAATAAAGCCTGGCGTGCCGTACCACAGGTGCGCCGCGGG
>CAJDUZ010000085.1_pt1 | contig 11636 bp, 8 predicted proteins | sample 7391221 | NCBI WGS metagenome assembly CAJDUZ01 (sample SAMEA7055692, study PRJEB34461) | soil metagenome | biome: terrestrial ecosystem; feature: Peninsula; material: soil | place: Antarctica | collected 2016
GCTACGGCGTTTGTGATGACCGCCCCGGCCACGGCGGCCACGGCGCACCGCGACGCCGCGAAGAAGAAGGTTCATGCGGTCGCGAAGAAGCCGGTCGCCAGCACCGCGCGCCCCAAGCACAAGGTGAGCGCACGCAAGCGCGTTGCCGCGCCGCGCCGCGCCGCCGTCATCGTACCGGCCAGGCCATCGTTCGGGCAACTCGCCGGCCTGCACAAGACGAGCGACGTCCTCGATCTGAAGTCGGCCGTAGCGTTGGTCCTCGACCAGGACACCAATGAAGTCCTGTTCAGCAAGAATTCCGGCGCTGTCCTGCCGATCGCCTCGATCACCAAGCTGATGACTGCTGTCGTCGTCACCGAAGCGCACTTGCCGCTCGACGAGATGCTGCACTTGGCGCTGATGGCCTCGGAGAATCGCGCCGCGCATGCGCTCGGCCGCTACTACCCGGGTGGCATCGATGCCTTCGTCGCGGCAATGAACCACAAGGCGCGGGAACTCGGCATGCCCGACACGCACTACGTCGAGCCGACCGGCTTGTCGAGCAGCAACCAGTCGAGCGCGCGCGACCTCGCGACCTTGGTCAAGGCCGCCCACGAGGTCAAGCTGATCCGCGATCTCTCCACCTCGCCCGAATACGCCGTCGCGGTCGGCAACCGTGAACTGCAGTTCCGCACCACCAATGCCCTGGTGCGCAGCCCGACCTGGGACATCGGCCTGCAAAAGACCGGCTACATCAGCGAGGCCGGCCGTTGCATGGTGATGCAGGCGAAACTTGCCGGGCGCCAGCTGATCATGGTGTTCCTCGATTCAGCCGGCAAGTACTCGCGCATCGGTGACGCCGAGCGCGTGCGGCGCTGGATCACGGAGAATGCCGAGATCCTGCCGTCCGTGGCCGTGAAACTCCCGTCGTGAAGCGCTTGCGCGTCGCCTGAGACGGCTCAGGGACGGTGTCCGAGCGCGGTCGAGATCTCCGCCGCGGTGGCGCGCAGGCGTTCGAGCCACGATTCCTCGAGCCGGTCGGCCGGAGCCGAAATCGACAGTCCCGCCACCAGCTTGCCCTGGTCGTCGACGATGCCGGCTGCCATGCAGCGCACGCCCAGCTCGAGCTCCTCGTCGTCACGCGCGGTGCCCGTCTGGTGCACCCACAGCAGTTCGCGCTCGAGCCGGGCGAGCTCAGTGATGCTGTTGCGCGTATGCCCGGCAAGACCGGTGCGTGCGGCATAGGAACGCACCCGCGCGGCATCGTCCTGTGCCAGGAACAGCTTGCCGACCGACGTCAGGTGCAGCGGCGCACGACCGCCGACGGCGCGCACCACCTGCATCCCCGAGCGCTCGCTGTAGGTGCGCTCGATGTAGACGATCTCGTCGCCCTGGCGCATCGAGAGATTGACCGGCTGGTGCGTCACCTTGTGCAGCTCGCGCATCGGCGCAAGCGCCGCGTCGCGCACGTCGAGGCGTCCCTTGACGAGGTTGCCGAGCTCGAGCAAGCGCATGCCGAGCCGATAGCTGCCCGCTTCGGGCCGGTCGACGTAGCGACCGATCGTCAGATCGTTCAGGATGCGGTGCGCCGTCGACGGGTGCAGGCCGCTTTGTTCACTGATCGTCTTCAGCGAAACGGGATCCTGATACGACGCCAGCAGATCCAGCAGGGAGAAGGCGCGCTGGAGAACCTGGACCGTGATCTCCCTGGACTCCTTGTTCGCCATGGTGCCGATTCTCGCTCAGTTCGCTGCCATGCTGCATCGTGAGATCGCGTTTCACGCGACTTGCGCCGTGGCGGCGCAGACCGCGCGCGCGGCCGCGAAGCCGCTGCGGATCGCACCTTCCAGCGTCGCCGGATAGGGCCCCTCGATGTAGTCCCCGGCTGCTGCCAGACCGGCCGCGACCTGCGTCGGCGGGCGCTGCAGGCCCGGCGTGCAGCGGAACGTGGCGCGCTTGTCGATCAGCAGCGCCACTTCGCTCAACGGTGCACCGAGATGCCGACCGAGGGCCGCGTTCGCCTGGCGCACGACGGCATCCAGCGTCGCCTGGCGACCGCGCTCGACCCAGGCGCCGGCACCGCTGATGACAAAGGCGAGTTGCCCCGGCGCACCGCCGAGCCGGCCGCGATCGAAGACGAATTGCGCCGGCGCGTGCTGCTCGTCGGCGTGCAAGGCGAGCATCGGCTTCGGCAACGCCGCACCGGCACTCTCCAGATAAAGCGTGATGATCGGTTCGTGCTGCAAGGCAGCGGCTGCACGCGACCACGCCGGCGCGACCCGCTGCACGAGGCGCGCCACTTCGGGCGCCGGGCAGGCAACAACGACGCGATCGAACGCCGTGCCGTCGACCAGCCAGCGGTCGGCGCGCGGTTCGAGAGCTGCCACACGCTGCGCAAGACGCAGCGTCGCACCGTGCCGCTCGAGCCAGGCGAGCGCCGGCAGCGGCAGCAAGTCGCCGAGCGGCCGGCGCGGCAGCAGCAGATCCGCCGAGCCGGGGCCGGACAGCAAGGCGTCGCCCAGCACGCGCAGAAAGACCTGCGCGCTCGCCTGTTGCGCGCAGGTGTTGAGCGCGGCCACGCAGAGCGGCGCGATCAGTTCACGTTGCACTGCGTCCGGCAGTGCGGCGGCGAGATCGGCGACCGTCAGCGCCGGATCGCAGTGAAACCCGGCGCGCCGCCAGGCCGCCGCAGTCTTCAGCAACGCGAAGCGCGCGCTCCAGGGCCAGCCGTCGTGGCGCAGCACCGCGCCGACGAAGGCGGGCAGCGGCGCACCGGCACGCAGCTGCAGTCCGACTCCGGCCGGATCGGTGATGGACAAGGGCATGCGCAAGAAGGCCTGGTCTTCGCGGACGCCGACATCGGCCATCAGCCGCAGCGTCTCCCGATAAGCGCCGATGGCGATGTGCTGGCCGTTGTCGAGCCGTTGCCCGGCGTGCGTCACCGAGCGGGCCCGGCCGCCGGGCTGCGCCGCCATCTCGTAGAGGGTGACCGCGGCGCCTTGCCGGGACGCTTCAATCGCCGCGGCCAACCCGGCCCAGCCGGCGCCGACGATCGCGACGCTGAGCCGCGCCATCAGCGGCCGCGCCAATGCGTCTGCATCGCGATCCAGAGCTTGCGCAAGGGAGTCAGCGCGATGCGCTGGTGCAGCACCTGGAACCCGTCGGCCTCGATCTCGCGCAGCAAGCTGCGATAGATGTTGGCCATCATCAAGCCGGGCTTTTGCGCCACGCGATCGGCATCGCCGAGCAAGGCGAACGCCGCGTCGTAGTGCTGGTGCGCGCGTTCGGCCTGGAAGCGCATCAGCGCCGTGAAGCGATCGCTGTAGCCGCGGTTCAGGATCTCGTGTGCCTTCACGTCAAAGCGCTCGAGCTCGTCCATCGGCAGGTAGATGCGGCCGCGCCTGGCATCGTCGCCGACGTCGCGAATGATGTTGGTGAGCTGCAGCGCCAGACCCAGGCGATGCGCGTAGGCGATCGTCGACGCCTCACTGCGGCCGAAGATGTTGGCCGCGACCTCGCCGACGACGCCGGCCACCAGGTCGCAATAGCGCGCGAGCTCGGCGAAGTCGGGATAGCGCGAATGCTCGAGGTCCATCTGGCAGCCTTCGATGACGGCCAGCAGATGCGCGCTTTCGATGCGGTAAGCAGCAACGTGGGGCATCAGCGCCTTCATCGCCGGGTGACTCGGCCGACCGGCGTAGCTTTCTGCGACCTCGTGACGCCACCAGGCGAGCTTGGCCGCGGCAACGCCGGGGTCGGTCACTTCGTCGACGACGTCGTCGATCTCGCGGCAGTAGGCGTAGAACGCGGTGATCGCGGCGCGCCGTGCCGGCGGCAGGAACAGGAAGGCGTAGTAAAAGCTCGAGCCGCTCTGCGCAGCGCGCTCTTGCACATAGTCCTGCGGCGTGCTCACGGGCGCCTTCACGCGACTTCCGGTGTGGCGGCCAGCGGCCTGCGGCGCATCGTCAGGGCATGCCAGGCAATCGGTGCTGCATCGCGCCAGCCGAGGACCGGTCGCTGCTGCAAGGTCGCGCCGTCCAGCGCCTCAATCTTCTCGAGGATGCGCAGGCCGCCTTGCACGACCAGCCGCAGCTCCCAGCCGGCGCGGCCCGGCACGGCATGCACCAAAGGCGCACCGGCCAGCATCGTCGCGCGGGCCCAGCCGGTCATCGCCGCGATGAGGCGGCGCAGTTGCGGGCTGTCGGTGCCGGCGAGCACGGCGTCGGCCGCCACGCCGTGCGCGGCGCAGTCGGCCAGGGGCAGGTAGAGCCGGCCGCGCCGTGTGTCGACGCCGAGGTCTTGCCAGAAGTTGGCCAGCTGCAGCGCACAGCAGATCGAATCGGATTGGCGCAGTTCGGTGGCGCCGCGCACGCCGTAAAGATGCAGCAGCAGTCGCCCGATCGGATGCGCCGAACGCCGGCAATAGTCGAGCAGCTCGGCGCGGGTGGTGTAGCGTTGCCGTGTCACGTCCTGTGTGAAGGCGTCGAGCAGCGCGAGCAGCGGCTCGAGCGGCAGGTGGTGTTCTCGCAGCGCCGCGCCGAGCGCCTCGAAGACCTGCGGCCAACGCCGCGAGGGCGGTTTGCCGGACGCCACGGCCAGCAGATCGGCGCGGTAGGCGGCGAGATCGGCGAGGCGCTCGTCCGGACCCGCATCGCCTTCGTCCGCCAGGTCGTCGGCGGTGCGCGCGTAGCCGTAGAGCGCCGCGACGGCCGGGCGCAGCGCTGCTGGGCAGAGCCACGAGGCGACTGGAAAATTTTCGTAGTGGTCGACGCTCACAGTCTGCGATTGTCCACGCTGCCCTGGCAGGGCCGGTTTGTGCAGCGTGGCCGCGAATTTTGCGACCGCGGCTGCGGCGCGTCCGCTGCCGAGCCGCTAAACTACCGCCTTCACCGGATCGCCAGAAAGGGAGCCAAGGCTCCCTTTCGCACATCACTGACCCGGCGCGGGTGGCGAAATTGGTAGACGCACCAGGTTTAGGTCCTGACGCCAGCGATGGTGTGGGGGTTCGAGTCCCCCCCCGCGCACCAGCCCAGAAACCCAGAGAGCCAGAAAACATGTCCGTTCAAGTCGAAACCCTCGAGAAGCTCGAGCGTCGCATCACCTTGACCTTGCCCGCGAGCAGCATCAGCTCCGAGGTCGAGTCACGCCTGCGACGGCTCTCGCGCACCGTCAAGGCCGACGGTTTTCGCCCCGGCAAGGTGCCGATGAGCGTGGTCGCACAGCGCTATGGCTACTCGGTGCACCATGAGGTGCTCAACGACAAGGTCGGCCAGGTATTTTCGGAGGCCGTCAACGAGGCCAAGCTGCGCGTGGCCGGTGCGCCACGCATCACGGCCAAGGACGATGCGCCCGAGGGCCAGGTGGTCTTCGATGCGACGTTCGAGGTCTACCCGGAGGTCAAGCTCGGCGATCTCTCGGCGCTCGAGATCGAGCGCGTCGCCACCGAAGTCACCGATGCCGCGGTTGACAAGACGCTCGAGATCCTGCGCAAGCAGCGCCGCACCTTCCAGCAGCGGCCGGCCGGCGAGGCGGCAGGCGTAGACGACCGCGTGACGATCGATTTCGAGGGCAAGGTCGACGGCGTGCCGTTTGCCGGCGGCAACGCCGAGGCGTTCCAGTTCGTCATCGGCGAAGGCCAGATGCTCGAGCAATTCGATGCCGCGGTGCGCGGCATGAAGGCCGGCGACTCCAAGACCTTCCCCTTGCAGTTTCCCGAGGACTACCAGGGTCAGGACGTTGCCGGCAAGGAAGCCGACTTCATGGTGACCCTGAAGAAAATCGAAGCCCAGCACCTGCCCGAGGTCAACGAAGCGCTGGCCAAGTCGCTCGGCATCGCCGACGGCACGGTCGAGGCGCTGCGCGCCGACATCCGCCGCAATCTCGAGCGCGAGGTGAAGTTCCGCGTGCAGGCGCGCAACAAGTCCAACGTCATGGAGGCCTTGGTGCAGGCGGCCGAACTCGAGGTGCCGAATGCGCTGGTGGCCGGCGAGGTCGAGCGCATGACCGAGGCGGCGCGCGCCGATTTGAAGAAGCGCGGAATCAAGGACGCCGAAAGCGCGCCGATCCCGGCCGACGTGTTCCAGTCGCAAGCCGAGCGCCGTGTGCGCCTGGGCCTGGTCGTCGGCGAACTGGTGCGCAGCCAGAACCTGCAGGCCAAGCCAGAGCAGTTGCAGGCGCACCTCGAGGAAATGGCGCAAAGCTACGAGAAGCCGGCCGAGGTCGTGCGTTGGTATTTGGGCGACCGCCAGCGCATGGCGGAGGTCGAGGCGATCGTCGTCGAAAACAACGTCACCGGCTTTATCCTCGGCCAGGCGAAGGTGACCGACAAGGCGCTGCCGTTCGACGAATTGATGGGCGGCTGACGCGGGCGGCCGGCCGGCACGTCGGCCGCGCCCCCTGGCGGCTGCCGGTGGTCGCAGGCGCAGTGCTTGTGGCCCGACAATCCATCCCCACATGCATGGTCGATCATCCAAGGACGCACACATGAGCGCGCAACAGACACATGGTTTGGGCATGGTGCCCATCGTCATCGAGACGTCGGGCCGCGGCGAGCGCGCCTACGACATCTACAGCCGGCTGCTGCGCGAGCGGGTGATTTTCCTGATCGGTCCGGTCGACGACCACACCGCCAACCTGGTGGTGGCGCAGATGCTGTTTCTGGAGAGCGAAAACCCCGACAAGGACATCTCGCTCTACATCAACTCACCGGGCGGCTCGGTCAGTGCCGGGCTCTCGGTCTTCGACACGATGCAGTTCATCAAGCCCGATGTCTCGACCTTGTGCATGGGCATTGCCGCCAGCATGGGCTCGTTCCTGCTGATGGCCGGCGCCAAGGGCAAGCGTTTCGCGCTGCCGAACTCGCGCGTGATGATCCACCAGCCCTCGGGCGGCGCGCAGGGCCAGGCGACCGACATCGAGATCCATGCGCGCGAGATCCTGAAAACCCGCGAACAGCTCAACCGCATCTACGCCGAGCGCACCGGCCAGCCGATCGAGAAGATCCGCGCCGACATGGAGCGCGATTTTTTCATGGACCCTGAGGAGTCGAAGGCCTACGGCCTGATCGACAAGGTCCTGAGCCGGCGCGATGCGGTGAACACCGACTGAGCCGGGCCGCCGCGCGCCGCCGTGTGCGCCCGCAGACGCATCGAAACGTCCGATACGCCGGAAATGTGGCCTTTTTTGCCACTCCAGCGTCGATTTCGTTTGATCTATCATTGGTTCAGCACCCCCTGGACCGCAAACTCCCGACAACTTTATGGCCGATAAAAAAGGCTCTTCCAGCGAGAAAGTCCTTTATTGCTCCTTTTGCGGCAAGAGCCAGCACGAGGTCAAGAAGCTGATCGCCGGCCCGTCGGTGTTCATCTGCGACGAGTGCATCGAGCTGTGCAATGACATCATCCGCGACGAGGTACCGGCCGATGCGCCTGACGCCAAGAGCGCGAAGTCGGACCTGCCGATCCCGAGCGAGATCAAGGCGAGCCTGGACCAGTACGTGATCGGCCAGGAGGCTGCCAAGCGCAGCTTGTCGGTGGCGGTCTACAACCACTACAAGCGGCTGCGCCACATGGCGCGCAGCAAGGACGACATCGAGCTCTCCAAGAGCAACATCCTGCTGATCGGCCCGACCGGTTCCGGCAAGACCTTGCTCGCGCAGACCTTGGCGCGGCTGCTCAACGTGCCGTTCGTGATCGCCGATGCGACGACCTTGACCGAGGCCGGCTATGTCGGCGAGGACGTCGAGAACATCATCCAGAAGCTGCTGCAGAACTGCGGCTACGACGTCGAGAAGGCGCAGCGCGGCATCGTCTACATCGACGAGATCGACAAGATCTCGCGCAAGGCCGACAACCCGTCGATCACGCGCGACGTCTCCGGCGAAGGTGTCCAGCAGGCGCTGCTGAAGCTGGTCGAGGGCACGATGGCCTCCGTGCCGCCGCAAGGCGGCCGCAAGCACCCGAATCAGGACTTCCTGCAGATCGACACGACCAACATCCTTTTCATCTGCGGTGGCGCTTTCGACGGCCTCGAGAAGGTCATTCAAAACCGCTCCGAAAAGTCCGGGATCGGCTTCGCTGCTACAGTGCATACAAAGTCCGAGCGTCGCGTGTCCGAGATTTTCCGCGACGTGCAACCCGAGGACCTGATCAAGTTCGGCCTGATTCCCGAACTGGTCGGGCGCCTGCCGGTCGTCGCGACGCTGGGCGAGCTGACCGACGACGCGATGGTGAAGATCCTCACCGAGCCGAAGAACGCGCTCGTCAAGCAGTACCAGAAGCTGTTCGCGATGGACGGCGTGGAACTCGAGATCCGTCCGTCGGCACTGGCGGCGATCGCCCGGAAGGCGCTGGCGCGCAAGATCGGTGCCCGCGGCTTGCGTTCCATCATGGAGCAGTCGCTGATCGACACGATGTTCGAGCTGCCCACTTTCGATGGCGTCGCCAAGGTGGTGCTCGACGAACACACGATCGAAGACGAGGCCAAGCCTTTGCTCGTCTATCGCGAACAGAAGTTCAGCGCCTGAAACCGGCAGAGCCCCGCCGGACGGGGTCCGCGGCCTGCACCGCTGTGCGGCGCAGGCTCCTTGCAATCGACCGCTCTAGCCCTACATCGGCTTGAGAAAGAGAGGAACTTCAATGTCCGGACATCCCGTTTTGCCTGCTGAACAGATGAACCTGCCCTTGCTGCCGCTGCGCGATGTCGTCGTGTTTCCGCACATGGTGATTCCGCTTTTCGTCGGCCGTCCGAAGTCCATCAAGGCGCTCGAGGTCGCGATGGAGGCGGGCCGCCAGATCATGTTGGTGGCGCAAAAGGCCGCCGGCAAGGACGAGCCCAAGCCGGACGACATGTTCGAGATCGGCTGCGTCTCGAGCATCCTGCAGATGCTCAAACTGCCTGACGGCACCGTCAAGGTGCTGGTCGAGGGCGTGCAGCGCGCGCGTACCTTGGGTATCAGTGACAACGGCGAATACTTCGTCGCCGACGTGATGCCGGTGCCGCCCGAGGCCGAGACCAAGTCCGAGGTCGAGGCCTTGCGCCGCGCGGTGACGCAGCAGTTCGACCAGTACGTCAAGCTCAACAAGAAGATCCCGCCGGAGATCCTGACCTCGATCGCCGGCATCGACGACGCCGGTCGCCTGGCCGACACGATCGCAGCGCATCTGCCGCTGAAGCTCGAGAACAAGCAGTCGGTGCTCGATCTCGACGCGGTCGACAAGCGCCTAGAAAAGCTTCTCGAGCAACTTGAGCACGAGGTCGACATCCTGCAAGTGGAAAAGCGCATCCGTGGGCGCGTCAAGCGCCAGATGGAAAAGAGCCAGCGCGAGTACTACCTCAACGAGCAGGTCAAGGCGATCCAGAAGGAGCTCGGCGACGGCGAAGAGGGCGCCGACATGGAGGAGCTCGAGAAGAAGATCATTGCCGCGAAGATGCCCAAGGACGCGCGCAAGAAGGTCGATGCCGAGTTCAAGAAGCTCAAGCTGATGTCGCCGATGTCGGCCGAGGCGACGGTCGTGCGCAACTACATCGACACGCTCGTCAACCTGCCGTGGAGCAAGCGCACCAAGATCAAGCACGACCTGGCGTTTGCCGAGGGGGTGTTGAACGAGGACCACTACGGCCTCGACAAGGTCAAGGATCGCATCCTCGAGTACCTCGCGGTGCAGCAGCGCGTCGACAAGGTCAAGTCGCCAATCCTCTGCCTGGTTGGCGCCCCCGGCGTCGGCAAGACCTCGCTCGGCCAGAGCGTCGCGCGCGCGACCGGTCGCAAGTTCGTGCGCATGGCGCTGGGCGGCGTGCGTGACGAGGCCGAGATTCGCGGACACCGCCGCACCTACATCGGCTCGATGCCGGGCAAGGTGCTGCAGAGCCTGACCAAGATCGGCACGAAGAACCCGCTGTTCCTGCTCGACGAGATCGACAAGCTCGGCATGGATTTCCGTGGCGATCCGTCGAGCGCCTTGCTCGAGGTGCTCGATCCGGAGCAGAACCACACCTTCAGCGACCACTACGTCGAGGTCGATTTCGACTTGTCGGACGTGATGTTCATCGCGACTTCCAACTCGATGAACATTCCGCCGGCCTTGCTCGACCGCATGGAAGTGATCCGGCTTTCGGGTTACACCGAGGACGAGAAGGTCAACATCGCGCTGCGCTACCTGCTGCCCAAGCAGATGAAGAACAACGGCGTCAAGGCCGACGAGATGGAGGTCACCGAATCGGCAATCCGCGGCATCGTGCGCTACTACACGCGTGAAGCGGGCGTGCGTTCGCTCGAGCGCGAGATCTCCAAGATCTGCCGCAAGGTGGTCAAGGCGATCCAGCTCAAGCAGGTGACCGAGAAGGTCGTCGTCACCGAGGACAACCTCAACGACTACCTGGGCGTGCGCAAGTACGACTACGGGCGCGCCGAGAAGAAGAATCAGGTCGGCCAGGTGGTCGGGCTGGCGTGGACCGAGGTCGGCGGCGACCTGTTGACGATCGAGGCGGCGGTGATGCCGGGCAAGGGCAACATCATCCGCACCGGCCAGCTCGGCGAAGTCATGAAGGAGTCGGTCGAGGCGGCGCGCTCGGTGGTGCGCAGCCGCGCACGCCGCCTGGGCATCAAGGACGAGATGTTCGAGAAGCGCGACATCCACATCCACGTGCCCGACGGCGCAACGCCCAAGGATGGGCCGAGCGCTGGTGCCGCGATGGCGACCGCCTTCGTCTCGGCGCTGAGCGGCATCCCCGTGCGCGCCAACGTCGCGATGACCGGCGAGATCACGTTGCGTGGCGAGGTGACCGCGATTGGCGGGCTGAAGGAAAAGCTTCTGGCGGCGCTGCGCGGCGGCATCACCACCGTGATGATTCCCGAGGAAAACGTCAAGGACCTGCAGGAGATCCCGGCAAACGTCAAGAACAAGCTCGAGATCGTGCCGGTGCGCTGGATCGACCAGGTGCTCGAGGTGGCACTCGAGAACGTGCCGTTGGCGCTGCCCGACGAGGAAGCGGCCAAGCCGGCCGCGGCCACAGGGGCGCCGGCCGCCGATGGTGCCGAATTGCTGACGACGCACTGAAAAGCGAGGAACGACCGGCTGCCTGCCGGCCGTTCCTCGCCTATAATGCGAGGCTTCGTTTGCACCGCAGGGTGCCAAGCGATCGATGCGGGAGTAGCTCAGTTGGTAGAGCGCAACCTTGCCAAGGTTGAGGTCGAGAGTTCGAGACTCTTCTCCCGCTCCAGAACTCGAAGAAGGGAAGCGCCAGCGCTTTCCTTTTTTTTGCCAGGCACGGCGCGGTAGCAAAGCGGTTATGCACCGGATTGCAAATCCGATCAGCCCGGTTCGACTCCGGGCCGCGCCTCCATTCACGCTGACGCGGCTCCCGCCCGGGTGGTGAAATCGGCAGACACAGCGGACTTAAAATCCGCCGCTTCTCGGAAGAGGGCATACGGGTTCGAGCCCCGTCCCGGGCACCACGGTGTGGCATGAGGCGCGGAACTAGAATGAACCTCGATCCGTCCACTGCCCGCGCATCGCGCGTTTCCCAGGAGCTGGCTGCATGAAGGTACTCGTCCCCGTCAAGCGTGTCGTCGACTTCAACGTCAAGGTGCGCGTGAAGTCCGACGGCAGCGGCGTCGACATCGCCAACGTCAAGATGAGCATGAACCCGTTCGACGA
>CAJDUZ010000088.1_pt1 | contig 11435 bp, 7 predicted proteins | sample 7391221 | NCBI WGS metagenome assembly CAJDUZ01 (sample SAMEA7055692, study PRJEB34461) | soil metagenome | biome: terrestrial ecosystem; feature: Peninsula; material: soil | place: Antarctica | collected 2016
CGCTTGGCTGAAAACATCCTCGGGATTGGTGAAGCTCAGGAATCGGCTCTGCCCAACCACCTTGTATGCGTCGTAGTCGGCATTTCCAAAGTTCAAATAAGTGACGCCATGACCCGCTTGGTAGACATAAAGCGTGGCGTACACAGCGAACTGCATGAATGAGTTCAGTTCCGGGTGCGATGCGCCGGCCTTGATCTCTCCATCGAAAGCGAAGCTGACATTCGCGGTGGTGCCGATCGCATTAGGACTGAATGTCACTGAATCGCCGAAAGTGCCACCCGTCTGCGCAAAGCCGTCCGGACCTTGGACCTTCGCGTAGGCCTTGACCGTGCCGTCCGAGAGATCGACAGCACTGCGCAGGTCGGACGTAAAGTTCTGCGATGCGGCCGTGACGCCATTGGCCACATAACCATCGATCAGCCCGTTTCCGGTCTGAACGATCGGCCGCACGTAATAGCCTGCCTGGGCACTCGTATAAAGCACGAGGCCGGCGACAAAGGCCCCAAAGCTGAGTCTCCTGCGGTCATTCTTCGTCATGATTCCCTCCGGTTGGTATGCATGCCCTCCAGCCGCGCCCAAGCGCCCAGCTGTTGCGGCCTCACCTGTCGAGATCGCGGCGCGCCGGCTGGCCAACAACCGGCGCGCGCGATCAAGTTGCCTCAATCGCCCAGCGACGCCGTGTAGCTGCCTGTTTCTTCGTCCTTGGTCACGCGCACGTTGAACAGCGTCACGGAAGGCACATCTCGTGTCTCTCCGCCGAGCACCACGCTCTTCGTGCCGAGCACGCCGTCCGCAGCGGATGCGATCTGCACCGTGGCGGTACGTCCGGTGGCCCGGTCATAGTTCGCCAACGCGATGCGGTAGTTGCCGGCCTGCAGGCGACTCACATCGCAACTCGCGTAGTAGTGCTCGGGTCCATACCCGGAGACGTTGTCGACGTCGAGTCTGCCGGCAAGTCCTGTCTTGGCCGAGTAGTAGACATGGCTGCCGCCCGGCTCGTAGGTGTGGAGATCGACGTCCCCGCTTCCGTTCCAGGTCAGCGTGGCCGTGAAGAAGCCGGCCGCGGCCTCGGCCGGCGGTGCGACCACGCTGTCGAGCGCCGCCTCGATGTCGCCCCTGACGTGCTGCGAAATGGCCAGCGTCTGGTTGACGTAGATTTCCAGCAACCCGTGCCCCAAGGCATCCTTGGAACCGCTCACGCCCGGCCCTCGCTGCAGGTATCCCGGGATGCTGTCGGTAATCGCGGGCACGCTGCCGGTCAGGCGCAATCCGTTGATGACGAGATCGAGATCTGCCAGCGTGTGAGGCCCCTTCAGCAAGGGCGACGCCGGACCGATGTGGACCACCTTGACCGACTGTGCGTCGACCTGCCCGACCGCGTAGTCGTAGGCAGGATTGACGAAGAGATTGCCCTGCGAGTGCGCCACGAAAACGAGCTTTCGCCCCTCGAGGATCATGCTGTCGATGCGGGCCCGATGCTCGGCGTAGTTCAGTTCCGTCGGCGGGTTGCCGAGCAAGGTCGTCATCTGCCGCAGCGCCGCCGCCTTGTACCAGTCGACGAACCCACCGAGGATGCCGGCGGCTTCCCGGACCGAGTCGACGATGCGGGACCACCACGGGCCATCGCCTTTCAGGGCCTCGAAGAACAGTTCGTATCGGCCCTCCAGCAGGCCCTCCTGCTCCAGCAACCGCTGCTCGAAGACCTCGACGAAATCCTCGAAACCGTTGGAGTAGTTGTAGAGCTTCTCGTAGCGGATCCGGTCTCCGTTGGAGGTGGCGCGTGTCCCGTGCAGCCGGCGCAATTCCGCGAGTGCGACGTCGGCAGCATCGGGCGTGGTCTGCACCCCGTTGAAAAAGAACAGGGCCACGTCGGCGCTGCAGACGTTGTCCGGGTTGGTGGTCTGCGCGAGACCCGGCAGTGCCAGTGCCAGCGCCAGCAAGGCGCCGAGCAATCGCCCAAAATGCTTATTCACAGGTGTTGCCCTCCGGAAGTGCGCTCGACGTGCCATCGAGCGCCTTGCTGTAGGCGAGATAAGCCATCAGTCGCGGCTTGGTGTTGGTCGAGGCGGAACGGATTTCCGCCACCACGGCGGCGGGTTGCTTGTCGCCCCCAGCATCGAATTGGCGATAGATGCAGTTGACGGCGCGCGAGCCACGCACGGAAATGGCCTTGACCGCGGCGAGATCGGTCGTGTCGACGAGCAGCGCCGCCTGCATCACCGCGGCGAACTGGCGTGCCGCGGCCTTTTGATCGGCGGTGCCGTATTGCGCCGAGATGTAGGCCTCCACGTCGTCGCGGATGCCGTTGGTGTCGGCGTCGATACCTGCGACGGTGTCGGTGCGCTCGAGATTCGGAATCGCTCCTGATTCTTCGAGCGCCTGGACCTTGGCTTTGGGGCTTGCATTCGGCGACACGGACGATGACCCTCCGCCGCATGCACTCAGTATCCCCATTGCCACGATCGCAGCAGCGATCGCAGGCAAGGTTATTCTTGTCATGGCTCCTCCTCGTCAATAATGCAGATGAAAATCGTCAAGGAGCATCACGGGATACTTCGCGAATGCTTCACCGGGCAATATGCCGGCTCGACACGCGCCATTCCAGCGTACCGCGCTGAGCACAACACGCGATGAGTTGCATCGTGCCGCGACCGCAAGTGATGCCGACCGTGGCAAGGAGCTTTTCCAGGTGTCGCCCGCTGATTCCTTGAATTCAGCACTAGCGTAGCGCGCCGCCCGGCAGTCTGGGAACGTGCAATAGCGCGCGACAACGCGCAACTGCGCGCAAGCGACCGCTTTTTTGCGGCTTTGAAGCCGATATTGATCCGGCAAAATACGAGCTAAGGCCCGGAAACGAGCGGAGGAAGGCGTGTCGACGCAGCAGGAAGCAGAGCAAGGCGGCAGGCGGCTGAAGGGCTGGAAAGCCATTGCACGTCACTTCGAGCGCGACGAAAGCACGGTCAGGCGTTGGGAGGCGGGCATGGGTTTGCCCGTTCACCGCACCCCGGGTCTGGGACGCGGCGCGGTCTATGCGTACGCGCGCGACCTCGACGAATGGTTGACGACCCACCGCAGCAGCGAAGGCATCGGTAGAGAACCAGCCGCATCTGTGTCCCGAGCCGCGCCTGCCGATGGTGACATCGCCGGAGACACCGGCGAGAGCATCCGACCCAAGGGCGATGGCAGCCGCAAGACCATCCTCGTTGCCGCATCGGCCGCCGTCGTCGCTGTCTGCGTGCTGGCGATCGCTGCCGCGGTTCTGGCCTGGCTGCGCCCTGCCGCCGATATCGTGGCTTTGCGTGAATATTCGCCCCAGGAGAATGTGCGCAAGCTCTACACCGATGGCGTCTATCTGCTCGAGAAACGCACCCGGGAAAGCCTGCCGCAAGCCGTGAAGCGCCTCGAGGACGCTGTCGTGATCGAACCCAAATACGACAGGGCCTGGGCTGCGCTCGCCACCGCCTATAACCTCATGGTCGAATATCGGCTCATCGCGGCAGACACGGGTTATGAACGAGCCAGGATCGCGGCAGAGAACGCTCTAGCCCTGAACCCGTCCCTGGCGGAGACGCAAACCGTCCTTGCGGACCTCGAATTCGCGTGGTTGCGCGATATCCCTGCAAGTCTTGCCCGCTTCCAAGGCGCCGTCGACCTCGACCCGACGAATGCTCAGACCCGCCACTGGTATGCGTCGGCGTTGGCGTTCTCCGGTGAGCCGAGCCGCGCACTGGTGGAAATCGAACGGGCCCGGTTCCTGGATCCCACGTCGCGCTCGATCCGGGTCTCCCAGGCCATCGTCCTGCTGAGCGCCGGCCGCCCTGCCGACGCGGCACGCCACCTCGAGGCATTGGCCAGCCACGAACCGCAATACCGCAACCCGTATCGCTTCCTGTCGTTCGCGCGCTTGGCCCTCGGCGATGATGCCGGTTACCTCGACGCGCTCGACAGGTGGTTCGAACTGACCGAAAACCCCGTCGGGCGCGGCATCGTGGCCGCCGGCCGCGTCGGGCTCGCGAACGCCGGACGAGACGGCATGGCCGCGGCCATGCTGACGGCCGCGCTGCCCGACATGGACGCGCTGGAACCCTATTTCGTCACGCATCTCCACGCGCTGGCGGACGACGTGTCGGCCGCGGCACTGCGCCTCGGTCGCATCACGACGCGACACGTGTTCTATTATTCGATCGACCCGGCATTTTCAGCGGCGCGCCAGGATCCCGAGTTTCGCCGGGCCCTCTCCAAGATGCGCTTGCCGGTGCCCTGACCGGGCCGGTCCCCCACCGCACTGGCGCGACCTGCGGGGCGACATCCGGCGAGCCGCTGCGCCGGCGTCGGCGGCAAGCGGCCACCCTACAATCTTTCCCGCCTGCAGCCGCGCGCTGCGCTGCCGCAGCGCTTCGAAAACGTCCTCCATGACCGAACTCGCCAAATCCTTCGAACCGGCCGCGATCGAGGCGCGCTGGGCACCGCTGTGGGAGCGGCAGGCGTGCTATGAGCCGACGCTCGATCCGGCGCGGCCGTCGTTCGCTATCCAGCTGCCGCCGCCCAACGTCACCGGCACCCTGCACATGGGGCACGCGTTCAACCAGACCATCATGGATGCGCTGACGCGCTACCACCGCATGCTGGGTGACAACACCTTGTGGGTACCGGGCACCGACCACGCCGGCATCGCCACGCAGATCGTCGTCGAGCGCCAGTTGCACGACCAGGGCCAGAGCCGCCACGACCTCGGCCGCAAGAACTTCGTCGCGCGCGTCTGGGAATGGAAGGCGCAAAGCGGCTCGACGATCACCAACCAGATGCGGCGCATGGGCGCCTCGGTGTCGTGGCGCCACGAGTACTTCACGATGGACGAGAAGCTCTCGGAGGTGGTGACGCGCACCTTCGTGCAGCTCTACGAAGAAGGCCTGATCTACCGCGGCAAGCGCCTCGTCAACTGGGACCCGGTGCTGCAATCGGCGGTCTCCGATCTCGAGGTGGCGAGCGAGGAGGAGGACGGCAGTCTCTGGCACATCCGCTATCCGCTTGCCGACGGCTCGGGGGCGCTGACCGTCGCGACGACGCGGCCCGAGACGATGCTCGGCGACGTGGCGGTGATGGTGCACCCGGAGGATGAACGCTATGCCGCATATGTCGGTCGTGCAGTCGTGCTGCCGCTGTGCGATCGCACGATCCCGGTGATTGCCGACGCCTACGTCGAGCGCGCGTTCGGCACCGGTGTCGTCAAGGTGACGCCGGCGCACGATGCAAACGACTACGCCGTCGGCCAGCGCCACGGTTTGCCGATGATCGGCGTGCTGACGCTCGATGCGAAGATCAACGACAACGCGCCCGAACGCTATCGCGGGCTCGACCGCTTCGAAGCGCGCCGCAGGATCGTCGCCGATCTCGATGCGGCCGGCTTGCTCGCCGAGACGAAGCGCCACCGCATGATGGTGCCACGCTGCGAGCGCACCGGGCAGATCGTCGAGCCCATGCTCACCGACCAGTGGTTCGTCGCGACGACCAAGCCGGGGCCCGACGGCCGCTCTATCGCGCAGAAGGCGATCGACGCCGTCGACACGGGCGCGGTGCGCTTCGTGCCCGAGCAATGGGTCAACACCTACGACCAGTGGATGCGAAACATCCAGGACTGGTGCATCTCGCGCCAGCTCTGGTGGGGCCACCAGATCCCAGCGTGGTACGACGAAGAAGGTGCAGTCTATGTCGCGCTCGACAGCAGCCAGGCAGAAGCCCGGTGGCGGCAGGCCATCGACACGCGCATCGCTGTCGCTCGCGCAGCCGGCGACGCAGCGCAACTGAACGCCCTCGAAGCGCGGCGTGCCCAGGGCACCCAGCTCACGCGCGACCCCGACGTGCTCGACACCTGGTACTCGTCGGCGCTGGTGCCGTTCTCGTCGCTCGGCTGGCCCGAACAGACGCGCGAGCTCGAGCTCTTCCTGCCGTCTTCCGTGCTCGTCACCGGCTTCGACATCATCTTCTTCTGGGTCGCCCGGATGATCATGATGACGACACACTTCACCGGCAAGGTGCCGTTTCGCGATGTCTACATCCATGGCCTGGTGCGCGATGCACAGGGCCGCAAGATGAGCAAGTCCGAAGGCAATGTGCTCGACCCGGTCGACCTGATCGACGGCATCGCTCTGCCCGAGCTGCTCGAGAAACGCAGCACCGGCCTGCGCCGACCCGAAACCGCACCGAAGGTGCGCCGCGACACCGCGGCCGAATTCCCGAACGGCATCCCCGGCTTCGGTGCCGATGCCCTGCGCTTCACCTTTGCCTCGCTCGCCAGCCTGGGCCGCAACATCAACTTCGACAGCAAGCGCTGCGAGGGCTACCGCAACTTCTGCAACAAGCTCTGGAACGCGACGCGCTTCGTGCTGATGCAAGTCGAAGGCCTCGACGCCACCGAGCGCGGCATCGGCGAATGTCATCACGACTGCGGCCCGGACGGCATGCTGCACTTCTCCGCGGCCGACCGCTGGATCGTCAGCGCCTTGCAACGCACCGAAGCCGCGGTGGCCGAAGGCTTCCAGGCATACCGGCTCGACAACGTCGCCAGCGCGATCTACAGCTTCGTCTGGGACGAATATTGCGACTGGTACCTCGAGATTGCCAAGGTGCAGCTGGCCGGCGGAACCCCGGCCCAGCAACGCGCAACCCGCCGCACCTTGCTGCGTGTGCTGGAGGCGGTGCTGCGATTGCTGCACCCGATCACGCCGTTCATCACCGCCGAGCTCTGGGACCGCGTCGCACCGGCAGCCGGACGCGTGGCCGAGTCCATCGTCACGGCGCCCTATCCGCAGCCGCAGCCCGAACGCATCGACGCCGCGGCCGACGACTGGGTCGCGCAGTTGAAGGCGCTGGTCGGCACCTGCCGCACCTTGCGCAGCGAGATGAACCTCTCGCCGGCGCAGCGCGTGCCGCTCTACACACAAGGCGAGGCCGCTTTCATCACGCTGGCGACCCCGCTGCTGCAGGCGCTGGCCAAGCTCTCCGAGGTGCGCGTCTTTGCCGACGCGACGGCTTTCGAAGCGGCAACGCGGCACGCGCCGGTTGCGGTGCACGGCGAGGCGCGGCTTGCGCTGCACGTCGAGGTCGACGTCGCGGCAGAAACTGAGCGCCTGGGCAAGGAAATCGCACGGCTGCGGGGCGAGATCGGGCGTGCCGAGGGCAAGCTCGCCAACCCCGGCTTCGTCGAGCGCGCGCCGGCAGCCGTCGTCGAGCAGGAGCGCCGCCGCCTCGCCGATTTCGGCGCAAGTGTCACGCAACTGTCGCAACAGCTCGCGCGCCTCGGCGGCTGAACCGGCGACACTCGTTTCGCGGCGCACGGCAGTGCGCGGCGACCCACCGGTGTCTCGCTGGGCACGCTACCTGCTGCACGCATGCACCGACCACCGATGGAGTTGTATTCCCATGCCAATCATGAAGGCGATCTTCCCCGTAGCCGGTCTCGGCACCCGTTTCCTGCCGGCCACCAAGGCATCGCCCAAGGAGATGCTGCCGGTGGTCGACAAGCCGCTGATCCAGTACGCGGTCGAGGAAGCTTACGCAGCGGGCGTGCGCCAGATGATCTTCATCACCGGGCGCCACAAGCGCGCGATCGAGGATCACTTCGACATGACGTGGGAGCTCGAGGTCGCTCTCGAGAAAGCCGGCAAGCAGGCGCTGCTCGATCTGGTGCACAGCGTTCGGCCCGACGACATGGAATGCATCTACGTGCGCCAGGCGCAGGCGCTCGGCCTCGGTCACGCGGTGCTGTGCGGTCGGCGGCTGATCGGCAACGAGCCGTTCGCGGTGCTGCTGGCCGACGACCTGATGGTCGGCACGCCGCCGATCCTCACGCAGATGGTCGCTCAGTTCGACCAGCGCCAGGCCTCGATCATCGCGGTGCAGGAGGTGCCGGCCGAGCAGACGCGGCGCTACGGCATCGTCGACGGCACGCCGGTTGGCGAACGGCTGGTCGAGATCGAGCGCATCGTCGAGAAGCCGGCGCCCGAAGATGCCCCGTCGCGCCTCGGCGTGGCCGGCCGCTACATCCTGACGCCGGCGATCTTCGAGCAGATCGAGCAACAGCCGCGCGGCGTCGGCGGCGAGATCCAGTTGACCGACGGAATCGCCGGGCTGCTGCGCCATGAGAAGGCCTATGCGTACCGCTACGAAGGCAAGCGCTACGACTGCGGCAGCAAGGAAGGCTTCCTGCAGGCCAATGTCGAGCTGGCACTGAGCCACCCGGAGCTCGGGCCCGGCTTTCGCGAATACCTGCGCTCGATCGAGATCTGAGGGCCGGCGTCACGCGCGCATGCGCAACAGCCCGAGCAGCGCCACCGCGCTGAAGCCGGCGCCGGCGATGAAGGTCCATGAGGCCCCGAAGCGCTCCCACAGCAGGCCGGCGACGACGCTGGCGATCAGCATCGCCACGCCGCTCACCAGGTTGAAGAGGCCGTACGCGGTGCCGCGCTGCTCGGCCGGCGCGGTGTGCGCAACCATCGCCGCCAGCAGCCCCTGCGTGGCCGCGAGATGCAGGCCCCATAAACTGACGCCGAGCCAGACCCAGCCCCAGTGGTCGCTGTGCGCCAGCACCAGGTCGGCCGCGATCAGCAGCGCGAAGCCGGATGCGAGCAGGCCGCGATGGCTGACGCGATCCGAAAGTCGGCCCAGCGGATAGGCGGCCAGCGCATAGACCGCGTTCATCGCCACCAGCACCAGCGGGGTGTAGGCCAGCGGCAGCCCGCCCTGGTGCGCGCGCAGGATCAGGAAGGCCTCGGAGAATCGCCCCAGGGTAAAGACCGCGCCCACGACGACGACCCACCAGTACTCGCGCGAGAGCCGCGCCAGGTTGGCTCGGCTGATCGGATTGCCGCGCCGCATCGCGGCGGGTGCCGCCGGTTCCTGTACGCCGAATGCGAGCAAGGCGACGGCGAGCACGGCCGGGATCACCGCGAACCAGAACACCAGGCGAAAACGGTCGGCCAGCAGCAGCATCAGGCCGATGCCGGCGAGCGGCCCGATGAAGGCGCCCGCGGTGTCGAGTGCCTGCCGCAAGCCGAAGGCCGCGCCACGCAACTCGGGCGGCGCCAGGTCGGCGACCAGCGCGTCGCGCGGTGCGCCGCGGATGCCCTTGCCGACACGGTCGATCAGGCGCGCGCCGAGCACGAAGCCGACCGTCGGTGCCAGCGCAAACAGCGGCTTGGAGAGCGCGCCCAGCGCGTAGCCGGCCACCGCCAAGGGCTTTCTCTTGCCCCACCAGTCCGAGAGCACGCCCGAGAAGACCTTGACGACGAGCGCCGTCGCTTCCGCAGCGCCCTCGATCAGCCCGACCGCGAGCGCACTGGCGCCCAGCGTCGTCACCAGAAAGACCGGCAGCAGGCTGTGGATCAGCTCCGACGAGACGTCCATCAGGAGGCTGACGAAGCCGAGCGCCCAGATGCCGGCCGGCAGGCGCCCGGCCGCAGCCGCGGACGATGGGGACGATGCGGACGCAGCCGCAGTCGAGCGTTCGGCGGAAGTCGGCGGCTCGGCCTTCACAACGTTCCCCGGCGATGGTCAGAGGCGCGTTGCGTTCAGCCCGCTGCCGCCGGACCCTCAGTTGCCGACCAGGCCGCTGCGGATTGCGTAGACGGTCATCTCGGAATTGTTCGCGAGCCCCAGCTTCTCGAGCACGCGCGCGCGGTAGACGCTCACCGTCTTCGGGCTCAAGGTCAGTTCCTCGGCAATGTCCGAGAGCCGCTTGCCCGAGGCGATCATCACCAAGGTCTGCATCTCGCGGTCGGAGAGCCGCTCGTGCGCGTTCTCGACCGCCGGCGTCGTCAGGCTCTCGACCAGCATCTGCGCGATCTCCGGCGTCACGTACTTGCGGCCCTGCGCGACGGTGCGCACCGCGCTGACGATCAGCGCCGGGTCGCCGCCCTTGTTGACGTAGCCGTAGGCGCCGGCGCGCAAGGCGCGGATCGCGTATTGGTCCTCGGGGTACATCGAGACCACCAGCACCCGCATCGCGTTGCCTTCGTCCTTGAGCACATGCAGCACGTCGAGGCCGCTCCTGCCCGGCAGGTTGATGTCGAGCACCAGGACGTCGGCGCTTTGCTCGCGCATCAGGCTGCGCAGTTCGCCGTAGTCGCCGGCCTCGCCGACGACCTCGATGTCGGCGGCGTCGGAGAGCGTGTCGCGGATGCCGCGGCGGATCAGCGCGTGGTCGTCACAGAGCAGGACTTTGATCATGGCAGGCAGGAGTATGCGGCGGCCTGACGCGGCGCGTCAGGGCTCGGGGCGCTCAAATGCCGCCCCATTGGCTCGGATCGTAGGCCCTCGGGTCGGGCTCGTCATCGATCGGCGGTGGCACGGCGGCTTCGGCAGCCTCGAGCGGAATCGACAGGATCAAGGTCGTGCCGTTCGACCCGCTGCTGAGGTCGACCCAGCCGCCGACGGTGCCGGCGCGCTCGTGCAGGCCCCGGATGCCGAATGAGCGCGCCTTGGCGAGATCCTGCTGGCTCAAACCCCGGCCGTTGTCGCTGATCTCCAGCGACAGCACGTCACCAGCCAGCGAGAGATCGAACTGCACCCGGGTCGCGCGCGCGTGCTTGGTGATGTTGGTCAGCGCCTCCTGCGCCACGCGGTACGCGACCAGCGGCACACCGGCCGGCAGTTCGGGTGAGTGGCGCGGCAGTCGGATGTCGCAGGCAATGCCGGTGCGCTTCTCGAAGCGCAACGCAATCCAGTGCAGCGCCGCCAGCAGCCCCTGCTCGAGGATCGCCGGCCGCAGGTTGTGCATGATGCGCTGACTCGACTCGACGGCGTGCGAAACGGTTTCGAGCGCCGAGCCGGCGCGGGCGACGACCTCGGGTGCCGTCGAATGCCGCGCGATCCAGGCCAGGTCGAACTTCAGCGCGGTGAGCGAGCCGCCGACGTCGTCGTGGATCTCGCGCGCAATCGCCGCGCGTTCGAGCTCGACGCTGGTCTGCAAGTGCTGCGCCAGCGCGCTCAGGCGCTGCTTGGACTCGAGCAGCTGGCGATCGGCGCGCTGTCGCGCGCGCCGCGTCTCGGTCGCCTCGATCACATGCTGCAGCGCCGGCACCAGTCGCGCCAGGTGATTCTTCAGCAGATAGTCGCTGGCGCCGTTGCGCATCGCCTCGACGGCGGTTTCCTCGCCGATCTCGCCGGAGACGAGGATGAACGGAATGTCGCGGCCACTCGCCGTGAGCAGCTCGAGCGCGACCAGCCCCGAGAAGCCCGGCAGGTTGTAGTCGGAGACGATGACATCCCAGTTCTCTGCCAGCGCCTGGAGATACTCCGCCTCCGAATCGATGCGCCGCGCCTGCACGGGAAGCCTGCCGCGCGCCAGGTGCGCCAGCATCAGCTCGTGGTCGAGCTCGGAGTCTTCGAGGTGCAGCACCCGAATCGGGCGTTCGTTCGAGGCGGCCGGCATGGAGCGA
>CAJDUZ010000161.1_pt1 | contig 11396 bp, 7 predicted proteins | sample 7391221 | NCBI WGS metagenome assembly CAJDUZ01 (sample SAMEA7055692, study PRJEB34461) | soil metagenome | biome: terrestrial ecosystem; feature: Peninsula; material: soil | place: Antarctica | collected 2016
TTGCCCTGGGTGATGCCATTGCAGAAGCGACTGAAAATGACACCCAGCAGATCGTCGGACGTGAAGGCCCCGGTGATCTCACCGAGCGCGTCGTGCGCCAGGCGCAGTTCCTCGGCGTAGAACTCGAGTGCGGCGTCGCCGCGTGCCGAGATTTCAGCCGCGCGAGCGAGATGTTCGCCGGTGCGGCGCAGGGCATCGAGGTGGCGTGAACGGGCGATGAAGACCCCCTCCGGCTGGGCCTGCCAACCGGCGCGCTCGAGCAGCGCATAACGCAAGGTATCGATGCCGGCGCCGCTTATTGTGGAGATCGCCAGCGCATCGGCGGGCGGCGGCCGCGTGGCGATGTCGAGCTTGCTGTAGACATGAAGCACGCGGTCGCTCGCCGGCCGAGGCGCTGAGCGCGGCAGCTGGATGTTGGCCTGAGTTACCGTGTCCGAGCCCGCGGCCACGGCCGCGGATTCTTGCGCCGTCGAGCCATCACGCCGCACGCTCGAATCAGCGTCCAGCGCCGCTTTCAGCCGCAACGCAATGGCTGCGTCGCCGCGCTCGTAATCGGGCTCGCCGAGGCGCGTCAGGTCGTGCAGAAAGACGACGGTGTCGGCGTCTTCGATCGCCGACCAGCTGCGCGCGACGCCGATGCGCTCGACCTCGTCAGCAGCATCGCGCAAGCCGGCGGTATCGACCACATGCACCGGCACGCCTTCGATCTGGATCGTCTCGCTGACCTTGTCGCGTGTCGTGCCGGGGATCGCCGTGACGATGGCCAGTTCGGCACCCGCAAGGGCGTTGAGCAGCGAGCTTTTCCCGACGTTGGGTTGGCCGGCCAGCACCACGGTGATGCCTTCGCGCAGCAGCGCTCCCTGGCGTGCGCTCGCTGTGAGGCGTTCGAGTCGAAGCGCGATTTCCGCCAGCCGGCCATGCGCGTCGGCGGCCTCGAGGAAGTCGATTTCCTCGTCGGGAAAATCGAGCGTCGCCTCGACCAGCATGCGCAAGTCGATCAGCGCGTCGCGCAAGCCTTCGACCTGCTCGGAAAAGGCGCCGGCCAGTGCGCGGCTGGCCGAGCGCGCCGCGGCCTCGGTGCCGGCCTCGATCAGGTCGGCGACGGCCTCGGCCTGCGCCAGGTCGAGCTTGTCGTTGAGAAAGGCGCGTTCGGTGAATTCGCCCGGGCGCGCGAGCCTGAAGCCCAGCGAAGCGCCCGCTTCGAGGCAGCGCGCCAGCAGCAGCTGCAGCACGACCGGGCCGCCATGCGCCTGCAGCTCGAGCACCGATTCACCGGTATAGGAGTGCGGCGCCGGGAAGTGGATCGCCAGCCCCTGGTCGATCGGCGCGCCGCTCGCATCGAGGAAGGCGAGGTGCGTGGCATGCCGGGGCGCGAGCGAGCGGCCGCAGACCGCGGCAATCAGCGGCTCGAGATCGGGGCCGGAGGCACGCACGATGCCGACCGCGCCCTGACCGGCGGCGGTCGCGATCGCGACGATGGGTTCGGCATGCGCAGGCGACATCGACCGATTCTCGCTGCCGGGCTGCGCCGCCGCCGCTCGCTGGCGCGCGCCGCCCGGTCAGCAAAGGGAGCTACTTGTGCAGCACGCCCAGGCGCTTGTTGATGACGTACTGCTGCGCAATCGACAGGATGTTGTTGGTCAGCCAGTACAGCACGAGGCCGGCCGGGAAGAAGAAGAACATCACCGAGAAGATCAGCGGCATGAACCACATCATCTTGGCCTGCATCGGGTCCGGCGGACGCGGGTTCAGCCAGGTCTGCAACACGCTGGTGAGGGTCATCAGGATCGGCAGGATGAAGTAGGGGTCGCGTGCCGAGAGGTCGTGGATCCAGCCGACCCACGGCGCGTTGCGCATCTCCACGCTGGAGAGCAGCACCCAGTAGAGCGCGATGAAGAACGGCATCTGAACAACGATCGGCAGGCAGCCGCCGAGCGGATTGACCTTCTCCTCGCGGTAGATGCGCATCATCTCCTGCTGCATCTGCTGCGGCTTGTCCTTCAGGCGCTCGCGCATCGCCATGATCTTCGGATTGATCGCCTTCATCTTGGCCATCGAACCATAGGCCTTGGCGTTGAGCCAGAAGAACGCGATCTTCAGCAGCACCACCAGGCCGACGATCGACCAGCCCCAGTTGCCGAGGATCTTGTGCAGTTGCGTCAACAGCCAGAAGAGCGGCTCGGCCAAAATCTTGAAGTGGCCGTAGTCCTTGACGAGCTCCAGCCCCGGCGCGATCACCGCGAGCTTGTTTTCTTCCTGAGGGCCGACGTAGAGCCGGGCATCGAAGGTCTTGCTGGCACCCGGTGCGATCGTGCCGAGCGGCACGAACTCGCCGACCGAATAGGTGTTGGGCGCCACCTTGCCGGTGAAGAATTCGCGCGGCTGCGACACACCGGGCTTGTCGATCAGCCAGGCCGAGACGAAGTAGTGCTGCACCATCGCGACCCAGCCGTTGTCGGCATGGGTGTCGTAGTCGGGCTTGTCGCCAGGGCCTCGCTTCTCGATGCTCTTGAAGGTGATCTTCTGGAACTTCTCGGCGTCGTCGTACATCGCCGGGCCGGTGAAGGTGAAGTAGAAGCTCGATTCGCCGGCCGGCGCATTGCCGTCACGCACGAGCTGAAGATAAAGCCGCGGATCGATCGCAGCCGAGGAGTCGTTGACGACCTCGTTCTTCACGTCGACCAGGTATTCGCCGCGACGGAAGGTGTAGGTCTTGATCAACTTGACGCCACCCACCAAGGGCGACTCGAACGCCACTTTCAGTTCGTCCTGCCCCGGCTGCAGGGTGCGCGAGCCGGGCAGCGGCGTCATCGGCGTCAGGTGATTCGGCAGCCCGGCGCCGCCGGCCGGCGGCACGAGACCGGTCTCGGCGACATAGAAGCGCTCGGATGAACGGTCCAGCAGCACGACGTTCTTGTGCGGATCGAGATGGTCGGTCTGCTTCAGCAGTTCGACCCGGGCAAGTGTGGCGCCGACGCTGTCGATCGTCGCCTTGACGACGTCGGTCGAGATCGTCACCTGCTGGCCCACCGGCGGCGCGGCTCCGCCGGCGGCGGCCACGGCGGGTGCGCCGGTGCTGGGGGCGGCCTCGGCCGGGGCCTTCGCGGTCGGAGTCGACAAGACCCCGGGCGCGGCAGCCGGGGCGGCACTGGAGGCGGCCGGCCGTGGCGCCGGGTGGAAGAACGACGGCTGGCCGTTGAACTTGCTCCAGTTGTCCCACAGCAGGAACAGGGACATCGTGAACACCACCCAGAGGATGGTGCGGCGCATATCGGTCATGAGTGGCTCTGGTCTGAGGAGCGGGGGGCGAACCGGCGATCGAAGGACGACGAGCGCCCGCCCAGGCCGGTGAAGAGCGCCGGCGGGTGTTCGGGAACCGGGTCGTAACCGGCTTCACACCACGGATGGCAGCGTGCCAGCCGGCGCAAGGTGAGGTAACTGCCGGCGGCGGCACCGTGGCGCTCGAGCGCCTGCAGTGCATACGAGGAACAACTTGGCTCGAAGCGACAGGACGGCGCGAGCCAGGAGCCCAGCAGCAGCCGGTAGCCGTGCACCAGAATGAGCAGCAAGCGCCGCGGCAGCGTTCGCAGGAGGTATGGCATGGAGCAGATGAACAGGAAGGCGTTCAGCAACCGGCGCGGAGCGTGGTCGCGCGACTGAAGACGGTCTCGAGCTCGGCACGCGCGGCGCGTTGCAGCGCTGCCGATGCGGCGCTCGGATACGCCACACGATCGAAGGGGGCGCGCAGACGCACCACCCAGAGGCCCTCCGGCAGGGCCTGCGCGTGGCGCGCCGCGGCGGCACGAATCTGGCGTTTGAGCAAGGAACGGGTGACCGAACGACGGGCGTGGCGCTTGGGCACGACAATGCCGAGCCACCGCGCGGGCGCAGCGTTCACGAGAGCGCCCGTGGCTGGTCCCTCGTCGAGTTCGAGACCGTTGGATCGTGAGTCATCCACAGGCTCTATACCGTCGCACGCAGGGCTTGTTGATAAGTCGCTGATCAAGGTTTTGGACGGTCGACGGCGCGTTGGCGTTGCCACCAGGTGGTGTACGGCGAAATGCGGACTGCTGGCGCGGCTGCGCGTTTGCAGCACGCGTTCGAAATCGACCGGCCGCTCGATGCGGCCAAGGCGCTTTGCCGGCGCGCTCACCCGTTCGTGGCTGTCCTCAGACCGCCAGCCGCTTGCGACCCTTGGCACGGCGCGCGTTGATGATCGCGCGGCCGGCACGGGTCTTCATGCGCACCAGAAACCCGTGGGTGCGAGCGCGGCGGACTTTGGAAGCTTGGTAGGTGCGTTTCATGGCTGATCGGATGTAGGGGCACGCAGCGTCAATCGCAACGGGCCGGTGTGGAAGAGTCTGCGGTCGCTCGCCCATGCTCGCGTGCCGCCGGCGCCAGCCAACGCGTCGCGCGGGCCAGCCTGCCGGCACCGCGTCGACTGCAGGCCTCTCATGACCTGTTTTGTAACCGGCTTCGTATCGGTTTCGCAGCCACGCCCATGGTAGGGCGACTTAGAGCCAACGCCCCGAGCGATATCTAGGCGAATCCGACGAACCAAGTATTAGGACAGGAAGCAGCGAGCCTGTCAATGAACAACGGTAAAAGCTTGAACCCGGCACCGCAACGTACCGTTTTCGGGTCTGTGGATAACTCCCCATTTGAGCCCCTTTTGCGGATACAATCTTCCGCTTGCGGAATGACTTCTCCACAATGCGCGACGAGCTTTGGCAACGTGGCTGCGAACGTCTCGCAGCCGAACTGCCGGAACAACAATTCAACACCTGGATCAGGCCGCTGCCGCCTGCCGAAGTGAGCGATAACGACGCCACTGGCCTCGTCGTCACGGTGCGCGTGCCCAATCGTTTCAAGCTCGACTGGATCCGCAACCAGTACGCAGGCAGGATCGAGTCGGTGCTGACCGAGATCGCAGGCCAGCCGGTACGCCTCGACGTGAGCCTGGCAGCACGGCCTGCCGCACCGTTGGAGAGCGCGCTGGCGCGTCACGCCCATCATGCCGCAGGGGCCTTCGCCGCAGCAACGAACCAGGCGTCCCACGCTGCACCGGCGCAGCCGTCGCGCAACCGGCTCAACCCGGCACTGAACTTCGAGACCCTGGTGCCTGGACGCGCCAACCAGATGGCCCGCACCGCCGCCCTGCACGTCGCAGGCGCCCCGGGGCAGATGTACAACCCGCTCTTCATCTACGGCGGGGTCGGCCTGGGCAAGACGCATTTGATCCATGCGGTGGGCAACGCGCTGCTGTCCGACCGCCCGGACGCACGCATCCTGTATCTGCACGCCGAGCAGTTCATCACCGATGTCGTCAAGAACTACCAGCGCAAGACCTTCGATGAACTGAAGGCGAAATACCACCAGCTCGATCTGCTGCTGATCGACGACGTGCAGTTCTTCGCCGGCAAGGAGCGCACGCAAGAGGAGTTCTTCAACGCCTTCGAGGCGCTGCTGGCCAAGCGCGCGCACATCATCATGACCAGCGACACCTATCCGAAGGGGCTGGTCGACATCGACGAGCGGCTCACCAGCCGCTTCGACGCCGGCCTGACCGTCGCAATCGAGCCACCCGAGCTCGAGATGCGGGTCGCAATCCTGATGCGAAAGGCCGAACTCGAGGCGACGACGATGCCCGAGGACGTCGCGTTCTTCGTCGCCAAGAACGTCCGCGCCAACGTGCGTGAGCTCGAAGGCGCGCTGCGCAAGATCCTCGCGTACTCGCGCTTCAGTCAGAAGGACATCAACATCCAGCTGGCGCGGGACGCACTCAAAGACCTGCTGTCGATCCAGAACCGGCAGATCGGCGTCGAGAACATCCAGAAGACCGTCGCCGATTTCTACAAGATCAAGGTGGCCGACATGTACAGCAAGAAGCGCCCGGCCTCGATCGCCCGGCCGCGCCAGATCGCGATGTACCTGGCCAAGGAGATGACGCAAAAAAGCCTGCCCGAGATCGGCGAGCTGTTCGGCGGCCGCGACCACACGACGGTGCTGCACGCGGTGCGCAAGATCAGTGCCGAGCGGCAGAAGAACAGCGAGCTCAACCAGCAGCTGCACGTGCTCGAACAGACACTCAAGGGCTGAGCATGCCGCGCCGCCCGTGTCAAGGCCTAAACCTGGGGACAAGTTTCGAACAACCGGCAAGCTGTCCACAGCGGCGAGTGCCGCGGCAAAGTTGTTCAGTTTTGCCGGCTTGTGCAACAGCCCGCCATACCGTGTTTTTCAGCCAGCCAAGTGCTTGACGAGACAAGCGAAAATCCGGTTGTCCCCAGTAAGCGTCGACTCCTACTACTACGACCAATTCAAGAGGTATAAATGATTGTCTTGAAAGCCGCGCAGGAAAAAGTTCTCGGTGCCTTGCAAGCGGTCTCCGGCATTGTCGAGCGCCGGCACACGCTGCCGGTGCTGGCCAACGTGCTGCTGCGCAAGACCGGGGGTCAGATCCAGTTCACGACCAGCGATCTCGAGATCCAGGTGCGCACTCACGCCGAGCTGGGTGGCGACGACAGCGACTTCGCGACCACGGTGGGCGCGAGAAAGCTGATCGACATCCTGCGTTCGATGCCGGCCGAACAGACGGTGAGCTTGAGCGCAAGCCAGAACAAGTTGACGCTGCAGGGCGGCAAGAGCCGCTTCACCTTGCAGACCCTGCCGGCCGAAGATTTTCCGCTGGTGCAGGAGGCGGCCGACTTCGGGCCGGTGTTCGGCGTACCGCAAAAGGTCTTGAAGCTGCTGATCAACCAGGTGCATTTCGCGATGGCGGTGCACGACATCCGCTACTACCTGAACGGCATCCTGTTCGTGGCCGAAGGCCGCAATCTGACGCTGGTCGCGACCGACGGCCACCGCCTGGCATTGGCCACCGCGGCGCTCGATCTCGAGATTCCGAAGCAGGAGGTGATCCTGCCAAGGAAGACCGTGCTCGAGCTGCAGCGGCTGTTGCGCGACGTCAGCGGAATGGAATTCGTCACCAAGCTCGTCGAAGGCAAGTTCCCCGACTACCACCGCGTCATCCCGAAGAACCACCAGAACCGCCTGACGCTGGGCCGCGCGCCGCTGCTCGCCAGCCTGCAGCGCGCCGCCATCCTCACCAGCGAGAAGTTCAAGGGCGTGCGCATCAATCTCGAGCCCGGGGTGCTGCGCATTGCGTCGAGCAACGCCGAGCAGGAAGAGGCCAGGGAAGAGCTCGAGGTCGATTACTCGGGCGATGCGATCGAGATCGGTTTCAACGTCACCTACTTGATCGACGTGCTTGTCAACATGGGCCATGAGATGGTCACCATCGAGCTGCAGGACAGCAATTCGAGCGCGTTGATCACGCTGCCCGAGCAAGCCGGCTTCAAGTACGTCGTGATGCCGATGCGGATCTGACAGAGCGATGAATTTGATGAGCGACCTCCCGAACCCATCCGAAGAAGACGCGAGCCTCTCAGAGACGCAACGGCGCGCACGCCGTGCCGCGGATAGCGCCACCTACGGCGAAGGCAGCATCCAGATCCTCGAAGGACTGGAGGCGGTGCGCAAGCGTCCGGGCATGTACATCGGCGACACGTCGGATGGAACCGGCCTGCATCACCTCGTGTTCGAGGTCGTCGACAACTCGATCGACGAGGCACTGGCGGGCTATTGCGACGACATCCTGGTGACGATCCACACCGACAACTCGATCAGCGTCGTCGACAACGGCCGAGGGATACCGACGCGCGTCAAGATGGACGACAAGCACGAGCCCAAGCGCTCGGCGGCCGAGATCGCGTTGACCGAACTGCATGCCGGCGGCAAGTTCAACCAGAACAGCTACAAGGTCTCGGGCGGCCTGCACGGCGTGGGCGTCAGCTGCGTCAACGGCCTCTCGAAATGGATGCGGCTGACGGTGCGACGCGACGGCCAGGCGCACTACATGGAATTTCATCAGGGCGTACCGCAAGACCGCGTCATCGAAGAGCGCGACGGCTTCGAGATCTCGCCGATGAAGGTCATCGGCGAAACCGACAAGCGCGGCACCGAAGAGCATTTCCTGCCCGATCTGGAAATCTTCTCCAACATCGATTTCCACTACGAAATCATCGCAAAGAAGCTGCGTGAGCTGAGCTTTCTCAACAACGGCGTGAAGATCCGGCTCGTCGATGAGCGCAACAACAAGCAGGACACGTTCGCGTTCGTCGGCGGCGTCAAGGGCTTCGTCGAATTCATCAATACCGGCAAGAAGGTGCTGCACCCGACGATCTTCGGCGCCATCGCAGAAAAGCAGAGCGACCACGGCACGATGATCGGAGTTGACGTGGCGATGCAGTGGAACGACGGCTATAGCGAAAACGTGCTGTGTTTCACCAACAACATCCCACAGCGCGACGGCGGCACGCACCTGACCGGGATGCGTGCAGCGATGACACGCGTCATCAACAAGTACATCGAGGACAACGAGCTCGCCAAGAAGGCCAAGGTCGAGGTGAGCGGCGACGACATGCGCGAGGGCCTGTGTTGCGTGCTCTCGGTCAAGGTGCCTGAGCCGAAATTCTCGAGTCAGACCAAGGACAAGCTGGTTTCGAGCGAGGTACGCGGCCCGGTCGAAGATATCGTCAGCCGCGCGCTCACCGACTGGCTCGAGGAAAACCCGACCGACGCGAAGATCATCTGCAGCAAGATCGTCGATGCGGCGCGCGCGCGCGAAGCCGCGCGCAAGGCGCGCGAGATGACGCGCAGGAAAGGCGTGCTCGACGGCATGGGCCTGCCCGGCAAACTGGCAGACTGCCAGGAAAAGGATCCGGCGCTGTGCGAGATCTACATCGTCGAGGGCGACTCGGCCGGCGGCTCGGCCAAGCAGGGGCGTGACCGCAAGTTCCAGGCAATCCTGCCGCTGCGCGGCAAGATCCTGAACGTCGAGAAGGCGCGCTATGAAAAGCTGTTGACCAGCAACGAGATCCTGACCTTGATAACGGCTCTCGGCACCGGCATCGGCAAGGGCATGGGCGGCGACGACTTCAACCCGGACAAGCTGCGCTATCACCGCATCATCATCATGACCGACGCCGACGTCGACGGCGCGCACATCCGTACCTTGCTCCTGACGTTCTTTTATCGGCAGATGCCCGAACTCGTCGAGCGCGGCCACATCTACATCGCGCAGCCGCCGCTCTACAAGGTCAAGTTCGGCAAGGATGAGCAGTACCTGAAGGACGGCCACGAACTTGACGTCTACCTGATGCGCGTGGCGCTGAAGGATGCGAGCCTGGACACCGGGCGCGCGATCGAGGATGGTGGCGCCGGCATCCTGGAAGGCGATGCGCTCGAGGCGCTGGCGCGCCAGTACGTGTTGGCGAAGAACGTCGTCGAGCGGCTCTCGGGTTTCATGGACATCGAGGCGTTGCGCGCGCTGGCCAATGGCCTCGAACTCGACCTCGGCAGTCCGGCGGCGGCTCACGCCTCGGCACAGGCCTTGCAGGCCGTGCTGCACGAGGCGGAAGTCCACGCCGCACTCGACAGCCGCACCGACAAGCAGATGCTGCGCATCAGCCGCATGCATCACGGCAACCTGAAGACCAGCACGATCAGCGCGGAATTCCTGCGCAGTGCCGACCACGAGGTGTTGAGCACGGCCGGCAAGAGCTTCCGCGGCCTGGTTGGCGCAGATGCGGTGGTGCGGCGTGGCGAGGGCGAGCGCCAGAAGGAGATGCGCGTCAGCGATTTCCGTGAGGCGATGGCCTGGCTGATGCAGCAGGCCGAAGGCGCGGTCGCGCGCCAGCGCTACAAGGGACTGGGCGAGATGAACCCGAGCCAGCTCTGGGAGACGACGATGGACCCGGCGGTGCGGCGACTGCTGCGCGTGCAGATCGACGATGCGATCGAAGCCGATCGCGTCTTCACGATGCTGATGGGCGATGAAGTCGAGCCGCGGCGTAACTTCATTGAAGACAATGCTCTGCGCGCGGTCAACATCGATGTCTGAGAGATCGGTCGGGGCCTGTGTCTTTTCGTATCATGGCAGGCGATGATGACCGAGCGGCCACCCGCAGCGATGCATTTCACCCCAAAGTCTAACTACGGCTACGAGGAACTCCTCGAGTGCGGGCACGGCCGACTGTTCGGGCCCGGCAACGCCCGGCTGCCGTTGCCGCCGATGTTGATGTTCGATCGCATCACCGAGATCACCGCTGATGGTGGCAAGCACGGCAAGGGTTGCGTCAAGGCCGAGTTCGACATCCAGCCCGAGCTCTGGTTCTTCAAGTGCCATTTCGAGACCGACCCGGTGATGCCGGGTTGTCTGTCGATATCAAGCGCATCATCAAGCGGCGCCTGGTGCTCGGTGTCGCGGACGGCCAGGTGATGGCCGACGGCAAGCTCATCTACGAGGCGGCCGACCTGCAGGTCGGCCTGTTCGACAACCCCAATTCGCTTTGAGAGGGCGTTAGGACTTCAGGCATGGCTGGCACGAGCAACACGCGGCGCGTCGTCGTCACCGGGATCGGCATCATCTCCTGCATCGGCTTGAACGCCAAAGAGGTGCTGCAGTCCCTGCGTGAGGGGCGCTCTGGAATCAGCGCTGCGCCCGAATACGCAGAACTCGGCTTTCGCAGTCAGGTTGCGGGTCGCCCGGTGATCGACCTCGACGCCGCCATCGATCGCAAGCTCAAGCGCTTCATGGGCGACGGTGCGGCCTATCTGCATCTGGCAATGGAGCAGGCCATCGTCGATGCCGGGCTCGAACCGGGCCAGGTCGTCAACGAACGTACCGGCATCATCGTCGGCTCGGGTGGGCCGTCGACGCGCAACCAGGTCGAGGCGGCGGCGCTGGCCCGCGAGAAAGGCCCGCGGCGCGTGGGCCCCTACATGGTGCCGCGCTGCATGTCGTCGACGACCTCGGCCACCGCGGCGACCAACTTTCGCATCAAGGGTGTCAACTACTCGATCTCGTCGGCCTGCTCGACATCGGCGCATTGCATCGGCAACGCGAGCGAGTTGATCCAGTGGGGCAAGCAGGACGTGATATTTGCCGGTGGCGCCGAGGAACTCGACTGGACGATGTCGGTGCTGTTCGACGCGATGGGCGCGATGTCCTCGCACTACAACGACCGGCCAGCGGCCGCTTCGCGTCCCTACGACGCGAATCGCGACGGCTTCGTCATCGCCGGCGGCGGCGGCATCGTCGTGCTCGAGGAACTCGAGCACGCCCGAGCACGCGGCGCGCCCATCTATGCCGAGGTCACCGGCTATGGCGCGACTTCCGACGGCGCCGACATGGTGGCGCCGAGCGGTGAGGGCGCGGTGCGCTGCATGCGCCAGGCGCTGCGCAGCGTGACCACGCCGGTCACCTACATCAACAGCCACGGCACCAGCACGCCGGCCGGCGACATCATCGAGCTGGATGCGATCCGCGAGGTCTT
>CAJDUZ010000093.1_pt1 | contig 11366 bp, 10 predicted proteins | sample 7391221 | NCBI WGS metagenome assembly CAJDUZ01 (sample SAMEA7055692, study PRJEB34461) | soil metagenome | biome: terrestrial ecosystem; feature: Peninsula; material: soil | place: Antarctica | collected 2016
ATGGCGTTGGCAATCGCAGCGGTGCCCGGCACCGAAGACGATTCACCGACACCGAGCGGCGGCTCACCGGGCCTGGGCATCATCACGACCTCGACGACCGGCACCTCGCGGAAATTCAGCAGCGGATAACTGCCCCATTCGAGGCTGGCCGGCGTGCCGCGCGGCTCGACGTCGACCCGCTCCTTCAGCGCCCGGCTGGTCGTCTGCAGCACGTTGCCGTGGATCTGGTGCTGCGCACCGGCCGGGTTGATCAGGAGCCCGGCGTCGTGGCCGACGACGACGCGGGTGACGTGCACCTCGCCGCTGCGCGGGTTGACTTCGACATCGGCCACCCATGCCGACCAGGCCGCGCCGAAGCCGGGGAACTTGCTGTGGAAATAGCGCGCGTAGGCGAAGCCCTGGCCCTTGAGCCAGTCGCCGCGGGCGCCTTGCTGTCGAGGCACCGTGTGCGGCCGCCAGCCGGCGCGTTCCGCGGTCGCCTTGACGAGATCGACCGCGCGCGCATCGTCCAGGTAGCGCAGTCGGTACTCGACCGGGTCGACCTTGGCCGCGATGGCCAGCTCATCGATGTAGGACTCGTGCGCAAACGAATTGGGCAGCGCGGAGACGCCGCGCAGCCATGACGCGCGCAGGATCGGCGCCATGTCGTTGGCAACGATGCGCATCGCCGCGTACCGGTAGGGCGGTACCGCGGTGCGGTCGCCCATCTCGTAGGCCTGCACCAAGGGCTCGATCGTGCGTGTCAGCAGCAGCGCCAGGGTCGGCGCGCCGTTGGACGGGTACGAGGTCTGGAAGTCGTAGGCGGCGGGCGAGCCGTCGGCGGTGAGACCGCCGTCGACCTGCATCAGCTGCGCCGCGCCCTTCGGGTCCCAGGCGTTTTCCTGCTCTCGCGTCAACTGCACCCGCACCGGCCGGCGCACCGCGCGAGCCAGCAAGGCCGCGTCGGCCGCGACGTCATCGGCGCCGTTGCGGCCATAGCAGCCCGAGGCCTCCATGCGCACGACGTCGATCGCGGTATCCGGCAATGTCAGCAGCCGCGCCAGGTCGGCGCGCAGCACGTGCGGGTTCTGCGAGCCAGCCCAGACGGTGATGCGGGGCGCCTGCGCTGCATCGCCTTCGTGCCAGTCGGCCAATGCGCACGACGGCCCGATCGACGCGTGGAGCTGGTACGGCCAGAGGTAGTCGCGGCGCATCGGCTCTGCCGCCGCCGCGATCGCGCCATCGACATCGCCCTGCTCCATCAGCACGCGGCGTGTCGACGGATTCGCGCGCAGCGCCTGCGCCAGATCATCGAGCGGCGGCAGTCCGGGCCACGACTTCCAGGTGACCTTCAGCTCGCGCATCGCCGCCTCGGCCTGCTCCTCGCGCTCGGCGACGACGCCGACGAAATCGCGGATCACGACCACCGCGACGACGCCGGGGATGTGTGCGATCGACGCTTCGTCGACCGCTTCCAGGCTGTTGCCGACGAACTCGCCCGCATCGATGCCGGCGTAGGGCGGCCGGACGACGCGCCCGTGCAGCATGCCGGGCACGCGCATGTCGTGGACGAAGACGAGTTCGCCGCTCGCCTTGGCCGGGATATCGACACGCGGCGTCGAGCGGCCGACGAGGCGGTAGTCGGCGACCGGCTTGGTCGGTGTCTCGGGCGCGAGCTTCAACTCGACGTGGCGGCCTTTCAGCAATTCGCCGTAGCGCAGGTGGCGCTGCGGCTCGTCGCGCACGCGCACGCTGCCCATGCGCACCTCGAGCGTGTCGGCCGGCACCTGCAGTTTCTCGGCGGCCGCATCGATCAGCCAGGCACGCGCCTGCGCCGCGGCCTGGCGCAAGGGCACCGCGTGGATCTGGATGGAGGCGCTGGCAATCGTTGCGCCCTGGTTGGGCACGCGCGCGGTGTCGCCCAGCACCATGTTGATGCAGACCAGCCCCAGATCGAGTTCTTCAGCGACGATCTGAGCGAGGGCGGTGCGGATCCCGGTGCCGAGGTCGACGTGCCCGTTCAGCGCCGTGACGCTGCCGTCGTCCCAGACGGCGACGAGGATCTCGACCCCTTCTGCCGGGTTGGCCGGCACCGCGGCCGGCTGGCCGCGCGCTGCAGGCGGCGCCGGCGGCGGATCGCGCACCACCAGCAGGACGCCGCTCGCCTCGTGGAAGTCGCGCCGGCTGCGCGGCGCATCGGCGCGCCGGGTCATCGGGCGGCCACCGGCTGCCCGGCGGCCATCAGTTCGGCCGCGCGCTGCACCGCGTCGAGGATTTCCAGATGCGTGCCGCAGCGGCAGAGGTTGTGCGAGAGCGCGTCACGGACCTGGCGGTCGCTCGGCTGCGGCACGCGCTCGAGCAGGCCGACGGTCGCGACGATCATGCCGTTCAAGCAATAGCCGCACTGCGCCGCCTGGCAGTCGATGAAGGCCTGCTGCACCGGATGCAGCCGGGGCGCTTCAAGGCCGCCGCCAGCCGCATCGGCGAGCATGCGGAACGACGGTGCAGTCAAGCCTGCCGCCGACCGCGGCGCGCCCGGCTCCGCCACGTCCTGCATCGCCGCCCGGCGCTGCTCGAGGCCCTCGAGCGTCGTCACCTCGCGCCCGGCCACGCCGCCGACCGGGATCGCGCACGAGCGCGCCGGCACGCCGTCGACCAGCACCAGGCAGGCGCCGCACTCACCGAGCCCGCAACCGTACTTCGGCCCGTTCAATTGCAGGTCGTTGCGCAGCACCTGCAGCAAGGGCGCGGTGGGCGGCACGGCAAGTGTCTCGGCGCGGCCGTTGACCTGCAATTGCAGCGTTGTCGCCATGGCTCAGAGCACCCCGCGGGTCCGGTCACGCGCCAGGCTGCGTCCAGCGAGCCGCTTCACGTCAAACGCTGAGGTACGCACGCCTCACCTCTTCGTTGGCCGCGAGTTCGGCCATCGTCGCCTGGTAGCGGATCTGCCCCTTCTCGAGCACATAGGCGCGATCGGACACGAGTTCGGCGAAGTGCATGTTCTGCTCCGACAGCAGGATGCTGACGCCGTGAGCCTTCAGCTCCAGGATCATCTGCGCCATCTGCTCGACGATGATCGGCGCGACGCCCTCGGAGGGTTCATCGAGCAGCACCAGATAGGGATTGCCCATCAGCGTGCGCGCCACCGTCAGCATCTGCTGCTCGCCGCCGCTCATGCGGCCGCCGAGGCGCTGCGGCATCTCGCCGAGATTCGGAAAGAGCTCGAACAGCCGCTCGGGCGTCCAGCGCGGCGCGCCGCTGCCGTCGGGCCAGCGCCGCTCGCCCTGCCGGCCCACCTCAAGGTTCTCGAGCACCGTGAGATCGGTGAAGATGCGCCGGTCTTCCGGCACGAAGCCAAGTCCGAGGCGAGCGACCTCGTGCGGCTCGGCATGCGAGATGTCGTGGCCGAGGAAGCCGATGCGGCCGCGCCGGCGCTCGAGCAGGCCCATCAGCGCCTTCAACGTCGTCGACTTGCCGGCGCCGTTGCGACCCATCAGCGCGACGACCTCGCCGCGAGCGACCTCGAGCTCCACATCGAAGAGAATATGCGCCGCGCCGTACCAGCCGTTGAGCGCGCGCGCCTCCAGCAGCGGCTGCGCCGTGATCGACGGCTCGAGCCGCGTGTTCACGGCGCGGCCCCGCCGAGCGCAAGCTTCTTCTCGAAGGTCTTGCCGCTGCCGAAATAGACTTCCTGCACCTTCGGGTGGTCGCGAATCTCGCTCGCGCTGCCCTGCGCGATCAGCCGGCCGCGCGCCAGCACGATCATGCGGTCGGCGTACGCGAAGACGACGTCCATGCTGTGCTCGGTGAAGAGCACCGCGATGCCGCGCTCGACGACGAGGCGCTTGGTCAGTGCCATCAGGTCGTTGCGCTCGCCCGGTGCCATGCCGGCGGTGGGCTCGTCCATCAGCAGCAACTTCGGCGTGTTGGCGAGCGCGATCGCCAGCTCGACACGCTTGACATCGCCGTAGGCCAGCACACTGCACGGCCGGTCGGCCTGCGTTTCCATGCCGACCTGGGCCAGCAGGGCGAGCGCATCGCTGCGCCGGTAGGCGGCGGCGCGCCGCCACATCGAGTAGAGCTTGCGGTCGGCCGACAGCAGCGCCATCTGCACGTTCTCGGCGACGGTGAGCGAGGCGAAGGTCGCGGCGATCTGGAACGTGCGGCCGACCCCGAGCCGCCAGATCTCGCGCGGCTTCAGCCCGACCAGTTCCTGGCCGTCGAGCCGGATCGAGCCGGTGTCGGCGCGCAGCTGGCCGTTGACCATGTTGAACGTGGTCGATTTGCCGGCGCCGTTCGGCCCGATCAGCGCGAGCAGCTCGCCGGCAGCCAGTTCGAAGTCGATGCCCGCGACCGCCTTGACGCCGCCGAACGACTTGCCCAGACCCGAGACGCGCAGCAGGCTCATGGGCTTCTCAAGTGGCCCGCCTGCGCTCGGCCAGCTGGCGGATCGAGCCGACGATGCCGAGCGGGAACAACAGCACCAGGATCAGGATGATGGCGCCGAGCGCGGCACGCCAGTATTCGGTGGTGCGCGCGATGACGTCGTGCAGCCAGGTGAACGTGACAGCGCCGACGAGCGGCCCCGACAGCGCGTTCAGTCCACCGAGCAACACCATGACGAGGCCGTCGACCGACTTCGTCACGCTCAGGGTTTCCGGCGAAATGCTGCCCTTGGAGAACGCGAACAGTGCCCCCGCGACGCCGGCGAAGAAGCCGGCGACGACGAAGGCCGCCCACTGCTGGCGCTTCACGTCGATGCCGATGGCATCGGCGCGCAGCGGCGAGTCGCGTCCGGCACGCATCGCATAGCCGAATGGCGCGTAGAGAAAACGCCGCAACAGCAGCACGCCGACCACGACGAACAGCAGCGCGACGTAGTAGTAGTGGCCGCTGCCGGCGAGCCACTCGGCCGGCCACACGCCCGTCAGCCCGTTGCTGCCGCCGGTGAGTCCGTCCCACTGATACACCGCCGCCCACGCGATCTGTGCGAAGGCGAGCGTCAGCATCGCGAGGTAGACCCCCGAGAGCCGCACGCAGAACCAGCCGAAGACCAGCGCCCCGAGTGCGCCGACCAGCGGCCCGAGCAGCAGCGCGCCTTCCATCGGCAGGCCCGCGCCGCGCATCAGCAAGGCCGCGCCGTAGGCGCCGAGGCCGAAGTAAGCCGCATGGCCGAACGAGTGCATGCCGCCCGGGCCCATGATGAAGTGCAGGCTCGCGGCAAAGAGCACGGCCACCAGCAGGTCGATCGCGAGCACCGTGAGGTACGGCGATTGCGCCGCGAGCCACGGCAAAGCGACGAGCAGCAGCAGCACCGCGATGCCGAAACCCTTGAGCCACGGCCCGGAGGCCCGCAACGGCGAATCGACCGCGCTCGCCGCGCGGCTCACCGCCTGAGGCCGCCCGAACAGGCCCCACGGCCGCAGCACCAGCACCACCGCCATCACCAGGAACTCGACGACCAGCGTGAGCTTGGAGAACGAGATGCTGATGCCCGCCACCTGCACCAGCCCGAGCCAGATGCAGACGGCCTTGAGTTCGGCGATCAGCAATGCCGCGACGTAGGCCCCGGGGATCGAGCCCATGCCGCCGACGACGACGACGACGAAGGCGCTGCCGATGATCTGCAGGTCGAGATCGAGCGTCGCGGGCTCGCGCGGCAACTGCAGCGCGCCACCGAGGCCGGCCAGCATCGCGCCGAGCGCGAACACCGCGGTGAAGAGCCACGCCTGGTTCACGCCGAGGGCCGCAACCATTTCGCGGTCCTGCGTCGCGGCGCGCACCATCGTGCCCCAGCGCGTGCGCGTCAGCAGCAGCCACATCAGCCCGAGCACGACGGGGCCGACGACGATGAGGAACAGGTCGTACGTGGGGAAGTGATGCCCGAGGATCATCATCGAACCCGAGAGTCCCGGCGCACGCGGCCCCAGCAGCTCGACCGGACCCCAGACCCACAGCGCCGCGTCCTTGATGACCAGCACCAGCGCAAAGGTTGCCAGCAGCTGGAAGAGTTCGGGCGCGTGATAGATGCGGCGCAGCAGCACCATCTCGATCAGGCCGCCGATCAAGCCGACCAGCAGCGCGGCCAGCAGCAGCGACGGCCAGAACCAGGCGCTCGCGCCGAGCCGGTCGACCAGGCTGTAGGCGATGTAGATCCCCAGCATGTAAAGCGAGCCATGGGCGAAGTTGACGATGCGCGTGACGCCGAAGATCAGCGACAGCCCGGCACCCACCAGGAACAGCGACGACGCGCCAGCCAGGCCGTTGAGCAGCTGAACGACGAAGCCGGTGAAGTTCATGTACGAAAGAAAGGAGTTCGGTGGAAGCCGGTGGGCAGCGCGGGCAAACGGCAGCGGGCGGCGGCGCAGCGCGCCGTCGCCCGCACGCCGCGTCCGGCATCAGTCGGCCGGGCGCAGCTTCTTGACTTCGGCGTCGCTCGGCTGGAAGTCGGCCCCGTCGGCGTAGCGGTAGTCGACCATCACGCCCTTGCCGTCTTCGTTCTTCGTCTTGCCGACGAAGGCGCCCATCGTCGACTGGTGGTCCTGCGGGCGATACATGATCTTGCCGAACGGCGTCTCGAGTTGCAGGCCGGTGAACGCCGTGATGAGCTTCTCGGTGTCGGTGCTGCCGGCCTTCTGGATGCCGGCCGCGAGCGACTTGATCGCGCTGTAGCCGACCACCGACCCGAGACGCGGATAGTCGTTGAACTTGGCCTGGTACGCGGACAGGAAGGCCTTGTGCTCGGGCGTGTCGATGCCGTACCACGGATAGCCGGTGACGATCCAGCCGTTGGGCGCATCGTTCTTCAGCGGATCGAGGTACTCGGGCTCACCGGTCAAGAGGCTCACGACCTCGCGTCCCTTGAAGAGGTCGCGCGTCGTGCCCTCGCGCACGAACTTGGACAGGTCGGCGCCGAACAGCACGTTGAAGATCGCGTCGGGCCTAGCGTCGGCGAGCGCCTGCACGACGCTGCCGGCATCGACCTTGCCGAGTGGCGTCGCCTGCTCGGCGACGAACTCGACGTCGGGTTGCGCTGCCTTCAGCAGCTGCTTGAAGGTGGCGACCGCCGACTGGCCGTATTCGTAGTTCGGGTAGACCAGCGCCCAGCGCTTCTTCTTCAGCTTGACCGCGTCGGGGATCAGCATCGCGACCTGCATCCACGTCGACGCCCGCAGCCGGAAGGTGTAGCGGTTGCCGTCGTGCCAGACGATCTTGTCGGTCAGTGGCTCCGACGCCAGGTAGAAGAACTTCTTCTGCTTGGCGAAGTCGGTGAGCGCGAGGCCGATGTTGGAGAGGAAGGCGCCGGTCAGCACGTCGACCTTCTCGCGCGACACGAGCTCTTCGGCCGCCCGCACCGCGTCGCCCGGGTTGGCGTTGTCGTCGCGCGTGATGAGCTCGAGCTTCTTGCCGTTCACGCCGCCAGCCGCGTTGACCTGCTCGACCGCGAGCTCCATGCCCTTCTTGTACGGCCCGAGGAAGGCCGGCTGCGCCTTGTAGCTGTTGATCTCGCCGATCTTGATGACGCTTTGCGCCTGCGCCGGCATGATCGCCAGCGCCGTGGTCGCGAGCAGAGCGGCGCCGGCGGATTTCATGAGGTGGTCGAGCATCGTGTGTCTCCTGGTGTTGTTGCTTGAAAAGGATCTCGGAATGGGTGTCGGCCGGGCGTGCCTGGCATGATCGTCAGCGCAGCCCGTCCTGGCCCTTGATCTCGCTCGCCTGAAGGCCGCCGATGCGCGCGAGCGGCCGGCCGCTGTCGGTGACGACGACGGCCACGACGATCTCGTTGGCACGCGGTGCATCGGCCACGCGCGCTTCCATCGCATCGAAATGGCTGCGCACGAAGGCGGCATCCTTGTGGCCGAGCGGCACGTCGACGGCCGTGCCGATGCCGCCCTGCTTCTTCGCCGACGGCACCAGGGCCGCGCCTTTTTCGACCGCCTTGCGCAACGGCGCGCCGAGCTTCGGGTGCAGGATCGCCGCGGCGTGCTCGAGCTCGCCGGCCTCGCCGACGATGGCCGCCTTGCCGTAGCTGTGCGCCTGGCCCGGCGCGATGCCGAGCGCCTGCACGCACTTGTCGCCGAGCAGGCCGCCGAGTTCTTCACCGATCGCGATCAGCTCGTCGAGGTTCTCGGCGTAACGCCCGGCGTATGGATTCTCGATCACCGCCATCGCCAGCGCCTTGCGCGCGGGCGGCGTGACCGAACGGCCCATCTCGATGCGGGTCTCTTCGACTTCGACGATCAGCTTGCGGATCTTGGCGGGCATCACGGGCTCCTTCGGATCGGTGTGTCGGGTCGGTGCGGTCGGGCGACGATGACTGCGGCGGCTTCGGTGCGGTGGTTGCGGCGAGTGCGGCAATGCGGCGGTGCGGCGGTTGCGTCAGTGTTGCGAGGGCTTCGAGTGCGATGCTGCTGGGTCGCGCCGTCAGCGCAGGCCGTCCCACTGCGCGATGTCGGCCGCCTTCAGGCCGCCGACCCGCGCGTGCACGCGCGGCCCGGTGCTCATCGCCAGGATGAAGACGATCTCGTCGGCATGCGGGGCACCGGGCACGCGCACCTCGATGGCATCGAAATGGCTGCGCACGTAGCTTGCGTTGATGTGCGTCAGCGGCACGTCCAAGCCCGCACCCGGCGCGCCGACCTTCTTCGTCGACGGCACGATCGCCAGCGCGTTGCCGGGCTGGCCACCGGCACGCCGGCCTGTCGCGCCTTCAGTCCGGCCGCTCGCACCCTGCCCTGCCGCGCTGGCCTCGGCCTTCCAGCCGAGCAGTTCGCGCATCGCATAGCCGCCCGGCACATGCCAGAGCGCGCCGTGCTCGAGTTCGCCGGCGGCGCCGACGATCGAGCCCTTGCCGTAGCCTTCGATGTCTGCGACCGGCACCGCGAGCGCCGCACGCAAGCGCTCGGCCATCTGCAAGCCCACCGGCTCGAGTGCCGCCATCATCGGCAGGATGTCCGCCTCGTAGCGGCCGGCGTAGGGGTTCGCGAGCACCGCCGCGACCCAGCCGCGTCGCAGCGGCCGTTTGGCGACCGGCCCGAATTCGTGGTGGATGTCCTCGACATGCGTGAGGACGCGGTGGATCTCGATCATCGCGGTCTCCTGACCGATTGCGGCCCTGTGGTGCCCGGCATCATGCCGCAAGACCTGCCGGCACCAGCGCAGCGCCCTGCACACTGGCGCAGCCGCGCTGGCAGACCAGCAGCGCCGCCTCGATCAAGCCGGCCTGGCGCAAAGCCTCGGCCTGCCGCTGCCCGGCAGCGAGCGCGCGCCGCAGCACGGGCGCCTCGAGCCGGGGCACATCGATCGTCACGAGGAGGCTGCCGAGGTCGCTGTCGTCCTTCATTTCGCAGGCCGGCCGGCGCACGATGCGGGCATCGTCGACGTCGACCGCGTTGGCAATCACCGTCGCCGCCGCATCGGCCGCGGCCGCGCTGCTGGCGAGCACCGTGACACTGTCGGCAATGCCGAGCGAGAAGCTTCGACCGCGCCAGCCGCTGGTGGCGATGCCGCGCACCGGCTGGCCCGCCGTGATGTCGAAATCGGCATCGAGCGGCAACACGCCGTCCAGGCTCGCAACGCAGGCGGCGCTATCGAAACGCGCGAGATCGGCATAGAGGCCGACCCTCAGCGTCGCATCAGGCCCCAGATGCAACGCGATGTCGCCGCCGTCGTTGACCCAGGCGCGTGTCACACCGGGCCGTCGGTAGCAACCGATCAACTCCTCGGCGACGGCACCGGCCACTGCAGCCATCGGCGTGATGAAGCCCGAGCGATACGGCGCGCAGGCCTGCCACATGCGGCGCGCCACGCCGCCGACCAGCGGGCAATGCGGCATCTCGCCGCCGGCTTCGATCGGTGCACGCAGCAGCGGCAACTCGGCGACCAGTTCTCCGAGCAGCGTCGTGAAGCGCGTCCACGCGGCGGCGTGCGCGTCGTCGAGCACGCCGGGCGCGCCATCGGCGCCGATCACGAGGTCGATCGGACCGTGCTGGAAGTGCCAGCGGCGGCCGGAAAGCAGTTGGCGCTGCGGCCCGGTCATCGGCGCCTCATCCCAGCAATGGCGGCCGCCCGAGCGGCCATGGGTTGACGGCGGCGAGTTCGGCCCAGCGCCGGCCGGTGGGCGCGCCGTCTCGGTGCCAGGCGCCGTGCGCGAGGATGTCGGCAAGCGGGCGCACATAGTCCATGTGGCCGCCGAGTGCGCGGTAGTCGTCCAGCCGCATGCTGAATTCGATCGGCGCAACGATGGCCGGCGTCGGCACGGTGCCGAAGCTGTGATCGGGCATGCGCGCGACGTCGACCATCACGGTGATGCCGCCACCCGGCCAGACATAGGCCGGTGCGCCGCCGCAGGTGACGTTGACCAGCGCTTGCTTGATCGAGCGCGTGAGCTGCACCGGGTTGTCGGTGACGCCGGCGCGCAGGCTGCCGCCGGCCCCGCCGACGAACAGCACCGTGGCAAGCGAGGGCTCGCAATTCTCGCCAATGCGCGCGACGACTTTCTGCACCGCTTCGGGCATCGCCGCCGGCTGCGGCACGAGCCCCGCGTCGAGCACGAACCAGGCGGCGTGCTCGCCGGTGGTCGAAACCATCAGCAGCCGCTGTCCCGGCCAGGCGAGCGCCGCGTCCCAGCCTTCGATGATCGAGAGCGGATCGGCGATGTCGGTGCCGCCCCAGCCGGTGCCGGGGTTGGCGACCTGAAAGTAGCGCCCCGGTGTCGACTTGCGGCCGCGGATCCGGATGCCCGAGGGCCGCATGTCGAGACAGCGCCCGGCCTGGTGCTGACTCAGCACGCCGGTGATGTGGTCATCGACGACGACGACCTCGTCGGCCTCGAGAGCGAACTGTCGCGCGAAGATGCCGACCGTCGCCGAGCCGCAGCCCACCCGCATGCGCTGCTCGAGGACGCCGTCGACGATCGGGGCGCGGCCGGCCTGCACGATGACTTGCGCGCCGCCGTCGATCGCCAGCTCGACGGGCTGCTTGTTGCCGAGCCCCTCCATCATTTCGCAGGTGATGCGGCCTTCCTTCTTGCTGCCGCCGGTGAGATGGTGCACGGTGACGTGGCCGACGACCTCGCCCTTGCAGCGCACGTTGGCCTGCTCGGGGCCGAGCCAGCGGTCGGTGTCGATCTTCACCTTCAGGCTGCAGTAGCTGAAGATGCCCTCGGTGACGACGGTGACGACATCGACGCCCTCGACCTGCGATGCGACGATGAAGGGTGCCGGCTTGTAGTCGGGGTAGGTCGTCGACGAGCCGATGCCCGTGACGAACACCGGCTCGGGAGCAAGCAGCGGATTGGCGCTGGATGCCGGCTCGGCATCGGCTTGCGCTGCGGCATCGGCTTGCGCCGAAACACCCACTTGCTTCGCAGCATCGAGCTCATCGTG
>CAJDUZ010000090.1_pt1 | contig 11328 bp, 9 predicted proteins | sample 7391221 | NCBI WGS metagenome assembly CAJDUZ01 (sample SAMEA7055692, study PRJEB34461) | soil metagenome | biome: terrestrial ecosystem; feature: Peninsula; material: soil | place: Antarctica | collected 2016
CACGGTTCAGCGGAAGTGGCAGGCAACCCGGTGGCTCGCACCTCCGTCGTTGCGTTCGCTCAGCGGCGGCGATTCGCGCCGGCAGACATCCTGCACGAGCGGGCAGCGCGTGTGGAAGCGGCAGCCGGGCGGCGGGTGCGCCGGGCTCGGCGGATCGCCGGGCAGCAGCATGCGCTGCGCCTTGCGGCGCGGGTGCGGCACCGGCACCGCTGACAGCAGGGTCTGCGTGTACGGGTGTCGCGGGGCACCGAATAAGGTCTCGCGATCGGCGATCTCGACGATTCTTCCCAGGTACATCACCGCGACGCGGTGGCTGATGTGGCGCACCACCGCGAGGTCGTGCGCGACGAACAGGTAGGCGATGCCGAATTCGTCCTGCAGGTCCATCAGCAAGTTGATGACCTGAGCCTGTACCGAGACGTCGAGCGCCGAGACCGGCTCGTCGCAGACGATCAGCTTGGGTTGCAGGGCCAGCGCGCGCGCGATGCCCAGGCGCTGGCGCTGGCCGCCGGAGAACTCGTGCGGGTAGCGGCGCATCGCCTCGGCGCGCAAGCCGACGCGGGCGAACAGCCACTCGATGCGTTCACGCCGTTCGGACGGCGAGTGCGTGCCGAAATTGCGCAGCGGCTCGGCGACGATCTCGCCGGCCGGCAGCCGCGGGTTCAGCGAGGCATAGGGATCCTGGAAGATGATCTGCAGGTCGCGCCGGCGGCTGCGCATCTGTCGCGCGGTGAGGCGCGTCAGCTCCTCGCCGCCGAGCTTGATCGAGCCGGCGGTGGGCTCGATCAGCCGCAGCACCGCTTTCGCGGTCGTCGTCTTGCCACAGCCCGATTCACCGACCAGCGCCAGCGTCTCGCCGGCAGCCAGCGTGAACGAGACGCCGTCGACCGCCTGCACCGGCGGCGCAGCCGCGGTGAACCAGCCACGCGCCGCGGCGTAGTGCTTCTTCAGCTCGCTCACCTCGAGCAGCGGCGCCGGGCCGGCCATGCGAACGGGCGGTGCCGTCACGACAGCCGTGTCGGACGGCAGGCTCATGCGACGGCTCCGACGAAAGCCGTGCGATCCTGCACGATCTGCTCGACGTGGAAGCACGCTACGACGTGACCGCAGCCGTGCGCCTCCAGCGCCGGGATCTCGGTGTGGCAGCGTGCGCTGGCATGGCGGCAACGTGCCGCATAGGCGCAGCCGCGGCCCAGATCCTGTGGCGCCGGTACCATGCCCGGGATCTCGGCGAGGCGCCGCGTGGTGATGTTCATTGCCGGCATCGAGGCCATCAGCGCGCGTGTGTAGGGGTGCAGAGGCCGGTCGAAGAGTTCGTCGACGCCGGCTTCCTCGACCTTGCGGCCCGCGTACATCACCGCGACCCGGTCGCAGGCTTCGGCGACGACGCCCAGGTCGTGAGTGATCAGCACGATGCCCATGCCGAGTTGATGTTGCAGGCCCTTCAGGAGCTCGAGGATCTGCGCCTGGATCGTCACGTCGAGCGCAGTGGTCGGCTCGTCGGCGATCAGCACCTCGGGGTTGCAGGCCAATGCCAGCGCGATCATCACGCGCTGGCGCATGCCGCCCGAGAGCTGGTGCGGGTATTCGTCGACGCGCCGCTCGGGTTCGGCAACCTGCACCAGGCGAAGCATCTCGATGGCGCGCGCCCGCGCCTCCTTGCGGCCGACCTTCTGATGCAGCCGCACCGTCTCGACGATCTGCCGGCCGATGCTCAGCACCGGGTTCAGCGAAGTCATCGGCTCTTGAAAGATCATCGAGATGCGGTTGCCGCGGATGCGACGCATCTGCTTCTCGGTGAGCCGCAGCAGGTCGGTGCCGCGATAGCGGATCGCGCCGCCGGCGTAGCGCCCCGGCGGCGTCGGCACCAGCCGCAGCACCGACATCGCGGTGACGCTCTTGCCGCAGCCCGATTCGCCGACGATGCCGAGCGTCTGGCCGGCCTCCAGCCGCAGCGACACGCCATCGACCGCCGGCACGGTGCCGGCGAGCGTGTCGAAATGCAGGCGCAAGTCGTCGATCTCGAGCAGCGGCGCGGCCAGGGGGGCGGTCATCGAGCGGCCTTCAGAGCTGGCGCGCCAGCTTCGGGTCGAGCGCGTCGCGCAGGCCATCGCCGAGCAGGTTGATCGCGAGCACCGTCAGCGCCAGCAGGATGCCCGGGTAGAGGATGATGTGGAACGCGATCGCGACGAAGTTGCGGCCCTCGGCCATCATGTTGCCCCAGCTCGGCACCTGCGCCGGCACGCCGACGCCGAGGAAGGACAGCACCGCCTCGGTCAGCACCGCCGCGGCGGCGATGAAGGTCGCCTGCACCATCAGCGGCGCAATCATGTTGGGCAGCACGTGGCGCCAGAGGATGGTCGGCAGGCGCGTGCCGACGGCGTGCGCCGCCTCGACGTAGAGCTGCTCGCGCAGGGTGAGCGCGAGCGAGCGCACCAGGCGCACGACGCGCGGGATCTCCGGGACGGTGATCGCGACGATCACGGTCGCGAGGCTGGCGCGCGTCACCGCCATCAGCGCGATCGCGAGCAGGATGCCGGGGATCGCCATCAGCCCGTCCATCAGCCGCATGATGATCCCGTCCGTCCAGCGCACGAAGCCGGCGACGAGGCCGAGCACGACGCCGATCACAACCGACAGCAGCGGCACCGCCAGCGCGACGAGCAGCGAGACGCGGCCGCCCCAGACGGCGCGGCTGAAGACATCGCGGCCGAGCGCGTCGGTGCCGAAGAAGTGTTCGAGCGACGGCCCCTGCAACCTTGCCAGCGGATCGATGTCCTGCGGATCGTGTGTCGCGAGCCACGGCGCTGCCAGCGCGACCACCGCCACGGCAAGCAGCAGCAGCGCGCCGATGAGAAGCGTCGGGTGCTTGCGCAGCCAGCGCCGGCGCAAGGCCTGGCGCGTCAGCGGGCCGGAGAGTCTGGGGGCGAGGACGGCGGCCACGGTGGCTACGCTTCAGGGCCCGCCGGGCCGCCCCGAAGGGCGCCGAGCCCCTCGAGGGCGAGCGCCACCGACTCAGCCGAGAGCGGGGTCCCCGGGCGGAGTGAATAGGAATTTACTGAACGCAGCCCGGGGACCCCGCTCTCGGCGTGCGCGCGGCACGAATTCGCGAACGGTTTCATGCTAGTACTGGATGCGCGGATCGAACAGGCGGTAGCTCAGGTCGATCAGCAGGTTGATCAGCACGTAGACCGCCGCCGAGACCAGCAGCACGCTCTGGATCACCGGATAGTCGTGGCGCTGCACCGATTCGATCACGAGACGGCCGACGCCGGGAATCGCGAACACGGTCTCGGTGACGACGACCCCGCCCAGCAAGAGCGCGATGCCGACGCCGACGGTGGTCGCGATCGGGATCGCCGCGTTGCGCAGCGCATGACCGAGCACCGGCAGCACCCCCAGGCCCTTGGCACGCGCGGTGCGAATGTAGTCTTCCTGCAGCACCTCGAGCACCGTCGCGCGCGTCATGCGCGTGAGCAGCGCGATGTAGACCAGCGCGAGGTTGACGCAGGGCAGCACCAGGCTGCGCAGCCACGGCGCGATGCCGTCGGCCAGATGCACGTAGCCCTGCACCGGCAGCCAGTGCAGCTTGATCGCGAAGCCGTAGATCAGCAGATAGCCGATCAGGAACACCGGAATGGAAAACGCCAGCACCGCGAACAGCATCACCAGCCGGTCGATCCAGCTGCCGGCACGGTGCGCCGCCAGCACGCCGAGCGGAATCGATACCGCCAAGGTCAGCAGCATGGTCAGCGCCGCGATCGACAAGGTCGGCTCGATGCGCTGCGCCAGCAACTCGGTGACCGGAACCTGCGTGAAGATCGAGGTGCCGAGATCGCCGTGCGCGAGCCGCGCCAGCCACAGCGCGAACTGGCGCCACAGCGGCTGATCGAGGCCGAGCGCGGCGCGCAGCTTCGTGATGTCCTCGCCGCTGGCCAGGTCGCCGGCGATCAGCGCCGCCGGGTCGCCGGGCGCGAGGTGGATCAGCAGGAAGACGAAGATCGCCACCACCGCCAGCACCGGCAGGGTGGCGGCGATGCGCCGCAGCAGGTAATGCACCGTTCAGCGCCCCGGTCTCCTACTTGTCCAGCACCCAGAGGTTGGGCAGCCCGCGCCACAACTGCTCGGTGTGCAGGATGTTCTTGCGCGTCGCACTGGCCGGCGAGTACTGGCCGAAGTAGGCCATCGGCACGGCCTCGAAGGCGCGCTGCTGGAACGCATCGAGCGCCGCCTTGCGCGCCGCGGGGGTCGCCGCGCGCAGCCACGCCTCGCGCCGCTCGTCGAGCGTCTTGTCGCACGGCCAGCCCGGCAGGCTGTTGCCGCAGGCGACGCTGAGATAGGCATTGGTGATCGGCGAGTTGGCGTCGAACTCACCGGCGACGGTGACGTAGACGTTCCAGCCGCCGGCGTCGGGGGCCTCCTTCTTGGCGCGCCGTGCCGCAACCGTCGACCAGTCCATCGACTGCGCATCGACGTTCATGCCGATGCTCTTCAGGGTCTGGATCGTCATCAGCGCCGCGGCGTTCAGATACGACACGTCGGTCGGTAGCAGCACGACGACCTTCTCGCCCTTGTAGCCGGCCTCGGCCAGCAGCTGCTTGGCCTTGGCGATGTCGGGCTGGCGGAACGGCTCGGCGCCGGCGTCGGTCGCATTCGGGCTGTTGCAGATGAAGAAGGTCGAGCAATGCGTCATCCGCATGTCGCGCGGAAAGCCCATGGCCGCGAGGAACTTCTCCTGGTTGACCGCATGCAGCACCGCCTGGCGGGCCTTCGGGTTGTCGAAGGGCGCAAACAGCTGGTTCATGACGATCCAGCCCTGGTAGGCGCCGCCGCTGCCGATACGGATGTTCGGATCGGCGCGCAGCGGCGTGATGTAGTCGGGCGGAACGTTTTCGATCATGTCGACTTCGCCGCGCTGCAGCGCCGCGGTCGAGCTGTTCGAATCGGGCAGGTAGAGCCATTCGATGCGATCGAAATGCGGCGTCTTGTTGCCGGCCAGCCCGCTCGGTGCGTCGGAGCGTCCCTTGTAGTCGGGGTTGCGCACGAACACCACCTTGTTGCCCGGCACCCATTCGTCGCGCTTGAAGATGAACGGCCCCGAGCCCATGACCTCGGTGAGCGGCGCGGTCGCCGGCATCTTGGCCATGCGTTCGGGCATGACGACCGGCGGGAAGCCCGACGGCTTGGCCAGCGCGTCGAGCACCTGGGCGAACGGCTCCTTCAAGGTGAGCGTGAAGGTGCTGGCGTCGACCGCCTGCCAGGTCGCGCCGAACCCGCTCATCGCACGGCCGAGACCGTCACGCGCCGCCCAGCGCTGCAGCGAAGCGATGGCGTCGGCCGCGGTGACGGGCTTGCCGTCGTGGAACTTCAGTCCCGGTCGCAAGGTGAACGACCACTGCCTGCCGTCCTGAGACTGCGTGTACCGCTCGACCATCTGCGGCTTGGGCACGCCGTTCGCGTCCTGCGCGAACAAGGTGTCGTAGACCATGTAGCCGAAGTTGCGCGTGATGTAGGCGGTCGTGAACGACGGATCGAGGATCTTCAGATCGGCGTGCGGCACGAAGCGCAAGGTCTTGGTCTGTGCGGCGGCCGGCGCCGCGGCGAGTGCCACGCCGCAGGCCAGCAGCACGGTGACGAGGGCGGAGGAAAACGGTCGTTTCATCGGTCGGACTCCTGGAAGGGGATAACAAGTCACTCAGTCGAGCGGCCACTTTGGGAAACGCACCTTGCGATACGGCAGCGTCTTCAGGTCGCGCGTCACCGAGCCCGGCGCATCGGCGTAGATCACGCGGCGCGCGATCTTCGAGTACGACGCGTAGAAGTGCTGCGACGACTTGACGACGACGATCTTCTGCCGAGCCAGATCGCAGCCGAGCTGCGTGAACAAGTCGGTGCCCATGGCCTGGTTGCGCAAACTGATCAGCACGACACGGATGCCGGCGGTCTCGACCAGCGCGGCGTTGCCGAGCTCCATTGGCGCACCGGCCAGCCCGCTCATCTTCATCTCGGGCAGCAGCGCCTCGATGGTGCACAGCGCATCGACCGGGTCGCCCGACATCGGGCCGGTCTTGCCGCCCAGGCGCAGCATCAAGGTGGCCCCGACGCCGGCCTCGAAGGCAATGCGCACGGCGCCCGGATCCCACAGCGGGCCGAGTGCCACGCGCATGATGCCGCGGTCGAGCAGGCGGCGCAGCATGAAGGTCGAGTCGCCGGCCGCGCCGCCGCCCGGGTTGTCGGCGCTGTCGGCGATCACGACCGGGCCGCCGTCGAAGGCGAGTGCCTGGTCGAGGGCTGCGTCGATGTCGAGGAAATCGACCTCGAGCGCCTCGCGCAGCCCGATCAGCTCGTCGGCCAGCCGGCGCGCCAGGCGCTGTCCGGCGGCGGCATCGCCGTCGCTGTAGACCAGCACCTTCGTGCCCATGTCGGGCGTGTCGCCCCAGGCAAAGCCGTGCGTGATCGAGATCGAGAGGATGCCGTCACGGCCCTCGAGCGCCTGGATTCGATCGACGAAGCCGCGCGCCGGCTCGCGCGTGGTGTGCAAGGTGACGATCATCTCGCAGTCCACCACCGAGGCCACCGGGTCGATGCGGCCCGCCACCTTGTCCGCGCACAGGTCGACCAGTTCGTAGGCGCGCTCCAGCACGTCGGTGTGGGGATATTCCTTGTAGCTGACCAGCACGTCGGCGTTGGCGACCATCGCCGCGCTGAGGTGGTTGTGCGGGTCGAGTTCGGCGCCGACGACCACCTGCGGCCCGACCAGCGCGCGCACGCGCTCGAGCAGGTCGCCCTCGCAGTCGTCATAGCCATCGGCGACCATCGCGCCGTGCAGGCCGAGCACGACCATGTCGACCGGGAGCGCCGCTTTGAGATCGGCGAGCAGTTCGTCGCGCAGGCTCTCGTAGACCTGGCGCGTGGTCGTGCCGCTGGGTTGCGCCGCGGCCACCATGCCTTCGACCAGCTCCCAGCCGAGCGAGCGGCCGCGCTGCCGCGCGGCCCACAGAGGCCCGGCAAAGAAGCTCATCTGGTCGGGGTGCTTTCCGGCCGGGAAGTAGCCGCGGTCGCGAAACGCGGCCAGGCCGGTCGGCATCGGGCCGAAGGTGTTGGTTTCCGTGGCGAGGCCACCGCTGAAGACGCGCATTGCCGGTTTCTGTTCAGTGCCCGGGCTCGGTCTCGATGAGCCGCCGCGGCGAGAGTTGCTGTTCGGTCAGGCCGTAGCCGGCGATGCGCGCCGGCAGCGGCAGACCTCGCACGAGAGCGGCGCAGGCCTCACCCATCGCCGCCGAGGTCTGGATGCCGTAGCCGCCTTGCGCGGCCACCCAGAAGAAGCCCGGCTGGTGCGCGTCGAAGCCACCGACCAGGTCGCCGTCGGCGACGAAGGAGCGCAGCCCGGCCCAGCTGCGCGCCGGACGACGGATCGCGAGCGTCGTCATGCTCTGGATGCGATCGATCGCGAGCGCGATGTCGTATTCCTCCGGCTGCACGTCGTGCGGCACGACCGGGTCGGCATTGGCCGGCGAGCCGAGCAGCATGCCGGCGTCGGGCTTGATGTACCAGCTCTCGTCGATCGCCACGACCAGCGGCCAGGCGCTGCAGTCGACGCCCTCGGGCGGCGCGAACGTGAACGCCGAGCGGCGCCTGGGCACCAGGCCGATCGGCGCCGCGCCGGCCAGTTTCGCGACGGCGTCGCACCAGGCACCGGCGGCATTGATCAGCAGCGGCGCGTGGTAGGTCGCGCCGCCGGCCTCGACCGCCCAGGCGGCTGCGCGGCGCCGGATCGCGCCCACCTGGGCGTTGCAGACGACACGGCCGCCGTGGCGGCGCACGCCGCGCAGGTAGCCCTGGTGCAGCGCATGCACGTCGATGTCGGCGGCGTCGGGTTCGTGGACGCCGCCGAGCAGCGGTTCGGCCCGCAGTGCCGGCACCATCGCGAGGGTTTCAGCGCGGCCGAGCAGGCGCCCGCGCGCACTGACCGACTGCAGGATTCGCCACTGTTCGTCGAGCAAGGCCTGCTGGTCGGTCCGCGCCACCATCAGCGCGCCGCGCGGCGACAGGACCGGGTGCTCGCTGAAGCCCTCGGGCGGCTGCTCGAGAAAGGCCCGGCTCGCCATGGTCAGGGCGCGCACCTGCGGCGTGCCGTAGCTTTCGCTGAACAGCGCCGCCGAGCGGCCGGTGGTGTGATAGCCCGGTTGCTCCTCGCGCTCGAGCACGAGCACGCGGCCGTGCGGCGCCAGCCAATAGCCGATCGACGCTCCGGCGATGCCGGCGCCGACGATCAGGAAGTCGGCCTCGAATGCCGGTGTCGCCGGCGGGTCGGCTTGCAAGGTCACGCTGCTGGGATGTTCGGGTGGTTGCGGATGCGCTGATTCTGCAGGCGGACTGTAGCCGAGCCCAGCGGGTTTTTGCGCATACGCGAATTGCGGATCCGCAAAACCGGCCTGGATGCGGTGGCAACCGGATGTCCCCCGCTACCTCCGGGACTTCAGCGCTGGCAGAATTCGCGGCATCTCAGTTCATCGTCGAAGCATGCTCAAGACTCCCGCCCGTGCCTCGGGCACTTCTCATCGCAAGCTGCAGGCGGGCGACCACGCGATGGCACGGCCGGCAACGCGCCAGCTCGACCGAAAGACCTTCGGCCAGCGCCTGCGCGCCGCGCGCAAGGCTTTGGGCTGGACGCTGACGCAGGCGGCCGACGCGTCGGGCATCTCGATCACGACGATCTCGCGCGCCGAACGCGGCGAGCTGGCGTTGAGCTACGAGAAGTTCTCGGCGCTGGCGCGCGCCTTGCAAATGGATCTGGCGGCGCTCTTCTCCGAGGCCGGTGCAGCCGCGCCGCAACTCGATGGCCCGATCGTGACACGCGCCGGCGCCGGCGTCGTCTATCGCGGCGAGGCCTTCTCGTACGAGTTCCTGTCGACGCAGGCGGTGGGCAAGCGCATGCACCCGGCGCTCGGCGTCGTGCACGCGCAGCGCATCAACGGGCCGGATGACTTCGCGCGCCACCCGGGTGAGGAATTCATCTACGTCCTGAGCGGCCGTGTCGCGGTGCATTTCGAAACCGGAAGCGTCGTCGAATTGGCGAAAGGCGATTCGCTCTACTTCGACAGCCGCATCGGCCACGCCTACATCAGCACCGGCCGGCGGCCGGCGCGCACGATCGGTGCCTGCACCGACGAATCAGCCGTGACCGGCATCGCACGCGCCCGGCAGCCCAAGCTCGCAGCGGCCTGAAGGCGCGTCCGCGGGTCCCGCGCGCGGCCGCGTTCGCTGCAGTCAGCGCGCTCCGCGCGCCGGTCCAGGATGTTCGGGCCGGCGTCGCCGCAACGCTCAGGCCGTGCCGCCCACCGTCATGCGCTCGATGCGCAAGGTCGGCTGGCCGACGCCGACCGGCACGCTCTGGCCTTCCTTGCCGCACACACCGACGCCGGTGTCGAGCCGCATGTCGTTGCCGATCATGCTGACTCTTGTCAGCGCATCGGGGCCGTTGCCGATGATGGTCGCGCCCTTGACGGGGTACTGGATCTTGCCGCCCTCGACCCAGTAGGCCTCGCTCGCCGAGAAGACGAACTTGCCGCTGGTGATGTCGACCTGGCCGCCGCCGAAGTTCGTCGCGTAGAGGCCGCGATCGAGGCTGGCGACGATCTCCTCGGGCGAGCGGTCGCCGCCGAGCATGAAGGTGTTGGTCATGCGCGGCATCGGCACCGCGGCGTAGCTCTCGCGCCGCGCGTTGCCGGTGCTCGCCGCGCCCATCAGCCGCGCGTTCAGCGAATCCTGCAGGTAACCCTTCAGGATGCCGTCTTCGATCAGCACGTTGCGCTGCGTCGGGTTGCCCTCGTCGTCGATGTTGAGCGAGCCGCGTCGATCCGGAATGGTGCCGTCATCGAGCACCGTGACGCCCGGCGCCGCGACGCGCTGGCCCATGCGCCCGGCAAACGCGCTCGAGCCCTTGCGGTTGAAGTCGCCTTCCAGCCCATGGCCGATTGCCTCGTGGATCAGCACGCCGGGCCAGCCCGGGCCGAGCACGACGCTCATCTCGCCGGCCTTGGTGGGGCGCGCTTCGAGATTGGTGAGCGCGGCGTGGACGGCGTCGTGCACATAGCGCTCGATCACGTCGTCGTCGAAGTAGCCGAAGCCGAGCCGCCCACCGCCGCCGCCGGTGCCGCTCTCGCGCCGCGTCGTGCCGTCCACCGTCTGCTCGGCGATGACAGTGACCGAGAGGCGTACCAGCGGCCGCACGTCGGCCGCGAGACTGCCGTCGGCCCGCGCCACCAGCACCACGTCGTATTCACCGGCGAGCCCGGCCATGACCTGCTTGATGCGCGGGTCCTTGGCGCGCGCCCGCTTTTCCACTTTTTCCAGCAGCGCCACCTTCTGTGCGCTGTCGAGCGTGGCGATCGGGTCCATGGGCGCATACAGCGCGCGCGCCGAACCCTGCACCGGGCGGCGCGAGCCGACCTTGATCTTGCGGCTTTGCCCCGCCGCGGCGATCGTGCGCACCGTCTGCGCCGCCTCGAGCAGCGCCGCTTCGGAGATGTCGTCGGAGTACGCGAACGCCGTCTTCTCGCCAGCCACCGCTCGCACCCCGACCCCCTGGTCGATGCCGAAGCTGCCGGACTTGACGATGCCTTCCTCCAGGCTCCAGCCTTCGCTGCGCGTGTACTGGAAGTACAGGTCCGCATCGTCGATGCGGTGGGCCGCGATGGTCTTCAGCGCGCTCGACAGCGACGCGTCGGTCAAGCCGAACGGCTCGAGCAGCAGCGCGCGCGCGATGGCCAAGCGTTCGATGGTCGGTTCTCTGGGGATCATGTGGCCATTCTAAGTTTTCGCGCTCGCGCGCGGAGCCGCAGGGACACTAAGCCGGGGCCGGCTCATCCCGGCGTTGCGTCGGCCCGCCTGAGGGCCAGGGCGCGCTCGTACAGCGCGTTGCGCGGCGCTCCGGTCAATTCCGCGGCCAGCGCGACCGATTGTTTCAACGGCAATTCGGCTAGCAGCACCCGCAGCGTCGCATCGTGTTCGCCCCCCGATGCGTCGGTGCCCGGCTCGGGCCGAGCATGCAGCACGAGCACGAACTCGCCGCGCCGGCGCTGGTCGTCGGCCGCAAGCCAGGCGGGGAGGTCGGTGGCCGGCATCGCCACGACCGTCTCGAACTGCTTGGTCAACTCGCGGCACACCGTCAGCGGCCGGTCACCACAGGCCAGCGCCAGCGCGCGGGCCAGTGCTTGGATGCGATGGGGCGCCTCGAACAGCACCTGAGCAGGGGTCGAAGCGGCCAGTCGCTGCAGCGCGCGCTCGCGCTCGGCACCGCGCGTGGGCAAGAAGCCCACGAACGCA
>CAJDUZ010000096.1_pt2 | contig 11077 bp, 8 predicted proteins | sample 7391221 | NCBI WGS metagenome assembly CAJDUZ01 (sample SAMEA7055692, study PRJEB34461) | soil metagenome | biome: terrestrial ecosystem; feature: Peninsula; material: soil | place: Antarctica | collected 2016
ACGACCTTGCTCAAGCGCGTGCTGACCGAGGCACACGGCCAGAAGATCGCGGTCATCGAGAACGAGTTCGGCGACGAGAACATCGACAGCGACATCCTCGTGCGCGACAGCGGCGAGCAGATCATCCAGCTCAACAACGGCTGCGTCTGCTGCTCGATCCGCGAAGATCTGCGCACGACCTTGTCGGATCTGGCCGAGAAGAAGAGGAAGGGCGAACTCGACTTCGACCGCGTCGTCATCGAGACGACCGGCCTGGCCGACCCGGGCCCGGTGGCGCAGACCTTCTTCATGGACGACGAGATCGCCGAGACCTACCTGCTCGATTCGATTCTGACCCTGGTCGACGCCAAGCACGGCGATCAGCAGCTCGACACGCGCCAGGAGGCCAGACGCCAGGTCGGCTTTGCCGACCGCATCTTCATCAGCAAGACCGATCTCGTCGATGCCGCCACGGTCGACGCATTGAGCCACCGCGTTACGCACATGAACCCGCGCGCGCGCCAGACCCGGGCCGATTTCGGCGTCGTGCCTCTGGCCGACGTCTTCGACCTGCGCGGCTTCAACCTCAACGCCAAGCTCGACATCGATCCGGACTTCCTCGCCGCCGAGGATCACGATCACGAACACGGCGAGCACTGCGACCACCCGCATCACCATGCGCACGACGACGACGTGAAGTCATTCGTGTTCCGGGCCGACAAGGCTTTCAACCCGGCCAAGCTCGAGGATTTCCTCGGCGCGATCGTTCAGGTCTACGGCCCGAAGATGCTGCGCTACAAGGGCGTGCTGAACATGAAGGGCTCCGACCGCAAGGTGATTTTCCAGGGCGTGCACCAGCTGATGGGCAGCGATCTCGGCCCGAAGTGGGCCGCCGGTGAAAAAAAGAGCAGCAAGATGGTCTTCATCGGCCTCGACCTGCCACGCGACATCTTCGTCCAGGGGCTCGAGCAATGCCTGGTCTGAAGGTTTGAGACGAGCACCGCACCGGGGGTCCGACCAGCCCCACGGCGCGGTGCGATTTGCGCTGAAGCGCAGTGCAGCGCCGTGGCTACAATCCGCGCGGCTGAAACCGTGGCGCCCAGCGCCCCGCCCTGTCGAGCAGGGCATAACGCCATTGCGAGGAGGCAATCGTGAGCAAGACCATGGTCCCCACAGCAGATCCGAAGGGGCGCGCTGCTTCTAAATCCGGAACCGCTGCGAAAAAGGTCAGCAAGCCCGTTGCCGCCAAGCCCGCCGTCAAATCCGCCACACCGATCAAACCGAGCACCCAGCCCACTGCCAAGCCGGCAGTCCAGGCCCGACCAGCCGAAAAGAAGTCGGCCGAGATCAAGCCAATCAGGCCGGCGCTGCCAGCCGCGCCAGCTCCTGAAGCGGCGCCGCGCAAGAGTTCGCGCGCAAGCGCGCGCAAGCAGGTGGCCGCGCCGATCCAAATGCCGCTGCCGCCGCCGACCTCGCGCTTTGCCGATCGTTTCGCGCCGCCCCGTCCCCCGACCCGTCAAATGAACAACCTCGAACTCGACACTCCCCGCCACGCCCACAAGCCCGATCCGAAACTCGCCAACGCGTGGAAGACCAAGTCCGGCCGCGAACTCGTCGATGCCGAGATCCTCGCGATGCCCGAATCGGAGTACATGAACGACAAGCAGCTCGAGTTCTTCCGCCTGAAGCTGCAGAACCTGAAAGACGACCTGCTCGACAACGCCGGCCAGACCACCGAGAACCTGCGCGAGGACACCTCTATCGTGCCCGATCCGGCCGACCGCGCGACGATCGAGGAGGAACACGCGCTCGAGTTGCGCACCCGCGATCGCGAGCGCAAGCTGCTGAAGAAGATTTCGCAGTCGCTGGCGCGGATCGAGTCGGGCGAGTACGGTTTCTGTGACGAAACCGGCGAACCCATCGGCCTTGGCCGTTTGATGGCCCGACCGACCGCTACACTCTCGCTCGAAGCACAGGCACCGCGAGCCGCGCCGGCGGCCGCAACGCCACGTAAAAACCACCCGACGGACGGACCGCGCTGTGGCGCGCCGGCGTGCCCGTCCACGGGAACTGGCAAAGGCGCAAACGACGGTGGGTGACCCGAAGGACACGACGAGCTTTTTCCGCAAGGTCGTCAAATTCGTGGCGAATCCGACCACCGAGTGGGCGGAGCTGAACGCGCCCCCCGAAGACGGGCGCGAGAACGAATTCGCCAAGGGCGAGCTCAAGGCGATGATCGAGCGCAAGCGGCGCAACGACTTCGTTCGCAAGCGCGAGCTCGACATGCTGCGCAAGGTGCGCCGCGAAGGCCTCTCGGGCGAGCAACTCGCCGCCCTCGCGGGTTCCTCGCACGTCGATGAATCGGTGCCGCGCATCGCCGACAGCCGGGCCCGTCCGGACAGCGGCGTCAAGGCGAAGATCGACGAGATCGAGCAGCAAATGGTGGGCGACCACTACGCGCAGTCGCAACGCCGCGGGCCGGAATTCTTCAATGCGCCGACGCAGCCGGCACCGCTCAATCTGCTCAAGCCCGACGCGCCCGACCCTGCCAAGGTGGCCGCCGCCGCCAGCCTCGAGTGGGAATCGGTGATGCCGCCAGGCGCGGCCGCCGCCAGCCCTGCCGCTGCGGCCGAATTCGAGCATCCGTTTGCCACCGTCAATAACGAGGTCACCCACGACCCCGAACTCGACGAGGCGGTGATCGCCTTCGCCAACGCCGATTTCGAGCAATGTGAGCATTCGCTTCTGACGCTCACTGGCAGTGGCGGTGCACGCACGCAGCACGCCGAAACCTGGCTGGTGGTGTTCGATCTGTACCGTGCGATCGGCCAACAGCACAAGTTCGAAAGCCTTGCGCTCGACTACGCGCAGCAGTTCGGCTGGTCGGCGCCGCAGTGGTTTTCGCTGCCGCGACTGGTTGCCGAAACGGCCAGCGAGCAGCGCCCGAGCAACCGGCGCGTCGACGGCGAGATTGGCTGGGTCTGCCCGGAACATGTCGACGCCGAAGCGATCGCCAAGCTCTCCTCGCTGGCCTTGCAGATGCCATTGCCGTGGGTGCTCGACTGGGGCGACCTGAAGACGATCGACGCCGAGGCCTGTGCGCGCGCGAGCGAACTGTTTCGCGGCTGGATCCCTCAGGATATCGACATGCGCTGGCTGAACGGCGAGCAGCTCTTCACGGTGCTGGCCGATGCCGCGCCGACCGGCGTGCGCGATGCCGACCCGGCGTATTGGCAGCTGCGGCTCGACGCCTTGCGCATGGCCAACCGCCCCGACCAGTTCGATGAAGCCGCGATCGACTATTGCGTCACCTACGAAGTATCACCACCCTCTTGGGAAAGCGCGCGCTGCCAGGTGCGTGTCAGTGGCTCCACACCGGGCACGACGCTGCCGCCGCTATCGGTGGTCGGCGAAGTCTCGACCAGCTTCCAGGAATCGCAGCTGCTGGATGAAAGCGCGCTTGTCGAGGTCGCTTCGGTCGAACTCTCCGGTCAACTGGTCGGCGACATCGGCGAGACGCTGAAGAAGCTCGACGGAGAGCTCGGCAACGCCGTCATCGTCAATGTCTCGTGCGCGCGGCTGATCCGAGTGGACTTCATCGCCGCCGGCGACCTGCTCAACTGGGTGCTCGCGCGCCGCGGCGAGAACCGTAACGTCGCCTTCGTCGATGCACACCGCATGGTGGCGCTCTTTTTCGGCGCGATGGGCATCAACGAGCACGCCACCGTGAAAGTCCGCACCGTCTGAACCTGTGGCGGGCGGTGAACGAAAGCCCTTGACCCGCGCCGATTCAGCCCAATCTGCCGCCCATGGAAAGCTACCACGGCACGACCATCATCAGCGTTCGGCGCGGCAACAGCGTGGCGCTCGGCGGCGATGGCCAGGTGACACTCGGCAACATCGTCGTCAAGGCGACCGCCCGCAAGATCCGCCGTCTGCACCACGACCGGGTATTGGCAGGCTTCGCCGGTGCCACCGCCGACGCCTTCACCTTGTTCGAGCGTTTCGAGGCCAAGCTCGAGAAGCACCAGGGCAACCTGGTGCGCTCGGCCATCGAGCTCTCGAAGGACTGGCGCACCGACCGCGTGCTGCGCCGGCTCGAGGCGATGCTGGCGGTGGTCGACCGCGACGCCTCGCTGATCATCACCGGCACCGGCGACGTGCTCGAGCCCGAGCATGGCATCGTTTCGATCGGCTCGGGCGGTGCCTACGCCAACGCGGCGGCGCAGGCCTTGCTGCAATTCACCGAGCTCACGCCGCGCGAGATCGTCAAGAAATCGCTCGAGATCGCCGGCGAGCTCTGCATCTACACCAACCAGAACCACACGATCGAGACGCTCGACTGATGCCCGCTTTGCACCGGCCCATGCGGCCCACTCCCCGGATCGCCCACAGCGGTCGCCCCCGGCCATGAAGTCGTCGCAGATGAGCGCGATGACGCCGCAGGAGATCGTCTCCGAACTCGACCGCCACATCGTCGGCCAGGCCAAGGCCAAGCGCGCCGTCGCCATCGCGTTGCGCAACCGCTGGCGGCGCCAGCAGGTCGACGAGGCGATGCGCGCCGAAATCACGCCGAAGAACATCCTGATGATCGGCCCCACCGGCGTCGGCAAGACCGAGATCGCGCGCCGCCTGGCACGGCTCGCGCACGCGCCGTTCGTCAAGGTCGAGGCCACCAAGTTCACCGAGGTCGGCTATGTCGGCAAGGACGTCGACTCGATCATCCGTGATCTGGTCGACATGGCAGTCAAGCAAGAGCGCGAGAGCGCGATGCGGCGCCAGCACGGCCGCGCCGAGGATGCGGCCGAAGACCGCTTGCTTGACGCCCTGATCCCCGGCGTGCGCGCCGAGAGCACGCTGCAGGCACCGGCCGCCGAGGAGAGCACGGCGCGCCAGGTCATGCGCAAGCGCCTGCGCGAGGGGCTGTTGGCCGACAAGGAGATCGAGATCGAACTCGCCGACACCAAGCCGGCGCTCGAGATCATGGGCCCCGCGGGCATGGAGGAAATGGCCGAGCAGCTGAAGGGCATGTTCGCATCGCTTGGCGGAACCCGCCGCAAGTCCCGCAAATTGCGCATTGGCGAAGCGCAAAAGCTGCTGATCGAAGAAGAAGCCGCCAAGTTGATCAACGATGACGACGTGAAGACGCAGGCTTTGGCCAACGCCGAGCAAAACGGCATTGTCTTCATCGACGAGATCGACAAGGTCGCGGCGCGCTCCGAGAACAGCGGCGCCGACGTCTCGCGCCAGGGCGTGCAGCGTGACCTGCTGCCCTTGGTCGAGGGCACGACGGTCAACACCAAGTACGGCATGGTCAAGACCGACCACATCCTCTTCGTCGCCTCGGGCGCGTTTCACCAGAGCAAGCCGAGCGATCTGATGCCCGAGTTGCAGGGGCGTTTTCCCATCCGCGTCGAGCTCGGGAGCCTCAGTGTCGACGACTTCGAGGCGATCCTGACACAGACCCACGCGAGCCTCGTCAAGCAGTACAGCTTGCTGCTGGCCACCGAGGGCGTGACCTTGCAGATTGTTCCGGCGGCCATCCGCCGCATTGCGGAGATCGCCTTCGAGGTCAACGAGCGCACCGAGAACATCGGCGCGCGCCGCCTGGCGACCGTCATGGAGCACCTGCTCGACGAGGTGAGCTTCGATGCGCCGAACCGCGACGGCCAGACCGTCACGATCGACGCCGCCGCGGTCGATGCCAAGCTGGTCGAACTGGCGGGCGATCAGGATCTCTCGCGCTACATTCTCTGAACGGCCGGGCCGGGCCGGGCCGGGCCGGATCGCTCATCCGGCCGCACCACCGAACCGAGTCGCTGGCCGGCCGCCTGCACGATCCAAGCCTATTGAGCCAGGCGATGCGCCTCCAGCTGCAACAGGCCCTCGAAGATCAGCGAGTCGATGGTCTCGAAGACCAGATTGGTGATCGGCACGAGCTTTACCGCCGCGCCGCCGGTCATGACCAGAACCGGCATCAGCCCGGTGCGCGCCAGAAGCCTGCGATGCATGCGCTCGACAGCGCCGGCAATGGCGTCCGAGCCGCCGCTCATCAAGGCATCGCTGGTGTTGGTCGGAAAGTCGACCGCTTCGCCGGTTGGCGCCTTCAGTCCCGCGGTGCCCATCTCGAGGGCCCGCAACATCAAGCCGAATCCCGGCAGGATCAGGCCGCCGAGAAAACGCCCGGTCTCGTCGAGCGCATCGACGGTGACGGCGGTGCCGACCATCACGACCAGCGCCGGACGTGGCGGCCCCGCCGCGAGCACCCGATGGCGTGCCCCGACCAGCGCGACCCAACGGTCCACACCGAGCCGGCTGGGGTGGTCGTAGCCGTTGGTGACGCCGGCCGCGTGCGCCGATGACACGACCCAGCGCGGCGGAATATCCCAGATTTCGAGCTGTTCCTCGACGCGGCGCTTGACGCCTTCGCCGGCAACGACGCAGCCCAGCATGGCGGCGGGCGGAACGAGGCGCTTCCACTGGTTCTCGGCCAGATCGTCGATCGTCTCGAGGAAAGCCACGCCTTGCGCCAGCAACTGCGCACCGGGCCGCGGCGCCGCATATTGAGCCCACTTCAGCCGGGTATTGCCGATGTCGATTGCGAGAAAGCTCATCGCCTGGGCCAGTCTTGCCGCACGCCGCGCATTGTGCCCGAGCGCGGATGAATGCCGGCCGCGCACGCCGGGCGCGGATGAAAAGGACTGTAAAGGACGCGTGCGGCAGTCGGCGAAGCGCTTGCATCGAGAGTTATGCACCCGAAGGCCTTTCCCTGTGGCAGGCACATCGTCAAGGAGCATCGAGATGAACGCTCTCAGAGTGGGACTGATCGCCGCCACCGCGTTGGCGCTTTCCGCCTGCGTCGTCGCGCCACCGGCGCAGCCGGTCTACGGCTATGAGGGTGGCCCGGTCGTGATGGTCGAGTCGCCGCCGCCACCGCCCTACGCCGAGGTGGTGCCGCTGATGCCCTTCCCCGGTGCCCTCTGGATCGGCGGCTACTGGGGCGGGTCGGGTGGCCACTACGCCTGGAACCGCGGCCGCTGGGAACGCCCGCGCCCCGGCTACAGCTGGGTCCCGCAGCAGTGGGTGCACCGCGGCAACCACTGGCAGCTGAGGGGAGGGGGCTGGGTGCGGCGCTGAACCGCGCCGCGCGCGACGCGGCGATACACTCGGGTTGACGTATGCGTCAATCGGCGCCGGCCGGTCTGCGCGGCCCTCGCGTCCGCACCGCGCGCTTTGCGAAAGACCCGAAGATGACCGACCTGTCTGCCGAATCCAGAGCCCTGGCTGAATACCGCCCGACCAACAAGGTGCGCTTCGTCACCGCGGCCTCGCTGTTCGACGGCCACGATGCGGCGATCAACATCATGCGGCGCATCCTGCAGGGCATGGGCGCGGAGGTCATCCATCTGGGCCACAACCGCTCGGTCGACGAGATCGTCACCGCGGCGCTTCAGGAAGACGTGCAGGGCATCTCGAATACTTCAAGTACATGGTCGACATGCTGCGCGCGCGCGGCGGCGAGCACATCCAGGTCTTCGGTGGCGGAGGCGGTGTCATCATCCGTGCGGAAATCGTCGAGTTGCAGGACTATGGCGTCGCGCGCATCTACAGCCCCGAGGACGGCCAGCACATGGGCCTGGCCGGCATGATCGGCGAAATGCTGATGCGTTGCGACCAGGATCTGTCGGTGCACGCGCCGAGCAGGCTGGCCGCGATCCGCGCCGACGGTCGCACCGAGGGCGACCCCGAACCGCGCTGGCGCGCGTTGGCGCAACTCATTACTGCAATCGAAAACGGCAAGGCCGATGCCGCGCTGCTGCAGGAGTTGCGGGCCGCAGGTCGGGCCAGGAAGGCCCCAGTCGTCGGCATCACCGGCACCGGCGGCGCCGGCAAGTCGAGCCTGACCGACGAGCTCGTCAGGCGCCTGCGTCTCGATCAGGACGACCGTCTGCAGATCGCGCTGATCAGCATCGACCCGAGCCGGCGCAAGAGCGGCGGCGCCTTGCTCGGCGACCGCATTCGCATGAACGCGATCTCGCCGTGGCGCAACGGCCCCCGCGTTTTCATGCGCTCGCTCGCGACGCGCGATTTCGGCAGCGAGATCAGCCAGGCGCTGCCCGACGTGCTGGCGGCGGCGCAGCTTGCCGGCTTCGATCTGATCATCGTCGAGACCTCTGGCATCGGCCAGGGCAATGCGGCAATCGTGCCGCTGGTCGACGTCCCGATCTACGTGATGACGCCCGAGTTCGGCGCCGCCAGCCAGCTCGAGAAGATCGACATGCTCGACTTCGCCGAGTTCGTCGCGATCAACAAGTTCGATCGCAAGGGCGCGGCCGATGCCTTGCGCGACGTATCCAAGCAGGTGCAGCGCAACCGCGAAGCCTTCACCGTCGCGCCCGACACCATGCCGGTCTTCGGCACCATGGCCGCACGCTTCAACGACGACGGCGTGACCGCGCTCTACCAGGCCATCAAGGTCCGTCTGCAGTCGCTGGGCCTGCCCTTGACTGAGGGCAAACTGCCCTTGATCCAGGTGCGCCACAGCACCAACCAGACACCCGTCGTACCGGCGGCGCGCACCCGCTACCTGGCCGAAATCACCGACACCGTGCGCGGCTACAAGGCCCGCGCCCGCGCCCAGGCGCGTCTGGCGCGCGAGGTGCAACAACTGAGCGAAGCCTCTCGCATGCTGGCGGAAGACAAAACCCACCGCCCCAAGGCCTCAGAGGCCGCCATGGATTTGTCCAAAGAGCGCGAGCTGCACCTCGATGGTGACGCGCGCAAGCTGCTCTCGCAGTGGCCTGACATGCAAAAAGCCTACGCAGGTGATGAGTACGTGGTGAAAATCCGCGACAAGGAAATCCGTACCGCACTCACCACCAAGAGCCTCTCGGGCACTGTGATCCGCAAAGTGGCACTGCCGAGTTTTGAGGACCACGGTGAAATTCTCAAATGGCTGATGCTGGACAACGTGCCCGGCAGCTACCCCTACACCGCTGGCACCTTCGCTTTCAAGCGCGAAGGCGAAGACCCGACCCGCATGTTCGCGGGCGAGGGTGACGCCTTCCGCACGAACAAGCGGTTCAAACTGCTGAGCGAAGGCATGCCAGCCAAGCGCCTCTCGACCGCCTTCGATTCGGTCACGCTCTACGGCAATGATCCCGATCCACGTCCGGACATCTACGGCAAGGTGGGGAACTCTGGCGTGTCCATCGCCACGCTGGACGACATGAAGGTGCTGTATGGCGGCTTCGACCTCTGCCATCCGGCCACCTCGGTCTCCATGACCATCAACGGGCCCGCGCCAACCATCCTGGCGATGTTCATGAACACCGCCATCGACCAGAACCTCGACAAGTTCAAGCTTGAGAACGGCCGCGACCCCACCGATACCGAGGCGGCGAAGATCAGGGAGTGGGTGCAGGCCAACGTGCGCGGCACGGTGCAGGCGGACATTCTGAAAGAAGACCAGGGCCAGAACACCTGCATTTTCTCCACCGAGTTCTCGCTCAAGGTGATGGGCGACATCGCGCAATACTTCGTGCACCACGACGTGCGCAATTTTTACTCGGTGTCGATCAGCGGTTATCACATCGCCGAGGCCGGCGCCAACCCGCTTAGCCAGCTCGCATTCACGCTCTCCAATGGCTTCACCTTTGTGGAAGCGTATCTGGCGCGGGGCATGCACATTGACGACTTCGCGCCCAACCTGAGCTTCTTCTTCTCCAACGGCATGGACCCGGAGTACACCGTGCTCGGTCGCGTGGCGCGCCGCATCTGGGCGGTCGCGATGAAAGAGAAATACGGCGCCAACGAACGGAGTCAAAAACTGAAATACCACGTTCAAACCAGCGGCCGCAGCCTGCACGCGCAGGAAATCCAGTTCAACGACATCCGCACCACGCTGCAAGCGCTGATCGCGATTTACGACAACTGCAACAGCCTGCACACCAACGCCTTTGACGAAGCCATCACCACGCCCACCGAAGAATCGGTGCGCCGCGCCATGGCGATCCAGCTCATCATCAACCGCGAGTGGGGCCTGGCGAAGAACGAGAATCCAAATCAGGGCAGTTTCATCATCGAGGAACTGACCGATCTGGTGGAAGAAGCGGTGTTGATCGAGTTCGAGAAAATCGCAGACCGAGGTGGCGTGCTCGGCGCGATGGAAACCGGCTACCAGCGCGGCAAGATTCAAGACGAATCCATGCACTACGAAATGCTGAAGCACACCGGCGAATACCCCATCATCGGCGTCAACACCTTCCGCAATCCGCATGGCGACGAGGTGATGGAAACACTGGAACTGGCACGGTCCACTGACGAAGAAAAACAAAGCCAGTTGCATCGTCTACAAGACTTCCACACCCGCCATGCCGCCGAAGCGCCAGCCATGCTGGAGCAACTCCAGCAGGCCGTCATTCACAACAGCAACGTGTTCGAGGTGTTGATGGATGCGGTGCGTGTGTGCAGCCTGGGACAGATCACCAATGCCCTGTTCGAGGTTGGGGGTCAGTACCGTCGCAACATGTGAGTTCCGCCCTGGCCGGCGTCAAGTTGGGGAGGCATGATCATTGCTCGTCAATGTGCACGAACGCCAGCGTTCCGAGGCGCAGTTGCAGGCGTTCGCGGTCCAACTTGAGCAGCGGGTGACGGAATGAACAAGCCAGCTCAACACAAGCGTAAAAAGTTTGAGCCAGGCCAACCGGGAACTGGAATCGTTCGCCTATTCGGTGTCGCACGACCTTAAATCACCGCTGCGCAGCATGGAAGGCTTCGCCAGCTTGCTGTTGGAGCAACACCAGGAAGGTCTCGACCCCCAAGCCAGGCCTTATCTGGAGCGGATTCAAAACGCAACGCTCCACATGGCCAGGCTGATCAAAGATCTCCTGGCCTACGCGCACATCGAGCAATTTGAACAGGGCCTCGTGTCATTGAAGCTGGCGACTGCGGTGAACGATGTGCTCAAGGGCATGCGCAACGAGATCGAAGCCCAGGCGGTACAGCTCAAGGTGGACATCGCGCCGTCTGTGGCGGTCATCGCCCACCCCGAAGGTCTGGCGATGGTGTTGCGCAACACCATCGCCAGACCTTCGGG
>CAJDUZ010000094.1_pt1 | contig 11033 bp, 11 predicted proteins | sample 7391221 | NCBI WGS metagenome assembly CAJDUZ01 (sample SAMEA7055692, study PRJEB34461) | soil metagenome | biome: terrestrial ecosystem; feature: Peninsula; material: soil | place: Antarctica | collected 2016
GGCCGGTCGACCGGGCGCCGCGGTTTGATCGAAGCTCTGCGCACGGCAAGCGCGCCGCGCTGCGCCCCGGGGGTCACCTGCCTACAATCATGAATCGGCCGGCCCGTCGCGTCGCCGGGTGACCCCGGAATGACGCGTCGACGCGGCCAAACGCCTGAGCCCATGAATGCCGATCTCCACTGCCACTCGACCGTCTCCGACGGCACCCTCGAACCCGAGGCGGTGGCCGCACGCGCGCATGCCAACCACGTCGAACTCTGGGCGCTGACCGACCACGATGAACTCGGCGGCCAGCAGCGCGCACGCGACGCGGCGCTGGCGCTCGGCCTGCCCTACCTCACCGGGGTCGAGGTTTCCGTGACCTTCGCCGGCACCACCGTGCACATCGTCGGGCTCGGCTTCGACGCCGACGATGCCGCACTGCGCGACGGTCTGGCAGCGACGCGCGGCGGTCGCAGGGAGCGTGCGCTCGAGATGGCCGAGGGGCTGGCGCAGGCCGGCATCGAAGGCACGTTCGAAGGCGCGCTGCACTATGTCGGCAACCCCGAACTGATCTCCCGCACCCACTTTGCGCGCCACCTGGTCGAACGCGGCATCTGCAGCGACACACAAGAGGTGTTCCGGCGCTTCCTCGTCGAGGGCCGCCCCGGTTACGTACCGCACCGCTGGGCCACCTTGCGCAATGCGGTGACGTGGATCCGTGAGGCCGGCGGCATTGCCGTCATCGCCCACCCGGGGCGCTACCGCTTCACGCCGAACGAGGAATATGCGCTCTTCACCGAGTTCAAGGCGTACGGCGGCCGCGGCGTCGAGGTCGTGACCGGCAGCCACACCAAGGCCGAAGCCGAACGCTATGCCGAGAGCGCGCTCGAATTCGACTTGCTGGCATCGCGCGGCAGCGACTTCCACAGCCCCGACGAGAGCCACACCGACCTCGGCAGCCTGCCGCCGCTGCCGCCCAGGCTGCAGCCGGTGTGGGAAGCGCTCGAGGACCGCGTCCAGCGCCCGGGGCGCTGACCGCCCCGGCACCGGCACGCCAGATTCGACCGCAGCGCCGCGCGTCGACCACCACGACATCGCTGCCTTCGATCGGCGGCTCGGTGCCGTCCGGGCCCAAGGACCACGACAGCCTCACATAGCGGCCATGACCGTTCGGTGTGCCGACAGGCTTGAAGCGAAACCCCGGGAAGCGCTCGTGAACCGCCGCGACGAGGCCCGAAATCTGGTCGGCGCGCTCGGCCGCCATCAGCGGGTCGGCATAGGCCCACACGCTCTCGAACCGTGGCATGGGGCAGCAGATCGCGCGCTGCCCGAAGTGCCGGGTCGCCCTGGAGCCACTATGTCGGCGCCGAGCCGGCTGTCAAATTCGTTCGCGCATCGAACCGGCCCCGGGACGAAACGCGTGATCTCGTCGGGTCTGTCTCCGTTGCATCTGTTGGAAACTCATCTTCAACCCGCCGTTCGAGGCGGTGGTATGAGGCTGCAGGGTTGCACGACTCGGCCGACAATATCCCCATGACGCAGTCCTTTGAAGTCCACCCGGTCAACCCGCAGGCGCGCCTGTTGCGGCAAGCCGTGCAGATCCTGCACGATGGCGGCATCGCGGCGATTCCCACCGACTCGAGCTATGCCCTGGTCTGTCACCTCGACGACAAGATGGCAGTGGAGAACCTGCGGCGCATCCGTGGCATCGACGACCGCCACCACCTGACCCTGCTGTGCCGCGACCTGAGCGAGCTCGCCACCTATGCCCGTGTCGACAACAAGCAGTACCGGCTGCTGAAGGCCGGCACGCCGGGACCGTTCACCTTCATCCTGGAGGCGACCAAGGAGGTGCCGCGGCGCGTCTCGCACCCCTCCAGGCGCACCATCGGCCTGCGTGTGCCTGCGCATGCGGTCACGCAAGCCTTGCTCGAACTGCTGGAACAGCCGCTGCTGGCGACGACCTTGATCCCGGCCGGCGAAACGGAGCCGCTCAACGACCCGGACGAAATCCGCGCTCACTACGACAAGCAGGTGCAAGCGATCGTCGATGCCGGCCCCTGCGCGATGCAGCCGACAACGGTGATCGACCTGACCGGGCCCGAGCCGCTCTTGCTGCGTGCCGGCCGCGGCGATCCGGCGCTGCTCGGCGTCGCCTCGACAAGCGCCTGAGCGCCTGGGCGCCCTGGGTGCTTCCGTGACCGGGCGCTAGCCGCGCGTGATGCGCGCCACGGCGCTGTGTGCGTGGATTGACTCGAAATTTTCGACGTCGACGCTGTAGGCGCCGATGCGCGGGTCGGCGTCGAGCCTGAGCGCAACGTCGCGGACGATGTCCTCGACGAACTTCGGGTTCTCGTAGGCGCGTTCGGTGATCCACTTTTCATCGATGCGCTTGAGCAAGGTCCAGATCTCGCTCGACGCCGAGTCTTCGGCGAAGCGCACGAGCTCGGGCCAGTCGACGGGCTGCAGCAGCTCGACACGGATCGTCACGTGCGAGCGCTGGTTGTGCGCGCCGTAGTCGGAGATTTCCTTCGAGCACGGGCACAGCGACTTCACCGGCACGACGACCTCGGCGTCGATGCGCGTCGTGCCGGCCCGGGTCTCGGCGATCAAGACACCCTGGTACTCGAGCAGGCTGGCCACGCCCGAAACCGGCGCGCGCTTGCGCAGGAAGAACGGAAAGCGCGCCTCGGCGCGGCCTTCCGTCGCGGCCAGAAGCTCGAGCATCGCAGCCAGTTCCGATCGGAGCCGCGCGGCTTCGAGCGGCGCGTCGAGCGCATCGAGCCAGGCCGCGAAACGCGACATGTGCGTGCCCTTCTGCTCGGCCGGCAAGGCGACGTCGAGATCCCAGCTCGCAACCGTCGGCAGCACGGCATCGCCGACCCGCAACTGCAGCGGGTGGCGCAGGCCGCGCACGCCGACCCGCTGGATCGCCAGCCGGCGCTCGTCGCGCTCGCTTTGCGTATCGGGGATGTGCAGCGCGTCCTTGAGATTGCTCATGTTTGCACCCGGCTCAGCTTGCCGCCGCCAGCACCAGCGCCGGCGGCATGCCGAAGCGCTGGCGGATCGACTGCTCGATGCCGGCCGCGTCGAGCCCGCACGACGCGAGCAACCGCTGCGGATCGCCGTGCTCGACGAAGCGGTCGGGCAAACCGAGGTTGAGCACCGGCGTCGCCAGCTGCGCGGCCGCCAGCGCCTCGAGCACCGCGCTGCCGGCGCCGCCCATCACGCAGCCCTCCTCGATCGTGACGATGGCTTCGTGGCTCCGCGCGAGCTCGGTCACCAGCGCGACATCGAGCGGCTTGACGAAGCGCATGTTGGCGACGGTTGCATCGAGCCGCTCGGCCGCCTTCAGTGCCGGGTACAGCAAGGTGCCGAAGGCGAGGATCGCGATGCGATGGCCGCGCCGCCGCACCTCACCGGTGCCGAACGGAATCTCGGTCATCGCCTGCTCGACCTGGACGCCGACACCGGCGCCGCGCGGGTAGCGCACGGCCGTCGGTGCGTCGTGCCGGAACGCGGTGTAGAGCGCCTGGCGGCATTCGTTCTCGTCGGCCGGCACCAGCACGCTCATGTTCGGGATGCAGCGCAGGTAGGCCATGTCGTAGGCGCCAGCGTGCGTCGCGCCATCGGCGCCGACGATGCCGGCGCGGTCGAGCGCAAACACCACCGGCAGGTTCTGGATCGCGACGTCGTGGATCAACTGGTCGTAGGCGCGCTGCAGAAAGGTCGAGTAGATCGCGACGACCGGCTTCAATCCTTCACAGGCCAGCCCAGCCGCGAAGGTCACCGCGTGCTGCTCGGCGATGCCGACGTCGTGGTAGCGCTTCGGGAAGCGCCGCTCGAACTCGACCAGCCCCGAGCCTTCACGCATCGCCGGCGTGATGCCGACCAGTCGCTCGTCGGCCTCCGCCATGTCGCAAAGCCACTGGCCGAAGACCTGCGTGAAAGTTGCCTTCGGCGGCGTCGGCGACGCGACCAGCCCGATCGCCGGGTTGAACTTGCCCGGGCCGTGGTAGAGCACCGGATCGGCCTCGGCAAGCTTGTAGCCGTAGCCCTTCTTTGTCACGACGTGCAGGAACTGCGGACCTTTCAAGTCGCGCAGGTTCTCGAGCATCGGGATCAGCGCGTCGAGGTCGTGGCCGTCGATCGGGCCGACGTAGTTGAAGCCGAATTCCTCGAAGATCGTTCCGGGCACGACCATGCCCTTGGCGTGCTCCTCGATGCGCCGCGCCAGCTCGAACAGGGGCGGCGCGTGCTGCAGCACGGTCTTGGCGGTGTCACGCGCCGCGGCATAGAAGCGCCCGCTCATCAGTCTGGCCAGGTGGTGATTCAGGGCGCCGACCGGCGGCGAGATCGACATGTCGTTGTCGTTGAGCACGACGAGCATGTCGGCCTGCGAGACGCCGGCGTTGTTGAGCGCCTCGAAGGCCATGCCGGCCGTCATCGCGCCGTCGCCGATGACGGCCACTGCGCGGCGCGTCTCGCCCTTCATGCGTGCGGCCGTCGCCATGCCGAGCGCAGCCGAGATCGAGGTGGACGAATGCGCGGTGCCGAAGGCGTCGTATTCGCTCTCGTCGCGGCGCGGAAAGCCCGAGATGCCATCGAGCTGGCGCAAGGTCTTCATGCGCTCGCGCCGCCCGGTCAGGATCTTGTGCGGATAGGTCTGGTGGCCGACGTCCCAGATCAGCCGGTCGTACGGCGTGTTGAAGACGCGGTGCAAGGCAATCGTCAGCTCGACGGTGCCGAGGTTCGACGAGAGGTGCCCGCCGGTCTGCGAGACGCTCTGCAGCACGCAATCGCGCAACTCGAGCGCAAGCTGCTTGAGTTCGATGCGCGAAAGCCGCCGCAGGTCGGCCGGACTGGCGATGGATTGAAGCAAGGAATGGTTCATGCGGGCTTAACAGTCGCGCTCGACGATGCGATCGGCGAGCAGGAGCAGGCAGCCGGCATCGAGACGGCTGCGTGCGAGTGCCGCCAGCGCCTGGGCGTGCAGCTCGTGGGCGTGACGCCGCGCCGCATCGAGCCCGAGCACGCTGACGTAAGTCGGCTTGTCGGTGTGGGCGTCCTTGCCGGCGGTCTTGCCGAGTATCGCCGAAGCCTGCGTCACGTCGAGGATGTCGTCGACGACCTGGAACGCGAGCCCGATCGCGTGGCCGTAGTCGGACAGCGCCGACCACTGTGCGGACGTGACCTGGCCGCAGGCGGCACCCATCAGCACGCTGGCCTGCAGCAAGGCGCCGGTCTTGCGCTGGTGCATGTCGCGCAGCTGCGTCTCGTCGATCTTGAGCCCGATGCTGGCCAGGTCGATCGCCTGGCCTCCGGCCATGCCGGCGTGCCCGGCCGAGCGCGCCAGAAGCGAACAAAGCCGCGCCTGCAGCAGCGGTGGCACGCCGGCGTCAGGCGTCAGCACCTCGAAGGCGAGCGCCTGCATCGCATCACCCGCGAGCATCGCCTGGGCCTCGCCATACTGCACGTGCACGGTGGGCTTGCCACGCCGCATCACGTCGTTGTCCATGCACGGCATGTCGTCGTGGACGAGCGAATAGGCATGGATCAACTCGACCGCGCAGGCGGCGCGCAACGCGGCCTCGCGCAATCCGGTGACCGCCTGCGCCGCAGCCAGCACCAGAAGTGGCCGCACGCGCTTGCCGCCATCGAGCACGCCATAACGCATCACCTGGCCGAGGCCGGCTGGCGCGTCACCCGGCACCCAGTTGTGCAATGCGGTCTCGACCGCGTCGATCTCCGCGGTGGCCCAGGTGTCGAATTCGCTCTTGTTCATGCACCGGTCCAGGGCTTGAGTTGTCCGTCCTCGAGAACCTTGACCTGCTGCTCCACCGCCTCGAGCCGGGCTCGGCAGTAGCCGAGCAGCTCGGCACCGCGTCGGTAGCTCTGCAGCAAGCGATCGAGCGGCAACTGCCCCCCTTCCATCGAAGCGACCAGGGCATCGAGTTCCTGCAACGCGTCTTCGTAGCTCGCCGGTTCGGCCGTCGGTGCAGCGGTAGGGGGTGTGGTCGCCATCGCGTTCGTAAAGCCTCGATTGTAGTCAGCGAGGCCCGGGCGACGTGCAGACCGGCAGATGCCGTGCCGGGCGTGATGTGCAATCCAGCCGCTACCGCCACGAGCGGCATGGGCGTTCGTTGCCGAGCTGGCGCGAGCTCGCCCGTATAATTCCCGGCTTGCCGCCATGGCGGTACCCTCCCCTCGCATGCCCCGCGTTTCTTCCAGCGGGGCCGGGTCTCTGGAGAACCTGGAGCCATGTCCGACCTCAGCTCCGGCGTCGACGCGCTAGGGCGCACCCACACACAGCTTTCCGTCACCGCCTATTTCGACGCCGATCTCCTGCAGCGCGAGATCGAATGCATCTTCAGGCAAAGTCCGCGCTATCTCGGCCATGAGCTGGCGGTGCCGGAAATCGGCGACTACCTTGCCCTGCCGCACGAAGGCGAGGGCCGTGCGCTGCTGCGCAGCCAACGCGGCGTCGAGCTGGTCTCGAACGTCTGCCGGCATCGGCAGGCGCTGATGCTGCGCGGCCGCGGCAACACGCGCGGCAACATCGTCTGCCCGCTGCACCACTGGACCTACAACCTCAAGGGCGAACTGATCGGCGCGCCGCATTTTGCCGAGGATCCGTGCCTGCATCTGAAAAACTACCCGGTGCAGACCTGGAACGGCATGGTCTTCGAGGCGCCCGAGGGCCGCAGTGTTGCGGCCGATCTCGCAGGCCTCGGACCCGCAGCCGAACTCGATTTCAGCGGCTACGTGCTCGACCGCGTGCAGGTGCACGAGTGCAACTACAACTGGAAGACCTTCATCGAGGTCTACCTCGAGGACTATCACGTCGGGCCGTTTCATCCCGGTCTGGGCCACTTCGTCACCTGTGACGACCTGCGCTGGGAGTTTGGCGCGCAGCATTCGGTGCAGACGGTCGGCGCGCGCAACGCGCTGGCCAAGGCCGGCTCGCCGGCCTATCGCAAGTGGCACGATGCGCTCCTCGCCTATCGCAGCGGCGTGCCGCCCGAGCAAGGCGCGATCTGGCTCACCTACTACCCGGCCGTGATGGTCGAGTGGTATCCGCACGTGCTGGTGGTCTCGACCCTGCAGCCGCTCGGGGCCCAGAAGACGCTCAACCTGGTCGAGTTCTACTACCCCGAAGAAATCGCCGCGTTCGAGCGCGAATTCGTCGAGGCACAGCAGGCTGCGTATTGGGAGACCTGCGCGGAGGACGACGAGATCGGCGTGCGCATGGACGCCGGGCGGCGCGCGCTGATGGAGCGTGGCGACGACGACGCGGGCCCTTACCAGAGCCCGATGGAAGACGGCATGCAGCAATTCCACGAGTGGTACCGCCGCACGATGGGCCGTCACCTCTAGGCAACCGGTGAACCCCCGCCCGACGGTTCCGAAGGGGGCTCGCACCGCGGTGCGAAGCACGGAGCCTGCCTTATGAGCCTCGGCGGCAGCCTGGCGCTGCAATACCCGCGCCGGCTGTCGCCCGCCTGGCTGATCGTCCTCGCCTCGTTCCTGTTCGCGACGATGGGGGTCTGTGTCAAGCTGGCCGCACCGCTTTATGCGCCCGGCGAACTGGTCTTCTATCGCAGCCTGATGGGCGCGGCCGTGATGATATGGATCGCGCGGCGCGCCGGCGGCAGCTTGCGCACGACGGTGCCCGCCATGCACTTCTGGCGCAGCGCCACCGGCGTGCTCTCGATGGGGCTGTGGTTCTACGCGCTCGGCGTGCTGCCGCTGGCGACCGCGGTGACGCTCAACTACATGTCGTCGGTCTGGATGGCCCTTTTCCTGATCGGGGGCACCGTTGCGCTCGGCACGAAACGCATCGACGGCCGCCTGATCTTCGCGGTGCTGCTCGGTTTCGCCGGCGTCGCACTGATCCTGCGGCCGACGATCGAGGCGCGGCAACTGTGGGGCGGCGTCATCGGCTTGCTCTCCGGAGTGATCGCCGCACTGGCTTACCTGCAGCTGCACGCGATCGGTCGCGCCGGCGAGCCCGAGTACCGCATCGTCTTCTACTTCTCGGTGGCGGGCATCATCGGCGGCGCCGCGAGCTTCCTCTGGACCGGCGTGCACGGCCATACCCTCGTGGGCGTCGTGCTGCTGCTGGCGGTGGGGCTCCTCGCCACCGCCGCCCAGCTGCTGGTGACGCGCGCCTACGGCACCGGCTCGGCGCTCGTCAACGCCAGCCTGCAATATCTCGGCATCGTTTATTCTTTCGCCTACGGGGTGCTGCTGTTCGGCGACCGCATCACCTGGATGGCGCTGCTCGGCATGGTGCTGATCGTCTTCGCCGGCCTCGCGGCGACGCTGTTGCGCACCCGCGCCCTGCCGCTCGTACCCGCAACACCGCCGACCGAATGATGAACATCACCACCGACTCGACCCGCTGGCCGCTGCTGATCACGCCCGGGCAGTTGCGCGAACTGCAGGCACGCGAGCCGGCGCTGGTCGTCCTTGACGCGCGCTTCGATCTCGCCGATGTCGAGGCCGGCCGCCGCGCGTGGGACGCAGGCCACCTGCCGGGCTCACAGCACATCGACCTCGAGCGCGACCTGAGCGGCGCAAAGACCGGCCACAACGGCCGCCACCCCTTGCCCGAGCGCGCCGACTTCGCCGAGACCCTGGGGCGCTTCGGCATCACGCCGGCAACGCCGGTGGTGGTGCTCGACGCGCAAGGCGGGGTCTTTGCCTCGCGTGCCTGGTGGATGCTGCGCTGGATCGGCCACGAGCGGGTGGCGCTGCTCGACGGCGGCATCGAAGGCTGGCAACGTGCCGGCGGCGAACTGGTGCAGTCGGCAACCGAGCCGACCGCCGCGCCGCCCTACCCGGCCGCCGCGGCGGCGATGCCGCGCATCGACGCCAGCGCTTTGCAGCAACGGCTGGGTCGGGTGCGATTGATCGATGCCCGCGCCCCCGCGCGCTTTCGTGGCGACATCGAACCGCTCGACGCGGTGGCCGGCCACATCCCCGGCGCGCTGAACCGCTTCTATCAGAACAACCTGGAAGCCGATGGCCGCTTCAAGGACGCCGCGCAGTTGCGGCGCGAATTCGAAGACGTGCTGGCCGAGCAGGCGTCGCACGCGGTCGTGCACCAGTGCGGCTCGGGCGTCACCGCCTGCCACAACCTCTTTGCGATGGAACTCGCCGGCCTGAGCGGCTCGGCGCTCTACGCCGGTTCGTGGAGCGAGTGGTCGTCGGACCCGGCACGTCCGGTGGCACGCGGCCCCGGGTTTCCGGCCTGACGCGCGTCGAGGCCACAATCGGCCTGTGCGGCACAAGGGAGATGCGCTTCACGCATCGACCGCTACCAGGAGAGCACCATGTTTCAACGCATCCTCGTCCCGACCGATGGTTCGGAGATCACCGCGAAGGCGGTTCAGACCAGCATCGGACTGGCCAAGGCACTGAACGCCGCGATCTACGGCATCTGCGTCAAGGAGCCGTTCCCGTACAGCGCGATCTCGGAAATGCAGCCGACCCCGCCGCAGGAATTCTTCGATGCGCAAGAGCGCATTGCCGCCAAGCGCGTCGGCGACATCGCCGCGGCCTGCGCCGAAGCCGGCGTGGCGTGCCAGACCCACACCGTCGAGGGTTTGCACCCGTGGGAGGCCATCATCGACCACGCGACGACGATGGAGTGCGACCTGGTGGTGATGGCCTCGCATGGCCGGCGCGGCGTCTCGGCGCTGCTGCTGGGGAGCGAGACGCAAAAGGTGCTGACGCACTCGAAGGTGCCGGTGCTGGTCGTGCGCTGAGGCCCGGCGGCGACCGATCGCACGCCTCGGCCAGGCAACGCCGTAGCGCTTGAACCGCCGCGGTCAAGCGACGCCGTGCCGCTTGAACCAGTCGAGGCAGCGCTGCCAGCCGTCCAACGCGGCGTCGCGCCGGTAGCTCGGCCGATAGTCGGCGTTGAAGGCGTGCGGCGCGTCGGGATAGACGACGAATTCCGACTGCCGCGCGGCCGCGTTGCCGGCCGCGAGCGCCTGCTTCATGCGCACGATGCTGTCCTGCGGAATGCCGCTGTCGGCCTCGCCATAGAGCCCGAGCACCGGACCATGCAGCGCGCCGGCCACATCGACCGGCTGCCTGGGCTGCAGCGCCGAGTTCGTCCCGACCAGCTTGCCGTACCACGCGACGGCGGCGCGCACCTTCGGGTTGTGTGCGTCGTAGAGCCAGGTGATGCGACCGCCCCAGCAAAAGCCGGTGATCGCGAGCTTCGAGGTGTCACCGCCGTGCACGGCGGCCCAGGCAACGGCCGCATCCAGATCGCCCATCACCTGGTCGTCGGGCACCTTGGAGACGACCTCCGAGATCAGCTTGCCGACCGCGCCGTAAGACTTTGCATCGCCCTGGCGCACGAACAGTTCGGGCGCGAGCGCCAGATACCCGAGCTTGGCGAAGCGCCGTGCGACGTCGGCAATGTGCTCGTGCACGCCGAAGATCTCCGAGACCACCAGCACCACCGGCAGCCGGCTCGCGCCGGCGGGCATCGCGCGGTAGGCCGGCATCTTGAAGTCGCCGACCTCGATGGTGACCTCGCCGACCGTGAGGCCGCTGCTGTCGGTGTGGATCGCCGTCTGCGCCGCGATCGGCATCACGGCCGCAGCGAAGCCGCTGCCAATGGCGGTGCGGACGAAATCGCGCCGGTTCAGGTCCAGGGTCGGGCGCTCCAGATCGAGGGACATGCGAATCTCCGGCAATGACGAGTCAAGTTCGAACCGCAGGTCAGTCGCCGCCGCTCAGCACCTCGCCGAACAGCTCCCACTCCTTGCCGTCGAATTTCGCGAGTTGCGCCTGCTGCACCGGGAAGAAGTCGGTCGCACTGGTGTTGATGGTGATGCCCGGCAGCAGCAGCGGCAGCTTCAGGTCCTTCAGGCTCGCCGCCTGCTTCATCACGTTCTCGCGCGTCAGGTTGTCACCGCACTGCTTCAAGACCTGCACCATCGTCTGCGCGGCCAGCACGCCATAGACGTTGGAGGCGTCGCTGGTGTTGCCATCGGGGTAGTACTTGGCCATGAAGGCGAACCAATCCT
>CAJDUZ010000171.1_pt1 | contig 11011 bp, 11 predicted proteins | sample 7391221 | NCBI WGS metagenome assembly CAJDUZ01 (sample SAMEA7055692, study PRJEB34461) | soil metagenome | biome: terrestrial ecosystem; feature: Peninsula; material: soil | place: Antarctica | collected 2016
GACGCCGTTCAGTCATCGCCTCAGCGGCGACCGCGCAGCGTTACGCCACGTCGCCCAGCACCACCACCTTCACCTCGACGACGACATCGGTGTGCGGCGCAACCGTGACGACATGCTCGCCGACCGTCTTCAACGGCCCGCTGGGCATGCGCACCTGCGACTTCACCACCTTAAAGTCGATGCGGGTCAGCGCATCGGCGATGTCGGCATTGGTGACCGAACCGAAGAGCCGCCCGTCGACGCCGGCCTTCTGCGTGATGTGCACGGTTCGACCGCTCATCTTCTCGCCGAGGGCCTGCGCCGCGGCGAGCTTCTCGCCCGCGGCCTTTTCGAGCTCGGCACGGCGCGTCTCGAATTCCTTGATCGCCGCTTCGGTGGCACGGCGCGCCGCGCGCGTCGGAATCAGATAGTTGCGCGCATAGCCGTCCTTGACGCGAACGACATCGCCGAGGTTGCCGAGATTGGCGACCTTCTCCAACAGGATGATCTGCATCGTGGTGCTCCTCAGACCTTGTGCTGGTCGGTGTACGGCAGCATTGCCAGGAAACGCGCCCGCTTGATGCAGGTCGTGAGCTGGCGCTGGAAGAACGCGCGCGTTCCGGTCAGGCGTGCCGGCGTGATCTTGCCGTTCTCGCCGATGAAGTCGCGCAAGGTGTCGATGTCCTTGTAATCGATCTCCTTGACGCCGGTGACGGTGAAGCGGCAGAAGCGCTTGCGCCGAAACAGCAGCGACTGGGTATTGCGTCTGGGTTTGCGGTCCTTGGAGAACCGGCCTTTGCCACGTGGCGGTGCCATATTGAAATCCTCTGGGTCTGATCTGGAATCGGCCGAGCGCGCCCTCAGCCGAGCTCGGTCACATGAAAAACGATACCGCGGCCGTTGCGCTGGCTACCGAGAAAACCGGCGAAGCCGCAGCTGCTGCCGATCTCGAGCCGGCCCAGCGCTTCGGTGATGCGGCCGATCGCGCGCGCCCTGATCTCGAACGAGACCTGGCGCGGCTGACCGTCCTGCGTCACCTGCGACTCGTGCTTCAGGCTCAGGTCGAGCGCCGGCAAGCCGGCAGGCGTATAGCGGGTTGCGCCACGCTCGAGCAGTTGCGCCTGCAGCACCAGGCGGTTCATCGCAGCGCTCAGGCGGCGGCCTGGGCCGACTTGCGCGCGTCCTCGCGGTCGACCGTCTTCATCATCACCGACGGCGCCGTCTCGGCGTGATTTTTCACCACGGTCAGGTGACGCAGCACCGCATCGTTGAAGCGAAACCCGGTTTCGAGCTCGTTCAAGACCTCATTGCCGCACTCGATGTTGATGCACAGGTAGTGCGCCTTGGCGAGCTTCTGGATCATGTACGCCATCTGGCGTCGGCCCCAGTCCTCGACCCGGTGCACCTTGCCACCGCCGGCGGTGACGACACCCTTGTAGCGTTCCAGCATTGCCGGAACCTGTTCGCTTTGATCCGGGTGGATCAAGAGCACGATTTCATAATGACGCATGACACTCCTTCTGGATTCCGTAGGGGAAGCCGCCGCGTAGCGTCTAACTCGCGGTGGCAAGGAAAAGCCCAGAATTATAGCGCGAGCAGCGCCCGGGTACCGATGGCGCGAGTACCGGCCGTGGCACACGGCAACAGCCTGTTGTGGTTTCGACCATCGAGCCGGCTGCCGTGCAAAAGCACCTGCCTGGCGTGCCGACTGCCAACTACACTTTCTCGCGCGCGTGGCGGTCGCCCGGAGAGCCGGGCGCCTCGATGCGCAGGGGGATAAAGGCGATGAGCAAGACTCAGCACGATCCGGCCGCGGCACCCGCGCAGGCCGGCACCGAGTGGCAGCCGACCCGCGCGTTCGCGCCGGCCGATAGCCGGGATCTCGCCGAGGCCTGGCAGGCGACGCGGGTGCAGATGCCGACAGGCTTGCGACGCCCGCCGACACCGGCTGCACCGGCCGCAACATCGGCACGCGCCGCGCCCGTCGACGCCTGGCAATCGACTCGAGCGCAGACGGCGCTGGCAACGCAGCTCTTCGAAGATCAGGACGACTACCTCGCGGCGCAGCAGCGCGAGATCGGCCGCCACACCGGCGCAAACGAGCACGAGATGTTCGTCTCCTGCGATCCGGCGCAGGCACTGCAGCAGCAGTTCGAGCACCTGCGGCCCGATTTCATCGCGGTGCACGACGTGGCGACGACCTCTTCGCACAAGCTGCTGGCCGGCATCGCGGCCGCCAGCGGCCGCGCGCCGCAACGTCTCGTCATCCGCCGCCAGGGTTACGGCACGGCACTGGCGACGCTCGAATTCATCGAACTGCCGACCACCGACCAGCGCGCGCTGCGCGTCTACAGCACCCGGGTCGACGCCGATCCGGCGCTACACCACGGGCTGGCACGCACGCTGCTTGCATACAGCCGGCTCGGCGTCGTGATGATCGGCGACTTGCCCGAGGCCGCGCTGGCGGCGGCATTCGAGCCGCTGCACGACGACATCGTCGCCGGCCCGTGGCTGAATCGCAACCTGTTGCTGCTGCCGCTGGCCACCTCGGCCAGCCTGGCGCGGCATGGCGCAGAACTCGGCCGCGCCAGCCGCGTCACCGTGCGCACCACGCCGCTGGTGGCGCGCCCGGCGGACGCCTGGAGCTACATCAGCGGCACCTGGAACCGGCTGCGCGACCAGGCCGACACACAGCCGGTGCCGGCACTGACACCGTTCAGCCTTGATAGCCGCACCTCCGGCCGTCTTGGCGCGCAAACGATGGGCGGCATGCCGTCCGGCGACACGCGCCCGATGGACGATGCCCGTGACGCGCTGCAAGCCGCGCCGGCCATGCCACAACTGGCGCCGTTGCAGCCGGGACGATCCGCCGAGCCTGCCCCGCCGTCGACGGCGACCGACCGGCAACGCCTGCTGCAGCGCTACGCGCGCCAGGTGAGCGAACTGAGCGGCGTGCGCGCTTGCTGCATCTTCGAGACCGCAAGCGGCGCACTGCTCGAGCAGGCGGCGCTCGACGCGAGCGGCCCCGCGGCGGCCGAACTGGCGCGCCAGGGCCAGGGGCTGCTGGCGGCCATCGAGGCGGCCGGCGCCGCACTCGACCTGGCCCACGCCCCTCCCGACGCCGCTTTCACGTTTGCCGCGCAGCATCTGCTGCTGCGTGCCGTGCCCAGGCATGCCGACCTGGCACTGCACGTCCTCGTCGACAAGAACGGCAGCAACCTGACGCTGCTGCGGCTGCAGCTGCAACGCCTCGACGCGCTGTTCGACGCGCCCGCCTAGCGGAGGCGCGCCGCGCCGGGCGCGTCAGTGCACGACGCGCTCGAAGACGAAGCGGCCGTCTTCGAAGTCGACCGGGATCACATCCTTCGGTCCGAAACGACCCTCGAGGATGAGCTTCGAGACCGGGTTCTCGATCTCGCGCTGGATCGCGCGCTTGAGCGGCCGCGCGCCGAACACCGGGTCGAAGCCGGCCTTGGCGATCTGCGCCAGCGCGGCCGGCGAGGCGTCGAGCTCCATCTCCATCTTCTCGAGCCGCCGGGCCAGCACGCCCAACTGGATCTTCGCGATCGCCTGGATGTGCTTTTCGTCGAGCGCATGGAACACCACGACTTCGTCGACGCGGTTGATGAATTCCGGGCGGAAGTGCTGCTTGACCTCGACCATGACCGCCTCGCGGATCGCCTCGTCGCTCTGGCCGACCATTTGCATGATCAGCTGCGAGCCCAGGTTGCTCGTCATCACGATGATGGCGTTCTTGAAATCGACCGTGCGGCCTTGCCCGTCGGTCAGGCGGCCGTCGTCGAGCACCTGCAGCAGCACGTTGAAGACATCAGGGTGGGCCTTCTCGACCTCGTCGAGCAGCAGCACGCAATAAGGCTTGCGCCGCACCGCCTCGGTCAGGTGGCCGCCCTCCTCGTAGCCGACATAGCCCGGTGGCGCGCCGATCAGCCGCGCCACCGAATGCTTCTCCATGAATTCGCTCATGTCGATGCGGATCATGTGGTCCTCGCTGTCGAACAGGAAGGCCGCCAAGGCCTTGCACAGCTCGGTCTTGCCGACGCCGGTGGGGCCGAGGAAGAGGAACGAGCCGGTCGGGCGGTTCGGATCGGCCAGACCCGAGCGCGAACGCCGAATCGCATCGGAGACGGCGCTGATCGCCTCGTCCTGGCCGACCACGCGCTCGTGCAGGTGCTCTTCCATCTGCAGCAGCTTGTCGCGCTCGCCCTGCATCAGCTTGGCGACCGGGATGCCAGTGGCGCGCGCCACCACTTCGGCGATCTCCTCGGCGCCGACCTCGTTGCGCAGCAAGGTGGGCCGGCCGTGTTCGCCCTTGGCCTCCTTGGCCTGCATCTCGCGCTCGCGCTTTTGCAGCTCCGGCAGCTGGCCGTACTGCAGCTCGGCGACCCGTCCGAGGTCGCCCTTGCGCTTGTATTCCTCGATCTGCGACTTGACGCGGTCGATCTCCTCCTTGATGTGCGCCGAGCCCTGCGCGCTCGCCTTCTCCGCCTTCCAGATCTCCTCGAGGTCGTTGTACTCGCGCTGCAGCTTCTCGAGTTCATCTTCGATCAGGCCCAGGCGGCGCTGGGACGCCTCGTCCTTTTCCTTCTTCACGGCCTCGCGCTCGATCTTCAGCTGGATGAGGCGCCGGTCGAGGATGTCCATCGCCTCGGGCTTGGAGTCGAGCTCGATCTTGATGCGCGAGGCCGCCTCGTCGATCAGGTCGATGGCCTTGTCGGGCAGGAAACGGTCGGTGATGTAGCGGTTGCTCAGCTCGGCCGCGGCGACGATCGCCGGGTCGGTGATCTCGACGCCGTGGTGCAGTTCGTACTTCTCCTGCAGGCCGCGCAGGATCGCGATCGTCGCCTCGACGCTCGGCTCGCCGACGAGAATGCGCTGGAAGCGCCGCTCGAGCGCCGCGTCCTTCTCGATGTACTTGCGGTATTCGTCCAGCGTGGTCGCGCCGATGCAGTGCAGCTCGCCGCGCGCCAGCGCGGGCTTCAACATGTTGCCGGCATCCATCGCGCCTTCGGCCCTGCCGGCGCCGACCATCGTGTGCAGCTCGTCGATGAAGACGATGGTCTGGCCCTCGTCCTGCGCCAGCTCCTTCAGCACGTTCTTCAGCCGCTCCTCGAACTCGCCGCGGTATTTGGCACCGGCCAGCAGCAGCGCAATGTCGAGCACGAGCACGCGCTTGCCCTTCAGCGAATCGGGCACTTCGCCGGAGATGATGCGCTGCGCCAGTCCCTCGACGATCGCGGTCTTTCCGACCCCCGGCTCGCCGATCAGGACCGGGTTGTTCTTGGTGCGCCGCTGCAGCACCTGGATCGCGCGGCGGATCTCGTCATCGCGGCCAATCACCGGGTCGAGCTTGCCCTGGCGCGCGCGTTCGGTGAGGTCTAGCGTGTATTTCTTCAGCGCCTCGCGCGCACCTTCGGCCTCGGCGCTGTCGACCGGCTGGCCGCCGCGCACCGCGTCGATTGCCGCCTCGAGCGCCTTGCGCGTCAGGCCACTCTCGCGCGCGAGATTGCCGATCGCGGCCTTGCTCTCGGCCACGGCCAGCAGATACATCTCGCTGGCGATGAACTGATCGCCGCGCTTGCTGGCCTCCTTCTCGGCGCTTTGCAGCAAGGCTGCGAGGTCGCGTCCCGGCTGCACCGGCTCGCCGCCCTGCACCTGCGGCAAGCGCGCGATCTCGGCCTCGAGCCCGGCCTGCAGCCGGGGGACATTGGCGCCGGCACGCTGCAGCAAGGCCTTCGGGCCGTCGACTTGCGTCAGCATCGCCAGCAGCAGGTGCGCCGGCTCGATGTACGGGTTGTCGCCGGTGACGGCCAGACTCTGCGCGTCGGCCAGCGCTTCCTGGAACTTGGTCGTGAGTTTGTCGATTCGCATGGCGGGAAACCTCCGGGTTGCGAATCATTTTGGGGAGAGGAGCGGCTTATTCAAGAATGCCGGCTTCGCCTGATTCAGCCGGCGCAGCGTTGCTGGCCGTGATGCCCCAGCGCGCCAGCGCCGCGTCGTCGCTGCTGCGGGCGTCGACCCAGCGCGCGCCGGCGTCGGTTTCTTCCTTCTTCCAGAACGGCGCCTGGGTCTTCAGGTAGTCCATCAGGAACTCGCAGCCCTGGAAGGCCTGGCCGCGGACCACCGACGTTACTGCGACCATCATGATCTGGTCCTGCGGCTGCAGGAGACCCACGCGGTGGATGACGCGTGCCGCGCAGAGTTCGAAGCGGCGCATGGCCTCGTCGATCATCGCCTCGATCGCGCGCTCGGTCATGCCCGGATAGTGCTCGAGTTCCATCGAGGCGACGCCAACGCCGGCATTTCGATCGCGCACGGTGCCGACGAAGGCGCAGACGGCGCCGACGCCGGCGTCGCCGGCGCGCAGCGCGGCGATTTCGGCGCCCAGGTCGAAATCGGCGTGCTGCACGATGACGCGCGGCGCGGCCGCCGGACCTGGCGCTTTCACCCTAGCCCCCGGTCACCGGCGGGAAAAACGCCAACTCGGCCCCGTCGCGCACCGCGGCCGAGTCGTCGCACAGCACCTGATCGAGGGCGGCGCGCAAGCTGCGGCCGCGACGGCCGATCAACTGGTCGCGAACACTGGCGACGGTCGCGCCCTCGGCGATCTGCAGACTCTCGCCCGGGCCCAGCGCCTCGCGCACCGAGGCGAAATAACGCACCTTGATTTTCATTGCAGCAATTCAGCGAACGACAGCCAGGCCACAGTATCGCCTTTGCGGATCGCCTGTCCCGCAGGGTTGTCGACCAGCCCATCGGCCCAGACCGCCGAAGTCAGCACGCCCGAGCTCTGGTTCGGATAGAGGTCGAGACCGCCGTGCTCGTTGCGGCGCGCGCGCATGAATTCGCGCCGCCGGTCCGGCCGGGGCCAGTCGAAATCGGCGCGCAATGCGAGAGCGCTGGTGTGCAGGCGGGTTGCGCCCTGCAATCGCAACAGCAACGGGCGCACGGCCAGCAGGAAAGTGGCGAAACTCGAGACCGGGTTGCCGGGAAGGCCGACATAGTGCGCCGAGCTGCCGTCGCCGCGGCGCACGCCGCCGAAGGCGAGCGGCTTGCCGGGCTTCATCGCGATCTGCCAGAGGTCGAGATGGCCTTCGGCCTGCAGCGCCGGCCGCAGATGATCCTCCTCACCGACCGAAACGCCGCCCGAGGTGACGATCAAGTCGCAGTCGGCGGCGGCACGGCGCAGCGCGGCGCGCGTCGCATCGAGCCGATCCGGCACGATGCCGAGGTCGAGACAGTCGCAGCCGAGCGCCTGGATCAAGGCGCGCAAGGTGTAGCGGTTCGAGTTGTAGATGGCACCGGGCGCGAGCGGCTCGCCCGGCATGGCCAACTCATCCCCGGTGGAAAAGAGCCCCACCTTCGGGCGCCGCGCAACCACCAGGCTGGCGGCCCCGACCGCCGCGGCCAGACCGAGAGCCTGCGGCGCAAGCCGGGTGCCGGCGGCCAGCACGATCGAGCCGCTTTGCACGTCCTCGCCGCGCCGCCGTATCCATTGCCCGGGGCTCGGCACCGCATCGACGCGCACCGCCTCGCCTTCGACGCTGCAGTCTTCCTGCATCACGATCGCATCGGCCCCCGCAGGCACCTGCGCGCCGGTGAAGATGCGCGCCGCGCTGCCGGCTTGCAGCGCCGCGCCGACAACGCCGGCCGGGATGCGCTGACTCACCGGCAGGACGCGCCCGGGCGCCGGCACGTCGGCGCAGCGCAGCGCGTAACCGTCCATCGAACTGTTGTCCGCCGGGGGCACGTCGAGCGTCGAGCGCAGATCTTCGGCCAGCACGCGGCCGAGCGCGTCGAAGGTCGAGACGCGCTCGGTCGCCGCGGCCGGCTCGACAGCGCCGAGCAGCCGCGCCAGCGCCTCGTCAAGCGTCAGCAGCGGCGGTCGCGCACGAGCCGGCGTATTCATATCGGCGGGCGTTGCCGAGCAGGAACTCCGCCACGGCGTCGGCATCGTTGAGGTCGAGCAGCGGCAACTCGGTCACCACCGGCAGCCGCGCCGGGTCGTCGGTGGCGATCGCGACGACATACGGATCGACCGGGTACTGCACCGGCTGGGCCGTTGCGGCGCGCCAGACCTCGATCTTCAAGAGGTCGGCGTGCTTGAAGCCTTCCACCAGGACCCAGTCGCAGCAACCGAGTTCGGCGACGAGCTCGTGCACGGTCGGCTCACGCGGCACCTCGTATTCGCGCATCTTCGCCAGCCGCCGGTCGGATGCGATCACGACCTCGTAGGCCCCGGCCTGGCGATGGCGCCAAGAATCCTTGCCTTCGTGATCGATGTCGAAGGCATGGTGCGCATGCTTGATGACCGAGACGCGCTTGCCGGCCAGCCGCAGGCGCACGATCAGTTGCTCGACCAAGGTGGTCTTGCCGGAGCCCGAATAGCCGCAAAAACCAATGACCTTCATTCAGGCATTTTCAGCGATGTAGCGCTTGAGCGCCTGCACGTCGGCGGCAAAGACCGTGCAGCGCTGCGGCAGCGCCTCCAGGCCTTGCAAGGCTTCGGGGCGTGGCGGCTCGCGGCCGGTCGCCTCGACGATGCTGGCCGAGAACTTGGCGGCCAAGGCCGTCTCGAGGACGATCATCGGCACCCCCGGCTCGAGGTGCTCGCGCGCCACCTTCAAGCCGTCTGCGGTGTGCGTGTCGATGAGCTGGCCCAGGCGTTGGCTGGCGTCGGCGATCGTCGCCATGCGGTCGGCATGGCTGCTGACGCCCGAGACGAAGCCGAACTCGGCCATGCGCATGCGCTCGCCCGGCGTCAAGGTGAAGGTGCCGCGGCGGCCGAGCTCGGTGTCGAACAGTTCGCGCGTGCGTGCGGAGTCGCGCCCGAGCAGGTCGAAGACAAAGCGCTCGAAGTTCGAAGCCTTCGAGATGTCCATCGACGGGCTCGACGTCGCATACGTCTCGCTGCCGCCGCGCACCCGATAGGTGCCGGTGCGAAAGAACTCGTCGAGAACGTCGTTCTCGTTGGTTGCGAGCACCAGGCGGCGGATCGGCAGCCCCATCATGCGCGCGATGTGCCCGGCGCAGATGTTGCCGAAGTTGCCCGACGGCACTGCGAAACTCACCTGCGGCAAGCGGTCAGGGTCGGAGCGTTCCGCGGTCGCCTGCAGGTAGCCGATGAAATAGTAGACCACCTGCGCCAGCAGCCGCGCCCAGTTGATCGAATTGACCGTGCCGATGTGCCAGCGGCGCTTGAACGCCAGGTCGTTCGAGACCGCCTTGACGATGTCCTGGCAGTCGTCGAAGACGCCCTCGATCGCCAGGTTATGGATGTTGGGCTCCTGCAGGCTGTACATCTGCGCCTGCTGAAACGGGCTCATGCGGCCGATGGGCGACAGCATGAAGACCTTGACGCCGGCCTTGCCGCGCAGAGCGTACTCGGCCGCGCTGCCGGTATCGCCGGACGTTGCGCCGAGCACGTTGAGAACCTGCCCGCGGCGCGCCAGTTCGTACTCGAACAGGTTACCGAGCAATTGCATCGCGATGTCCTTGAACGCGAGCGTCGGTCCGTTCGAGAGCCCGAGCACCGAAAGGCCCGGCTCGAGCATGCGCAGCGGCGTGATGCGCGGATCGCCAAAGACAGCAGACGTATAGGTCTTTGCCGCCAAAGCCCGCAAGTCATCGGCCGGTATGTCGTCGATGTAGAGGCCGAGCAACTCGGCCGCGACCTCGTGGTAGGCCAGGTCGCGCCAGCGCTCGAGCGTTGCCGCATCGACCAATGGGTAGTGCGTCGGCAGGTAGAGGCGCCTGCATCTGCTCGCTGGCGGCGCGCATGCGGCCTTCGACCGTCTCGTGAGTCAGGATGATGACGTCGGGCGGCGCGCTGTCGTTGGGCCGCTGCAGCAAGGCGTCGATCGAGATCGCGTGCTCGGCGAGTATCCCGGTGATGCGCGCCAGGACGCCCGCCTCGTCGGCCACCTGCAGCCGCAGGTAGTAGGCGGTCACGACCTCGTCGATCGGCAGGATCGGCGTGTCCTGCAAGGCGGCCGGCTGGAACGCCAGGTGCGGCACGCGATGTTCGGGGTCGGCGCTGTGCAAGCGCGTGATGTCGACCAGGTCGGCAATCACCGCCGAGGCGGTTGGCTCGGCGCCCGCGCCGGCGCCGTAATAGAGCGTCGTGCCGACGGCGTCGCCGTGCACCATCACCGCATTCATCGCGCCTTCGACATTGGCAATCAGGCGCTTGGTCGGCACCAGCGCCGGGTGCACGCGCAACTCGATGCCGGTGTCGCGGCCGTCGGCACCACGGCGCCGCTTGGTGATCGCCAACAGCTTGATGCGGTAGCCGAGTTGCTCGGCATAGACGATGTCGGCCTTCTGCAGTGCACCGATCCCCTCGATGTACGCGCGCTCGAACTGCACCGGCACGCCGAACGCGATGGCACTCATCAGGCTGGCCTTGTGCGCGGCATCGATGCCCTCGATGTCGAACGTGGGATCGGCCTCGGCATAGCCGAGCCGCTGCGCGTCGGCCAGCGCCGCCGCGAAGTCCAGCCCGCGGTCGCGCATCTCCGAGAGGATGAAATTGGTCGTGCCGTTGACGATGCCGGCAATCCATTCGATGCGGTTGGCCGTCAGGCCCTCGCGCAAGGCCTTGATGATCGGGATGCCGCCGGCCACCGCGCCTTCGAACGCGACGACGACGCCCATTGCGCGCGCCGCAGCGAAGATCTCGGTGCCGTGGATCGCCAGCAGCGCCTTGTTCGCGGTGACGACATGCTTGCCGGCCTTGATCGCCTCGAGCATCAGGCTGCGCGCCACACCCACCCCGCCGATCAGCTCGACGACGATATCGATCGCCGGGTTGGCGATGATCTGGCGCGCGTCGTCCACCACCTGTGCGGCGCCGCCGACCAGCGCTTCGGCGCGCGCGCGGTCGAGATCGGCGACCATCGTGATGGCAATGCCGCGGCCGGCGCGACGCCGGATTTCGGGCTGGTTGCGCTGCAGCACGCGGAAGGTGCCGGCGCCGACGGTGCCCACACCAAGCAGGCCGACCTGAATCGGT